>Ga0315901_10001065_pt1 | contig 39550 bp, 36 predicted proteins | sample LakEriMetagenome_10_FD_203761 | JGI IMG/M metagenome (GOLD analysis project Ga0315901, IMG submission 203761) | Freshwater fungal communities from buoy surface, Lake Erie, Ohio, United States - Buoy 2 MA116 | ecosystem: Environmental > Aquatic > Freshwater > Lake | place: USA: Lake Erie, Ohio...
CTTCTAGAATATATACTTGGAGACAAAGCGGCGATCACTGATTCAATCATCAAGCCATCTTCGCGTCCACGTAGGATACTCGGCTGTCGTGTATATTTATTCTTTTTCTAAACTCTTTATACGACTAGAAAGATCTTTATATCCTTCTAACAAGATAGCAATTAGAGGAATGTAGTTGACATACTTAGAACCATGCGTATTGTTTATTAGTTCTGGTAGTAACTTTTCAAGTTCTTGCGCAATTACACCGTAGCTTTTAACACCGGTGTTTTTCCACGTAAACTGATATGCCTTTATTTTATCGAGTATGTCTGTAGCACTATCTATCGTTTGGAAATCTTCTTTGTATGCAACATCGGAAAGGGAGTTAAACTCAGTCGCGTTTAAAGTTCCGGTCGATGGATTGAAGAACAGTTTCGTAGAAGAAACATTAAGATTGGTAACTGTTCCTGTTGTTGAGCTAGTAAATGATACATAACGCGTTGCGTTAGTTGTTGTATCATCGCTTACTGTAGTGGCTGCTCCAGAAATTCCTTGCGAGCCTGTAGTACCTTGAGATCCGGTTATTCCCTGCGTTCCAGTAGTACCTTGCGCACCGGTCGTTCCCTGTGTACCCTGTACACCAGTACTTCCTGTACCACCGCCAGCACCCTGGGTTCCGGTCGTTCCCTGTTCGCCTGTCGTCCCTTGAGTTCCCTGTACACCGGTGCCTCCGATAGTACCATCAACGCCTTGCGAGCCAGTAGTTCCTTGTTCGCCTGTCGTCCCTTGAGTTCCCTGTACACCGGTGCCTCCGATAGTACCATCAACACCTTGCGAGCCAGTAGTTCCTTGTTCACCCTGAGTTCCCTGAAGTCCTTGTTCACCTTGATTGCCTTGGAGTCCTTGAGTTCCCTGTACACCGGTTCCGCCGACTGTTCCACTGACACCTTGAGATCCAATAGTTCCTTGTGTTCCAGTTGTACCTTGTGTACCCGTCGTTCCTTGTTCGCCTGTTGTACCTTGAAAACCTTGTGTTCCAGTACCACCAAGGCCCTGTGTTCCAGTAAGACCTTGTGTGCCTGTCGTTCCTTGTACACCGGTTGCTCCCTGAGTACCGATCGTTCCCTGAGTTCCAGTTGTACCCTGAATGCCTTGCGAACCAGTTGTACCTTGAACGCCAGTCGCACCTTGAATACCAGTAGGACCCTGTGTACCCTGGATGCCCTGGAATGCTGCTGCGCCCTCAAGTCCTTGAGTACCTTGGTTTCCTAAATTACCTTGTACACCCTGAGGTCCCTGCACACTCTGTGGGCCCTGAATACCTTGAGTACCTTGGTTTCCTAAATCACCCTGAACACCTTGCGATCCCTGAATGCCTTGAGTGCCTTGCTCTCCCACAAAGCCTCGCGTACCTTGAATTCCCTCGTCGCCTCTTATACCCTGAGTACCTTGAAAACCTTGAGTACCTTGAAAACCTTGAGTACCTTGACCGCCAGTGTTTCCATTGCTACCCTGAAGACCTTGTATACCTTGAGTACCTTGTATACCCTGTGGGCCTCTTATTTCTCCACCGTTAATCCAAGTTGTGCCGTTATATGCCCAGACATCACCTAGTGCTTCGTCAATTACTGCGTCGCCAGCTAAAGCTGCTGGAAAGGCGGCATTTAAAGTAGTTTGAGGGTTATTTGGAGGAGCCACATTTACATCTGGTACGGAACCAATGATATTAATACCAGGCCCTAAATTCCCTTGTACGCCCTGAAAACCTTGGATACCTTGTACGCCCTGCGGGCCCTGTATGCCTTGGGAGCCAATGCCTTGTATGCCTTGAATACCCTGTACGCCTTGAATACCCTGTGATCCTGGACTTACAACGTTCCAATTAGCTCCATCAGATATTCTTAATGCACCATCTTCTGCGTATAAAATAGAACCTTCATATGCAGTAGGATCTAATTGAATAGGTAGTGCCTGCTTAATAGCAGGCCCTATTATTGGAATTTTACCTCTTAGTGTCTTAAGAGTCATATATCAATCCTCCAAGTATTCTTCTGCTTGCCCAAGTGTAAACGATAATGTAATGTCTATAGCATCGTTTGTACTCGCCTTCGCCTCAAGAAGATCTCCATTATAGAAGAACTGTCCATTGAGTGGAAACGGAAGCACGTCGTATCCTGGAATTGGTATGTTTGTTGCTAGAGAAAATGTGCCAGTGACGGATGTGACTGGATCTGTAGAGTAATCATATAGACGATATATCTGAAGATCTACATACACGGTATTTGGTGTTTTATTTGAAATCATAAGTGGAGATATAACTTCTGCTACACCAGGCGCGGTTATAAAGCTACCACCAAACACAAGTTCTGGTACTTCAAAATCAGGCACTGAAATAATTTCAACAAAATTTGTTGTTAGCGTTTTATTTACTGCTACTGGTTTTGCGTCCGGAGACTGCGATGTTCTAACTGTCGTGATTACAGTGTTTGCTGTCATAAGATTGCCCTACTATTTGAAGCCCTACGAGCTAGTTTTCTAACTGAAGATGTAAACGGTCTTCCTTCAAGGCGACCGGTTCTACCATTGATTTTAAGACCTCTTGCGAAGTATTGGTTATTTAATTCGTCTGCACCGGACCATCTTACTCGTCCACCATCTTCTTGAGATACAGAAGCAGATGCTGAAATCGGCGCACCTAGTCTTCTAAAGTTTAGTGGAAGCGCATTTATGTTAACACCGGCTGATGCAAGGTTGAATTGATGCGAAAGACTTTCAACGAGACTTCCAAAATTAATAACGCTAGGATTTCTTACACTGGCAATCAATACGTCGTCTATCAATCCGTCTAGCATAGTTTCGTTTGCTACCGATGTTGTGATGTTGTTTTTAATATACGTTCTTATGTGATTAAACGATCCAGTGAAGGCATTTAATAGATCGACGTCATTCGCTCCATCTGAAACCCAGGCAGAACCGTTTGAATAGTAAACCGTACCTGCATACAAGTTAGATGGTGACGAGTATACTATGATGGCATCATTAACATTGACGGTGGTCGCACTAACCGCAGAAGTAGAAGCATAACTTCCGATGTAATTTAATCCAACCGTGTTTGGGTTGAATACTGAAAACACGTGCTTACCTTGGAAGTTAAACAATCCGGCTGTAAATATTCTAGTTCCTGTTTGTCTTCCAAGTTTAAAATCGTTCGCTATTGATGTTATGAGATTTCGCGCATCTCTTCGAGTTAAATTGTCATCTATGAAGTTGTATTCAGAGTTAACAAACGCAACCGTTAGCTTCTTTAACTTCTTTACGTTCTTTTCAATTAGTTCCTTGCTATTTTTATAAACTGTGCTAACCCATGAAAGATCTGGCTCTTGAGCACCAGGAAGTTCTTGAAGACTGTTCTTAGATATCACTCTTTCTATTATGCCTGTTAGTTCTATACATCTGTTTGCTTCAGCCTGTGTCGCGATGCCCGAAGCGGTTGATTGACCGCTAAGAGTGCCCAACATAATTGAAGAACAAATCGTACCTAAGAATCTAATTGCGTCTGCAGTAGGAGCTCTTTGGTCAACTGGCAGCGTGCTAACTGCGTTTGTGAAATACGCGTCAGCATTTACTATCGTAGCTATGTTACTGTTATAGTTAAGATCGTGTGTTAACGCGTCAACGATAAACCCTGTATCCCTGCTGCATAATGTTTCGTCGTATACTAATGCCGGATACGTGGTGTTAATATAGCTTATTACTCTGTTTCTGATAAGTGTTCTATTTGCAATTAGCAAGAGTCTTGCTTTATTAAAGTTTGTGTTTCCTGTGCTTGAGAATACGAGCGCATCTGCAGAAGCTATGCCGTTTTCTAGAATGTCTATAATTTCATCGAAAGAATCGTCTGTTCGAGTTACGCTCTCTGGGCTTTCTTCTAACAGCTCGGCGACGGTGGTCTTAAGATATTCAATTGCGCCGGATGTTTCGACGAGTTGTTCATCCACAACGATTTCTGATTCTGCTCTTCTGTACGCGATGCCGTTTACGATGGACCAATAGTTCGTTCCGAGAGCAAGATCGTATCCGACTCCTTCTAGAATATACCCAACGTCTCTTTCGCATTTTGTTGAGTTATAAGTTTGAAGACCTAAACCACCAACTGATGTATTGGCGGTAATGTAGTTATCTATTAAGTCATCTATGATTGTATTTGCGCTGTTTGTAAGAGTGTCAGCTAAAACCGTATTTGAAGATAGTAAAACTGAAGTCTGATAAGGATTGAAAACCGGTGTAGAACCCTTTGCTCTCATAGATATATCGCCAAACTGTGTTCCAGAGTTGTTTAGAGTAATCTGTCCACCGTTTAGGGCGTAGAAAGAGCATCTTGAAAAGATCGATAGAGAGCTGATACCGTTAATGCCTGCGCCGTTCTTCGCAACATATCCAATACCGTTTTGAGTTCTTGGTGTTGCGCCGAACGCAAGTATGTATGGGAATAACGAATCTTGATCGACGTGAGCGCGATCCGCGAGTATCATACCACCGCCACGCCCAACGTCTTTATTTGGATAATCTTCTTCCCCAACATCTGTAATCGTCGCAGTTCCGCCAGATGATGTTGTTATAGAAGTGTTTGATTCAAAAAGACCTGTGTTATTTCTAACATAGATGGTACCACTGCCGATTTCTGCTATTCTGGATATGACACCAGCAACACCGTTACTAGTCTCTATTCTATCACCAACTTCAAACTTGCTCGCACTCGGCGAAACATTCGAAATAGTTAATTCGTACCCAAGATCGTCGATAGTTCCTCTACTATTGAAAGGATTTAAGAGAGGGGGTATATCTCTTTCGAAATAATTTGATATTTGGCTACAGTCTCTGAGGTAAGGAGATCTTGTAATTTTTACGCCTGGTCTAAATGCAAAGGCAAAACCGCCAGTAGGATCGTCGAAGTTATCTACTTTAAAGTTAAAGAAAGAAAAACCTTGCACATAGCAACCAGAACCAAGAAGAAAGCAATTCTTTGATTCGTATCCATTGTTCATAACTATGTTTGTTGTATACTGACCAGAAGATGAAGTTACGGAACACCAATCAGGAAGAGACAGCTCTCCGTTTGTATAGTACGATCCAGGATTTACTGAAATGTGTACTAATTTTCTTCCTAGTATATCAGTTGGTACTGTTAAGGACGCGGCGTTAGCCATCTGTACCGCTTTTTCTAGCGTGGCAACAGGCTGCATATAGCTTCCGGGATTGTTATCGTTCCCATCAACGCTAACATATATCTTTTTTGCTTTTTTTACAGATTTTGAAATTTCGTCATATAATTGCGAATACGACATCGCGACGGTTTCACCTAAAGATATATCCTTTAGATAAAAATAGTCGTCGCCGGAGATGCTAGGTGTGAATTCTGTGTCTACATTTATGTTTGGATTGTTAATAACGGAATCATCGATTATAGAATCTTGTATTGTAGAATCTTGCACCGCAGAATCGTCGATAGTTACATTATTCAACGGAATATTTTGAATGTAATCGCCGCCATCGATCTTGATCGTATCGAAAATTTCTTGCTGAACCGCATTTACTAACTCGGCGCGAGTAAGAGTCTTTGTTCCATCGTCGCCTTGATCTAGACTAACAGTAACAAACAAATCTTTGGATTTTGTGAGACTGCCAGTAATCCTACCAAGTTCTGATATTTTAGACATAGAAAGAAACCTCTTTTTCTTTTATTTATATCGAAGACATAAAAACATTATGTTTGTCTTGCGGTTGTTATATGGTAAGCATTATATAGATACACCTACTCTCTAATTATAACACATCGCCAAACAGTTTTAACTAACGTTTTTAATTGCCTTTATCTCTGCTTGGAGTTCTTTGACTGCCTCAATAAGAAGACCGACTATATTACCGTAAGCAAGAGTTTTAAACCCGTCTTCATTTGTAACAACTGCTTCTGGTAACACCAATTCAACTTCTTGCGCGATTAAACCAATTTTTCGCGTTTCTTCTTCGTCATCTATTCTAGAAAACGTGACTCCTCTTAAAGCTAGAGTTTTTTCAAGAGCGTTTTCTATAGTTAAAACGTTTTTCTTTGTTCTTATATCAGAAAAGGCCGTAATGTCACCAGAAGCAGTAAATGTTCCGGTGTATGACCCAGACATGCTAACAGTCGGCGACCAACCTTCACCGGCAGTACCTCCTATAGAAATACCGTTACCCTGTGTTAATCCTGCAACGTAGTTACCAGTTGTATCCGTTCCAAGAGCAACACTGTTCGGTGCTACGGTTGCGGTTAATGTAACGTTCTGATCACCTTTGATACTAACACTACCAGATAAATCGCCACCAAGTGTAAGAGTTCTTGCGGTTGTCCACGAATCGGCGGTGCTAGCGGCGCCTCCACTTATCGTTGCGGTCAATGTAACGTTCTGATCACCTTTGATACTAACGTTACCAGTTAAATCGCCACCAAGCGTAAGAGTTCTCGCGGTTGTCCATGCCCCAGCGGTAGTTGCAGTGGATGCGTTACCAGTAAGATTTCCTACAATGTTGCTACTAAATGTTTTCACACCGGCTATTGTCTGATTTCCAACCGTGTACACGCCATTTGTTACAGTGTCAGCATTACCAGTAAGATTTCCAACAAAGCCGCCGTTTCCAGAAGTTATACTACCGGCAACACTGAGATCACCTGCCGTTGTTAGTCTTAACTTTGCAGCCCCGCCGCCAATATCAATGATAAAGTTGTTGGTTGCGGTGTCTTCAAATCCTGTTTGCCATATATTAGAAGATGAAGAAAAGTTTACTCTAGGTCCGGCTGTACTCGTAAGAGTTTGAAGAACTTGAGTCGAATCTGTTATGTTTATCGGAGCCGAAGCAGATATTGAAGTTGACCCAGCCTTTGGGGAAATAGCATCAGTTCTTAATGTATTAAACGCTATTACCGTATTGGCGGTGAATGAACCTACAAGAGTTGCGTTACCTGTAGTAGTGTCACCTAGAGCAGAAGCTGTTACCGCATCGGTCTTAAAAATATCCACAATATCATTCGTCTTATCTAACCACGCTTGGAAAGTTTGCGCGGTAGTGACCTGTGTTAAACCTGGTTTTGCCATTTCTTAAATACCATCTTTTATGTCTAGTCTCTCACAGAGAAGAGAGAGAGTCTTTTTTATTGCTACTACATCCTGGCAAAGACGATCGTACTGTCTTAGCTTATCTCTTTCTATCTTGTATTTATTAAGAGCTGACACGTCGTTATTGACTAACGCTTTTGATGAATTGTCTCTAATCATGTTAGTGCTATTCCTCTGTAATCCAACAACCTAGGCGCTTTAAAAATATCTTCAGAAAGAAGTTCTATTTTTATCGCAAAACGGCGGTAACCTTCAAACGTTGAGATGCTGTTTGTATATGTTAGCACTCCGCTTGTTTTTGCAGTATTAGGAACCGTAAACACAAACTCCCTAAAGTCTCTTATATTACTAACGGATGAGAACTGATTCACTCCTTGAGTCAATTCTAGTTCTATCCAACTGTTAGTTTCAAATACGCTAGGATCTTCTGCTGCCTGTGGTTTTATATACACTCGAACATCGGTTCCGTTTGGACGATAGGCGGTAACATATATCTGCATATCTTCCGCGTCAAGACTTTCAACTAATTCTACCGTTTTGGATATATATTTTGAAGTTGTCGCAGGATCATTTGTAATCTTGTATTGATATGCGAGGACAGATGCCATCTCTACGTCTATAAACGGTGTAGAAGTTACATTTTCACCATTAGACATGTTTACGGTGAAATAAAGACCCTTTGCTCTTGTTATATCATTTGATTTACTAAATACGACCATTCCTTTTTCAGTAAATACAGTCTTATCATTGAATGGCGTATCTTTAGTATATGTATTTGTAGTAACCGCTGGGTCTACGAAAGTTCCACTGAGAGTTGTTCTAGTCACACTATTGTTTGTTCTTGTAATAGAAGGTTGCAAGTAACTAAAGTTAACGTCATCTATACTTAACACAGTAGCTTCAGCTTCACTATCAAATCCATAGATCGTATCACTTGACGTAAACTTTCTTGTAGATGTTGCGGTGGATCCCTCAAGAATTATGAAGTCCGGATACTTGGAATTGTAATGAACTAGAGTTCCAAGAGTAATTGGAACCGCGTCAAGGCTATCTGTGAATGATGCCGGACTATCGGCAACGATAACTGTAGAGTTTGAACTGTTAACTCTGAAGATCTGTTTATTTGAAACGCCGTCGTTTAAGAGTATATAATCCCCACTTGAGTACGTGGCTGATAGATTTGTACCAGTGATAAAGTTATTTCCGCTAGTTACACCTACCGTGTTTGAAGTAGAACCGTCTCTTGACTCTATGGTGTATACTTGTTCGCCAGTATTAAAGACACCCGATGTAGAACTTAAGCTAATGAACTCGTGATCGTCATTAACAAGAGTGACCGATCCTGTACTAGCATTAAAGTTATGACGATATAGGGCAAACTTAATATCTTCATCTTGATATGAATACCAAGCAGTTCCGTTTGTAGAGGTAAACAGAACCCCGTCACCCCAGTCTTGAACAACCGGTAGTCCTTGGTTTGAGCCAGGTGTTAGGTTAACACCGCCAACTTTAGATGTGAATATAAGATAGTCTGGATCTGAAGCATCTGGTAACACTACAAACGCGTATTCCTTTTCAACGTCAAGTCTTACAGGAGTCTCGAATGTTACGGTAGTAACAACAGACGCATCGTCTGAAGTTAGAACTTGCGACGGTGTTAAATGCACCCTTGAGAACGGAAGCACAGTATATGATGGGTAACCGTTTATGACTTCTCGTATTTCAACATTCACGCCGTTTATGACGCTCTTTCTCTTAAAGAAAAGATCTAGTTTTGAAACAAATATCGAGTTTGATCCAAGACCCATGCCGCTTTTTACGAAGAATGTCTGTGCAATAGGATCTTTTCCTCGGCCTCTCACCGCAGGTGGTCTAGTTGGAGGTGTTGGCGATGGTGGATCAGGAATAGGAGGTGGAGGTAGAGCTCTTCTTATAGATGTTCTATCAGTGGTAGTTTCACTTATAAATGATTGAGGAGTTCTAGTTGAGACTGTAAGCGAAGATTTTTCAACAGAGAAGTTATATGCTCTGTATGTTACTTCACCATATGATGTAGAGCTACTTTCGATTGACTCGTATTGATCTACATCAACTACTTCTAACTTTCTATCCCCTACAAAGAATGTCTTTGGTGGCAGTAAGAATATTGCGCGAACCACACCGTTTTCATCAGAAGTTACTGTATCTCCAGCAGAACCGAATCTACGTATTGTATCTACATTATCGACCCTATTCCCAGGAATGATATATTGATTTACATCAACTTTATCAAAGAAGAAGTAATGAATGGTATTTGGACGAAGCCCGGCCATATACACTCTAACTGCTCTGGAACGCATGTAAGGATTAAAGCTAAAGTTTGTAACAAAATCACCAACTGACTGTTCGATTACCTGCACACCAGTAGGACTGACGGTTCTAGTCGTGTCTTCCCACCTATCTTCCCAAGTAGCCCCAGTTCCTCTTCTACCTATAACACTTCGTCTTCCTGGATCTATCAGGGTGCTGCCAATGATAGTGCTGTTTGTTGACGTAAGAGGTATAAATTCTTGAAGTGCGTCTGTGAACTGTTGGAACGGAGTTACTAGATCAATATCTATATTGACTGGATTTGTAACTGTATCATATGCAGAATCGTATTCCGGTTTGAGTATGCCTTGACCAAGATAACTATAAAAATTACTGACGCAGTTTCTAAATTCCGTTGCGTACGGTTGCGAAAGAACTGCAACGTCTGTATTTCTCTGAAGTGTTGCTACTTTTGCGTCTGATGTTGACGGGAATAAAGAAGCAGACGAAGATGAATTGTACCTAAGGTTCAACGGATATGTCTTAACGGCTGGCATAAGAGACTTTTCTGTAAAGTCTAAAGCAGCATTAAACTCGGTGTTCTCAAGATTTGCGATACTAAGGTCATTAAATGGATCTACTACGATACCATTTTTAAATCTGGACAGCCCGTTCTCGTCTGTTATATTTAAGTTTTGAGTATCGGCCTCAAGAGCTGATAAAAGAACATAATATCCTAGATTATCAAGTTTCTTTTCGATATTCTCAATATCTTTCATCTTATATCTGTGAGTTCCCTTAGGGGTCAACTTAACTGAATACTTGAGTTGATTTTGAGCTGCCGCCTCGTCTGGCGTTAAAGCAGGTATACCTGGAATGTATATTTCCGATATCTTTATATGATCGCCGGTTATATTTGGCACTACCGCAATTTCGGCTTCGGTTCCCTTTACTACTTCTATCTTACCGTAAGAATCTACAGTCACTGCGTCGATTCTATTTAGATAGTATTCGTAATCAATTTCAGCAAACTGCCTAAATGCTGGAGTAAGTATTTCACGACCGCCTGGCAGAGTAAATACTGGTGCAAGATTTACACCGGTTGTAGAGCTACTAACGGTTGGTGCCGTTCCTATTAACGCCGCATTTGTGTAGTTTGCGCCACTCTTTGGATCAACATATGGTCTAAAATCTATACAATCACGCGGATTGAAAGTTTTGCCGCCACTCGTTTTAAATATCTGAACCTTATTATTAGGAACTCCTGATCCAACGTAGCTATTTACGGTGAAGAAGTATTGTCCTCCAGTATCATTTAATTTAAATGCTTTCATGCTAACAGTCATTAGGCCAGAAGAAGGAGCGGGTCTTCCTGGTATAAATTCTATGTAAGAGTGATCGTAATAGTTATCTTTTTGGTTTGTTCTTAATCTAAAGCTGTCAGTCACGTTATTATTTAACGAATCTACAATCGACGATATCTCGTAAACATCTGGGAACCCAAGATTAAACTTTGAAGAATCATTTATATCGGTGTTTGCGAAAGTACATTTTACAAAAAGATCCGTAGAAACTTTTGTGAAAGGAGTAGCACTCACGATTCTCTTATTAAAATAAACTGTAGCGGCCGCCGTTGTGCTGCTAGCAAGTGTTAACACGAGATTACCGCCGGAAATAATTGTGCTAAGCACATTTATCTTAAGATTATTATCGTCTACATATAGTATATCATCATTGTCTAAATTGAAATCTTCTCCAATACCAGGAGATAAAATTATAGAAGTTCCTGATTGCCCAGTTAATGATCTAGATGTTCTTACAGGCAGCGATATATTGCTTGTAGATTTCAAGCTTGTCATGCCGGTGTCAAATATCATAGATGTTTGACTTGCTTGCTGAATTACAGAATTATTCGAAACTCGTAATTGCCCACTCGTTCCCTGTATTCTTTCAATGTCAGTGATTTTATTTCCACCAGTTAGACGAATATCAAACAGGAACACCTTGTCATTAGTTACGTTGCGAACTCTAGCAGTTCCAGCTGCAGCGTTTGACGTGTTTCTTAAAGATACTGTTGAGAAGTCTCCTAGAGTTACTTCTCCAGAAGATGCAGTACTAAGAAGATTTAAGTAACCACCATAATCAAATGATACCGCTTGGTTTGTTCTTTGGTCAATAGCAGTATTTGAAATATCATCTATGTTAAGAATTACTTCTCCTAAGCTTTCAACACGATAACCCTTTATATATGCTAGGCCGCTGCTAACACTAGCCTTTAGCGCTCCGTCTCTTCTTATAACTTTCGTATTAAAGTCTCTTACTATGTAGTCGCCAGATTCTTCATATGTGCGACGTGCCATTTCTTCACCTAGCGCGTTATACTGAGATACGTCTCTAAGAAGAATAGGACTACCGTTCGTATAGCGAGTAAGAGTAAAAAATGCAGTGTCGGAGTCGGCTACGTTTGTAGGAAGAACTGTAAGAACTGGTATAAGTTTAAGCCTGTCTGCTCCAGGCGCGTTTTGGTTCGTCGATCCATTTGCGTTATCAAAAAGAGAAGAGTCTTGGAACGAGTTCACTATGCGTTCTTCAATAGTATATCCAACGGAAACATTGTCTGGGATACCAGTGTACTTTGATATTACGACGAGTTGCTCTTCTGCGTATAGAAAGTGACCTTTCTGGAAAAGAATGCCTGGGGCTGATCTTAAACCAAATGAGTTACCAACTGCGCCGGAAAACGTTGTGACGTTTATTGTCGCTACTTCTTCTTCAGTTCTGTTAATACTAGTTCCAATCTCGACAATGCTTATCTTAAAAATTCTAATAAGTTCGCCGGGCTGGAATACTTTATTTCCGGATGATGTTGATGTATAGTTTATATAGAACGTGTTCAAATCTGGGTTTCTCGTTTCAAAGCCACGAGAACCGGCTATGACTCTTGCCGTGACTCCAGATACCGCACCTCTGAGTTCGAATGAATTGTCTCGATCGTATTCGGTCGCTCCAATTTCTACGGTGTCATTAAAGCCAACATAATTAGTTGGATCAAAACCAACTTTATCGGTCACCTTGACGTAGTTTAGGTCTTTCAGCTCAGTAAAGTTACAACCTTTGATGATAGATCCTTCTTTAAAGATATTATCACCGAACTGTTCTATCTGATTCTGAAAAATCGTTTGTAGTTGAGTTAGTTCTCTTGCTTGCACAGCAAATGCAGGCTTGAACAGAATTCTATGAAACTGCTTCGTAAGATCAAAATCATCGAAGTATGGTGCAACGTTAAGGTCTTTATTAATCGGCATTTATGTTTCCTTAAAACTCAAGAAGTATTTTGAATCGTTCACTTGACTCTTCTGTTCTAGTAATTGGTTCGAAGCTGCTCATATAGTAAACTTCTCCGGATCTTTGTACATATGGAGATAATCTAAAACCAGGGTAATTCACACCGTAATCAATAGGATACGCTGGATTGTTATCGATATTTATCACTAGAACTTCGTTCTGTGGAGATAGCAGAGGAAGATTAACTTTTAGAGATATATCACTAAAGTCAGTGTTTGCATAAGTACCAATGTCATTAGGAAATGAACCCATGTATTCACACAAGTAAATAAAGTTATTCGAAACATTATGAACTTTTCCGCGAAAACGAACTTCGTTATAAAACTCGCTCGTAGTATCTGCCGTTTCAATCTGGGTAACTATTTCGTCTGCAGATAACAAATGAGAATCTAGAGCTAGTTCGATTCTGTTATCAAATATACTAGGTTGTATGGTCTTAAATTCTGGATTTTTTACTATCCCAATACTTGCAAATTTGTTAGTTGAAGAAATGATAGTATTATCAAAATCCGTTATATCTACATAAACTAAAGCATGACGGCAAGAAAGCTCGTCAACCAAGTTTGAAGCATGCCCACCAGGTGGCGACAGCACTTGTCTTAAGATTGCTCTTTCGTTCAACGAACCAAAAGCAACCGGATCAAATGCAAACGGATCCGGCACAGTAGCGGTTGCATTTGTGTAACCAGAACCTTTATTTAAAACCCTGACTGTTTCTATTGCGCCAAGATTTGAAACATTTGCAATCGCAACTGCGCCAGAACCATCGCCTCTTATATCAATTCGTGGGAGTAGACTATATGAAGAGGTTGTTACCAACACACCATCGTTTGGAACACCTTCATCTAATTTTATCGTTGCTCTTTTGGTTGTAGGATTGTATGCATAAGAAGATACTCTGTACGCTCTTGAATTCGGGATATTATTTGTTACATAAAATGTATATCCAGCATAATAGTTTCCAACTGCACTTAAGCTATTAACAACGGTTTCGCTAATAACTATTTCGCCGGTGACTGAGTTAATCTCGAATATACTCCCTTGGACTTTTTCGTATCCTTTGTTCGTATTGGCGTTTGTAACAAATATTTGATCTACAGAACTGGTATCAGACACGACTGTATTAGAATTCGCTTCATTTATAATAGGAATGTATCCTAAGTTATTATATTTTTCAAATTCTATTTCACTTAAGCTGTACATAAATTTCCATACATATCCGTCTGGCATAATATAGATCTGATCTGCCGTAGAAAGACTGTAGTTTGGCGGATTTATAGATCTTGCTCCGTAGTTATTAAACAGGCACTTGTATATACGATAGTCGCCAGTTTGATTGTTTTCCGGGTATACTACAGCATAGTACATCTTTTTACTAATATCAATTGAGTCGTCATATTGGTCGTATGTAGTATCAGAAAGCCATGGATAGTTTCTTATCATATAAAAAACTTCTTCAGAATTAATTCTCTTTCCAAAAAGAGTATTTTCTAAAAAGTTTAGCTTACTTGTATTTGAATTAATGACAGACGTGTTTGAGGTCTTTGACGCAAAAAGATAGTAACTGTTAAATCCTATATCCTCGACAAATAGACGAGTCAAGCCAGATCTATAATTGCTCGTTGCAACTGTTCGTGTCATATATAACCTCTACTTGGCTTGCGCCCTGCATTTTGCTTTTATTTATTCTATTTATTCTGGCTGGGCTATAGTCGCATTACTAATATTAACGTTTGACTCTACCATCTCTTCAAGATTAAATCGCCCAAATACTTTTGTTCCCGCGACGTGAGTTACTTGTTTTAGAGGCTCTTCGTATTCTCTTATATCAATCTTGGATTGAATTTCATAAGAATATTCTTGATAGTATCTATTGTCATGGACTCTCTTTCCTGAGTCGTAATATTTATCAACACCGTCGCCTATTATTGTCTTTGTATAACCGTTTAGGTGCGAATTGACAGAAGACCAGAACCCGCCAGAAGAACCTTGCCCACTAACAGAAGTTGTTCCCACGGTAGCAACATTCCCGTTTTTATCAATTATTTCTGCGGTTCTATTGTCTCCATAACCATAACCAGAATCTATAACAGACACTTTTCGTATTCTACCAACACCAAACGATGTTACCGCATCGATATTTGCGTTAAACCCAGATATTTCGCTTGAAGAAAAATCTTGAGAAACAGAAACAACGTTCCAATTTGCCCCGCCAAAGGTTATGTAAGTAGACGCGTTAAACCCAGTATATGAATAAGGTCTTACGGTTAATGTGCTATCTTGTATAGCAATAACCTTTCCTCTTATTAAACCTTGGGCTATCTCACTTCCAACATTTAAAGTAGCTGGTATGTTTTCTAGAGTTACTAACTGTTTCTTCTTTGTAAATAGCGTGACTCGAGTATCATACGCAATTGCAAACACATCGTTCACATAACTGTCACCAGGATTTACGTTATCAAATCTAACAATAGTTCCTAATTCAACTGGTAATAAGTCAAACGCGGATGATAGCACGGTGTTTATAGTTACAGGATTCGTCCCACCCGACATCGGCTGCGCGGCCGGCGGAGAATTATAGTTTGCAGCATTAAGAGAAACTCCTACATAATCACCTATGATATCAAAGATTAAAGAAACGGTTTCTTCATTTGTTATTTCTGCCAAAATTACGTCAGCAGTGTTTGCTGTGTCCGGGTAAAGCTGTCCAGGAGAAGTATCATTCTTACCAACAATTCTAATCTCAGTACCTGGAGAAAGGGCTGATATATTAACGTTTACAACTCTATCCACCGTGGAGATAGTGGCGTTGTTTGAAAATTCGTCACCAGCATCCATTTTTACACCAACAGATATATTGTCTTGTCCTATGACTATACCTCTGTTTCCGGCAGTATCTTCCAGTGCTTCAAGTATATTGAATTTTCCGCCGATATTATCTAAGAAGAGTATTTGGTTTGAAACGAGTAGTTTTGTTGAATCAATAGAATAACCCCATCCACCATCAAGAATGTTGTACTCTATAATACCAGTGAAATTTTCAGATACTTCCGTGACGGTTCCGTACGCGCCAATTCCATCTGGGACTGTTCTAAATGTAACTAAATCACCTACTTGGTTATTTAACGTTCCTCTGAAGTTAGTATCAACGTCTACGGCTGTTAATGACCCGTTAATAATTCCAAAACTAATTGGCACGCCATCTAATTCACAAAATATGTTTTCCAGATTCAAAAAGTCCGCGGTGCTATCATTTATAAAAATGATCGGTATGAACGTATTATTGATAAGTATGAAGTTAATCTTATCTACGGTTGCTTTTGTTTTTGAAGCACCGCCAGTAATCTTTTTTCCAATTATATCTATATAAGTGTAAGTCTTTCCTGGTGCTCGCGGAGAAGAGAATAACCCGTCGTTTGGTACCATCTGTAGATATCTTCCGCTTCTCCATATGGAATCCGACGGCTTAAAGACATCTCTTGATGGGTTATATACTTTAATAGCTTCATTGTAAAAGAGTCGAAAGAATAATTCTAATCCGTTCTTCGATCCTTTTCTACGATATAAGCCAAGAATGTTCTTAATTACTATGCGAACAGTATTATCATTAAACGGAAGATCGGAAAGATACTTATTTTTAAAAAATATGACGAACCGATCTAAAGTTGTATCAATATCACGATACTCAAATATTCTTCTACTGTTGTAGATGGACTGGTTATCTTCTGTTTCTAAAAATTTATAATATTCTTTTACAAATTGAATTAGCTCAGCTCCCTCCTCACGATATATCGCCGGAAACTGTCTTTCTATGTGAAAGGATATTAGCTTATCTATTGACATTACTTGGACTCTATGAAATTGATGACAATATCTTCATCTCTTATCGTAAGGATACGACTCTTAGGGGACTTTACATCCGCAGACACCGAGGCTGCGTATATTTTAATTGCGTTTCCAGAAAAACCTTCTACGACAAAGTTCACGAGAGAAACGAGGCCAGTTGAATAATCAACAGTACCAACTGATGGATTTAGTATTTCAGTGTTTATAGAACTAGCACTTACTACTTGCATGCTACCATCACCGTTATCTTGAAGTTTTGACTTAATTCCCTTATACGTAAACGAAGTACTAACTATAGAGGGTTTAAAGTCTGCGAATCCGGTCGCAGCACGATAAGGGTACGGTTTAACTAGGGGCGTATCAAATCTAAACTTTGGATTTAGCGTAAGATTAAGAACCGGTGCGTACTCGATAATCGGGTTTAGACATAGAGAGTTACTTAAAATACCATCATCAATGTCGTCAATGATTGCGGCAAGCCTTGACAATCTAAGAGTCTCACCAAAATCATCTAAGTTTGTGGAGTTATAAGATAGTACTCTATTTCTTATGAGAGATTCTAGTTCCTGTGTAGACTTGGTCGTAAACTTCTTTGAATATGTTATGTCGATTATTGTTTCAACATAGAGGAATTCTGGGTCAATGAAAATTGGTTCAATCGTAAGAGGACTCTTATCAGAAATATATCTTATGTATTCACTCTTACTCGTATCAGAAAGAATTCCTTCTCCCTGTAAATTGACTGTGATTGCGACTCTACCGTATTGTGGAGGATCCAACTCGTCTCCGCCGTACACGGAAACTGATTGTATTTCTGGAAACCGCTGTCTTAATAGGATAGCATAATCGTTTGCTGTCACGGCCCTATCTTGTATTTGAATAGACTTGGGTGCAAAAAACTTAATGCTTTCAAGATTTTCTCTTTCGGCGCCACCGCTAGCAACTGCAACAGTTGAGACTGTTACGTTTGGCTTAAACGTAGTTGAAAATCTGCTTGCGCCGTTTGCCTCTGTCCCGTTACATGAGCGATACTGAACTTTTACGTCAATATCCTTTTTAGGCTGCTCTCCATAGACATCTCTTCCAAAATAAATCGAATAGGTATCATCAAAATTTGCATCTAAGTAAAATACTTTACTAGTTGGAGTTACACCAAATATGTCTGGAGTGTACACGAATTGATTGAGGCCTTCAGTAGCTACTTCATCTACAAACACTTCAATTGAACTAATGTCTATATTGTTGTTCGTGAGATTACATCTCAGAAAAGTTTCTTCGTCAAGAAAGAAACCGTCTTTTTCAAACTGCGTAAGAATTTCACCTTCGAATATCTCTACGTTTGTTGCAACAAAAGTATTTCCAGTAGTTCTTTTTGCGATGTATGATTGGTTTGTTAAGAACGTGTATGAACTTCCTTGCAACGTAGTCACAAATTCCGTAAACCTTGGAATAGAAATAGTTTGAGATTGCGTTGTAGAATCAATAATGCTCAGATTTACAACCGCTTTAGCAGATGATCGTGATCTTGGCAGATAGTTTAGTTCTTTCGCATGAGATACGACTGAGTTCTTAAGAACTGCAGAGTCCAAAAACATCTCGTTAATCGCCATGTTCGTATAAAAGTTATTCATATGGGTATTATACGCTAGAACATCCAAAAGAACGTTCATATTCGAACCCGCAAAGTTGTAATCTTTAAATTGAGTCTGAGTCTTAAGGAATTCTATAAATTGATCCTTAACCGCTGCGAAATCGAGCTCATTGATTGGTTTCGTAGCCATTTATCTTGTCCTCTCTAGGAACACCGTTAGTGTGATCGGCTGTTCGACGTTATTTATGTAAAAATAGATTGCGACTTGAACAGTAGATTCGTCTAACGAAGATTGGACTATTACATCTAATAGAGTCGCTCTCGGTTCATAGATTCTTACCGTTTCTTTTACCATCTCTTGAATAATCTTTATCGTGGCCGGCGTATTATTTTCAAAAAGCATAGCACGAATATTACCGCCGACTAGAGGCTGCATTAACCTCTCACCTCTATCCGTTAGAATAAGGTTTTTTATTGCTTCCTTTACGGCCTCTTCGTCCCTTTTAATAGCAAGGTCTTCTGAAATTGGATTTTGAGTCATGTCTTTATGAAAGTCTGAGAACAGACTAGGCCTACTTCTACCTGGAGAGTTTAATTGTACTACCACTTATAATCCCTCATGCCTTTGACCACGTTCTTTCCGGTCCTACGTCTATATGAATAAAGTTTCCTGACCCAGAGCCGTATCTTCCTATTCCTCTAAATCCGTGTATTCTCGCCAATCTTATAAACTCTTCTTTAGTTTCGTCGTTTATGCCAGACCAAGATATATCTAAAGCCTTTCCTTGCATATGCAAAGAGTTCTTAGCGGCGCCTTTCAGCTTAGCATTATATTCAGGTGATCTATATCCACTATTTACAAACAGAGATCTGCCAAAGTCTTTCTGCACTTTCATTAACATTGCTCTTACTCCAATGTCAACTTTTTCCCAACCATCTCTTCCTAAAGCAGCAACCCACCTACCGTTAAACGTTACTCTAGAGTCACCCTTACCTTCGTTCCAAGGAGTTACTGCTTGAAAATCTTCCGGGCCCATTGGCGGAATATCTCCAGCGGCTGTATAAATTTCTCTACTTGTATTTATTCCACTACCCTTAGCTGGCAAGTCGTAACGAATCGCTCCGGCCGTTACCGATCTCGTAGTGTTAGGCGCGGAATTTGATCTAAGAATTCTAACCGTATCTTTGTAAGAGTTTATAAATGTATCTAGAGGATTCTTAATTGCATTGATACCGTTCTCTATCTGAGAAACGAATTGACAAAATCTGTATATGAGAAACTGAATGTCTTCGAGTGTAGGGTTTTTAAATATACTCGCCGCGTAGTCTATGATGGCTTCTATCTTAGCTTTAAAGTTCTTAAGGTTTTCTGGGTCAAAGAACTTCAACGCAGCTTCCTTTATCTTTTGAAACTGCCCTCCTATCTTTTCAACTAAGAACGTTTTAATATCAGAGATAATGTTTTCAAGTGAAAAGTTTTCAATTATGCTCTTTACTTTATCAATCACTTTGTCCAAAACTTTAGTTATACCATTCTTAAGCTGATCAATAAGAGACGATAATGAAAAATTAAGAGCAAAGTTCTTTAGTTTATTTACTAGGTTTGCTATGTCTTGAAGCGCGGTGAAGAAAGCGCCGATGGCACCAAAGATGCCTGGAACTAGAGAACAGAAACTGCCGAGTGTACTCTGTGTAAAGTTTTTAGTATAGAATGCTTCAAATTCATTTATTAGTTTTATTGATATAATTGAAGACGTTGTCGATAGTGTAATTGGAGTATAACCAAAGTTTCTTATGAACTCTGCTATTTCAACTGGAGTAAAGATGATGCCGGTGTTAATTCTGTCCGTTAATAGAGGATGTATTGCAGGATCAATTAAACCCTTTACATCCGGCCCATTTCTTGGCGGGTCTTGTATGTCAAATATTCCAGAGCCTTTTACATCGTCTCTTACGAAAAACTGGTTGACAGCAGAAACAGAAGAGTAAAATGGTTCGGCGCCGTAGTTACGAATAACTTCCGTGATTGGATCCGTATCCTCGGCAGAAAAAATAACTCCGGACTGAAATGTGTTGATAAGAGACGAAACACTGTTTGAAGTGAATTCACCAATATCAATTGCTTCAGGAATCTCAAGCTCTATAATTTCGCCGGTAGATCCAACTCTAGTTACACAATTTCTTTTACCGCATAGACCACTTGTGGCCATGTATTATCCTCCGAATACTTAAACGAGTGTACCGCTGCTAGTTCCAGCAAGACCGTTTAAAAACTTTTGTCTTTCGATAGTTCTTCTCTGAACGAGAGCGCTCAAGGTAACGCCACCAGCTTTTGAATACTCAAGCATCTTGGACGCAATCGTAGCATTATCTCTCGTACCGTTAGCAGTTAGTTCGTTTATACTACCAATGTTATAAGCAAAACAAGCAAGAGCATCTTTTGACTCTTGCGACCAATTATAGTTACCCTTCTGATTTATTGTCTCGACGTTGACAACAAACTTCTGAAGGTTTTCTTCAAGAAGTCTCGTTGCTTCTTGTTCAGATATAGGCCCAGGGATCTTTGGTGGCTGGCTTGAAGGACCAACTCCACTGCCGTAACCAATCGACCACTGACCATAGTCTTCATATGGATACTGACTAAATCCTTCGAAGGATTTCACGAGAGATAGAAGATTCATACTTGCATTTGCCGGAGACGAGAATTCTACAGCTGGATCTGCACCAGACGAACCCGACGAAGAGCCACTTCCACTTTCGTCCTGGGATGCATACCCCGAAGAACCGAAAGAAGCACTGTTCTTATAGTTAGTCGTGCTTGCACTCTTTGCAGCTGGTTCTGGAAGTTCAGCGCCTTCTGCACCTGCAGCACCAGTTGCATCGCCAGCAGCGCCGTTAGCCAAATTAATTCTATCGTCCATTTTAACATTAGCCGCTTTAACATGCACATCTCCGCCGGACTGAATATGAATGTCGTCTCCAGCCTTTATGTCCGTGGTTTCGGCCGAATCAATAAACGTTGCTTTGGACTTTATGTTTGTAGATTCCGTGCTCTGTATCTTAACGTCTCTTCCAGCTTTTATGTTTACACTTTCAACGTTAGCCTCAAGACGAAGTTTAGCAGCTCTCATCTGAACTTCTTCGCTTGCATTAAGGTTCATTTGACCGGCAACAGATAGAAGATGGTTGCCGTGAACGATCTGCATTAAATCGCCCTCAACTTCTTCTATCTTATTTCCTTTTACGAGAACGCGGCTGTCTCCCATGATAGTCACTTGACTCTTACCACCAACATATACATGTTGATGCATATCATTTATCTCGTACTTATCAGAGATTGACTTATGAACTGAAGTGCCGTTCGAGTCAATTGATACATAAGAGCCGGATTTGTGGAATATCGTAATTCTTTCTGCGCCTGGAGTATCGTCGAGTTCTATCGAGTGACTTGCTGTTTCAATAACTCTGTTGTATGGATACTGTGCGTTATATGCCGGAGCTGGTTCTTCAAACGAGGAAGTAGTATCGTCGCTGTTCATCTTTGCGGTCGGCGCATCTTTTACTCGGTTCATCTCTTGTAAAAGAACATAAGTCTGATCAATATCTTCGCCTCTTTCGAGTCTTGAGTTTGATGGTTGGCCATAATCGTCAGGAGTAGATCCCTTTGCGATTATATTCGAGTCACGCCCAGGAACTGCACCCCATCCAGTTACAGAAGGATTAATCACTTCGGTCAACTGTGTAGGTATGAGACCAAGTATCATTGGTTGCTGTGCATCACGGCCGTCAACAAAGAATCCGAATACAAATGAGTTTATAGGGGGTAGAGGGGAGTTTGGATCGTAGCTACCATATATAAGAGTAGCCCACGGCAGTTTCTCAGTTGGCACCTGATCCACGGTTCCATGCACTCCAAATGCACGGACCTGGACTCTCTTTTCTAACCGCTCGTCAATGTTGTTCTCAACTACTCCAATAAAGAAGAGAGGTTCGTATAGACCTACACCAGTTTCTCTCATTCTCTTGTACTCCAATCATACTTAACAAGTTTCATATCGGTCTGATGTATGTCTTTATTGAACACATGCGTCAGATCATTTATCATATAGTAACCGGATAGCTGTCTATTCTGCCGGGGGTTTGAAGAGATCTTAAACTCAGGAACCTTAATGTTAATGATATCACCAGCCCTAAGATCGAGGCGGCCATGCGCCTTTGCATAAACGACTGTATGATTTAGGTGGTTACGATAGGCCAAACGGTTAGTGACGATCTCTGGAATAAACTGATCGCCTCTTAATTGCTTCGTTCCAGAATCATCGTAGTCTCGAATAACAATGTATCTTCTCTCGTTTTCTGGAGTAAAATATCCGTTTATGAAATCGTCAGTATGAGTATCTTGACCTTGTCCTTTACCAGAAGAAGACATGTAGTTCTTTTTTGCTTTCTGATAATCATATTCATATTTGTTTGATCTACCTGGGAGAGTTACTTGTCTCTTTATTAAGTCAATTTCTATTACATTACTACGATACGCGCCAGAAATCAAATCCATTGCGCTATTGACTCTATCAGAGTTTCTTATCTCGACAAGGTTCTTCATCTGAGCAAGAAACTCAGTTCCAGACTTATCTACTGCATCACTAAATGTAAATTCTTTGATTTCTTCTTTATTCTCAAGGAAACGATTGATAAGATACTCGTCAGAAACAAAGTAATAGTTTTCAGATGTCTCAAAGAAACGAAACGAGCAGGACGGGCTCTTTCGACTATAGGCGCGATTTGCAAGAAAGTTCATCGCTTGCATAGGTGTATAGTTTGGAATAACGCATCTAAATAAACCGATCGTAGATTCCAGAATAAGTTGCTTTGAGCCTGGGTAGTAATTGTTAAAAATGTTTTCTACGATGTTTGAAACAGTATCGTCGAACGGTTCTATAATTCTTCGAAACATTGCTTCAAAAGAATACTTTGACATAAAGTGTATCTTATAAGTCAATCCGTCGTTTGTCTTCTTGATTTCAACATCGGTGATTTTGTATATTGCGAATTCGTGTGTTACTCTATTCTTTAGTGCATCTTCTATTTGAATTGTAAGCAGTTCTTCACCTCTTAATGGAAGATCTTCAAGTAAACCAATGTTGTCATACACCAATGCGCTACCGCGAATGCTATCCTTATCTAGAGACTCTTCGATCGAGAACTCTGGAATTAAACCGAGTATCTCGATGCCGTCTCCATTCAGCGGAGTGATCACCGCTGAGATAAGCCTATAGTATCCAGGTAAAACAAATCCATTCATCTTAGCTTATCTTCCAATTCTTTTTCTATTTGAGATAGATAAGTGCGATCTATTAGTTGTATATTTCTTTTGTTATCGTTTAAAACTTGTTCATACTCGTATATACGGTATGCTTTCCATTGTTCTGGTACGATACGCTGAAGTACAATTCGTCTCCCAGCTTCGGTTCTTAGTATTAATCTATCTTCCTTACGAAGAAAGATAGTTTTAAAACTATTTGGTGCTATCTTTATGATATCGGTTGCCATGTTATTCCTTTAGCGAAGTACGTTTTGTTTATGGTTAGATTAAGATATATGAATTTATGCTATAGTTCTTTATAGTAGTAAATTATATTGTCGTCTCTAGAACTATCTCTAGTCCAGTCTACCACATCCCAACCTTTTCTTCCTCCGGACTGAGCCTGATACTTATCTATTAGGTATCTATGAAAGGTGTCTTCATCCATGGGCCATTCGTTATACGGATCTATGATGTTGTTTGCAAGATATACGAGCCATGCATAGTTTGGATCGCCGTAATAATGATATGCAATATCTTCTGCGCGATCACCTTCTTCTATCGTATAAGGAAGAAACGAGTATGGATTCTCTATCGACTGTTTAAGAAAGTTTACTCTTCTTGTAATATCTCTTACAAGAACATTGTTATATCTTATCTCTGGTAGCTTTTCGAAATATTCGCCGCTCATTTATCTTCTATCCTCGACTAAGCCAGGGTTAACTGTGCTAGATCCACCGTAATCTTCTGATGTGTGAATGTCAGCTTCTACAAGTGTCATACCAATGCCGACAATTGCTGGCTTACCTCCCTTTACAACTGCCAACCCGTTCGGAGTGTAGTTTACAGTGAACCCTTGAACCATACAAGTCTTGAAGTACATATAGTATTGCTGATCAACACCTAATAAGAATATGTCAACTGTGCTAGGATAGTTTAAGAGCGCCTGTGTAAACCCAACAGCGTTTCCATAAGAAGGAAGCATATTTCTTTTAATGGCATTTGTTATATCTCTTATCACATCGGACTCTTGTGAGTCTTGTGGAGCGAGAGTCCAGTTAAATGCAAGCTGCTTTAGGTTAACTCCATCGAAATAGAGTGATGTCTTCGGATTGATGACGTTTCCTAAACCAGTATCAACAGCTCTGCCTGCATTTGATGGCAGATTTCTTCTTCCTAGAAACGCAACGTTTCTGGATATGTCACCTATGTCCGAAGACATAATAGACGCAGGATCTAATCCAGTTCCGCTCAGGGCGCCACCGAGTGCGTTTAATATATTTCCAGTACTTAGGTCGCCAGCACCAGCAAATTGTGAAGCTGCACCAGCAATGAGAGCACCGGACAGTTCAGCGTCGTATCCTTGGACACGAACGTTGTATGCATCCTCTAGATTCGCTGGCAGTGGTAATTCAATGACAGTCTTTCCGTCTGGAATCTGTCCTCTACGACTGTCTCTTCCTAAATTATCTATCTTATTTAATCCACGTTGACCTGGCGAAACATACTTATATGAATTGAACACCATCAACATTCTATGCGCGCCCTGGTTATGAATAGGGAAACGCAGGCTCTGAACTATTTTCGAACCTTTGCTACCTCTAACGGCAGCCTGAGGCGAGTTTGGTGGGGGCAACGCAAGTTTCCTTTATAAATAGGATATGAGATTGATTCTATTTATATTGAAAACGGAAAGACATGTCTTACAAAGGCCGATTTAGACCAAAACATCCAGAGAAGTATAATGGCGATCCAACTAAAATCACCTATCGTTCTCTTTGGGAGTTTAAGTTCTTTCGTCATCTAGATGATCACCCAGATGTATTATGGTGGGCTTCTGAAGAGTACATAGTTCCATACTTATCTCCTATAGATGGAAGAATGCATCGTTACTTTCCAGACGTGGTTCTAAAGAAAAAGACTGCTGAGGGTGTTACCGAGACTATTATGATAGAGATAAAACCTAAGGCTCAAACCAAGCCACCGGATATAAGAAAGAAGAATGCTACTCCATCCGGTAGAGTTTCAAGAAGGTATATTAACGAAGTGAAGACCTACGGAGTAAACGAAGCAAAATGGATTGCAGCAAAAAAGTTCTGCGCCGAAAAGGGTTGGCAGTTTCAAGTTATAACCGAAGATCACCTAGGAATTAAGTAATATGGTAGCAAAGGTTTTTGACGATCTTCTCCTAAAGGGAATTCGTTCTGGGCAGGTGCCAGCGAGAACAAAGGCCGCGCGTGATTGGTACCGAGACCAAGCAAACGGTATTGCGAAATCTGAGTTTAAAGACAAGGAACTCAAGTTCATACGTGAAATGGGAACTGATCGTTATGAGAATAGATTTCGTATCGGCCATATGTATATGTTTGTGTACGATCCAAAACATAAAGATACGCTTCCTTACTATGATAGGTTTCCTCTTATATTCCCGATAAATAGAGCAAAGGGTGGCTTTCTTGGTATTAACTTTCACTACTTGCCACTCACACAAAGAGCAAAATTAATGGATGCTTTATATAATGTTGCATCGAATGATAAGTTTGATGAAACTACTAAATTAAGGGCGTCATATAGTCTATTGAACGGTGCATCTCAATACAAGGAATTTAGACCAACCGTGAAACACTATCTAGCATCACAAGTAAGGACTAGGCTTGTGTACATAAATCCATCAGAGTGGGACGTAGCACTTTTCTTGCCAACAGAAAACTTCGTTGGCGCAAGTAAGAGTAAAGTCTGGGAAGACTCAAGAAAGATCATAAGAGGCGGGCGATAATGCCATTTAACATAAACGAATTTAAAGGCACAATGAATAAGTACGGCGGCGCTGCCCGTAAGAACTTATTTGTGGTTGAAATCGCGAATGCCCCAGTTATACGAGGTATAGCTTTACGTGATCTAACGTTCTTTTGTCAGGCGGTTCAAGCGCCCGGCATAAACGTTAGCGTTACAGATAATTATCCAAACGGCTTTGGCATTAGACAGTCCATTCCGGTTCAAATGGTTCCTACGCCAGTAAACGCAATTTTTATGCTAGATTCAGATCATCAGGTTATTAGTTTCTTTCATCAGTGGATGCAAAGCGTAGTTAACTTTGATACGACTAGGGGCGGATACTTATCAGTTAACGATCAGTTACCATACGAACTTGGGTATATAAGAGATATATCGACCAGAATAACAATTAAGAACTATAGTACTGATTCTCAAGATATTTACTATGAATACGTTTTAGAAGACGCGTTTCCTACTGAAGTATCTGGAGAAACTCTTTCTTGGTCTGACAACGACAGTTACGCAACTGCTACTGTGAATTTTGCATACTCAAGAGTTAGCGTATCAGGATTCAAAAAAGGAACATACACGCAGAGAGACACGAGAGGGACTGGATACCTTGAGTTAATAAACAGAATTGGAACGTCTGGTCAGTTAATCAACCAAGGAAGACTACCAACATCAATTCAGGATGCAGTTAACGCTCTCACAAGATTTAATACGGGATTGAATAACTTTAACAATGGGTTCTCTCAAATAAAAACTGGTTTGAACACAATTGGGAATATTTTTAAATAATAAGGAGACTATAGAATGGCACTACCTAAGATTGATCTACCGATATATGAGTTGAGACTTCCTTCTAATGACAAGATAGTTAAGTTTAGACCATTTACGGTAAAAGAAGAAAAGATACTGTTAACTGCCCAAGAAGCAAAAGATAGTACACAAATGATGAATGCGGTAAATCAGATCGTGAATAATTGCCTTATTGATTTTGATGCAGAAGATCTTGCAGTTTTTGACTTAGAATATATTCTCATTAACCTTAGATCAAAGTCCGTAGATAACGAAATAAAATTTGAGATAGAAGATCCTGATACGAAAGAAAAGATTAAGCTTTCGATGGAAATTTCAAATGTTAAAGTGATTAAAGATGAAAGACACGTTAATAGAATTAAGATAGATGATACATATACATTATTTTTAAAGTATCCTTCTATAAGCATGTTTAAAGGTATGTTAAATGAAGAAGAGATAACCACAAACTCTTCATTTGAGATTCTAATTTCTTGCATGGATAAGCTCGCGTCTGAGGACACGGTGTATAACTTTAAAGACTTTTCAAAGAAAGAAGTTGATGATTTCGTTGAGAGCCTTCACAGTGACGTAGTGAAACAGATGAAAGAATTCTTTGACACTATTCCAAAGGTTCGTCATGAAATACCATACGTAAATTCCAACGGTGACAAAAAGACATTTGTTGTAGAAGGAATTCAATCTTTTTTTATCTGATGTTGAGTCATACAAATCTCTATATGTATTACCAAAAAATATTCGGAATGGCTCAACACCACAAGTATTCAATAACAGAAATTGAAAATATGATGCCTTATGAAAGAGATCTTTATTTCGACTTGCTGGTCGAATTTGTTAAGAAACAAGAGGAAAGCAGGAACTAAAAATGGCGGACGTAAACGACCTAGCTCAATTAATGGAATCTGTAGATAACCATGTTAAAGAACAGACTGGGATATTAGAATCTATTTTGAAGCCTAGCGCTAGCAGATCTGCGTCATCTGAGGCTGGAATTTTTAAATCTATTATGGTATCTGTATATGATCAAATTGAAGCACAGACTAAGATATTGTCGTCTACGTATGATCAAATAAAACAACAGACCGGAATATTGGAAACAATGTTAAATCTGCAAGTAAGCGAAGCTGAAAAAGCAGAACAGAGAGACAAACTTGCCGCTGCTGATAGAAGTAGTAGAGAAAACCAAACTCCAGAACAGCCGACCCCCACCCCACCACCCGCCCCGCAGCCTCAATCTGATAACACTCTTGCTGGCTTGTTAGGTGGATTGGCTGCACTCTTTGGTAAAAATATTCTAGGTAAATTTGCAGCACTTGCGGTCGGGGCTGCGGCTCTTGCTCTAAGTGTTGGGGCAACGATCGGTCTAATCAAAGGGCAACTAACAGCAATAAAAACTTACTTTAAAGCATTCGCCCCGGGTTTAGTAAAGATATTCGACGATTTTAAAGTAAGCTTATCTTCTAGAATATCTTCGATAGCGGCTGGGTTTAAGTCAATAGTTGACGACTTTAAGGTTAGGGCCGGGGTTGTAAGAGTTGCAGTAGATGACGCGTTTAATAATTTCATTAAGAGTATAAAGGGTTTGTTTCCTGCCGGTTCGGCCGGTGGTTCTGGTTCAAAATTTGCAGCTTTAATATCATCCGTTGGAAAGACAATAGATATTCTTATTGAACCGTTTAGAACCGCTCTCACTACTTTAAAGGAATTGGCCGGTCCTCGTGGTGGGCCTGGAAAAATAGCTGGTATTTTTAAGTCAATAACAGGATGGTTTGGATCTCTAGGATCGCAGATTGGAAAGATAGCTGGCGTTGTGGGAAAGATATTTGCCCCGATCGCAATCATTATGACAGCGTTTGAAACGATTAAGGGTGCAATAGATGGTTACGCAGAAGGTGGTATACTCGGTGCCTTTGAGGGTGCGCTTTCTGGGTTCTTCACGTCGCTAATTGCAGCCCCGTTGGATCTGTTAAAGAACGTCGTTTCGTGGGTTGCTGGAGCTCTAGGATTTGAAAAAGCAGCGGAAGTTCTAGATTCGTTTAGCTTTACTGATATATTTAAGCAGGTTATAGGATCTATATTTGATGGAGTTTCGTCTGCATTGAGCGTAGTCACGGATCTTTTCACGTTCACAGAAGAAGACATGACTCTCTTTGGTGCCCTCGGTAAGTTGCAGGACTTCGTATTTGCACCAGTGAATATGGCAATAAACTTCGTTAAAGGACTATTCGGGTTTGACGAGTCGGAAGGCCCGCCGTTTAAGTTACAAGATTGGATAATGGAAAAGGTATACTCTATAATCGATTGGCTTGGAAGTTTATTTTCATGGGATGAAGATGAAACTTCTAGAGAACTCACTCCTAGAGAGTTAAATGCTAGAAGAAGCGGAAGAAATGTTGTTACTCCAGAATTCCAAGAAGATTTTGGATCTGGGCCACAGATGAGAACTGGGACGAGAGGGTTTGTTAACTTTGGTGAAGGAACTCGTGCAACTCTACACGGCCTAGAAGCTGTCGTTCCAAGAAATACCGATGCTGGACAAATCTTAGCAAATAACTTTGATGATAGTTGGGGACTAAAACTTTCAGCTATTGAAACTCAAGCGGCTGCTACAAAACCAATCATTATCAATGCACCAAATAACAGTCAGACAAATGTTAATTCCAGAGGCGGCACCGCTTCTACTATAATAAACTCGTTTGGTGCGAGTAGATCTGACCTAGACGCTCTTTCAAGACCGGCTGGCGCAAATTAAAAAAGGGAGCTTTCGCTCCCTTTTTCATTCACTCTAGAAGAAGTTCTTTACTCTTTACAATTTGTATTTTCTTTGGTTTCTTTTCTTCAGGAACCACATTGAGCAATTCAATCGTTAGCATACCTTTTTCTAGAGATACACCCTTTACCTCGATCGTATCGGCGAGAGTAAACTTACGAGTAAAGCTTCTTGCTGCAATTCCCTTATGTAGATAAGTTGTATTAGTACCACCGGAGTCGACTACGTCTGCGCTAACTGTAAGGACTCCGTTGTGAACTTCGATGTCAAAGTCCTCTTCTTTAAATCCTGCGACTGCTAGTTCAATGATGTATGTGTCTTCACCGGTCTTAATTAGATTGTATGGTGGATAGTTTGATGCGTTGGATCTATTGATTGTATCTATCTTATTTAAGATTGAGTCGAATCCAATAAAGAACGGATCGCTAAGTAGATCGTTTGTACTAAACTTACGAGTATTCATTTGTTTTCTCCTTTATTAAGCGAGGTTTATTCTAACCGTCATCTGACCGGTTTACAAAAAGTGGAGACCCATTTGGCGCCTCCACTTCTATTTATATTACTTTCCGCCTGCCTTCTTTTCAGACAGACTTCTTAAGTAAGAATGATCTGGATCTAACATCTATCAATCTTTCTTACTTACAAAAGAGTACATTTCTTTTGCTTTTTCCATGAGTTCATCCATGGAGTACATCTTGTAAGTATCTTTCATCTCTTCGACAGTTTTCTTGCCTTGATCCATCATCTTTTCGGCAAACTGAACGTTCATATGGTACTGTTGGTCCATATACTCTTTTGCGAGCTGCAGCATCTCGGCGCGGATCTCGAATGGGTTCTTAGTAGTCATTGTTTTTCTCCTGTGTCGTGTGTGTTTAAGTTTCCGAAGTTTCTTTTACCGCTTCGGTCGGTATCTCTGTAATATCGTAAGGTATAATCTTTTCCAACATAGCTTGTGCAATGTTTTCACCGTCTTCAACGACCGCAACTGCGTCTGATATATTGTAGATCATAACATAGCACTCTTCGGTATAACCGTGTTTAATTAAACTAATACCATTTACCAAAACCAATCCTTTTTTAAAGGAAGCTTCGTCGTGCGTATAAATTTTTAAAACACTCTCGGCCGGAACGTCGAATGATAAACCAGTCGGTATCAGAACTCTCTGTTGCGGATACACCTGTACGACTGTTTTTCCGTTCATCACTTTTGTTAAAGCGAACGTTTCTTTGTTTAGCGAATTTAATATACAAACCTTAGTATTTGGTTCGAAACATGCTTTCATATTAAAGATAGGGTCAGCACGGTTAGAAAACTTTGGTCTCTCAGCTCTTTTATTCAAACGAAAAATTTTCATTATGTATCACTCCAAATTATTTTTTCTTTCCTATATTGTACTTAGGTTCTAAAGTCCAAGAGTCTTTTTCTTTATGAGATAATATTTTGATTTGACTTAAAGGAGCGACCGGGTCTTCTGTTTTAGAAGAGTCAACAATCTCGAGTAGACTCCACTCCTCAAGCAAATTTATAATAGTATTTCTTCTTGCCTTATCTTCTTCAGCAAACGAATTTTCTTTACCGTCTAGAATGAACAACTCTTTAAAATGAATTATTGCGTAATGCCCTTGTTTATGTAAAATGTGGCAAGACTGATAAAGCTTTTTTTCTTTCTTAGATGCAATACCGATGCGAGTTAATGTTTCCTTAATCTTAAGAAAGTTATCAGGATTAGGTAATGTTATTTCAACTCCAACTCCTCGGAATAAGTCTTTCTCCATAATGAGTTCACCTTTATTATTATTGTTATTACGATGATACTCATGTTAAGACCATCCGAGTATTTATAATTACCCACCTTTCTGTAATTTTTCGTGTACTCGCTTTAGGTCATCCTTTGATAGAGTCTTAAGGTACATTTTTGCGACCGTTCGGTTCACAGAGTACACTTCTTGAATAGCATCAAGGTCTGTGTTCTTTTCAGCTTTGTGCCACTTTGAGAAGCGATTTCGAGACCTTAGTACTCCGAGATAGTATCTATACTGCGCATCGTTAAATAGATGCGCTCGCATATTCATTTCGTTTGCATGCAGGATCGTATCCTCAAAGTATGAGAAGCCACGATTTACAATGTACGCGTTGTATTGCTTTTCAATCTGTTCTGGATATTCAGACTCACGAATGAGATCCTTTTTACTATGAGATACCGACTTAATAAAATCAAATGGAGTTAAATCTTGAGCCATATATTTCTTCCTTTATCTCTGCAAGTTCATCAAAGGTCTTTGAGCAATCACCGCACATCTTAGCGGTATGAACTCCGTCTGCTGAAGAATACTGAAGAGTGAATGTATTATCTGATGTAAGTTTTACCTTACAAAAGAAGCATTCATGCTTTTTCTTCTTCAGGAACATCATTTATATGCAGTTTCAAACATTACTTCTGTAAGGAACGCGATCATATTGATCTCGGCATCAGCAACAAAGTTTGCTTTATACATATAGTCAGCAAGAGTTACAATAAAGCCAGGAAGACTCTTGAGTTCTACTTTTTCTGTTGCAGCATCATAGATACGGCGAAACATTTCGTTTGTATCCTGATCACTATTATCAGCACACCACTTACGCATTACAGTGAAGTTCTTTTCTTTCAACATAACGAACAGTTGGTCAATCGACTCCTGCTTAATGTTAACAAAGATACCTTCGTCAATGCGACCGGAGCTTGCATATGTTTGAAGCTCAGTAAGAACGCGACGAAAGTCAGGAAAGTGTTTCTCAATGATCTTTGCGACGACTTGTTTATCGTGGTCAACACCTTCTGCTTCAAGGATAGAAAGAACTCGCTTAAAGAACTGAGCGGCCATCTTTGGACGATCGCTCTTTTCGATCGTAAAATCCACTTCAGACAGACGAGAACGGAGCGGATCGATAACTCGGTTCTTAAAGTTACATGTAAAGATGAAACCGCAGTTCTTTGAGTACTCTTCGATAAAGTTACGAAGGGCGGGCTGAACATTGGCTGCATTAAGATAATCAGCTTCGTCTAGAATAACATACTTACGGCCGCCACTAAAAGAAACCGAAGAAGCAAAGGTTGAGATCTCATAACGAAGAGTATCTAGGTTAACGTTCAACGAACCGTTCTTAACGATGTAATCGCAACCGAGCTCATTGAGCATAGCCTTTGCGATAGTTGTCTTACCCATACCTGGGCCGCCAGTAAGAAGAAGATTTGGGATAGAACGATCCTCTACAAACTTCTTAAACGTATCCTTAGTCTTTTGTGGTAGGATCGTATCCTCGATCAAACGAGGGCGATATTTTTCTACCCAAAGCACTTCGTCAATCTTTGCGTCAAGCGCCATCATATATCTCCTGTGTGTTGTGCAAAGAATGCCGATTACTCGACATTCCTGTTCTTATCTTCTTCTGATTTTTTCGTGTTAGCCTCAACGAAAGCTACTAGTTTATCTCTAACATTACCAACCGCTGAGAGCTCACTACCCTCGATAGCACCGCGCTTTACGCAGATATCTATGATAGCTACTGCGTTTGCAACGTCCTGGACTGATAATACACGATTTTCTGTCATAGATTATCCTTTTGTATAAGTCGACCTAGCATCAACACCGACGTAATAAGATACATCAGCACCTTTAAACATCGATACGCCCTTAGCACATAGAGTTACTTCATAATCCTGTGGAAGCAACTTAAGGTTATCTGTTTTAAGAATAAGCGTAAAAGTATCGTTAGTATCACCGATCTCTACGCCAAATGCGTCTGACGATTTGTTGTTGCTATCAATCGCCCGCAGATAGCACTTGCCATCCTCGCCGATAAAAGCAATCTCTCCGAACTGAAAGACACCTGCCGCTTTCAGCACTGACTGAAGATCCGACCATTTTACACTCACGGAAACATCGGCAGTTGGAATACCAACCTCTCTTTCGGGCGCAGCAATAATCATAGAGATGTCTGCAAAGACATACTTCGTTTTAGACTTACCTTCGGAGATGATAAAGTACTTATCGTGGAATTCAATGTCTGGGTTTTGATACAAACTCAACATAGACAGGAAGCGAGAAAGATCGTAGATAACAGCTTCGGATGGAAACTGGTCTTCAATGTTCGCGATTGCAATCAAATTCTTTTCTGGCGTAATCGTACGCAAAACCTTTCCTGGTTTCATGACGATTGATTTATTGATAGTTGAAAAACTCTTAAGGATAGTAAGAGTGCGGTCAGAAAGTTTCATAGTATAGTGCTCCTTGTTCATTTCTATATAGTTTATCTATATCACAATTTTGAAAAATGTCAACCATTATGGACGAAAGCTATGCTTCTTTTTATTGTTCTTATAATTCTTTGGGTTGGATTCTTTGGACGCCGTCAAGGATACTCCAAGAGAAGCAACGGCTCCTAACGATCCTCTGAAGATATAGCTCCCAACGTGTTGTAGTTCCATCCATGGACACATATGTATCTTAATTCCAATCTTTGACGCATTACGGCAGAAGAAGTAATCCTCGGACAAATATCTCTTCGATTCTGGATCTATGCCACAGTCAAAAAACGCAGTGATTTCTCTAGAACCGTCAAAGTTTTTAGTCCTAGCGTGATCTGGAATATACTTCAGTTCAGGGTAAGCACTTTCATACTGCGTAAAAACTTCTCTCGGTATTAACATAAACCCAGTCCCAGCTTCACTAACTTGAACTGGCTCGTCTAATTTAAACGCAGTTATACCTTTCGCTGGGTTAAATACATAGTCGCCGGCATAGAATTGAAGATCAAACGGGTTTTCAGCTTTTCCAGCCTCAACCGCTGCCTTAATCTTTTCCCATGCGATTGTCTTTTTAGGATATGGACCAGTAAGAACGTCATATTTCTCTGGGTTTAAAGTTTGAATTCCTAACAGAGATAGAACATCGTTAGCTCTGAAGCCAATATCAGAATCAATAAAGATAAGATGAGTACAGTCCGAACGAAGAAACTCGTCCACGATGTAGTTTCGTGCTCTTTGAACCAAGCTTTCGTTAAACAAGTAATAGAAATTTACTTCAATTCCGTACTTTGCAGCCAGAGCAGCTAGATCGTTCGTGGATTTGCAAAAAGTTCCTGCACACTGGCCTCCATACATAGGAGCACCTACGAATAAGGAATATTTTTTAAGATGTTCAGTTGTTATTTCGAGTTTCATAATATATCCTTATAATAGGTCAAGATCGTTTTCAGCGCGATGTATTTGCTGAAAACGAAGTACGTCAGCAAGAATATCCCACGCGCTGTCGTGTTTTTTGAATGATTTATTCCACTTCTCTTCATTGAGCATTGGAGTGAAACCATTTGTAGTTGAGAAGTTCATCTTTGCATCGATGTAGGTTCGCGTGTCACGAACTTTCCAATACTTAAGGTACTCTTCAAGATGCAGGCGTTTTCCTTCAGCATCAAACAAGCGAGAGAGAATGATTGGATCGAAAGTATTAGAACGACTCCACCAATAGTCGATCTTCGGAGACTTAATTAGAAAATCATGAAACTGTTGAACAAATTCTTTAACTGTTAGGTCCGTCTTCTTTGGCGCGATGTTAGCGCGAACATCAGCATCTTGTTCTTCCCAGAACTGCAGAGTGCTCTTGTCAATTTCCCAACTATAGTTCTTTACTTGATCCACTACAGATAGTTTAAACTTTCTAGTCTCGGTGATGCTATTTAGAGAGTACGGATTACTCGTAAACTTTTCGAAATTGAATACCATCACCGAGCAGTCGATTACGGCACACTTGGTCGCATCCTTTCCCATGGTCTCAAAGTCGATTATAAGATGGTTGGTCATACAAAAAATTCCTCTAGAGTTGCGTTCTGCGATCCAGTTCCGAGAGGATCGTATTCATTCTTTTCGTAATGATTGTTCTGACGTAGATAGTTTGTACCGGACATAGGCAACTCGCCACGAATAAACTTTGCGATCTCAGAATGAATATCACGAGACGTTGGTACAGGAACGTTTTGTGCGATGTGGTTCATTTTAGCAAGACCGCCGACGAGTTCAAAGTCGTGAGGGAAGCCCATCATGTGCAGGGCTTCACGAACCGTAAGCGAACGGTCGTGAATTGGGTGTATCGTATCAGCAAGGTTGCGGCCGATAACAGCGTTCATGCATTCGTCGAATACGTGAGTCGAGCTATCCCAGATGCCTTTATTATCTGCAAACTTTTTAATAGCGTGTTCCGATACTTTAATGCCACGAGCGTGGCCAACCTCATGCATCCACTTGTTTGCTTCGTCGAGTAGGCCACTGCGATTAATGTAGTTAAAAGCTGTTATGTTACCACTACGAATAATGATGTCCCTTGGGTTTTCGTTCGTTCTTGCTTTGATAAACGCATAGTATGGTTCATCGTCGAGTTTGTTATTGATAACGAGATCTTGGTGCAGCGTGTTGTTCTCTATCTCTGCTAGATACTCACGGAAGTTCTTACGATCGCGTTTGAACCAAGCCATGATAGGTGCCTTTTCTGACTTCCAACCAATAGCAAAGGTACGATCACGAGCCTGCGGAATACCGTGATACATCGTAGATGTTTTGTACAGAGTTAAACTATAACCTCTTTTATTACAAATGTCAAACAAATTGTTCGCGACTGCGCGACCCTTATTCGTATAGAGAGCAGGAGCGTTTTCTACGACGACTGCCTTCGCTTCAAATAGGTCGATCGCGTCCTCGAATACCTTGTACATCCATTCGTTCTTGGCGCAGTTGGCACCCTTTGCTTCCGCAGTCTGGCCAGTGTTTAACTGAGAAAGAGCAGCACAGGGTGGTGTACCCGACACAACGTCTACCTTATGAATTGGTGGCCCGTTGTCAAGAAGGCGATACTCTAATCCGCGCCCTTTTACGTTGTTCTGATAGTTAACGTAGTGGCTATCGTTTGCTTGAAATCCATCGTATGAATAGATAGCAAGAGGAGGAACACCAAAAGCTTTTTCTGCTCCGAGCATCTGTCCACCAATGAGTGGGATATGAGGTACCCAAGTAATATCAGTCATTATTTTATCCTTATGTAAAAAAGTCTTCGAGAGTCAGTACAGTCTTCTTTTCAAAGACACTTACGTCTGGGCGTTGATAGTTAGAATCAAAAGCGGACATGATCTTATCGTTAATGAAAGTACCGTCATAATACTCAGGCTTAAGAACAGCTTTACGAAGATCCTTAAGTAATGTTTCGTATTCCTCTCTATTATCAATCAGATGCTGCATACGCTCGTAGAACTCAGAAGGAGTCTTTGGACGCAGAAAGTCTGGAATAGGAAGGTGACCCTGCATATCATAGGTCGGATGAAGAAATGGAATTACACCTGCGTGGATCATTTCGATATATTTCGAAGTAACCCAGCCTTCTTTAATAGGAATAATGAACGTGAACTTAACATCTTGAAGTTTCTTCTGAAGCTCGTCAATTCGCGCGGATCCTTGAAAACGTGAGTCTTTATTTACAGCATCGTGTTCCCACTTACCGTAGATCTCAACGTCTTCAAACTTATCTAAAACCCATTCCTTAAGAAGATCGTAGCGAGATGGTTTACCTTCGTTAAGAACGACCATGAAGTCCGTCTTGCGATCGAGATTAATGTTTTGAGTATACTCATAGTCACCACAGAACGCAGTTTCCATTCCTGCATACTCAGAGTGTACGACTCGAGTGATACGTTCTTGGTCTTCGTAGCTACGAATAGAAAATGTTTCATAGTCGTAATCGTATTGACCAAGAGAACGCATCGGCATATGGAACATATCGCGTGGTTGCTTAATCGTATAACGCGGATCGTTAACGATCTCAATATACGGTGGCTTCTCTTGGTTCAGCCAAGTAAAGATCGGTGTCGTGTACCACTTAGTCATGTCAAGAGTCGCAGCGGGTTTTCCATCATTACCTTCACGAACCTTTTCAATACGGTCAGGAATGGTAACGTTGCTCAGTTGACCGACCATCATTATGGTGAAGTCGAGAGTGATCTGCTTTTCTTTAAAGTAATTAACGATATGATCAAAATACTTCTGAGAAATATCAAGACCAACACCTTCCCATACGTCTACAACATTATCATACGGAAACAGATCCGCCTTCTCGATCTCAGAAAGAGTCGCAAAGTCAGATCTTCCGACGATGTAGAAAGTTTTATCCGGATTATTATTCGCAACTGCACGCAGAGTGCAGGATGCTTCGTTATCACCGCCGATTGGCGAGTACTTAGTGTTTCTAAATTTTACGGATTTGCCAACTTTGCAAAAACCAATCTTCATCATATATCCCTCATAATCCATTCAATAAATTGATTCGGCAAGAGTGCCTTGTCATCCACATAGTATACTGCATTTGGTTTGCCAAACTGAAGTTCGTCGTATGGAACATCGTGTTCTTTGAGCCAGTTAATCGTAAGCTCGCCAACGTCTTCTATGACTTTATTTATATCACCGCTATGTGTCGCCATTCGCCTAGCAGTAAAAAGAACGACGCGGTATCCGGATTGCTTTGCTTTTCTGATGGCTTCGATCATTTCTTTGATCGGTTTCGCCTTTCCATACTTCTCGAAAGTATCCTTCTCCGCATCGTTAGGTATACAAATAGTATGATCAATATCTATTACTAGAGCAGGCATATTCATTCACATAGTCCTTCATTTGTTGTTGCCGATTAGGGCTGTCATAGTGTAGAGGGATTGCTGTCGCAATCAGGAGTGCTCCGCCGTCAATGATCTCCCCGTATTCATTAGGATAGTACCTACGAACGATCTTACTAAAGCTTTCACGAACATACTTGGGATACGGCTTATTATGAAACAGCGAGTTGTAACCATGATACAAGTCGTGAGAGAGTTTGCATAGATCGTATAGATTATCACCGCTACACCCGATGTGGTTACCGTATTCACCACGAGGATCCAGCAGAGTGATGCTATCATTATATGGATTATACAATATATTTCCAAAATGTAAATCACCATGCATAGCTTGCACGGGCTGCGCCTTAATCATGCATTTAATCGCAACATCCATATAGAATTGTTTTTGAGGATCGTGAAGGCCCGTCTTTTCAAGTCTATCAGACGTCTTTGTGATCCACATCTTACGGACGCTTGTACTAAAGTCCCCAAGAAAATCTGCGCTAGGAGTTTTATGAAAGTGGTTACGGATAGAAAGTATAACCTTTTCAATTAGATAGTCTATAGTACTCTTAGAAATGTCCTCGTGGATGAACAAGTCAGACAGCAGAGTACCGGACTCATAAGACAAGGATAGGCCGTATTCATCATCTAGCACCTTCGGGACGAACATTCGCTGCTTAGAGTTGAGCCCGCCATACCACTTCTTTTCGTTCATAACAGTCTTTACGGCGAAGTCGTTCGTATAGTTTGGAATCTTCGTTACTACGTTAAGATCAGGATCGTACTTAAACGAATTGAACTCTCTTGCTTTAAAAGTAAGGAACTCTGCACATGTACGATGATACGAGGCAATATCTCCGATGTCGTACCACTTGTTCGTATTCACTCTTTCGAATGATTTAACAGTCAGCTTAGAATACATCTCAAGAGCAAACGAGATATCGTATTCTGAAGTATGTGAGAATGAATGATATGCTGCGTGCCCATCTTTAAAACTATAGAGACCGACAAG
>Ga0315901_10001073_pt1 | contig 39387 bp, 46 predicted proteins | sample LakEriMetagenome_10_FD_203761 | JGI IMG/M metagenome (GOLD analysis project Ga0315901, IMG submission 203761) | Freshwater fungal communities from buoy surface, Lake Erie, Ohio, United States - Buoy 2 MA116 | ecosystem: Environmental > Aquatic > Freshwater > Lake | place: USA: Lake Erie, Ohio...
GCGATCTGTTTCGGCGTGAACCCTGCGTTGCTCAACTCACGGACGCGTTGAGCGTTGGACTTCGCGGGGCGACCGCGCCTCTTCTTCACGGGCGGCTGCGCTGCGCCGAGTTCGATCTTGGTTTCCGTTGTCATGAACTACTCCTATAAAAGAGATACGAGGTCTTGCTTCAGTGTGCCCACGCCATCCTCGTTAATGACAAGGGCTATCCCGCCAGAAGTGGTTATCTGGCTAAGATTCTTTTCCTGCAGTGCGGTTGTCCTGCCCTTACCTGCCTTGCATTCGATTCCGATGAACCGACCACGTAGGCAGGCAAGGAAGTCGGGTGCGCCTGAGTTGCCATATCCGCCTGTGACGGGCATGACGTAGTACGCACCTAACTCATCAAGGACTTTCCGAACGAGGAGCTTTACTTTCCTCTCGGGTGTGAGTGCCAATCGTTTCTCCTTGGGAACACCGAATCCAATAAACGTACATTGAAATACGTCTACCGATCCCTGGTAACTCTGCGTTTACCTTATCTGGGTCAAGCGTCATCAGAACAGCCAGCTTACGCTGCATCCACTCTGGAAGACACTCGGCACCATCATAGTTAACTACTGACACCTGCGCAAGCGGAGAATACGTGACCACGATGTGAGGTGGTGTGAGATCCACTCGGCAGATGTCGTCTAGGTTTACACAAGATGCGATAGGCTCAAACATCCTGCTCGACCCAGTACAACGTGTCTGATACCTTCATACCGAGATCTGTTGTGTAGGTGTTCTCCGGCATCATTGACAACGTAGCGAGCTTGGACTGCAGATCTTCTGACAGGTCAGACATCTTTACCAGCGACTGCGGGCGGTTGTCCGGATGCACGTTCTTGACGTAGTACTTCCCGATCAGGTCGGTCTTGAAGTTGATGATCTCGGCCATGAGGTTGTCGTCGCCCTGCCCCATAGTGCGCACCCGCACAAACAGCGCACCGACCTTGCGCACCATCGCGGTCTTGGAAGTAAGCTCGGCTTCCTTGTATTCTCGTGCAGCTTTCTGGAACTCCGGTGTGACAAAAGTCACGTTCTGGGTCAGCAGGTTCTGGAACTCTACAGAAAATACACTCGCGCTACGGCAGGCGGACAACAGGTCACCGCTCTGTGTGATCTTGTTATTCTTAGTCTCCCGGATGCCGGAGTGGAACGTATCGTAGGACTCACTTGCGATCTCCACGCATGACATCGGCGTGAGGTATTTCAGTGCGCTCTTCACTGCACGCTTCAGGTCCTCCGTCTGCACCATGTGGTGCTGACTGCGCCAGTCCGCCACCTTGCCGTTCTTGATGTTGCGGCTGCTCACCATGTACACCGTGTTGGTGTCACGTATGGCGTAGTCACCGTAGCCGACCCGACCCAGCGCGTACTCGTGGTTGTCCATGTACACGTACACCTCGCGGATAGTGATCATCACCCGGTCCACGGCAAACCGCAGCCACGGCGCTGCCCTACGCAGCTCGTTCACGAACTCAGCCAAGTTCGGATGCACGTCGTTGGCGTGCGGCCCCATGCAATCCCAACCCTTGGCATCGCACACCGTGAAGTCCTTGATAGCGGACACTGGAGTATTTGTGTAACCCATGATCTTTCTCCTAAGTTGTTGACAGTTGATAGCTCTCGTTCACCGATCCCACTCGACGTGAATGGTCTTTCCCGTGGTCGCCTCGGCGCTGGCGTTGCCGACCACACACCACAACACAGGGCACGGCCAGTTGTCGCCCCAGTTGTTGCCTACGTAACCGTCAGTGAGCATGACGCACACCTGCGGCTTCATGTTGTTTGCGTTCAGATACATCGGCACGCAGTCGGGGCTGGTGCCACCGCCACCTTCTGGCTTGGTTGTTTTGGTGAGCGTGTCCAGTTGGTCTTGCGTGTACCGCTCGTCCTTACACACCTGCGTGTCCCAGTACAGCAGACGCACTGCCTCGGGCCGAACCGTCTCACAGATACCTGCGATCTCGCCCAAGAACTGCGCGATCTCCTGACCACCGATGGAGCCTGACGTGTCCACGCCGATTACGATTTCGCCAATAACTTCGGATACACCGGACGGCATGTAGATACCTGCGGACAAGTACCTGCGGTTAGGTCTGCGCCACGTGCTGAAGTCTTTACCCGTACACACCGAGTGCAGGTATTCACGTAAGGCATCTTGCCACCGCACCTTGGACTTGAGCAAGTCCTCCATCTCGCGCATACCCCCGCTACCCACCTTCCCGGCAAGCAGCGCACCCTGACGCACAGCCTCGTCCATCTTGCGTCCGATCTCGGCCTTCTGCTCGTCGCTCAGCTCGGCAGCGCCCTCCCAGTCGTGGTCGTCAAAGCCTTGTGGTGCTTTGTTCTTGGGTGGTGTACCACCCGAAGAATTTTCGGACACATCATTTTTGTCAGACTTACCGTCACAACCGTCACAACCGTCACCATCCCCCTGCCCCTCGCCTTGGCCCTGATCTTGCGGTTGTTGCGGTTGCTGTTGTTGGTCCTGCTCCTGCTTGAGGATACGGAAGATCTTGGCTGCGTCCATCCCGGCGAACCGCTTGTCTGCACAGCCCCCGCATGACGGCATGGCCATGAAATTACGCAATGTCGCGTTAAGGTTCGATATTTCTTCGGCTGCGTCCAGCAGGAACAAGTTGATCACGTGGTCGCAGGCTTGGTTGGCCAGCGACGGGTCCTCCTCATACAGGTGCTCCCACGTAGTCAGGTGCTTGAACATGCAGTGATACGTTTCGTGCAGGATGAGGAAGCGAAGCTCCGCATCGTTGAGTGACTCCACGAACTTCTCCGCGTACACGCACTCGATACCGTTAGTACACGCAGTCCCGGTCTTGGCTTTTGGGTCGTCCGCGTTCTGTATGCGGTGCCCCACCAACAGCAGCACACCAGACAGTGCAGTGAAGCGTTCCACTGCGAGGATATCCACCAGCGCCTTGCTCAGGCGCTGATGCGCGGTGAGTTTTTTACCGATCATCAGCATTTTGTGTTTCTCCGATTCATTACTTGTTGATACGTATACCCTCGTTTACATTTTATCCGCGGCAAACATGTAGTTGTTCTTCAGGCACCAGTCCATGTATGCCTTGCTCGTCGTGACCTCGATGAGTCGCTTGTTAGCCTGCCCGTTCTTGGACTTAGCCACTGCGTTACGCACGGCGTTGGCGAACAAACCCTGAGCTTCTTTAGGCAGACGCTCCATGTACTTCACCCACGACTCGGTCCAGTTACGCTCGATGGTCTGCAGCGTGCGGTGCACCACCATACAGATAGCGGTCTCGTTTGTAGGCACCTTGGCTGTGTCGGGCGTGTCCTTGATCTCCTGCAGCTTGGGCATCTGATCACCGATCTTCACGTACGTAGCCAAGCTACGTGCCGACGCCACACCGATAGTGCCCATGAGTGCTGCGGTCAACTCGTGATCGGACAGGAACTCCCGCTGCTTGAGCCAATGTGAAGCCAGTTCTGCTGTGCGTGGCGTGAAGAAACTTACCCGTCCCGGCGCTGCAGGGTGGAAGATGTGCTCGTTCTCGTCGGGCTTGCTCACCTGCTCGAAACTCTGGAACAACTGCGGGTTCTCCATGACCCAAGCAATCATGATCGGGTCGATACCTGCGTCGATAGCGAAGTCCTCCACCCACTCGACGTTAGTGGGCTTGCGCGTGCGGATCACAGTAATACGGTTGCGTGCATGTGCAGGCAGCAGATCACCGACCCCCTCGGCCCCGAGGTTGGTCGTCAGGAACACGATGGAATCTTTATGCAGGCCCGTACGCTCAAGGATGATCTTGAGCATGGCGTTTTTCACAGCGGGGTTGGCCTTGCCGAACTCGTCGACCATCAGGATCACAGGCCCGGGGATGTGCAGACCCAACTCCTCGTGCGGCACAAACTGAGCGCACATGGCTTCACCATCGGTGGCCTCCTTGATCCGGGGCAGCATGATGTCACCGAGATCTTTAGTGGTGCAGTCGAAGTACACGGGGCGGTGCGTAGGCAGCATCTTTGCCAGAGTCTTCAGCACGGACGACTTGCCCGTACCCATGTGACCCTGTAGCAGCACGGTGTTCTTGGAGCCGCACAGGCGGATCATGTTCGTCGCTTGCGCAATCGACACGTCATACAGGGCAGCGGTGGCGTTGAAGTTGGAATTACTCATGGTCTTTCTCTCAGGTTGTTACAGGTTGATAAACAAACACACAAACACACTCACCAAGACATGTTGGACAGGATGCTGTCCACGGTACGCTTGGTCTCCTGCCGGAAGCTGTCGTCTTCACGCAGTCCGTCAGCCGTCACGCCCATCAGGGCGCTATCCAGTTGCATGTGCAACTGAGTCAGTCGGGAATCTCCAGTGATGTTGAAGTCCTTCAACATACCCAAACTCTCACGCACGTTGTCAACCAACGTGTCGCGGAAAATCTTTCTCGTCCCCTTGTCTGCGTTCTCGGGGTAGTCCAGGCGCTCGGACATGTGCTTGAGTGCGTCGTACACGCGCTCCCATACGTCCTTCATCATGCCGTTGATACGGTCTGTGTACACACGCGCATACTCATCTCGGAGGTACGCCTCGGCCTCGTCCTGAACTTGTGAATACATGTTGGCTTCAGGCACAGGTGGGTAGGTGAAGAAGAAACGGAACTTGTCCTGCAGAGATGCAGGGGTGGGGTACTCGTCGGGGTTGTACAGGGCACCCAGCTTGGCCTGCACGTTGGTACGTGCATAGTCGTATACCGCAAGGAAGTTAGTCACGAGACGGTCGAACTCGGTCTGCATCCCCGTGATCTCGCGGTGGAAGTCAGGGAACTTGGACATGGGAAAGCTACGCTGACCCAGGTCACCCCACGGTGAGGTAGATGAGTAAACGAAGTTACGTGCGTTGGCTGCGAACTTACGCACAGCCTCCAGCTCTTCGCAGTCACCAAGCAGCTTCTTGGTGGTATTGAGCAGCGTCTTGTCTGCGTTGGACGCGATGGCTGCGTCACGCGTGGCGTTCTTGTCTTGCTTGCGTCCGGACCACACGGAGATGGACAGCTCCACCAGACGGATTGCCGTGGTGAGTTTAGGCACGTTGACAGGTGCCGGGGTCGGGGCGTGGATGGATTCGAAGTTCATGATCTTTCTCGCTTTCGGGGTTGATGCGGTGGGAGCCGATCTCCCACCGTCAAATGACATTGTAACACTACATGACACAAGTGTCAAGTATTTGATACTAGATAACACCAAACACCATCAGAGCGATGGCAACGATTGCGACGACGCCGAGCGCGAAGTCTTGAGGTTCAATGTCCATGAGCTGTTCTTTCTGCAGTTGATACACACGGTGAACCCGGCCTTGCGGGCGGACGGGGAGAAGATGTTCTTGCACAGGTCACACCACGGACGCAGCTTAGGTCGTGCGGCTTCTTGTGCTTTCGCATGTGCATGCTTCATACGCACTCCTCCTGCATCTCCTCCACCATCATGTCGAACAGCGCCTCGTACTCGTGCAGGAAGATCATCTTCACCGCACCTGCAAGCGAATCGGCCTCGCCCAGTTCATGCGCAGCCATCTCGTCCGCGTCGGGTTCATGCACCATGTACAGGAACTTCTCCCTGCGTGTGGTCTTGGTTGCGGTCTCGGTGATCGTCGTTGTGATGGACTTGGTAATGGTGTAGTCCCCGAGCACCAGCACGTCATCCTCCTCGTAGATGAACTCGTTGAGCGAGTCCACGTACCGGGCTTCGCCCGAGTTGGTGATATGCACCCTGGATGCGGCACGTTTGAAAAACCTCAGCTCCGGGTTGTTGGGCAGCAGAGAGATGAAGCGCTGGACCCACGTGATGTCTTGTTGGGTGAACGGTTTCCACGTCACGCGGAAGGTGAACGGGTTGGTCTTGGCTTTTGAAGTCACTTGCTTTCTCCTTGGTTTGCCTTGCGGCGTTGTTTCGTGCTCATGCACGGGGCTCCGATAGTGATGTACCAACGGTACTCACCGATTCGACGGTGATTCAGCATCAACCGTGGGTTGTGGATCATCCAGTTCTTGAAGTCCTTGACGATCTTGGACTCCAACGCACCGTTGGATGTTTCTCTGTGGTCGATGGCCGGGGGCTCCAGCACCAACCACCCTTGCTTGTTGAGTGTGTCGAACAGCGCGTCGAAGTCCGGCACCATCTTGGTAGGTATGGAACAGGCGCGTGCGCCCCACGCCTCCTTCTTGATGTCCGACAGTCGCATGGTTTAGGCACTCCTCATGTGCTGGTCAATGATCCGTGCGGCCTCGCGCAGGGCATCGGGCGGGTTGAGCCACCAATCTTCTTCCCCAGGGTGCTGTTCGACCTCGCTCAACGTGGCATAGATCTCGGACAGGGCAACGCGCAGTGCCTCGTGCAGGGGCATCTGTTCAGGCTCAGGGTCTTGCTCCCCGGTGAATTCGGCTTCGACAATGCTTGCTGCCACTTGGATGCGACCGGCCTGCATCTCCTCACAGACGCACAGGAACGAGCCGTCCGTGAACCGCAGGGTGATGCCTTCGTCGAAGTCATCCACGTACTCCACCGCCTCGACGGTTTTACCGATGAGGGACTGGAACATCCAGTTACTGGGGTGCATCTTCTCGTCCATATCAGTTTCTCCGCATCTGTGCAGCGTCGATGGCTGCTTGTTGGTTGAAGACGGGGACCGCGTTGGATTTGTGGAGCGTGGCTATGCCCAGGCAGGCGGCACCTGTGTACTTGTTTGGCGTGGGCTTGAGGGCCAGCGGGGCACCGGTCTGGGATGGGTTGAGGGATGCGGGCACGGGGGCGTGCCGCACGTGGGGTTTGGGGTTGAGCAGGGGGCTCGGGGAGTTGACGGGGCGGAATCCGGCACTCCTGTATTTACCCGCGAAGCGGGTCGGGTTGGGCGGTGTGCGGTTGGTGTTCACCGGGTGTAGCCTTTCTCTCGGTTGCAGCGGGGAGAGCCAATCTCTCACCGTCTAAATAACATTGTATCACAACAAGCGGGGAGTGTCAAATTTTAGCGGTGTGTGGTGAGGTGTGTGATGTGGATGAGAAGGGTGGAAAGAAGTGGAGGAACGTGATATGTACTGGAGTGTTGTGAAGTGTAGAACTGCAAGTCCTTGAAAAGCCTCACTTTTCAACTGTCTGAACCGGGTCGGGTAGTTAATGTTCGGAAATGGCCTCCGAACACAATCCGAACACTGCACCCCTAATGTTCGGAATCGGGCAGGCCATTTTTCCCCCTTAGTACCCCCTGACCTACCGAACATTCGAACATTATAAGATTTAATAAGATTTACTAAGATTTACTATATAAGATACACCACTAGGTGGTGGTAGATGGGACTGCTTACAACGCGTTGACACTTCTAGATAATGTTCTGTGACCATCCGAACATTCCGAACATTGCAAGAACATTAGGCACCGAAAACAGGTGATGGTCGCCAGATTGGCTACAGAACAATCCGAACATTCCAAACTACTACATTAGAACAACCCGAACATTACAAACTACTACATTAGAACAATTCGAACAGTCCATCCAACTACGTTCGAACAACCCAAATCGTAGAACACAGAACGTTAGAACAACCCGAACATTCGAACATTACAAGCCCGAACATTACGAACAGTCCATCCAACTACATTAGAACAACCCGAACACAGTACAAACGAACACTACCCACAATGGTCGTAGCTACGTTACGAACAATACGTTTTAGGGGCCGATTGGGCCGCTCGCCGCTCGCCGCTGCTCGGAGAACTGGTTTCGGGGTGTTGGGGGTGCTGAAATGGGTGTAGCGTTGTTACGGGCAATGTGGTCCGCACCGCTGCGCGGGGCTGGTTGTGCCCCTCCCCGCTGCTCGGAGAACTGGTTTCGCTCCCCAACAATGATGCTGGGGTGATGTGGTGTGACGTGTGGGATGCGGGGTGTTTTGGGTGTGTAGGGGCGAAAAAAAGCCCCGCCGAAGCGGGGCTTGAAGGGGTCAGGGTATCAGCCGACTGCCAATTTCTTGGCGGTCTTGGCGCGGTCAACTGCAGCGCTGATTGCGTCGAACTCATCGCGCCATTCAAACTTGGGGTCTTCCTTGGTCAGGTCGATCCCTTGCAAGAAGAGCAGCACGGGGCCAAGCAGCGTAAGGTAACGCTCTTCAAGGGTTGACTTAGGTTGTTTACCCTTGGCCGGTGCGGTCTCCAGCCGACGAAGCTGCTCGATCAGGTCCGCCATGTAGGCGCGGATTCGCCCGGCGCGGATCTTCACAAAGTCCTTGCGCTCTTCGCTCATCATCTTCCAGTGGATCGACTTGCGATCCTCAGAGGCGCGGAGGTCTTCGACTGCGGAGATTCTGTGCTCTTGCCCGTCGCGCATGTAGACCGCAGCGATGGTGTTGCCAAAACGCGTAACAGTCACGACGTCCTGAACCTCTTGCCGGGTTTCTTCGGCCATATCCTTGCCGGTCAGCATCGCAGCGCGGATACCCTTGCCGTGGAGAATGTCAGCCAGAATTGCCCACGTCGTGGCGGCAGCATCCGTGGCTTTCATCGCCATCGGCAGAACCTGAAGAACCTCAGGATCTTTGGCAAGGTTGAACTTGCCGCCGATGAAACCCTCCGTCGCTGGGATCCAGTTCGCGTCGTCCTCCGTCGGGGCGACGGATTGAGCGTTTACCAGAACCTCAGCGGCGCTGGCGATGGCACCCTTAGGTGCGTTGATACGTGAAGCCATGATTTGATCCTTTCAATCAAATCGACCATGTGATGCGCACCATTCACCCGAATGATGCTGCACTTGGCGTCGTGGTCAGCGATGCCATGGGTTGAACTGTAACGGGTTGATACGTTTAGGCAAGGGATGGCAGGGATTGATCGTAACAGGCTACGGGCAATTGACCCACCGGGGTGGCACCCCCCAAAATGACGTTTGGTTCCATCGCGCCTCTAGGTGCTACTATTCCGCGCCCGCGATGCCCAATTTTTACGTTTGGCTTTGTAGGTACCCACCCCCGTCTATATAGAAACACCCCCCGTCTATATAGAAACACCCCCCGGTAGGAGTCCCAACCTCCTTGTGTTTTGCAATTTTTGTGGTATGTTCCGCATCACGCTTGGTTCCATACCAAGTTGCGAACATCTATGCCTAGTGCTCCTGAGCTAGTTATTACTCCAGACCTCGGGGTTATCGTTCCCCCTGAGGATATGCCCCACGCGACGTTGCGTGAACGGGCTGCTGCTGCATGTAAGACCATCCATGTGCTTCTGGAGAATGGTTTGGACCCCGAAACCCTGGTGCATGACCCCCAAGACGACGTAGTTGTCGAAAAGCTACTGACTTCGTACGCCAAGGACGAGGAGGCCACCAACAAATCCATGACTCCGGCGAAGTTTTCGGCCATGCGCCCCGCTGCAATCCTGCAGTTGGAGGATGCGTTGCAGGAGTTCAGCCATGTGGTGGTGCGTAATGCGGTCCAGATTCGGACGTTTGTTACTAACAAGCTGCTCCAAGAGGCGTCAAACCCTGATCCCAGGGTGCGTATTCGTGCTTTAGAGCTTCTGGGCAAGATTTCTGACGTTGGTTTGTTCACGGAACGCTCGGAAGTGACGGTTACCCACCGGTCTACGGATGATTTGAAGCAATCGTTGCGTGAAAAGCTCCAGGCGTTGCGGTCCAAGGCCCTGAAAAACGATGTGGAAGACGCAAATGTCATCAATTCCACCCAATTTGCCCCTGTAGATGACGTTCCGCTGGTTGTAGACCTCGATGCGGAGCTTGGGATGGCTCCGGAGGAGCTGAATTGACCGTTGCAGACACGTTCGATGACCTGACAGACGACGATATCGATCTGTTGGTTGCCAACATCGAGCAGTTTGACTCTTCGGAGCAGGAGGAGATCCTGCAGATTGCAGAAGCCTTGTCAGGCAGGCGTCAGGCCCAGCGTTGTCGGGACGATCTGATCGAGTTCTGCAAGCACATCCAGCCGGATTACAAGGTTGGTAAGCACCACCGGATCTTGGCGGACATGCTGATGGCGATTGCCGAGGGTAAGAAGGATCGGGTGTGCGTGAACATCCCGCCTCGGCATGGCAAAAGCCAGCTTGTGTCGATTTATTTCCCAGCGTGGTTCATCGGCAAGTACCCTACCAAGAAGGTGCTGATGGTCTCGCACACGTCAGATCTGGCCGTGGACTTCGGGCGCAAGGTGCGTAACATCATCGATACCGATGCTTATAAGCAGGTGTTTCCTACGGTGTTCCTTGCGCAAGACAGCAAGTCTGCGGGTCGGTGGAATACGAACGTCGGGGGTGAATACTACGCCTGCGGCGTAGGCTCTGCGTTGGCTGGACGGGGTGCCGACCTGCTGCTGGTTGACGACCCACATAACGAACAGGACATCATCAACGGTAACTTTGAGGTGTTCGACAAGGCGTATGAGTGGTTTACGTACGGTGCCCGTACTCGCCTCATGCCGGGTGGGCGCGTTGCCATCATCCAGACCCGCTGGCATTTGAGTGACCTGACGGGTCGGGTGACCAAGGATATGGGGCAGAACCCCGATGCGGACCAGTATGAGGTCGTGGAGTTCCCGGCGTTGTTTGACCGTACGGATGGCACACAGAGTGCGTTGTGGCCCGAGTTCTATGACGTCCCCGCGCTGCTGCGGACCAAGGCGTCCATGCCGTTGTTCCAGTGGAATGCACAGTTCCAGCAGAACCCCACCGCCGAAGAGGCGTCGGTCATCAAGCGGGAGTGGTGGAACACTTGGGAGGGGGAGGACCCGCCCAGGTGCGAATACATCATCATGTCCTTGGACGCGGCAGCGGAATCCCACAACCGTGCTGACTTCACGGCGCTTACTACCTGGGGTGTGTGGTTCAACGAGGAAGAAGATTGCCACAACATCATCCTACTCAACAGTATCAAGAAACGGTTGGAGTTCCCGGAGCTGAAGACGCTTGCGCTTGATGAGTACAAGCATTGGGAGCCAGATTCGTTCATCGTTGAAAAGAAGTCCAGCGGTACGGCGCTGTATCAGGAGATGCGGCGCATGGGGTTGCCCGTGCAGGAATACACCCCGCACAGAGGTTCCGGGGATAAACTTGCCCGACTCAACTCCGTAGCCGATATCGTCAAGTCCAAACTGTGCTGGGTGCCACAGACCCGGTGGGCAGAAGAGGTTGTGGAGGAGATTGCCGGGTTCCCGTTCATGTCGAACGACGACTTGGTGGACTCCACGGTGATGGCGCTGATGCGGTTTCGCCAAGGTGGGTTTGTACGCTTGCCTACGGACGAGCGGGAAGAACAACGGTACTTCAAGAGCAGCCGGCGTACTGCTTACTACTAAGGACAGATCATGGCTACAAACATCGACAGCGCACTCTCCCCGATGGACCCTATGCTCATGACGGACGAGCCCGCCATCGAGATTGAAATCGAGGACCCGGAAGCCGTAAACATCGGAATTGATGGGGTCGAGATTGAATTGACGCCGGAAACCCCTACGGCGGAAGATTTTGACGCAAACCTCGCGGAGTTCATGGACGAGGGGGAGATGCAGTCCCTGGCGTCCGAGATCATTGCCTTGGTGGATGCGGACATCAACTCGCGCAAGGACTGGGCCGAAGCCTATGTCAAGGGGTTGGAAGTTCTGGGCATGAAGTATGAGGAGCGTACCGAGCCGTGGAACGGTGCATGTGGTGCGTATTCCCCGCTGCTGACTGAGGCTGCAGTCAGATTCCAGTCTGAGTTGATCACGGAGACATTCCCGGCTCAAGGACCGGTTAAGACGCAGATCATCGGGGAGGAGACCCAGGAGAAGAAGGAAGCTGCGATACGCGTGCAGGACGACATGAACTTCCGCCTCACAGAAGAGATGGTGGAGTACCGGTCGGAGCACGAGCGGATGCTGTTCAACCTGGGCCTGTCGGGGTCCGCGTTCAAGAAGATCTACTTCGACCCCAGCCTTGAGCGTCCTGCTGCTCCGTTCATTCCCGCAGAGGACATGGTCATCCCGTACGGGGCGTCAAACATCTACAGCGCCGAGCGTGTAACCCACGTGATGCGCAAGACCGAGAACGAGATCAAGAAGCTGCAGGTAGAAGGGTTTTACCGTGATGTAGAGCTTGGGGAGCCTGTGCGGATCTTCACGGATGTGGAGAAGAAGAAGGCCGAGGAGCAGGGCTACAGCCTGACCGACGACGACCGGTATCAGATCCTTGAGGTGCATATTGACTGGAATATGCCCGGGGATGAGGACGAAGACGGTATCGCGCTCCCTTACGTTGTTACCATCGACCGGGGTACATCGACGGTTCTGGCTATCCGCCGTAACTGGGACGAGTCGGATTCTCGCAAGCTCAAGCGCCAGCACTTCTCTCAGTACACCTACGTGCCTGGGTTCGGCCCATATGGTATCGGCCTGATCAATCTGGTTGGTGGCTACGCACGTGCGGGTACGTCGATTCTGCGCCAGTTGGTTGACGCAGGCACCCTGAGCAACCTGCCCGGTGGCTTGAAGAGCCGGGGGTTGCGAATCAAGGGCGACGACACGCCCATCGCCCCGGGCGAGTTCAGGGATGTGGACATCCCCAGCGGGACGGTCAAAGACAACATCATGGCCCTGCCGTACAAGGAGCCGAGTCAGGTTCTGGCGGCGTTGCTGCAGCAGCTTACCGACGATGGGCGGCGTCTGGCGGCTATTGCTGACCTGAAGATCAGTGACATGTCTGCCCAGGCCCCAGTGGGTACGACGCTGGCTATCCTTGAGCGGCAACTCAAGATCATGGGTGCGGTACAGGCCCGGGTGCATGACAGCCTGAAGATGGAGTTCAAGCTCCTGAAGAAGGTTATCCGTGACTTCCTGCCACCGGACTATTCCTACACCCCAGAAGGCGGCGACCGGTCGGTCAAGCAGTCTGACTATGACCAAGTGGAGATCATCCCGGTCAGCGATCCCAACGCGGCCACGATGGCGCAGCGGATCATGCAGTACCAAGCTGCACTGCAACTCGCACAAGGGGCTCCGCAGATCTACGACATGCCCCAGCTTCATCGACAAATGCTGGAGGTTTTGGGGATCAAGAACGCGGCCAAGCTCGTGCCTATCGAAGACGATCAGACACCAAAAGATCCTATCTCCGAGAACATGGCGTTCTTGACGGGGAAGCCGACCAAGGCGTTCATCTACCAAGACCACGAAGCCCATATTGCGACACACATGGCCCTGATGAAGGACCCCATGATCATGCAGATGCTTGGGCAGAGTCCGATGGCGCAGCAGATGATGGGAGCGATCATGGCCCACATTTCGCAGCACTTGGCGTTCAGCTACAGGGCTCAGGTGGAAGAGCAGTTGGGCGTGCCGTTGACCGCACCCGATGCTGACTTGGATGAGAACACGGAAGTCCAGTTGAGCCGTCTCGTGGCGCAAGCCTCGCAGCAGTTGCTGCAGAGCAACATGCAGAAGGCCCAGGCACAGCAAGCGCAGCAGATGGCCCAGAACCCTGAAGTACAGATGAAGCAGGCCGAGCTGCAGTTGAAGGCCGAGGAGTTGCGGCGCAAGGAGGCTGACAGCCAGCGTGACTTCCAGATCGCTCAGGGCAAGTTGCAGATTGAGCAGGCTCGGTTGGCACTTGATGCCCAGAGAAAGCAGGGGGAGGACCCCCGCCTGAAGGCGGCTATGGCGCAGCAGGACATGCAACACAAAGAGCAGCTTCACCAGCAGAAGGTCAGGCAACAGACCCAAACAAGTCAGATGCGCATGCAGCAGCAAGCGCAGCAGGCTGCACAACGCGCTGCGCAGCCCAAGCCCCAACCCAAACAGTAAGGACGAGTCATGGCTACCACTGCGTTTTCCGTGGTATTGAAAGAAATCGAAGAACGGCGCGATGCACTCGCGCAGGTTCTCATCTCGGGTGCGTCAAAAGATTTCCCCGAGTACAAGTCAATGTGTGGAGAAATCCGGGGTCTTTCTCTAGCGCATTCCTTTATCACCGACCTCGTGCGAACTATGGAGCGAAATGAAGATGAGTGAGCTACTCCTGAGCGATGGCGCAAGCACTACGGTACTTCCGGAGACGGATTCGGATAAAGCACGGCAAGTGCCTGATCCGGCGACTTACCACCTGCTCTGCATGCTGCCAAAGGCCAACGACGAGTACGAAAGCGGGCTTGTCAAAGCCGGTCAGACGATGCACTTTGAAGAGGTGATGAGCCCCGTACTGTTCGTGGCCAAGATGGGGCCTGACGCATTCAAAGACCCTTTGCGTTTCCCCAGCGGGCCATCCTGCAAGGTGGGTGACTTCATCCTCGTGCGCCCAAACACGGGTACACGCCTGAAGATTCACGGCACCGAATGGCGCATCATCAACGACGACAGCGTTGAAGCCGTTGTGCAAGACCCTCGCGGGATTCAACGGGTATAAGGAGTAACTCATGGCTGAATTCAAGTTCCCCGACGAGATTGAAAAAGAAACCGCCGAGACCAGGGTCGAATACGAGGTCGAAGGCGAAGGCGACACCGAGATTGAGGTCGTAGACGATACCCCCGAGGTAGACCGGGGCCGTACTCCGATGAAGGACCCCCCTGCGGAAGTCACGGACGAGGAGTTGTCGCAATACAGTGACAGCGTCAAGAAGCGCATCCAGCACTTCTCCAAGGGATACCACGACGAGCGTCGAGCCAAGGAAACCGCACTGCGGGAGCGTGAAGAAGCCCTCCGCGCTGCAGTAGCGCTGGCTGAAGAGAATAAGCGGCTCAAGGCTACGGAGCGCAAGAAAACCGTCGATGCTGAGCTGGCAGACGCCAAACGCAAGCTCCAGCAAGCGTATGAGACGGGGGATTCTGGACTTCTGATTGCAGCGCAGGATGCGCTTGCCGCAGCAAAAATTGAAGAAGACAAACTGAAAAGCGGGGAAGGTTCTTTACAGCGCGAAGAAAGTGCGGTACAAACCCCTCCGGCAACTCAGTCGCCGCCCCAAGTTGATCAAAAAGCCCGTGCGTGGCAGCAAGCCAATCCGTGGTTTGGAGAAAATGAGGAAATGACGGCGGTTGCGTTGGCAGTACACAAGCAACTTGTGAGTTCGGGGGTAGACACGAACAGTGATGGGTATTACGACGCGATCAACACCCGCATTCGTAATCGTTTTCCAGAAGCGTTTTCCTCTGGAAAGACCCGGAAGTCTGTCGTATCCCCAGCCACGCGTAGCACAGCGCCCAAAAAGATCGTGCTGACGCAATCACAAGTGAGTATCGCCAAGCGGCTCGGACTGACCAATGAACAGTACGCCCGTGCGGTTGCGGAAGAAATGAGGAAACAAAATGGCTGAGAATAGAATTTCACGTGAATTGGACACCCGCGCAAAGGCTGAACGGCCTAAGCAGTGGATGCCTCCCCAACTCCTGCCCGATCCGAACCCGGAAGAAGGGTATGCTTTCCGTTGGATTCGCATCAGCACCCTCGGGAACAACGACCCGATGAACGTCTCCTCAAAACTCCGCGAGGGCTGGGAGCCCGTAAAAGCAAGCGAACATCCTGAGATTCAACTGGGTGGAGGCGGTTCAGGTCGCTTCCCCGACAGTATTGAAGTCGGTGGTCTGCTGCTTTGCAAAACCCCAAAGGAGTTCACTGAACAGCGTAATGCCTACTACCAGCGTCAAGCTGAAGGGCAGATGCAGTCGGTGGACAACAACTTCATGCGCGAGAGTGATGCTCGTATGCCGCTGTTCAAGGAACGGCGCAGCGAAGTGTCTTTCGGACGCGGTTCCTAATCTAAGGAGTCTTAAATGGCTTATCCGACGATTGAAGCTCCCTACGGGTTCAAACCCGTAAATCTAATCGGGGGGCAAGTTTTCTCGGGGTCCACCCGGAATTACCCCATCGCCTACAACTACAACACGAACATCTTCTACGGGGATTTCGTGCAGTTGACCAGTGGGTATGTGACCCTCCTGGCAAACACCATTGCTGGTAATGCGGCAGTTGGCGTTTTCCTGGGCTGCTACTACACCAACCCGTCCACCAAGCAGCGCCTGTTCTCGCAGTTCTACCCTGCGAACACCCTGGCTGGCGACATCACCGCAATCATCTGCGACGACCCGGACACGGTCTTCAAAGCTGCTGTTGTGACCGCTGCCGGTACGGCGACGATTGCCTCTGCCTCGTCTATCCTTGTGGGTCAGAACATGGCTGGTAACACCAGCACGGGTTCCGCCTCTACGGGTAACTCGGCGGGTGGTGTTGTGACTGCCACTACCTCCACGGGCAACTTCCGCGTTTTGGGTCTGGTGCCTGATACGCAGATCGTTACTGGTGCCACTGTCGTTGCTGGCGGTACTGGTACATCGGTGACTGTGTCTGGTCTGACGGTTGGTCAGGTTATCCCCACCGGGACGGATCTTTTCAACGTGGTCAATGGTCAGCTTCAGTTCAGTGGCGCAACGGTCAACGGCGCAGTCACTGTGGCGTCCGCGACCAGTCAGGCGCTTACTGTGACCACTATCGGCACGACTCTTGCCGGTACGGTCGCCCTGGTGCAATCGCAGGAAGTGTTCGTCAAGATCACCTTCGGCGCTCATCGCTACTACGTTGCTTAAGGAGTAACTCAAAATGGCAATTTCACGTGCCCAACTACTGAAGGAACTCCTGCCCGGCCTGAACGCTCTGTTCGGCATGGAGTACAAGCGCTACGGCGAAGAGCACAAGGAGATCTACGAGACCGAGTCCTCAGAGCGCTCGTTCGAAGAGGAAACTAAGCTCGCCGGTTTCTCCGCAGCCCCGGTGAAGAACGAAGGTTCGGCCATCCAGTACGACAACGCACAGGAAGCCTGGACCGCTCGTTACAACCACGAGACCATCGCTATGGGCTTCTCCATCACCGAAGAGGCGATGGAAGACAACCTGTACGACAGTCTGTCCGCTCGGTACACCAAGTCACTGGCTCGCGCCATGTCTTACACCAAGCAGGTCAAGGCTGCAGCAGTCCTGAACAACGGTTTTTCCAGCTCCGTGGTCTACGGTGATGGCGTCTCCCTGTTCTCGACGGCTCACCCGATTGTCTCTGGTGGCACCAACAGCAACCGTCCCGCGACGGCTGCAGACCTGAACGAAACGTCCCTCGAAGCGGCTGTGATCCAGATCGCTGGTTGGACGGACGAAAAAGGCCTGCTGATTGCTGCCAAGCCCCGCAAGCTGATCGTGCCTCCTGCTCTGCAGTTCGTTGCTACCCGTCTGTTGGAAACCAGCCTGCGCGTTGGCACCACCGACAACGACATCAACGCCCTGAAGAACAACGGCTCGATCCCGGAAGGCTACACCATCAACCACTTCTTGACCGATACGAACGCGTGGTTCCTCCGCACCGATGTTCCTAACGGCATGAAGCACTTTGTGCGTGTGCCCCTGGCAACTTCGATGGATTCGGACTTCGACACCGGGAACAACCGCTACAAGGCCCGTGAACGATATTCGTTCGGCGTTTCGGACCCCCTGGGCGTGTTCGGTAGCCCTGGCGCTTAAGGGTTTACCCTTAGCAGAGGCCCCTTCGGGGGCCTTTTTCTTTTGCGCTTCGCTACGCGCAAACCGGCCCGGTACTACCTAAACCAAGCCACCAAATCACTTGTTGACAGGCTTTTTGGCATCGGTTAGAATGTGATCCATGTTCACCGAGGAGCCGAGATGCGCAACATGACTGCCCGAGCCGAAGCGGTAGCCAAGGGCGAAAAGCATTACTTCACCGGGACACCGTGTAAACAAGGGCACCTTGCCCCCCGTGCCACAAAAACGGGCACCTGTACGGAGTGCACAAAGGCCGCACAGCAGGCGTGGTTAGCGGCGCGTCCTGAAAAGGGGCTGCAGTACGCCGCTGCATACCGAGAGAGAAACAGGGAACAGGTCCGAGAGAAAGACCGACTTGCTCAAGCGCAACGCCGTGCAGATATGCCTGAAGCGCATAAACAGTACCGCCTGGAGCACTATCGCAAAAAAGTCGCTGCAGAAGGGCGTGAGGTACGCGCCGCTAATCGCTTGCCGGTTACTGAGCTTGTTGTGCGTTTACAAGAGGTACATGCAGGGAAATTGCAGTACGTAAGCGGGTATCAGTCGATGACCGATAACGCGGTCTTCTTGTGTACTATCCACAATAAAGAAACGCTTGCGCATCCACACAACGTGCTTCGCGGGGCCATACCGTGCCCTGCGTGTAACCACATGCGTTCGGACAATGAGAATCGTATTGCTGCGTTTCTTTCGCGGTTTTCTACTGTTCAACAACGTAACCGCGAACTGCTTCGCCCGCGTGAGTTGGATGCGTTCCTTCCAGAGGTGCGACTTGCTATTGAATACTGCGGGGACTATTGGCACAGCCATGGGGATCAGGAATCTGAACGCAAAAACAAGAATCGCCACTACGACAAGTACACGGCGTGTAAAGCTCTTGGCATCCGCCTTCTAACAGTCTACGAATCTGAATGGCTAACCCGAGAACACGCGCTCAAACGCCTGATGCGTAATGCCGTGGGTAAGGGGAGGGGCAAGCTCATGGCCCGCAAGTGTGCGTTGAAGAAGACGGAGCTTTCCGAGGCACGAGCGTTTTACGAACGGTATCACCCCCAAGGCGGAGACGGGAGCGGGGAGCACTATGGTCTGTACTGGGGCGATAAGCTGGTCGCGTGTATGCGGTTTACGTTTGGTGCCAATGACAGAGGGGACGCAAGGACGAGGGTTTGGACACTGACCCGCTACGCTACGCGTGTAACAGTTGCAGGCGGTGCTTCGCGTCTGTTCAAGGCGTTCATCGATGAACAGCAGCCGACAGAGGTCAAATCTTTCTCAGACAACCGCTACTTTGACGGGGGTATGTACGCGCAACTGGGCTTTGCGCTTGAGGAAGAAACGGGGCCTGATTACCAAGTGTGGAGCCCCAAAATTGGCCTTCGCCCCAAGGCGCACTACCAACGCCGCAACATCCCCAAACGACTGCTGGAGCATGGGATGACCGAAAACTTTGACCCTGAGACAGACGCGCGATCTGAATCCGAGATGACATTCTTGATGGGGTGCCGGAGGCTGTATGACTGTGGCAAGAAGAGGTGGGTCTGGAGGGCTTGACTCCCCCACCCCGCTATGCTACCCTGCTACAAACCTAGACCTTCACGCTTGCCGACCGACTAGGCGGACTTCTCCTCAGAGACGGCAAGAGCAGATTGAGGACAAATCATGAGCTTCGCTACCTTCTCTGGCCCGGTTCGCGTGGGCACAAACCGTTACAACCCTGGCCGCAACACCGGCTTGGTCACCTTGGCTCAGTCGTATGACTCGGGCACTGTGTCTGCCGCTACGGGCAACGTGGATGTGACGGCGTTCGTCATCCCGCAGGGCTCGCAAATTTACGACATCGTGGTGGATCAGGTTCAAGTCCCCACGGCCACCTCCACGTTTACGATTTCTGTGGGTACCACCTCTGGTGGTGCGGAGTTGATGGCGGGTGTTGCCACGACTGCTGGCGGGCGTTTCCGGGGCACAACCACCACTGCTACGCAGTTGGCATGGCAGACCTCCACCACGGGTGATACGACGATCTATATCCGCAACGCCATCGGTACTCTGGCAACCACGCAGGGTCGGTTCATCGTGACGGTGACTTACATCCAGCGTGCTCCGGACGGCGCTCAGAACCCGACCACGTTCCAGAACTGATGAACCCAGCCCCGCTTCGGCGGGGTAGTCTTTTGGGGGCCGCATGGCAAAAACCAATTACTCTCCGACGTTTCCCATGTACCCTGGGGACGCGGCTGCTGTGACCACGAGCGACACCGTTAACTTCTCTACCCCCAGCGTGATCTACGTGGGCGGTGCGGGGAACGTGCGTGTGTTGACTGCTCAGGGCAGTGATGTGACGTTCACCAGTGTGCTGGGTGGCAGTGTTCTCCCGGTGCAGGTGATCAAGGTGTTCGCAACGAACACGACCGCTACGTCGATGACCAGGGTGTTCTGATGTCGTTTGGCTTCGGGTTTGGGTTTCCGCGCAGGTTGACCTCTGGCGGTGGGCTGAGCCCATCGCTGTACCTTGATTTCGTAGGTACGGGACTCCTGCCTTCCACGGTCACCTTCTCCCGAGGCACCAACGCCACGCTGACGGACAGTAACGGACGGGTGGCCTATGCGCCGCACAACCTGCTGACGAACTCGGAGGACTTTGAGGCTGCGGCTTGGATTAAAGTCGGGGCTACAGTAACCGCAAATGCTACGGTGGCACCAGATGGAGCAACTACGGCAGACAAACTCGTAGAAGACACATCAACGGGCGTGCATGTAACTGCCCAAAACGCTAGTTTAACTTCTGGCGTTTCTTATACTTTTTCTGCTTACGTTAAAGCCGCAGAACGTACAAGACTTTGGTTTGAGCGTTCAAACGCTACGCTGACTGCTTTTACTGCTAATGTAGACTTTAGTACCGGGGAAGTTGTATCCTCAACGGGTTCTGTCACTGTTTCAGTTACGCCCGCCGGTAATGGCTTTTACCGAGTCTCTCTAACCGTTTTGGCGGCATCGACCGCCTCTGGCGGAGTGCAAGTGGGTTTGGTTTCAACCGGGAGCACAATAAACTACATCGGCAACGGAACCAGCGGTCTCTTCCTCTGGGGAGCCCAACTCAACATCGCCAACGCTCCGGTCAATCTGCTGACATGGAGTGAGGATTTCACGAATGCGGCTTGGACGCCATCCGCCGCAACGGTGGCGGCAAATTCCGTAGTAGCTCCAGACGGCACAACTACTGCGGATACGTTAACTTCTGATGGACTATCAAACCAACACATTGTTTCTGCTTCACCTACGTTAGCTGCCACCACCACGTATGCGTTCAGTGTCTATGCAAAAGCAGGGGCTACCAACTTTTTGCAGATCACCACAAACTTGACGGCAGGGAGCGCAAACCATTACGCAAACTTCAATTTGCAAACTGGTGTTGTGTCGGCTGTTGGTAGTTCCGCAACGGCAACAATCACTAGCGTAGGCAACGGCTGGTATCGCTGTGTAGCAGTGATGACTACGGTGCTTACAAGCTCAAGTGCCACGTTTATTGTGGTTCCTGTGGATTCAGGTACGGCTACAAGAAACCCGACATTTGCGGCAGTCACTTCTGTTTACATCTGGGGCGCTCAACTCAACACCGGCTCTGTAGCCCTGCCCTACGTAGCCACGACGAGCAGCATTTACCTGCCCCCGGCGTACAACCCCACCACGCCCAAGAACCTGCTTGGCTTCACTCAGGAGCCTGAGAACGCAGCGTGGACCAAGAGCAACTCGTATGTGCAGCAGAACTTGCTGACATGGAGTCAGGATTTTGATAATGCGGCTTGGGTGAAGACCATTGACGGTGGGATAACGGTTAGCGCAAATACGATTGTTGCGCCTGATGGCACTTTAACGGCAGACAAATTTATTCCAAACGCTGTTGCTGGGTTTCACGCGGCGCAGCAGACATATGTTTTTCCGAACTTAGCGCACTCGTTTAGTTTCTACGCAAAAGCTGGCGAATACAGTGCAGTGCAGATTTTCGATGGCCTCACGACAGACTTTGTTAATTTCAATCTCTTGACGGAGCAGGTAGGTTCTTCATTGGGTTATACGGGCGCGATTACATCTGTGGGCAACGGGTGGTATCGCTGCACAGGGACAAAGACATTTGCCGCAGGTTCTACGGCCATTCGGATTGGGGTAGTCACTAGCTCGACGGCGGTGCGCGGAGAGAGTTTTACAGGCAACGGCACAGACGGTCTGTTCATCTGGGGCGCTCAACTCGTCCAAGGCAGCACCGCAGGAGACTACACGCAGACCACCAGTGCAGCGGCACCGACGCGGTATGTGAACTGGGACGGTACGCTGACGGGTAGGAAGCTGGTTGAGGATACGGCGACCAGCACACAACATGAGATTCGCACCCCGACTTTCACGCCTACCGCGAACACGCCTTACACGCTCTCGGTCTACGCCAAACAAGGCGAAAAAAGGTATGTGCGTGTTGGCTTTCCCGGCGCTTGGGGCGGCAGTTCAGGCTACGTTATTTTTGACCTTGAGACAGGGGCACAGACCTATTCCAGCAATGGTGGGTTGATCTTTTCAATCGAAAGTGTCGGCAATGGCTGGTATCGCTGCCGTGTGGGCAACACTGTGACGATTGTTACGTCTTCTACGGCTTATATTGGCATTAACGACAACGCAACCACAGGCACCAGCTACACCGGCGACGGCACCAGTGGCATCTACGTCAGTGACTTCCAGCTTTCCAACTCTGCCAGCGTAGACCCTTACGTTTACAACCCACAGGCAGCGGCGGCGAGTACGGCGTACTACGGCCCGAGGTTCGACTATGACCCGACCGGGCTTCCGGTGTTGGGGAGTGAGCTTATTACCTCATCTTGGTCGGTGTCGGGCACAGGCGTGAGTCAAAGCGGTGGAGTAGTAACTTTTTCTGCATCTCCTGCTACAGATGCGGCAGCTAATACAGGAACTGTAGTTGTCGGTGTCGGGTATATCGCTGAGTTTACTGTATCGGGGTATTCAGGGGCTGGCGGAGTAAGTTTTACAAATGCCGGTAACTCAATCGGACTTGTAGCAACCGGAAACGGTGTGTACCGACAGTTGGTCTACGCAACTGGAACTGGGGCTATTGGTGTTCGTGCTCGTCTTTCAACAACGACTGCGGTTGTCTCCAACATCTCCGTCAAAGAAGTCACCGGTTACACCGCCACTGCAAAGGGCTTGCTGATTGAGGAGCAGCGGACGAACTTGGTGACGTATAGCGAAGATTTCAGTAATGCGGCTTGGATTAATACCTCTGCATCATTCAATACCAATTCCGCGATTGCACCAGACGGGGCAACAACTGCGGACAAAATTATCATTGCAAATGGGGTTCAACTTGGAGCATTAACGGGCGCGGGGGTGCGTCAACAACCTTCAAAAGCCGCAACTTCAATAACGTACACCGAAAGTGTCTTTGCCAAAGCCGCCGAGTTCAACAGCGTCATGCTGTTCATGGCAAACGGGGCCGGAAGTAATGGCGGAAGATGCACGTTTAACCTTGCTACAGGCACCTATAGTTCACTTACAACATTTGGGAGCGGTTTTTCTGGAGCAACGGCATCAATTGAGTCTGTTGGCAACGGTTGGTATCGCTGCATTTTTATTGTTACATCTGACACTGATACTTCGATTAGGTCCGGCATATTGCCTGTAGACACGGTAGCAACAACTGGCAACGGCACTTCTGGCATCTTCATCTGGGGCGCTCAACTAGAAGCCGGCTCCTTCGCCACCAGCTACATCCCCACTGTAGCCTCTCAGGTCACGCGAAACGCTGACTCGGCAAGCATGCTGGGGGACAACTTCTACGCTTGGTATAACCCGAATCAGGGGACGTTGAGTGCTGAGGCGACTGCATATGCAGGAACCACTACAAACAGGTATTACGAATTGAGTGATGGAACGTCGGCAAACGTAATCCAAAGTTTCGCTGGACCATCTACTATTTACACAGAATGGGTGTACGTTGGGGGTGTTCCTCAAGCCCAACTTTCATCTAGTGGCTCTCCAACGTCTTTGACAAAGATTGCAGCGGCATACAAGCAAAATGATTTTGCTGCATCACTAAATGGAGCGACACCAGCCACTGATACATCTGGAGCAATACCTCCAGTTAACAAACTAAACATTGGTAGTGCTTTCAATGGTTCTAGCAATTTAAACGGCACCATCCGCCGCATCGGCTACTACAACACCCGTCTTCCTAACTCAACCCTACAGGCATTGACGACCACATGACAGACTACATGCTGCGCTTTGCTGATGAGGCTGAGGCCACGGCCATCCTCTACACCTCCACCGAGGACGACGAGGGTCAGGTCACTCTCACGCCCAACTACTACGCCATCGACACGCTGGGAACCTTGTACGAGCGCCCGCCTGAGCCGCTGCCTGAGCCGTATGACCCCGTGCCGCTGGACGGCTGGTATGTGAACGTGCGGACCCCTGAAGCGCCTGAGTTGGACGCATACATCGTGGACCCCGGCCCTGCAGTGCCGAGAAGGGTGTGGTGCTGAAATGGCTAAGTCTCCCGCTTGGACCCGCAAGGAGGGGCAGAACCCCAAGGGCGGTCTAAACGCCAAGGGGCGGGCATCTGCCAAAGCCCAGGGTATGAATCTGAAGCCTCCTCAGCCCGAGGGCGGTCCTCGCAAGAAGTCGTTCTGCGCCCGTTCTGCGGGGCAGATGAAGATGTGGCCGGAAGCGGCCAAAGATCCTGATAGCCGCCTGAGGAAAGCGCGGCGTGCATGGAAGTGCTGACTCATGGAAGCGACAATACTCTGGAACCTCGTCCTGACCATCCTGATTGGTGCAGTGGCGTTCTTCATGTCGGCCAAGTTCAAGGAGCTTGATAGGTTGTCCATCCTGCTCAACCGCACGAGGGAAGAGATTGCTCGTGATCACATCACTCGGTCCGAGTTCCGGGCTGATATGAAAGAGTTGCTGGAGCGCTTTGACAGGATCGAAGCCAAGCTGGATACTCTGCGGAGTAAGCAAAGTGCCGGTTCAATCTGAGAAGCAGCGCCGGTTCATGTATGCGTCTCTCGCTGGCAAGACGGATGTCCCGCCGAGCGTAGCGAAGAAGTTTGTCGGGCCTAAAGCCCATGCCGAAGGAGGCGAAATGAAGATGTCCCCAGCCAAGAAGGCAATGGAAATGCGCCACGCTGCCGCCCTGAAGAAGGCCGGTAAGCCCAAGATGGCTGCTGAAGAAATGAAGGAAGCCAAGGGTAAGGGCTACGCCAAGGGCGGTGGCATCGAGTCTCGTGGCAAGACCAAGGGCAAGATGGTCAAAATGATGCGTGGAGGTTCCTGTGGCTGAATACCGTAAAGAGATGGGTCCGCCTCCGGTGGACATCGACCAGTTGTCCGCACTTCCTCCGGCGCAACGCGCTTCTGGGGAAAAGAAGGCAGCGGCTCAGACCAAGAAAGACTACCCGCCCCCGAAGCCTGCCAAGGTTCCGGTAAAGAAGATGGCAGGTGGTGGGTCTGTAACTCGTGGTGACGGCTGTGTAACCAAGGGCCATACCAAAGGACGGGTGATGTGATATGCGCAAGTACCGCAAATTCTCTGAAGGCGGCACGGCTGCCCTAGACGAACTCGCTTCTGGGCGTGAAAAGGGTAGCTTTGACGAAGATACCTACGCTCGGGCGAAAAAGTTTCTAGAGCGTGGGGGAAGTGACGCCCCCAAGGCGGCTGCACCGGCGAAACCAAAGCCCAAAGCATCTGCTCCCGCCCCCGCACCAAAAGCGGCAAGCGCAGAGATCCCCAAGGGTAAGGAAGCCGCCCCCGCGAGCACGGGTGAAGATACTTCTGGCCCCAGCAACATGGACCGCATTTTCATGGGGTTGGGCGCGGGCGCGGGGATTGCAGGCGCAGCAAAACTTGCACGGTTGAGCCGAGCCGAGAAGGCCGCAGAAGCCGCGAAAGAAACTGCGAAGGCCGCAGCGGCTAAATTTTCCTCCCCACAAACGGCGAAGCAGGTCACCACGGAAACTGGGCGTAGGTTCAGCCCCAAGGCCGAGATGGAAGCCGCCGAGTCCACGATGCGTGGAGCAGTTGGGCGTAAACAACTTCAAGCCAAACGCGCAGAAGCGGGTAGGACCGCCAAAGCTCGTGCAGAGACGATGGAGCGTAACAAGCCCGTCCTACAGGCTACCCCCAAGAAGGCTTCCCCTCGTGACCGTACACGGGAGGATCGTGAACCTGACTACGAACTCCGCGCTAAGGGTGGTCGGATTGGCTATGCTTCGGGTGGATCAGTCCGTGGCGGTGGATGCGAATCTCGGGGTAAAACCAAAGGTAGGTTTGTATGATGGCTTCACGGGGTATGGGGGCAATCCGTAAAGGTGTGGTGAAGAAGCGCCGTGATAACACTGACTTCACTGAGTACGCCAAGGGCGGCGAAGTTGGCCTCTACGCCAACATCAATGCCAAGCGCAAACGGATTGCCGCAGGATCGGGCGAAACCATGCGCAAGCCGGGTGCTCCCGGCGCTCCTACTGCCAAAGCGTTCAAGCGTTCCGCAATGACGGCGAAGTGATATGACAACCTCCGGCATCACTACATTCAATCTTGACCTCAACGAAGCGGTTGAGGAAGCCTTTGAGCGCTGTGGTGCAGAGCTTCGCACGGGTTATGACCTGAAGACCGCACGGCGGTCGATGAACCTGCTCTTCACAGACTGGGCCAACCGAGGGATTAACCTCTGGACGGTGGAGCAAGGCTCACAAGTCCTGACACCCGGTACAAATACCTACACGCTGCCTGCCGACACGGTGGATTTGCTTGAGCATGTGATCCGCACGGGCTCCGGTTCTGTTTCAACACAGACCGACCTGACCATCACGCGCATCTCGGTCTCCACCTACTCGTCCATCCCGAACAAGCTGCAACAAGCAAGGCCGATTCAGATCTGGATCAACCGCCAAGGCCCTGCTCCGCAGTTCACTGTGTGGCCCACGCCCGACAACTCGCAGACCTACACGCTCGTCTACTGGCGGTTGCGCAGGATTCAGGATGCTGGGGCCGGTGGTACGTACACGCAGGACATCCCGTTCCGCTTCCTCAACGCACTGGTTGCGGGGCTTGCGTACTACCTGTCCATGAAGATCCCTGGCGCTATGGAGCGCATGCAGGTTCTGAAGCAGCAGTACGATGAAGCCTGGGATCTGGCTTCGACGGAAGATCGTGAGAAGGCAGCTATTCGTCTGGTCCCACGCCAGATGTTCATCTCATGAGCAATCGTTTTGCAAACGGCGCAAAGGCCTTCGGGTTCTGCGATTATTGTAATTTTAGGTTTCCACTGAAGAAACTTAAAAACGAAGTTGTAAAGACAAAGCAGACACAAATAAAGGCGTGTCCTCAATGCTGGTCAATGGATCACCCACAACTTTTGTTGGGGACCTTCCCGGTAAGTGACCCCCAGGCCATCCGCGATCCTCGTCCAGACACAAACACTTGGTACGCCTCGGGCCAAACGGCAACTGGGTCTACCGGCGAGGGCAGCAGAGTAATCCAGTGGGGCTGGGCACCAGTCGGTGGTTCTCAGTCTTTTGATGACGGGCTGACGCCCAATTGGTTGACTTCTCCAGCAGAAGTCGGTACGGTCACGGTGGTCGTGACTTAAGGAGCGATGATGAAAAAAGATGCAATGGCGGCTCTCCGAGCCCACGCCAAGAAGCCCGCCAGTGAAGCTCACGGCAAAGGCTTCAAAAAGGGTGGCCCGACCACCGATGACCGCATGCGCCTGGGCAAGAATATGTCCCGCGCCATGAACCAGAAGACGGGGTGAGCCATGAAGACCAAGAAACTTGCTCCTGCCAAGTCCAGCTATCCTCAAGGCGCTGAGAACCCCCGTGACCTGTGCATGGTGATTGGCAACTCCTCCAAGGAGGTTGCTCCTCCGGCCAAGACCTCCGGCGTGAAGATGCGCGGTGCTGGTGCCGCCACCCGTGGCTTCATGGCCCGTGGGCCAATGGCGTAACATACAAAAAAGTATGCTATGAACTACACCGAGTTGCAGACCGCTGTTCAGGACGCGGTAGAGAACACGTTCTCGTCGGCTGACTTTGCCACAATGACGAAGTTGGCGGAGCAGCGCATCTACAACTCGGTGCAACTCCCCAACCTACGTAAGACTTCAAACCTTACGCTGGTCATCGGCAACCCACTGCTTGTTGTCCCGGCTGACTTCCTTTCAGCTTTTTCTTTGGGCGTGACCGTCGCTGGGGAGTTCAGCTTTCTGCTGAACAAGGATGTGAACTTCATGCGGGAGTCTTTCCCAAGTGTTGCCGTTACTGGAACGCCGAAGTATTACGCTCTGTACGGCACGCAGACGGGAACTCCGAAGGTCCAATCCTTCCTGTTGGGGCCCACGCCCGCCGCTGCGCTGACAGCAGAACTGAACTACTTCTACTACCCAGAGAGCATTGTCACGGCTACTACCACATGGCTTGGCGACAACTTTGACAGCGTACTGTTTAACGCGGTGCTGGTTGAAGTTGCTCGGTGGATGAAGCAGGAGCCTGACGTTGTGGCGGAAGCCAGCAAACAGTACGTCCAGTCTTTGACGTTGTTGAAGAACTTGGGTGACGGCAAGGATCGACAGGATGCGTATCGTTCGGGGCAGGTCCGAACTGAGGTGGTGTAAATGCTTATCCAGTGCGTTACCAACTCATTCCGCTCGGAGATGCTGCAAGGTGTTCATGACCTTGACACTGACATCCTGAAGATGGCGCTCTACACGAGCGTTGCGGATCTGTACCCGACCACCCAGGTTTACACGCTCACCGGGGAAGTTGTAGCCAGCGGATACACCGCAGGTGGTTTGGTTTTGACTGGAGTGACGATCACGACGGGGCCTGCAACGACAACGCAACCTGCTCCCGTTTACGTCACCTTCGACAACCCGGTGTTTAACGCGGCCCTGACGGCCCGTGGGGCGCTGATCTACAACTCCAGCAAGGCAGATCGCTCGGTGGCAATTTTGGACTTTGGCGCGGACAAGACCTCGACCACTACCTTCACGGTGCAGCTACCCGCCGCCACGCCCACCACTGCTCTGCTCCGCTTTCCTTGAGGTAACACATGCCGTCAACCTATACCACCAGCCTGCGCCTGACGCTTCCGGCAACAGGTGAAAACTCCGGCACGTGGGGCAATATCGTCAACACCGGCATTACACAGCTCGTTGACGATGCAGTAGCAGGGACTGCCAACATAACGATTGCGGGTTCCGATTACACCCTGACCAACACAGACGGTGGCACAAACGAAGCGCGAAAGATGTTTATTGTGGCTACCGGCTCCCCCGGTGCGGCCCGTAATGTAATCTGCCCTGCTGTAAGTAAGCTGTATTTCCTGTCTAACAACGTCACGGGCGGGTATGCTTTGACGTTGAAAACGCTGTCTGGTGCAGGGATCTCAGTTCCCAACGGCAAGACGATGGCGTTGTACTGCAATGGGACAAGCGTAGTAGATGCCATCACCAACCTGAGTTCCTTCACTATCGGCGGGTACACGCTGTCCTTGGGGGGTAACGCTACCTTTGCCAATGCGTTTACGACGGTCGGTGCTTTTGGCATCACGTTTACCGCGACCAATACAACGTCTGTTACGCTGCCTACAACCGGCACGTTGGCGACTTTGGCGGGTACAGAAACGCTGACAAACAAGCGGGTGAACCCTCGGGTAGACACGGTTGCAAGCTCGGCTACCATCACTCCCACAGCGGACACTTGTGATGTTTATACCATCACAGCACTAGCGACCAACACAGCAATTGCCGCCCCCTCGGGTACTCCCGTCAACGGACAGAAGCTGATGATTCGGATCAAGGATAACGGGACGTCTCGGACAATTTCTTGGACTATCACTGCTGGCGGCTACCGTGTCATCGGCACCGTGCTGCCTACCACGACTACCATTAACAAAACCATCTATGTTGGGTGCGTATACAACTCAGACGCAGGTTTCTGGGATGTAGTGGGCATCGCCTCGGAGGTCTAAATGGCAGATCGTTACTGGGTCGGCGGCACCGCAAATTGGGACGGCACGGCTGGGACCAAGTGGTCCGCCACTTCTGGTGGTGCTGGTGGTGCATCTGTTCCAACCTCTGCCGATAATGTCTTTTTTGACGCTAGCTCTGGTTCTGGCACGGTAACAATTTCAACAGTCAACGCCAACTGCAATAACCTGAATTTTTCCGGGTTCACCGGCACAATCTTTAGCGTTTCAAACACGCCGGAAATATACATATACGGTAACTTGGTTGTATCCGCTGGCATGACATGGTCCGCCAGCAGCAATCTTGCGTTTGCCGCTACGACTTCTGGTAAGACAATTACCACAAACGGTAAGAGTGTTGGTAATTCCGCACTGATACTTTTTGGTTCTGGTGGGGGTTGGACGCTTCAGGACGCCCTAACCAATACTGCGCCGATACAAGTAGCCAACGGAACCTTCACCACAAACAACTACAACATATCCTGTGGGCAGTTTGCTCCTGTTGGCGGCACTGTAGTATTGGGGTCCTCAACAATAACGTGTAGCTCTTTATATCTATCGGGCGCTACTGTAAACGCGGGTACATCAACCATAACCACTGGGGTTGTACAAATACCCTCGGGGGGGCCATATACGCTGTACAACGTAACAATAAATGGTAGCGTTTTAGCTTTTAACCAATTTACTGTTGCAACCACATTTAATAATCTCTCTATTGTACCGAGCGCGTCGTATATGCAGGTTGAGCTATCTGCAAACATTACGGTAAACGGTACGTTTACCAGCTTTGGCACAGGCGTTCAAGATCGTAACGTCGTTTACAGCAACATTCGAGGTACGCAAAGGGCAATCAACGCAGCCGCTGTTTCCATTCAAGACACGGATTTTCGTGACATAAACGCCAACGGCGCGGCGGTTCCTTGGGCTCTGTCAGGGCAACGTGTAGGAGACCTGGGTAATAACTCGGACATCACATTCCCCGCAGCCGTAACTCGGTATGCGGTGGCTTCAGGTAATTTCTCCAATACTTCTGTATGGTCGGCTACTTCTGGGGGCTCAGTAGGCGCATCAGTACCCCTACCTCAAGACACGGCTGTATTTGATGCCAACACTGGGGCTGGCACATATACATTTAACGTGCCCCGTATTGGCGCTTTGAACGCATCAGCGCTAGGCGCTCGGGTAATCTCTCTTGGGGTGGATATTGAGGTATATAAGAGTTTTACCTTGAGTTCGGCCTTGACGTTTACCAACAACAACAAGATACTATCTTTTTTGGGGGATGGAACTAATACAATAAACACCGCTGGAAAGCAGCTGTACTTCACAATTTTTGCTGGTAACTATAGGCTGAACGCAAATTTGTCCGTTCAAACAGATAGCTACATATACGGCGGGCTGTTTGAAGCTAATAACTACAACCTTACCTCTGGTAGGTTCTCCGTTCAAAACTCCACAACCGGTTACACCTCCTCCCCAAATTTGACCGTTTATATGGGGTCCGGAACGTGGACAGCCACTGGCACTTCTGGGTGGAGTTATACCGCAAGTGGTACTTTTACTCTTTTCCCAGAAACATCCACGATTGAAATTGCGGCTTCGGTTGGGGTGACATATTCCTTTGCCGGTGGTGGGGCTACTTACAATAACTTGTTAATTAGTGGGTCGACGGGCGCGGCTGCAATTTCAATATCGGGTAACAACACCTTTACATCCATCACCAGCACCAAGACTAATGCCTACTTTCTGAGGCTACCTGCCAGCGGTACAACTACGGTCGGTGCGTGGAACGTAAACGGAAGCTCTGGGAACATCATTACAGTTGAAAGCTCGTCTTCTGGCACTCGTGCCAATCTAACAAAGACAGGTGGCGGGTTTAGCGTGTCCAACTTTATTTCGGTCAAGGACATCAACGCCTCCCCCGCGTCCACCTTCTACGCAGTGAACTCCACCAACGCCGGGAACAACGTCAACTGGACGTTCAACTTCCCTACTTCCCAAGGCAATCTTCTGGCGTTTTTTACGTAAGCTGGCAAAACCATAAACCTATGGAAATCCCTAAGCTCACCCCCGTTGTTCAGTTCTGTACCGCTGCGTTCGCATTGGCGGTGGGGGGCTTTACGGCTGGCGACAAGTTTGGGTGGTGGTCAACGGAGAAGCCAATTCTGGAGTGGTCACCGGAGCACTTCAAGATCCAGCCTGCCAAGGTTGGAGCCCCCATAACGGTGCAGGTGGCACGTATCAAGCGGCGCGATGACTGCTCAGTTGAAGGCTTTTTGCCCACGGTGCGTGATGCGTCTGGGGTGATCCACGAAGCCACGCCGAGCATGTCAAAGTTCACTGGCCCCGCAAGCCCCGAGGTGGACACCTTCACCTACCAACTGACAATGTCTCCCAAGGACAAGATCGCGCCTGGGACGGCTACGCTGCTTGCAACGATTACATACAAGTGCCCCGAGGGCCAGCGTACTGTGACGTACCCCAAGCACAAGAACCTGACCTTCTTGCTGGAGAAGTAAATGCTGTCTCTTCTTTCCACCCTCGGTGGCCTGTTGATCTCCGGCTTACCAAAGCTGCTGGACTTCTTCCAGAACCGTGCTGACCAGAAGCATGAACTGGCGCTTGCCCGTGTGCAGACGGAGCGAGAACTGCAACTCGCGGCTCAAGGCTTTGCCGCCCAGGCCCGGATGGAAGAGATCAGGACCGAGCAGGTCCAGATGCAGACCGAAGCCTCCATGACCGAGCGGGCTCTGGAGCATGACGAGAAGGTCTTGGAGAAAGCATCTCGCTGGGTTGCCAACTATGTCGGTACTGTGCGCCCGACAGTGACCTACATCTTCATCCTTGAGCTTGTGGCGATCAACGCAGCGATTGCTTGGTACGCGTTTAACCAGCCTGGGTTGATCAAGGATGTGGACAGCTTGATTCGCGTGACCGCCGTGATCTTCTCTGAAGACGAGATGGCAATGCTGGGTGGAATCATTGGGTTCTGGTTCGGAACCCGTAGCTGGAACAAGAAGTGAAACTCAGCAAGGTCGGCGCTGATCTGATGCACCGATACGAGGGGTATCGGACGAAGCCTTACCTTTGCCCTGCGCACATCTGGACCATCGGCTACGGCCACGTTCTGTACCAAGAACAGATCAGGCTTCCTGTCGCAAGGGTAGGCGATTACACTGGGGTCATCCGCAAGGAGTACCCGCTGCGCCCAGAGGACAACCGGGTCTGGAGCCGAGATGAGATTGAAGAGCTTTTCAGCCAAGATGTCGCATCTTTTGAGCGTGGTGCTCTTCGACTGTCTCCTAATCTGGCTGATCGTCAAGGCGCATTTGACGCTGTGGTCTCTTTTAGTTTCAACGCCGGGTTAGGCAACTACCAGCGAAGCACCATCCGCATGAAGAACAACCGGGGTGACTTTGAAGGTGCAGCCGATGCGTTCATGGCTTGGACCAAGGGCGGCGGCAGAGAGTTGCCTGGGCTCGCCAAGCGCCGCAAAGACGAACGTGCGTTGTTTTTGGGGTAACCATGCCACTCAAGAAGATAGTATTCAAACCGGGCGTAAACCGCGAAAACACGCGCTATACCACTGAAGGTGGTTGGTACGATTGCGACAAGGTACGGTTCCGCCAAGGTACGCCTGAGAAAATTGGTGGGTGGCAGCAATTCTCCACGACTACATACCTTGGGATCTGCAGGGCGCTGTGGCCGTGGTCAACCTTCTCTTACTCTGGATTGCTCGGCGTTGGCACCAACCTAAAGTATTACATCACCTTTGGTGGTGTGTACTACGACATCACACCGATTCGGCGCAGCGTTGTTCTGACAAACCCGTTTTCTACCACAATCAGCTTGCCGACGGTAACCGTTACCGATTCAAACCACGGAGCTTTGACGGGCGACTATGTAACTTTTTCGGGGGCAACAGCGGTTGGTGGGCTGACTATTTCTGGTGAGTACGTCGTAACGGTAATTGACGCCAGCACATACACCATCAACGCTGGAAGCAACGCAAGTTCAACGGTAACCCAACCTCCCGGTGGAGGGGGGACGGTAACAGCGGCGTACCAAGTTACTACCGGTGGGGATATTCAATACCCGCTTTCCGGTTGGGGCACAGGCACTTGGGGTGGCGGCACCTGGGGTTCAGGCAGTCTGAACACTAAGGAGTTCCGAATCTGGAACCACCAGAACTTTGGTGAAGATCTTATCTTTGGGCCTCGCGGTGGGGGTTTGTACTATTGGGACGCAAGCAGCGGTTTGCTTAATAGAGGCGTTGCACTTACTTCGTTGCCTGGAGCTTCTGATGCCCCAGTAATCCAAAATAGCTTGCTCGTCTCCGATGCTTCTCGTTTTGTGCTGGTGTTTGGGTGTAACGACTACGGCACTTCGGCCCAAGATCCTATGCTGATCCGCTGGAGCGATCAGGAAAGTGCGGTTAACTGGACCCCTGCCGCCACCAACCAAGCGGGGTCTTTGCGCTTATCCCACGGCTCAGAGATCGTTGCTGTTGGTCAGGTCAGGCAGGAAATTCTGGTTTGGACCGACACTTCCATGTATTCTTTGCAGTATTTTGGCCCTCCGATTGTTTGGGGTTCCCAACTGCTCTCTGACAACGTGTCTATTTTTAGCGACCGGGCTTGGTCTGTCGCGGCAGGCGTAACCTACTGGATGGGGCAAGAAAAGTTTTATAGCTATGACGGTCGCGTGAGCACGCTTGAGTGCGATATCCGGCAGTACATTTTCAGTGACTTTAACTACGACCAGAACGAGCAGATTTTTTCTTCCACCGTTGAGCAGTTCAACGAAGTCTGGTGGTTCTACTGCTCCGCCAGCAGTACCGAAATCGATAGGTACGTAATCTACAACTACCTTGAAAAAGCGTGGTACTACGGCACGCTGAATCGCACCGCTTGGATCGATGCCAACGTCACCAGTGATTATCCGATAGCCGCAACCGCCAATAAGCTGGTCTATCACGAGTTCGGTGTTGATGACAACACTACTGGAACACCTGTACCCATCAACGCGTACATTACTTCGTCTGAGTTTGACATTGAGGACGGGGATCGCTTTGGTTTCGTTTGGCGCGTACTGCCCGATATCACATTCCGTGGGTCTACCGCTGGCACACCGAGCGCCACGCTTACACTCCTCCCTTTACAAAACTCGGGTTCAGGGTACAACAGTCCTGTGTCCCAAGGTGGTACAAACAACGGCGCGATTTCTCGGGTTGCAACTGTGCCTATTGAACAGTTCACACAGCAAATCAATGTCCGAGTGCGGGGTAGGCAGATGGCGTTGAAAATTGCGTCTGATGCTGTTGGCGTACAGTGGCAGTTAGGGGCACCGCGACTTGACATTAAGCAGGACGGCAGGAAAAGCTGATGAGTATTTGGGTAAGCCTCATCAAGCGGTTTAAGGCTCCCGCGCTACCAAAACCAGGGGTGGAGTATGACCGCACCTACTTTGATGCGCTCGTCAACATTCTGCGGTTGTACTTCAACCAACTAGACAACCTGCTGGAGCAGATCGTGGCAACTACCGGAAGTCCTGTACCTATTTCCATTGGCGGGACCAACACCGATGCGTTTGGGCGTGTACGTGTAAGCCAGCCGTACACGTTGTTTGATTCTCAGAGCCGGTACGAAGCAGATCCCCAGTTCGACACCACTACTACGGGCACTGGGTCAGCCACCTACGCTTCAAACGAAGCTGCGGTAAACATGGCCGTGACTGCGGGCGGTGTGGGTTCCGTAGTCAAGCAGACGTATCGGGTTTTCCCGTACCAGCCGGGTAAGGGTCTACTCGTCCTCTCCACATTTGTGATGGACAGCAGTTTGAATGCGGGACTGACCCAGCGGGTTGGTTACTACAACACCGACAACGGTGTGTTCTTCCAGAAGGTAGACGGGGTCTATTCCTTCGTCCTGCGTTCAAACTCCATCCCCACGCCCGGTACGCCCAGCGATGCGCGGACAGTCAACCAAACTGACTGGAACGGGGATAAGCTCGATGGCACCGGAGACTCAGGGTATACCCTTGACCCGTCCAAGGCACAGATTCTGTGGATGGACTTTGAGTGGCTGGGCGTTGGCTCTGTGCGGTGCGGATTCATCATCGACGGCCAGTACATCGTCTGCCACACGTTTGAGAACGCCAACAACGTAGCCACTGTTTACATGAGCACGGCTACGTTGCCGGTGCGCTACGAGATTGTTTCCTCTGTTGCTGTGGCAGGGACGCTCAAGCAGATCTGCTCCTCGGTTGTTTCTGAGGGCGGGTATGAGCAGTATTCGTTCGGGCATATCGCTCGGCGCACTGCGATCCTTGGCACCATCGGCAGCACATTCCTCCCCATAGTTTCCATCCGCCTGAAGTCCACGCGACTTGGTGCAGTGGTGCTCCCTCAACGGGTTCAAGTGTTGCCAACCACCTCGCAAAACTACGAGGTCGCTCTGGTGAAGAACCCCACGCTGACTGGTGCATCCTGGGTTGCTACGACCTCAAACAACGTCGAGATGGATGTGACCGCTACGGCGGTGACAGGCGGGACGATTGTTCAAACCGACTACGTGACTTCCAGTGGCAGCGGTGGTACAAACCCCCTTGCGGACCCTGCTGGTTATAACTGGGACTTGCAGCTTGGCTCCTCCCTTGCCGGGGTCAGTGACATATACACCATCCAGATCAGAACCGTGTCGGGCGCTACCACGGGTGACGCCGTGGGCTCTCTGACCTTCTGGGACTTAACGGGGTAAGGTAATGGCTCTTGCACTGCCATCAGACTGGGGCACTTACGATGCCACGAAGAAAATCAACTGGTTTAACCAAAACCAAGTTGATACCAACACCTTACTAAGTCAGGGCGTAGACCAAGCATCTATTAACTGGATGCTTAACAATGGATATTTAGGGACTTACGCCCCGGCCCCTACTCCAGCACCGACGTTCACGCTACCCCCTACTGTCGCTCCAACACTTGCACCTACACCTGCTCCGGCCCCAACAATTTTTCGTCCCACGAGCGGATACCAGACGTTGGCGTCTGAAGCGGATTTAGAGACGTACTCTGATCCGTACGAGCAATACGGGCCGTATATCCCGGCTCCAACTGCGGCACCTACACCCGCACCGACATTTACTCTACCCCCTACGGTCGCTCCGACTCCCGCCCCTACCCCTGCACCAACTGCTGCTCCTACCCCCGCACCGACCCTTTTGGTCACTTCCGCGCCGACTACTACCCCCGCGCCGACTCTCCTAGTCACTCGCGCTCCTACGGCTGCTCCTACGGCTGCTCCTACGGCTGCTCCTACGGCTGCTCCTACGGCTGCTCCTACGGCTGCTCCGACCGCTGCTCCTGCAATAGCGGGGCCTACCCCATTACCAACTGGTTTCGTAGGTCCGACACCCACACCGACGTTCACCTTACCCCGCACCGTTGCGCCTACTCCTGCGCCTACTCCTGCGCCTACTCCTGCGCCTACTCCTGCGCCTACTCCTGCGCCTACTCCTGCGCCTACTCCTGCGCCTACTCCTGCGCCTACTCCTGCGCCTACTCCTGCGCCTACTGCCGCATGGTCTTGGGGTACAAATGAATACGACACGAGGACTATTGGTGAGTACACATATCAACCTGTGTATTCACAACCCGCTAGCGCGGAAACAGGCGAAGCACCGGGGGCGGTTGAATACGTATACCGGTACAAAACTGGGCAAACAGGTGCCGGTCAGCCTTATGAGATTATTGATAGGGCCACTGGGCAAGTAACGGGTACAGGTCAGTTCAAAGAAGGTAGTAGAGGATTCTTCGGAGATTTCTTCAGCACGTTAGGCGGGGCGGTAGAGACAATAGCAACGGACTTTGCTCCGTTGATCATGACCGCTATGAGCGCCGGTGCGCTCGGCCCTTTGGCTGGAAGTATCGGCACTGCGCTTGGAGCGACCGGCGCAACGGCCACGGCAATTGGTAATGCAGCAATCAACGCCGCGCTTACTGTTGCACAAGGTGGGAACCTTCAAGATGCGTTGAAAGCCGCCGCTGCAAGTGGATTGAGCCAAGCCGCTGTTAACTCAGTCGCCAATTTTGCTCAGACCACAGGCGCGCAGATTGCAAGTCAGATGGGCGGTACAGCCGGAGATATCGCCGGTAAAGCTGTTCAGGGTGCGATTACAGGCGCTGCGGGAGCACTGCCGAGCGCATTGGCGACTGGGAACTTTGGAAGTGTTCTTACGGCTGCGGCTTCTGGTGCGATCACCACAGGATCTGCGGGGGTACTGCAATCGTCGGGGCTGTCTTCAAAAGACATTGGCGCGGCAATCGGCATCGCCAAGGGTATTCAGTCTGGAGACCTAACCCAAGTTCTGGCTGGGGCTAACAACTTCATCGATAGCCCTGAGCTGGGGCTTGCTACGTCCGCAAGTCGGCTTGCTACTGCTATTAGCTCTGGTAACCAAGCTGCCATAACTTCTGCAATTCAGGGGTTTGGCTCTGAGATAGATAAGTACCAGACCGGTAAAACGGTATCCGCTGCCTATGCCGACCCGTCACGGTCGCAGGATGTTCTGCAGCCAACCCCTGCGCCAACACAACCAACTTATTCAGCTTATACCCCAGGCGCTGCGTATCTTGATCGAAATACCCCCGTAGATCAACTCCCTACTCCTACAACTGACGATGAGTTAAACGCCTACGTCAACCGGCTAATACAAGAAAACGCGCCCACCGAACAGTATGCGGCGCTACCTGCCTTGGCGGTTGGACTTGCTCGGGGGGTTCCGGTAGCGATTGAAGCAGTTGAAACCGCTATGCCCGCCATAGCACGTATGGCGGCAAATGACCCAAGATTCGCGGCGTTGGTAGCCCGGTCGGCTAACCCGTTGATGCAGTACGTGGCTACGGCGTTGGGGTTAACCGCCGCTGCTGTTATCCCCGGGGATGTGGCTGCGCCCGCCCCTGCACCGACCGCACCAGCAGTTACCGTAAGTCCAGAGGTTCAACAAGTAGTCATCACAGGTAAACGGCTTACTCCGTACGGCTATCTCACTGACCAAGAGATGCTAGACATCTACGGTTTTGTGTTCCCTACCGAAGGCGGTGCAGCGGTCCCTAAACCCCAGCCAGACAACCAACCTAACCCAGATACACGACCAAATGTCGTACCTGTAGCCCCTCCCGTGGGGCCTGTAGTTCCTGCGGATCAGCCTGATCCGGCAGTTCGCCCTGCAATAGTCCCGGTGCCCGGAACGCCAATTGAGCCATTAGTTACCCCCTCACCCGCTCCTGGGCCCGCTCCCGCTCCTGGGCCCGCTCCCGCTCCCGCTCCCGCTCCGGGACCTGCTCCGTCGCCGACACCTTTGGTTACTTTTACGTTACCCCCCTCACCCGCTCCTGGGCCCGCTCCCGCTCCTGGGCCCGCTCCCGCTCCCGCTCCCGCTCCGGGACCTGCTCCGTCGCCGACACCTTTGGTTACTTTTACGTTACCCCCCTCACCCGCTCCTGCTCCTGCTCCTGCTCCGGGACCTGCTCCTGCTCCGGGACCTGCTCCGTCGCCGACACCTTTGGTTACTTTTACGTTACCCCCCTCACCCGCTCCTGCTCCTGCTCCTGCTCCGGGACCTGCTCCTGCTCCGGGACCTGCTCCTGCTCCGGGACCTGCTCCGTCACCATCACCCTCACCTGCTCCGGGACCTGCTCCTGCTCCGGGACCTGCTCCGTCGCCATCACCCTCACCTGCTCCGGGACCTGCTCCTGCTCCGGGACCTGCTCCGTCGCCATCACCCTCACCTGCTC
>Ga0315901_10001074_pt1 | contig 39385 bp, 34 predicted proteins | sample LakEriMetagenome_10_FD_203761 | JGI IMG/M metagenome (GOLD analysis project Ga0315901, IMG submission 203761) | Freshwater fungal communities from buoy surface, Lake Erie, Ohio, United States - Buoy 2 MA116 | ecosystem: Environmental > Aquatic > Freshwater > Lake | place: USA: Lake Erie, Ohio...
CTGCTTTTCCTCCACCAGCCTCGAACTCGCCGCAGGGGTGCTCGACCTGGCAGAGGGCCTGGGCTTCCGGCCTTACCGGACGGAGATGCCGCCGTGCACCAGCAGCAGCGGTGTGGTGGGCCGCAAGTCGGTGATCACGGTGGGCTTCCAGCCGACCCTGTCGATCCCCACCCGGCTTGCTCGCAAGGCCATCTCCCGTTTGGCACCGCAACGACGTGCTGCGATTGCTCGCATCGATCACGATCCCGCCTCACCCCGCTGGGGACGCTGCATCCAGGTGGCCCGCGCCGATGGGCTCTACGTGGTGGGCCGTCAGCTGACGGTGACCCACAACAGCCTCCTGGTCTCCAAGCTGTTCCCGGCCTACTTCCTCCAGCGCTACCCGCAGCTCTTCGCGGCGATCGCGTCGTACTCGGCCGAGCTGGCCTATGCCCACTCCCGGGAAGCCCGCCACTTCTACCGGGTGACCGGCCATCTGCTCGCCAGAGATTCCGCGGCGGTGGGCAACTGGCTGACCCGCCAGCGCGGCGGCTGCATCGCCGCCGGTGTGGATGGCCCGTTCACCGGCAAGGGCTACAGCCTGGGGATCATCGATGACCCCTACAAGGGCCCCGGCGATGCCGCATCCCCGGCACTGCGGCAGAAGCTGATCGACTGGCTGCGCTCGGTCTGGCTCACCCGCGCAGAGCCGGCGTCGGTGCTGGGTCCGGACGGCAGGGAGCAGCCAAACCTCTCCGCCCAGGTGGTGGTGCTCACCCGCTGGGACCACCAGGACGTGATCGGCTGGCTGTACGAGCAGGAGCTGGGGGAAGCGCCGCAGCACTGGACCGTGCTGGACCTGCCGGCCATCGCGGAAGAGCCGGCCGAGAGACCCAAGCTGCCGCCCACCTGCACCCTGATCCCCGACTGGCGACAGGCAGGCGAAGCGCTCTGCCCGGAGCGCTTCCCGCTGCCAGAACTGATCAAAATCCGCGCCCGTCTGGGTGCCTACTGGTGGGCAGCGCTGTACCAGCAGCGGCCCAGCCCGGCATCGGGATCGATCTTCCTGCGCCAGTGGATCAGGCCCCCGCTCCCCCGGCCGGATGGCCGGCAGCGGCAGTACGCCCTGCTGGCCCTCTCCTGTGATCTGTCCTTCAAGGGGGAGGCGGAGAGCGACTACTGCGGCTTCTGCCTGGCCGGCCTGCTGGCGCCATTGGCCATGTCGGTCAACCCCCGAACGGGTGAACCTGAGGGCCCGCAACCACCGGCCGCCCTGCAGATCGAGGTGCTGTGGGCGGCCCGGCACCGCTTTGGCCTACCGGAGGTGATCCGCTTCCTGTTGGGTTGCCTGGAGGCGCTGGAGCAGCAGGGCATCAGGCCCAACGCCGTGCTGATCGAGGACGCCGCCAACGGCCCGGCGGTGCTGCAGACGCTGCGGCGCCGCGTGCCGGGGATGCTGCCGATCACCGCCCGGGGCAGCAAGGAAACCCGCGCCCATGCCGTTGCCCCCCTGGTGGAAGCAGGGCAGATCCGTTTTCACCACCGTGCCCAGCCGCTGGTAGAGGAAGCGATCCGCTTCCCCAAGGGCAGCAAGGACCTGGTGGATGCCTTCTGCCACGGCGCCCTCTGGTTGGAAGGCCGCTACTGGAAAGCCCAGGGCATCCAGCCGGTGGTGACGCCGCTGCTGGTGAGCCGGTGAGGGGGCCGATGGTGTCCGCAGTGCGGGAACATCCCAAGCCTTCCGCAGTGGAGAGCCCACGCCCTGCTGTGCTGACTCCTGCTGCAGTGCAGCTGGCGCTGCCGCTCACGGTGGTGTTGGTGGGCAATGCCGCTGGGGCGGAGCGAATGCTGCAGCAAAGGCGCTACCGGCGGCCGGCGTGCCATGCCCGAGCGCAGCAGCTGGAGATCAACCTGCAGGCACCAGTGCGTCGCCACCCCAGAGCCCAGGGCCAGCAGCCGCTGCGCTGCAGACCCCGGCGGCAGCGGCCTGTGCGGCCCCACGCCGCTGCCGACGCACTGGCGCTGGAGCATATGGATCTGGCGGAGAAGATCGCCGGCAACTTCGCTCGGCGCACTGTCCACCAGAAGGAGGACTTGTTGCAGCTGGCGATGATTGGACTGATCAAGGCGGCGCGCCGGTATGACCCCTCACGGGGCCCCTTCCGGCCCTACGGGCGCACCTACGCCAACGGAGAGATCACCCACTTCCTGCGGGACAACGGGTTCCTGCTCAAGGTGCCGCCGACCTGGCGGGAAATTCACGCACGGGGGCAGCGATTACTTGAGACAGGACTAAAACCTGAGGAAATGCAGCAAAGACTGAAGATCAGCGCCTCGCATTGGCGCCAGATTGCCGAAGCCTGCCAGGTCAAACTGGTTGAGTTCCAAAAGGTCTAAAACTTCGCATCGCCAGATTTCGCAGAATAGCTGAGGCGCTATGAGAGACAACTTCAGCCAAGGAGGGTTGATCTTTTAGCTGAAATGTGTTCAAGCCACAACAGTCTCCCGAGAAGAATGTGAGGACTCTCTCCTTGCTGCAGCGCAAAACGCCTAGCATGGCTTGCACAGGCGTTGGCCCAGCACCTCTGTTCTCAAGTCGAATCGGCTTTTCCTTGAACAAGACTCAATGCTGGACGGTACAGGAATGCAGCCCTAAATGACGGGCAAGACTTGTCTCCAGCAATAGCAAAAAAGCCAACTTCTGCAAGTTGCTTTGCAATTTTAAAGGCTTCGTCGGCGGCAACTCCCCAAAGCCTGCTTAGGCTTTCGGCAGTCTGCTCGCACTTCTCGCCATCGAGCCTGTCTAGGTAGTCCTTTAGCAAAGGATATTCGGCAAGCAATGTTTGCTCATAACGTACCTTCGAGACTTCCTTGAGAGCATCTTTCAATGTAGATCGCTCAAAGATCTGAGTGCCATCTAGATCAGCAGAGCCCCTCTCAAGCCGCTGAATCTGGAGCCGTCTTACTGTGCTTAACAGGTGAATCAGCTCCCTAGGGGCTGACTTTCCAGTGCCATCAGTTGTCCGAGCGACCATCCATTCAAAAGTGTCTGGATTTTTACCCGAATCAACCTTGGCGGGAGCAAGAGCGTAGAAAAGTCTATTCTGCGCTTCATAACTAGAGCGAACAGCTTCAGGATCAACCTTGCAGTAATCCACGACTGATTCATTGCTGAGCAATCTCAGAACCATGAGATTAAGAAGGCTCTCGGCCGTCCAAGCAATTGTAAGGCTCTTCGTGATATGACTCGCCTCCGTAAAGCCGCCGTCTGTAATTCTTCTCCAAATGTCGTCCCTGACAAATATCTTCAGAGATATACCTGAGAAGGCCTTGAGGTCATTATACACCCGGAATAATGCACGCAGCGCATTTCGCTCCAGCTCGGGGGAGTCAACAAATGCAACATCTAACCTGTCAAATAAAAGCCAGAGACTGTAGCCTTCCTCCTGAAGTGCCTCGTCCGCCGCGCCTATCAGCTCGTCAACCGGAATATCATCGAGATTTTGCTGGTCACTCTTTTCTGCAAACTCTGTCTTTCTTGCGACAGACGGAGCTCCAGTGGCGGGATCTACAGTTAGAGCATATTCGACAGATTTGGCGTCGCGACTAATCCAGTTATTGAGATAAAGCCTGACAGCCTTGAAAATTGCTGCCAGGCCATTAGACGGCGGCAGCAGCCCGGCTCTAGATAAACTGGAAATTAGATCACTCGCCTTAGTGTTTTTTATTTTATGAGTCCTAAGCGAATTTGCGACCAGGGTTAACAAGTATAGCTTCCAAAGATACTGAAAAGCCAGCTCGGATGGGAGCGGATCCGAGACAACTGATCTAAAGACAGTGGTCCCACGTAGATTCTCGCATGCCGCAAGAAGTATGCGCCGGCAATAAAACTCGTCCTTCTTTTTATTTAAAAGTGTATAGAGAGCGCTTTTCCCTGAGCCCTTGGGACCATAGACAATGTCAACCTTTCCGGCCTCTATCTGTCGCCATTGATCAGTCTCAACAAAGTACGTCTCTAGTCGCTCCGCTTCCTCTTCGGCAACTCGCTCGCCGATCTCAAGGCTTTGAAGGAGGCTTAGCTTCTCGGCGATCATGAGATTAGTGGCGCTTGGCATGAGCACTCATAATAGGGGTATGCCATTGGGTAGCTCCTTCTTCGCCTGCCGCGCTCAGGTATTCGGACTGATGCCATTGACTACTTCGATACAAATTTACGGAGCTGAATGGGACTGCAAAAGCATCTGGCCTTGCATCTCTTAAATCGAGTTGCGCATGGCAATCAAGTCCGAACTGGCTAATCGCTATTGGGGTCGCACTACAAGTTGAGTGTTGAATAGCACGCAGTCCATTCCATGGCTGAATCGTTGGTATGGCAAGAGGTATGGATCGATTAGCTGCCAGTGCCAACAACCGACCGCCGCCGCAGGGCCGTGCCGTCAGGCATCTCGGAATCCTCTTCAGCCCCACGGACCCCTGCCCAGCCCCCCTGGCTGGAACACCCCACCCTCGCTGGCCTCCGCGAACGCCTGCAACTGGTCTACGACTGCTGGACCCTGCTGGAGCTCCCTGACGGCACCAGCCGCCGGCCTGTGTATCTCCCCAGCGGCATCGAGGAACCCGAGACCTGCTACCTCAAGCGCCTGGAGGCAGCCCGCCCCACCGGTTTCTACCGCGATGCCCTGCGCACTTACGCGGGGATGCTGTCGCGGCTGACTTGGCAGGGGCTGCCCGACTCCCTCACCCGTGTGGCCACTGATGTGGATGGCCAGGGCACCGACCTGGGGGTATTCCTGTTCCTGGCCGACCTGCTCACCCTGCGGGATGGCGGCTGCCTGATCCTGCAGCTGCCACCCCAGCACCGCTGGCCCTCAGAGGGCGACCGGCTCGAAGCGCTGGCCAAGGGTGACCGCCTCTCCCTGCCGCGGCTGCAGCTGGTGCCCCGGGGCGACCTGCTCAACTGGCGCCTGCCCACCGATGGCGCCACAGGCGCACCAGCGTCGGGATCAGTGGAGATCGTTTGGCGGGAGCCGCGCCGCCAGGCTCTGCCGCCCCGCTTCGCCAGTGGCAATGCCGCCGTGCCCACGGTGCTGATCGACGCCCACGGCGGTTTGGTGCTTGACCCGCAGGCCTGGCTGTACCGCAGCCTGTCGGTGACGGATGACGGCCTGATGCTGCGCAGCTGGCAGGCCAACCCAAACCCCGGCGCCGTTGATGGCTACGACGTGGTGCCGGTGGGTGAGCCGGAGCGGATGCCCCAACGCTTTGACCTGCCCGCCCTCTGGTACTCGGTGGATGGCACCGCCTTTGGCGAGGGCGACCTGCCCCACCTGGGCCTGGCGCACCAGTACCTCAACCACTACCGCTGCCGCAGCGAATACGAAGACCTTCTCTCCCGCACCGCCCTGCCAGTCGGCGTGCGCACGGGCCTGGTGGATGCCTACGGCTTCCGCCGCAGCGACGGCGCCCTTGGGACGGGTGCAGCCACCGGCGGCGCAGAAGGCCAGCGCCCGCAACGCCTGGTGCTCTCCACCTCCTCCTTCATGGACCTCCCCGAGGGCGCCAAGTTCCAATGGGTCGAAATAGAAGCGCGCTCCCTGGCGGAACACCGTGCCTACCTGCAGCAGCTGGAGGAGGCCATGCGCCGTGACGCCTTGATCCCGGCTGGCGGCCATGGCCCAGCCCGCACCGAGCTAGAGATTTCTCTCACCGCTGGCCAGAGCTTTGCTGTGCTGCAGTCGCTTGCGGGCCAGAAGAGCTCGATGCTCAGCACCCTGCTGCGCCAGTGGACCCGCCTCACCGGTGAAAAGCTCTCCGACACGCCGGCCTGCAGCGTGGAGATCTGCCCGCTGGTGCCGCCGCAACCACCGCGCAAACCCCAGCCCTCGGTGCAGGAGTGGCTGGTGCTGCATGAGCGGGGGGTGATCGACGCGACTGAGCTGCGCCAGCAGCTGGGTCTGGGCGAGATCAATAGGGGCAGCAGTTGAGCTGGCTGGCAAGGGAGGACATGACCCAGTCCTCCCCACCCATCTGCAGCTGGCGCCCTGGCGACGCCGAGGCCTTGCGCATCGCCCTCTCCATCCCGGTGACCAGTGCTGCCCTGGCGGCGTTGAACCGGGAGATGGCCCTGCTGCAGAACCACTACCCCACAGGTGTCTGTACGGCCCAGCGTCATCTCGACGCCATTGCTGAGCTGGACCAGCAGCTGGCGGCGCTGACCCCGGCCGAGGTGAACAGCCCGGTGCGCAGCAGGCGCAAGGGCGTGGCCGGTGGCGTCGTGCCCAACCCGCTGCCGCTGAGCAAGTTGGCGGTGGTGGAGTACGCCACCGAGCTGCTGCTGGAGGAAACCGAAAGCGAGTGGAACCCCTCAGGTCCATCACCGGCAGTGGTGCTGAACCGCCAGCGCAGCCAGCACATCGGCCAGCTGGCGTTGCTGTTGCCGCGGCTGCAGAACTGGCGTCAGTGCAACCCCGACCCCTTCCGGGGATCGCTGGTGCGGGGCTGAGCGATGGAGCAGCCCCTCTCGCCGTTGAACCAGGGCCTCAACCCCCTGCGGGGTGCGCCGCTGTGGGGGCAGCTGGTGTCTCTGCCTGCAGCTGCCCCAACGATCGACAGCCGGGTGGCTCAGCCCGCGGCGGCCGCGCCTCTCTGGCTGGCGCTGCAGCCCTACGCCAATGCCCGCCTCTGCCTGTTTGAAGTGGACCGTCCCGAGAGCCGCAATCCGGTTCCGATCCGCCGCCACGTGATCGACTGCTTCCTGGAGCAGAGCGGCATCGTCAGCGGCTACAACGACACAGCACTCACCGACCCTGGAGATGTGCTCCTGCGCGGCTACCTCTGCCGGGCGGCGATCCTCCCGGTGAGCACCAGCAACATCTTCGACTGGCTGGCGGCCGAGCAGGACTGGGCCACCCCGGGCTTCCGCGGTGAAGCGCCGCTGCCTTGGGATCCAACGCTGCTGGGCACGGTGCAGGCCCCCTGCCAGGGGGTGATGTGGCTCGGGGATCTGGCCCTGCTCCAGCCCGAGGGCGGACTGCCGTCAGGAGGGCGGGCCCAGTTCGCCGGCTGCCAGGTGCAGCACTTCGGGGCGGACTACGGCCCCGGTGGCATCGGCCTGTTGCTGCAGCCGCTGCTGGGGGAAGCGATCCAGCTGGTGCTCAGGCCCCACAGCGTGCTGGTGCTGCGCGATGGCGACACGCTGAACCTGATCGCTGAGCGCTACGGCACCACCGTGGCCACGCTGCGGCGAATCAACCCGCAGCTGGAGAGCACCCAGACGATCACCGCTGTCGAGGGGGATTCGCTGGCGGTGCTGGCTGGCCGCCATGGCACGACCGAAACCAAGCTGCGCAGCCTCAACCCGGTGCTGCAGCAAAGCGAGCCCTACGTGACCGGTGAGGGCGAGACCTTGAGCAGTGTGGCGGGCGAGCAGAACCTCAGCATCTCCCTGCTGCGCCAGTTCAACCCGGAGCTGAGCAGTTGGCCCAGCGAGGAACCCCTGCCGGCAGGCACCACCCTGCTGCTGCCCATCTACCGCTCCACCACGCCCATCCAGGCGGGGATGCAGTTGCTGGTGCCTGGCTACATGCCCTCGACGCCGCTGCCGGCGGGGGAGTGGATCTACCTACCGGCGCGGCGCTCTGCTCCCGTGGTCGATGAGCTGCCTGAGCAGGGCTATTGAGCAGCTGGCAAGAGGGAGAGCGAGCGCAGCCCGGACGGGGCGCCCGCAGCACCACAGCCGTGATGGGTGATGCCCTCTTCTTTCTTCTCTGACTTCAGCCGCCCCAGCAGCGGCACCGCAACAGACCCCCTGGCCCCTGCCGCTCCCTGGCAGGTCTACCGCCAGCACCAGCAGCAGCCCAATCAGGGCCCTGCAGGCTCCACCCCGCCTGCAGCCGACGGCGACCTGCTTGACAGCGACGGCGCCGGTGAAGCGGGTCTGGATGCTGCCGACGGTGACGACACCCTCGACCTCTCCCTGCCAGAGGACTCCAGCCCCAGCGACAACGACCACCCCCCTGCCGCGCCTTCCAGCAGTGCTGATCCCTTGCGGGCCGAACGGCGCCGCAGCAACCAGCTGGAAAAAGAGCTGCGCAAGGCCCGCGCCCAGCTGTCGCGCTTCTCGGAGATCAACCCGGATGAGTACGCCCGCCTGCAGGACGCCGAGCGCAAGCGCGAGGAGTTCGAACGCCAGGTGGGCGAGCGCGAACGCCAGCTCAACGAGGCCAACCTGCGCCGCGTGCGCAGCGTCGAAAAGGAAAGGGATGAGGCGCGCTCCCAGGTGCAGAACCTGCGCAAGGAGCGCTTGATGGAGCGCCTCTTCTCAGAAGCGGAAGGCCGGGTGGGCGGCGACGAGCGGGGCACCTTCTTTGACACCTTCGTGACGCTCTGCGGCGGCCACTTCCAGTTGGGGGAGGTGGATGGTCGTGAGCGGCTGCTGCCGGTGGATGGCAAGGGCCAGCCCCTCACCGCCGATGGCGTTGCCCTCAGCGATGGCGACTACGTGGAGGAGCTGCGCCGCCACCCGGTGTACAGCTTCCTGTTCCAGCAGCGCAGCGGCCTCTATTCCGCTGCTGTGCCTGAAACGGGCCATGAGCACGGGGGAGCAGTGAACCTGCAGACCCTGAGCACCGCTGAGCTCTACCTGGAGGCCGTCAAGGGCACGACGCCCCGGGCTGCTGCTCCGCGGCACTGATCAGCCAGCCGGGAGGGAGCGATGGCCTGGTATCTGGTGTTCTGGCGCAACCGCTCCACCGCCACGGTGGTGCCGGCCGCCAGCGCCAGCCAGGCCCGCTCCCGTGCTCAACGCAAACAGAGGAAGGGCTATGGAGCGATCGTGGCCGCCCGCCGCGCCAAACCAGACGACTCTCGGCTGATTCGGAGGGGTGTCTGGGTGCGGCGGCGCCGTGATGGCTCCAGCCCCCAGTTCGGCAGTGCTCGCTCCATAGCCCGGGCCCGCCGGCAGCGCAGCAGCTACCGCCATTGGCTGTGATCGAGCCTCACCGCCCGCGCTTGATGGCGCGCACGGCCTGAAGCGCCTTCATCTCTTCTGCGGCCATGGTGGCGGCCCGCTTGAGCCGGCTGGGATCACGGCGGATCTCCTCGGCCTGCCGCAATGTGCGCAGATCGCTCTCGGCCCGCCAGCGAGCTTCCTCCTGGGCCAGCTTGCGCCGCTCGGCTGCACTGATGCCCGGCAGCTGGGGGGCAGCGGGGGCGGCCGTGCTGCTGCCTCGTGAGCTGTGCCGCGGCTTGCTGCTGGTCTTGCCTGTGCCGGTCTTGCGGGTGCGGGTGCGGGTGCGAGTGGCCATGTCCTCGATGGGCTGAAACCCTCATTTGCCAGCCCATTGCTAAGAGCCCGGCCACCAACCGGCAGCCGGGCCCGAGCCCGAGGGGCTCAGCAGACCGAGACGGTGCAGCCGGGTGTGCCCTGCAGCTTGCGGGCAAAGGCGAAGGCCTTCTCGGCAGGGATCAGCCGCATCTTCTTGACGGGCTTGCCGCGGCGGCCAAGGAACTCGACCTGCCGAGGGGCAGTGCCGAGCTTCTGGACACCGGGCTGATAGCGGTGAACCACAAGCAGGCGGACTTCACAGACGGGGCCCTGGGGAGTTGCCATGGCTGGGGGTGGAGCGGAGAACACCGACCACACGCCCCGCAGGTGAGCACTGGCCAGGGGCGAGCACAGCGAGCCTCGCGACAGCCCAGGCCAGCGCGAGCCGCAGGGGCATGCTGCGCAGGGGTTCCGCTCTGCCCCTTCCAGCCAGCCCCCAGTAGCCCTGCTGCTGATCCGTGCTGAGCTCTCACCGCGCCCGAGGCCAGAACTGCTCCTCACGCCTCCTGGCATCGAGGAGTGCCGAGCGGGACCGTCAGAACTGATGCTGCCTGCCGCGTAGCGATCCTTGGCTGCCCGCTCTGCAGCACCCCGGCCAGCGATCGACTGTGGCCTGGGCATCGGTCCCGGCCTGGCTGGTGGCTTGGCAATCCCTGGTGGCGGTCCTCTCTTGCGGCTGTTCATCCCCTGGCCAGAGCCGCGGAGCCCGAGCAGGCGCGAGAGGCGGAGCGGCGCAGGCCGAAAGGGGCCCAAAGGCCCCCTGCAGATCAGACAGCCGGCATGGCCCCGCTGCACTGCAGCCCGCCCCGCCGCAACGAGGCTTCTGCCTCCACCTGCTGGCGGTAGCTCAGCTGGGCTTCTGCTTCCAGGGCGCTATCGATCTCATCAACCCGTGCAAGGCATTGCTGGATCGCCGGCAGCACCTCCTCCTCCAGCCGGGAGATCTCCTCTTCTCCATAGGGCCGATCAATCCAGGTGCGCCGCAGCGGCCGGCCGGCATGACCCCTGAGGATCGATTCAATGGCTTTGCCGCAGGACTCCAGCAGCAGGAACGGATCCTCTTCTGGCCTGCAGAACGGAGAAGCGGCAGATGAGAGCGTGGCCATGGTGATCGGCGCCAGGTGTGGCGCAGCGACGGGACCGATCCCAGCGGAGGCCTGGCCGTAGGACGGGCCTCAGACTGGAGAGGCCCGGAGCAAGCCCCCCTCCCGATTCCAGGCGTTACCGATCCATCCGCGTCAGCGCTGCTCCACCCAGCAAGGCCAGCAGCAGCTTGAGGGTGGAATCAAAGCCGCCTTGCAGCTGCTCCAGCGTGCCGGGGCACACCTGTCCGACAGGGCGGCCATCCAACGCCCGCTGACCGCAGACCCCGGCAGCCAGTGAATAAATCAGCAGCTGGGTGCCGATCACCACCGCCAGGATCTTGAAGACAAACCGCTCGCGGTCGAACGGCGGCTTGGGCTGCCGGGGTGCTGGGTTGGCTTGCATCGCTGCTCCTCCCAGACGATCAGGCCCCAGCCGGCGGCAGCACCAGCGCCCCGCTCTGCAGCAACTCCCAGATGCGAAGGGCCTCCGCCTGGCGCCGCTCGGTGTGGGGCGTGCCCTGCCTGAAGTAACCCTCAGCTGCTGCAGCCGAACCGGTCCAATAGGCCGCCGCATCGGCCGGATCCATGCCGGAGGGGCGGTCCTCGAACACCCGGGTCCAGCCGATCAACGAGCCCGCCGATGGATCGTGCAGGCCGGCGTACTCCTCGGCGAAGTACTGCTCCTGCCAGCCGTTGCTGTTGGGGTCGATCCCCTCAGCGATGGCCTGCAGCCGTGCTGCGTCGTAGGCGGTGCGACGCACGCCCGTGTACTGCATCGCCCCGCGGCCGGCACCACTGCCGGCCTCCACCACATCGAGGTTCTCCAGCTCCGGCTCCCCGGTTTCGACGACCATGCAGCCGAGGAAACCGCAGGCCTCCTCACCTGTGAGGGGCTGGATGACACCGAGGCTGGCCTCGGTGACGGCGCTGCTGCAGAAGAAGTCCAGCCAGTGCTGCAGGTTGGCGTGGGCCAGGGCTGGCTCCCCAGAGGTGCATCCCCCCGGGGCCTGGCCCGCCGTCACTTTTTTTCCTGGAACACCCCCACATACACCGTGCCTTGGCGGTACAGCGGCAGCACGCGATCACGCAGATCAGCGTTGTGGAGCCGGATGCAGCCCAACGTGGGATGCAGGGTCTGCTGCGCTGCCCAGGCCCCGGGCCAGCCGCAGGCCGATCCACCGCCGTGGAGCATGATCCCGGCTCGGCCAACGGCCACCTCCTGGCCCTCCAGCTCCTCCATATCGAAGGAATACCAGCCGTAGGCCATGGCGGTGTCGGAGCAGGGGGGATTGGGGTTCTGCTCGTAGTCGGCGTAGAGCTTCCCGAGCTTGTAGAGCCCTGGCGGGGTGTCGGTGCTGGTGTGGCTCCAGTCGGTGTCGGCGCCCTGGCCACGGGCCAGGCAGGGGATCTTCCAGAGGAACAGGCCGGTGTGGTCGTAGGCCTCCATGTCCTGGTCCCGGTCGTTCACCAGCAGGTAGCTGTCGCCGGGTTTGACCGGGGCCGGCTTCTGGGGACCGGCCATGCCGGCTTCCTCTGAGCCGCGGGGATCGAGCCCACCGGTTGGAGCGGGCGGCTGGGGAGGTTGCTCACTGAAGGTGACGGCCCAGGGGGCCTGCTCATCGAGGATCGCTGTGCCCTGGTCGCTGCTGCCGATCGCTGAATACAGCTGCTGCACGCCGCGCTGCTGCTGCGGCTGGCCTGAGTAGAAGCGGAAGCGATCGGCAAACCGCTCGGCGCTCATCGGGGTGGTCATGGGATGGGGGTGCTGACCATCCCCATTGCCAGCCTCGTTACAGCACCGACTGACCGGTTTTAAATCGCATGCTTCACCATGTCTGCGGCGCGAGATAAGTTCTCAGATGTTGACGCCAAGATCACCTGCATACAAGAAGCGTAGATCGAAGCCAACAATCTATAGGGGGTGTGTCAGGTGCATCTTGATGTTAGGCGAGTCTCGTCCAAGTCTCACGATGCAACAGGTTTTATTCTTGAACGCGATTATGCCGATCTCTAATGCGTGAGTTTATAAGCCTGTCGCGGAAGACCGAGTATTTCCGCCTTTTTATGTCAATACGAGCCTGATCGAGTCGTTTAAAATGTGAATCGAAGTCACGCTCAAATGCGGGTGGGCTCACTACCAGATCATGAACTGTATCTGCGACTTTGCGAACCAGAGAATACTTGAGTTGCAACGTCAATAGGTTCTCTGATCTCAGAAGCCTGTATTTGTCGGGCTCTACGCGAGTCCCTTGGTTGTTTAATGGGTAGACCCATTGGCCGTGAGCGAGCTTGTTTCGGATTTCTATAACATTCCGTAGCTCGTCATCCAGTGCATCTTGCAGTGCGGTGTAATATGCTGCCTTGGAGACTCCGAGACTCGTTTGATTAAGACGTGCTCTTTTCAGATTATAGTGCTTCCTGAATGCTGTCTCTACTGCTTTTTTCCATTGATCTAGCTGCCTATCTTTGGACTCGATCTGTTCCCGCTCGCTTTCGCTAAAACCAAACTGTTCATGTAAGAGTTTTTTTAGCCTGCACTCTGCCCAGGCGCCGATTAGGAAGGTATGCAGCATAAGGAGTGAATTAAGCGCTCTATGCGAATCGCTCTGGGCAATCTCTTGCCTTGCAAGGCGTGCAACACTATCTAGAGCCTTTTCAATCTCACGTAGATTTTCTACGTGGTACTTGTAAATCTTTGACGGACTTCTCGAAGGGCGATTCAAGTGTTGTTGCCGCTCAATTCTGGGAGGAGGAATCGAACCTCCTCTAGACTCCGCTCACGCGGTGTGTTTCCTTACACCATCCAGCACGCAAGGTGGCACAGCCAACCTGCCAAGCAATCATATCACCGGTGGCGATGGCATAGGCCTAACTCCTTATTGGATGGTTCCGAGAACCAGGAGGATCGTCTTGCCTCTTTCCGGTAACCAAGATAGGCGTCCCTTCCTTGATCTCACAAACTCCAGCTCTCACCTGACTTCTGAGTCGTTGTGAGCCAAAGCTAGCTGTGGTTCAAGGGTCTGCAAACCACCTGTTCAGCCCGATACACGAGGCGAGAGTCGGAGTGGTCAACGCCAGTGCTTCGAGCCATCAACAGACTCTGCACCCATAACAGCTGGGGGCGTTGCTGTTGGCCGAATCTGAGCCTATCCCTCCTGCCGTATCTCACCGCTGTAGCCACCCCCCAGCGCAGTGGCTCCCGAACCGACCGCGCCCCCAGGTAGTGGCGGCCAGGAACTCCAATGGCTACCAAGGAGGGGTGCTGAGCCGGAGGTCCCATCCACTACGCGGTGTTCTTCTGCACAGACGACGGCTTTGGCATCGAGATGGTGCAGGCCCTCGACGAGGCCCATGCGGTGGATATCGTTCAGGCCCTGCAGAGCGGTGCCGTTGCCCGCGCCGTGCCGGCGGCATTGCTGGACGGCAAGAACAAGCAGCGGCTGCTGTGGGACTGGATGGACGCCCTGGAGAAGTCCACGGCCAGTGAGGGAGGGCCAGCGATCCCAGACCCGCTGGCCCTGGGGGGCTCAGAGCACGAGCACCCGGGCGGCTGACCCCCAGATCAGCTGCTGATTGTGGGCCAGCAGCAGGGCCTGCTCCCGCGGCAGCCAGTGGGGAGCAGCACTGATGTGCCCCTCGCCATCGAGGAACAGGCGCCGCGCCTCGGTGCTGCCCCTGGCAGCCAGACGGAAGGAGACCAGGCGGATCGGGCAGGCCGGAGCAACGGGTGTGGTGGCCATGGCGGTGATGCGGACAGGACGCGACCACCGCGCCCCGCCACGACGGGGCACCCTGTGGAGTGCCTGTTGCTCTCGCCGCCAGCCACCCGAGCGTGGCTTCCCCTGAGCCTCAGCCCAACGGCCTGATCTGCAGGGTCGCTGCGCGCAGCTCGAAACCTACGCGACTGCGACTGCGGCATTGCCATCAAGTTGCCCCCACTTTGCGGGACCAATTCGCCAGCGGCCAAAATCTGCTGCGCAAGGGCACCCCGCATGTCCTCATCCCCCTGCTGCTTGGCATCAGCGCCCAGCGCTGACTGGACATCCAGCAGGCCGGCCAAGGGGGTTGACGCGGAGCAGAACGGCGAACCCAAAGGCCGCCTCCAGCCTGACGCTGGAGGTTTGCTGTGGGTCAAGGTCGGCCACGTGCACCGCCGCCCCTGTAGCTGGAGCCAGCGGGCCAGGTGGGCAGCGGTGGTTGATTTCCCAACGCCCTGGTTCAGAACGGCGATCCGCAAGGGATGCGGGCTACTGAACTATTGCAGCAAGCAAGCAAGGGCGGCAGCAAGGGTTAACCCTTCAGCGGAACAGCAGCCCTGCTGAAGCTCCCTTCCGGCAACCTCCAGTGCTGCCACCCGATCGGCCAGGCCAGCTGCAGCTGGGCCCTGGGCTACCTCTGCCGCGAGGGGGGCATCCGCGCCACTCGGCTCAGCAACCAGGCTGGCATCGACCACCTCACCACCCAGTCGGGCAATTGCTTATGAATCCTGCGCAGCATCCAAGCCGCCCTGAGCGGCCGGACTCGCCTGGGCAGCTGCGATCAGAGCGGCGCCCGCCTCAGCAAAAGCGACAGCCCCCGGCCACGCCTGAGGCTTGCCCTGAGCAGGATCAAGCTCAATGGCCGGTTCGGCAGACCAGCGGAATTTCCAGCCGGGCATCGACGCTGCGATGGAGTCGATGATTTCCTTTTGGTGAAGAAAATTAGACTTGCAATAGGCGGTCAGCGTCAAGATCTCGCCAAGATCTAATCTGCCTCTTTGTGCAAGCAATGCGCAAGCGAACTGAGCAAATATACGGTGAGAAGCGTCAATCTCGGTCGCTCCGGTGATTCCGTTGGGGTCAAAAACCCAAGGCAGTTGTGCCGCATCTTTGTCGTAAGGGCGAAAAGCTGGACCCTTGACATGCTTACCCTCTCGGCTTGCCTGATAACTTAGCCATGCCTTAGGGTAACCTCGCTGTCTGGCACAGTTTCGGAGCCTGTCAAGTTCGGTGATCTGATCAGGTGTTAGGTCATCAATTAAGGCAATGTCAGGGGCGGGCTGCGGCGATCGATTGGGGCGGGCACGCTTCAGCTCGGCCACTTCCTTCCGCAGCTCGGCCGCGGCGGCCTCCACCTGGGCAAGCCGATCGGCCAGGCCGTCAGCACCAGCAGGGCCAAGCCTAGGTGCTGCGGTTGGGCCGGCGATGCTCACCAGCCAGTCGCGCACGCTCAGCCCCTGGGCAGCGGCCTGGGCCCGCCAGTGCTCCAGCACCTCAGCCGGGAGTTTTAGGTTCAGCTGGGCCAGCGCCACGGGCACCCGATCAGGTTGCCGGATGGTACCGGCGGGTAGCCGATCAGCCATCGGCGGCCGCTAGCCAAGCGCCTGGCGTTTGCTGCTGGTCGAATTCGGCCAGGAGAATAGACTTGCCCTGCAGATACAGCCAGCGGGCCAAGTGGACAGCGGTGGTGGACTTCCCACCCCCCCCTCTCTGGTTCAGAACGAAGATCAGCAAGGGATGCGGGCTACTGACCTACTGCAGCAAGTAAGGGCGGCATCAATGGTCAACCCCCAGTAAGGGGTCAGACTCACCTGATCGGGCGATGCGGGCAGCTGTCATTGCTGCCCCCCCTTGCTGGGGTGCTGATTCGGCAGCCGCTGGATCCGTTAGGCCTGAATCGTGGGGATCATCTCGGCTCGGCCTGGGGGCTCAGTGATTCCGGCGCGGCCCAGTCGAGGCCAGGCACTAGGCTATCTCCAGCAGCAGCTGATCACGGGCAGCGGTCAATTGCTCGAAGCGTTCCCGATCGCCCCCTGAGTCGGGGTGATGCTGGCGAACAAGGCTTCGGTAGGTGCTGCGGATTGCAGCCGGATCGAGGGGCCCGGTTGCCGGCAGCTGGAGTAGGGCCCGCGCAGCATCCGAACCCATACGGCCGGCCAGTACGTCAGCGATGAATGGGGGCGGCAATTCTTGGGCTCTGTAGGCCTCCAGCTGACACCAGCTGTAGAACGCGCCCGGATCGGCCGGTGGTGGGCCTTCCAGCTGATCGAGGCGCAGGATCACACCCCAGAACAGGCTCAGCCGCAGCCGCTCGGCGTTGATGCGGATGTGGCTGCCCCCGCCTGTGATTTGTAGCTCAGCAGCAGCAGAAGAGGCTGCAGGGGCCAGCTTTGCGGCCCTTATGCAGGCAGAGGCGGTGGTGCTGTAGCGCGTGCCGGTGAGGGCCTCTACCCGGTCGAACAGATAGTCCTCAATCTGAGCAGTGCAAACCCTGACACCCACGCAGATGAACTGCGCAGGGAACGGCACCACAGCAGCAAGGGCCTGGGCCGCTTCGGGGGTGGGGCAATGGGCGATCTGCTGGAGGGCCTGAAACAGGGCCATGGTTGTAGTGAATGTCACGGGGCCACTCCCCTGGGCTGAAGGCGGCAGGGTTCACCCTTGCGGGAGATGCCAGCTCCTGGGGGGGGGGGGTAGGCAGGGCAGCCAGGACGTGGATGCAGCCGGCGATCTAAATTTATTGATCAATCATACAATACGAATCTCGCCCCAAAGGACTATCCTAATGTATCACCACAAAGTGCTCATCAGATTTTCTTGCTTATTGCTGGCTGCACTCGCTAGCCCTGCCCTAGCCAAAGAGGACTGCCCTCTGCAGCCAGGGCAAAGAGAATATATAACCTTCAGGTGGGAGAGTAGCGGGCACGTGATTCACGCTGGCGTTGGCATTCTCGATCAAGTAGAAAAACAAGGAAATCTCAACTTGAGCGAATGCACTATTACGCCTAGAACATCTAACCCTAAGATACTTGGAAATCGTAACTGGTATTTGTATAAATGCGGTAATCACCAGCTTGTGCGACTCGAAACTTACATTAGATGCGAAGAAAGCATGAACCAAGTCCACAACAGGCTTGCCGGCAACGCTTTTGGACAGAGTCTTAATCAAGCAGTAAGTAGCTTTGTTTGCTCGATGAACCCGGTCGTGCCAAACGTCTCTTGGTTCTTCAGGGACACAAAAGGAATCGACTTTCCCCTAAGCGAAAATGACAGGCTTTTGGGCTCATTTAAGAAAGATAATCTGCGCTGCAGTACCAATAACAAGCTGGAGGCGTCTAGCAAGGTATATGAGGTTGGCGGAGTGAACTCTAGAAGCGATAGCAAATACATTGTTGTAATTCAAAGAACAGACATTTATAGGTTTATTCATATTCCGGAAAGAGTTCCCTCGCTTTAGAGGCGCCATAGCCCCACTTGCCTGAATCTATCTGGCCCGGCCTGATACCCCAGGCACTGCAGCGTGCGGCGCAGCAGCTGCCGGTAGGCGGCCTCCAGGGCCCGGCGGGGGGGCCAGACGCTCCAGCTTGCGGGGGCGGTGTTCACCAACCAGTCGGCCAGTTAACGGATCGAAGGGCGGGACATCAGGACTGACCATCAAGCAACACCCTCCCCACAAGGCGCCTGGCAATAGGAGCTGTTGTCACTGGGGCGAGGCCCCGGGAGCGTGCCCTTGGGCCTGACCTTGATCGAGGCGCAGAAATACGCCCGCCGCGCGGAACAGCTGGCGGTGCTCAAGACCTTTGCGGAGGGGGAGCTGCTGCGCCGCCTGCCGTTCCGCAACCTGGTGGGCGGCTCGCTGAGCTTCCCGGCTGAAACGAAACTCCCCCGCGTCGGCTTCCGGGCAGTGAATGAGGGCTACCGCCAGAGCTACGGGGTGATCAACTCCGATTCGGAGTTCGTGCACCTGTTCGGCGGCGACCTGGATGTGGACCGCTCGATCGTGGACCTGCAGGGCCCTGAGGCCCGTGCTGCCCAGACCGAGATGAAGGTGCGCTCGATGCGGCTGACGCTGGAGGCGGCGATCATCAACGGCGACGACACCTTTGATCCGCGGGCCTTCAACGGGCTGAGCAAGCGCCTGGTGCCAGGCGCAGACCAGACGATCGACAACGGCGGCAGCACGCTCAACCTGCTGGCGCTGGAGGCGTTGACCGACAGCGTGATCGGCTACGGCGGCGACAAGGTGCTGATCGCCAGCAAGGCGGCCCGCCGCCAGATCAGCACCGCCTCCCGCCAGGCCGGCGGCGACCTCTACGAGGTGATCGACGGGCGGCACTACTTCGAGGGCGTCGAAATCCTGCTGGTGGAGGAGGACGCCGAGGGCAACGCCGTGCTCGGCTACGACGAACCCGGAGACACCACCTCGATTTACTGCTGCGTGCTCGGCGATGCGGCGGTCTGCGGCCTGCAGGGCCCGTTCGAAGGGCGCTACGGCATCTCGGTGCGGGACTTCGGCGAGGTGCACGACGCGCCGGTGTTCCGCACGCGGGTGGATTGGTACGTGGGCTTTGCCGTGTGCAACCGCAAGGCAGCGGCCCGCCTGTTCAACGTGGCGCCCATGCCGCTGGTGGTCTGAGCAACCGCCTGCCGCAGAGCCCTTCCCATTCCCGAACGCGTGACAGCCGGCCCACCGGCCGCGCTGCTCCTTCCCCTTTCTCTGGAGACCCATTCCATGACTGCCCAAGCCACCCGGCTGCTCGACGCCCAGACGGTGCTCGTCGGCTGGATCAACCATTCGGCGACCGACTGCTACGAGCACAGCCGCAGCAGCGGTGATGTGGTGAACCTCGGCACCGATCTCGATGCCACAAGCACCTTTGTGCTCGTCGCCTCCCACCCCGGCCACAGCGAGGCGGTGACGGTGACGCTGGAGCTGGCGCCACTGCTGGACGACGGCAGCGCCGGCACCTGGATCACCGCCTCTGCCGTCGCCATCCCTGCCGCCGGCGGCAAGGTGGAGGCGGCGATCAGCGGCGCGGCCCTGCTGCTCAACCCGGCGGACAGCGAGCTGATCACCCCGCCCTGCATCCGCCTGGCGCGGGCGATCGTCTCGCCCGCCACCCCGGTGGGGATGGCCGTGGCGCTGACCGCCACCCAGCGGCTGTGAGGTGCTTGCCATGACCCATCCCCTTGAGCCGAGCCCTGCCGCCGCCGGATCGCCGGTGCTGCCGCTGCAGCTGCTCCAGCCCCTCGATGCCACCCATCCCTTCTCCACCCCCGCCAGTAGCGGCGGCCCGCACCAGCGGCTGATCGTGAGCCCCGATCCAGCTGCCGGTGCCGAGCTGGATCTCCGTCCCACCCGGCTGCTGATCAGCAAGGAGGGGCAGATCCGCTCGATCTGGCCGGTGCACCTGGCGGGCTGGCAGCAGCTGGGCTGGCAGCTTCATGCCCCTGTGGAGACCCCAGCAGAAGGGCAGGAGCTGGAGGACGACGGCCCGCCAGCCAGCGAGCCCCAGGTCCACCAGCCTCCGGCTTCCCAGAGCCCCAGCCCTGCAGTGCCCCCTGCTCCAGTTGCCCCTGTTCTTGCTGCCGTTCCAGCCGTTGCCGGTGAGGCCGTGCTGTCCGGTGAGGTGCCCAACTTCCAGGCGATGACCAAGGCGGAGATCACCGCCTTCTGCGCCAGCACCTACGGCGTCAGCCTCGATGGGGCGATGACCAAGGCCGAACTGGTCGCCACCGCCACCGGCCTGCTCCAGCAATCGCCCCCACAGGAGGCAGAGGCCCAAGGGGCCGAGCCCCAAGAGGACGACCCCAAAGGTGACGTGCCCCCCGAGGGGGCCACCCCAGCCGACCAGGCCCCTGACGCGGACCGCGCTGCTGGCGGGGATGATCTCGGCTTCCAGGGGGACGGCGCCGATCCGGAGTTCCCCGATGACCTCCTCTGATCAACCCACCGCTGCCAGCGGCGAGGGCCATGAGCGTCCGGAGGGCGTGATCTTTCTGGGCGAATCCCAGTGGGTGCTGGGCAACCGCCCGCCCCCTGGCGGGCCGATCACCACCGTGCTGGCCGTGCCGCCCCTGCGCAGCAGCCGTGCTGGCAATGGGGTGGTGTCGATCTCCTTCGACATGCGCTTACTGGCGGCCCTGCCCTGAGGGCTGCCGACACCGCTCCGTTCTGTTCTCCGTTTTCACTCCCCCCACATCCCATGGCTACCGCTCCCACCCGCACCCCCTCGGCACCACTGACTGCTGACGCACCGGCACCCGCCGAACCGGACAGCACGGCCGCCAGCACGGCACCCACCAGTGGTGCTGCTGCCAGCCGCACCCAGCCCAACGACCTGCTGATCGTTCAGCGCGGCGCCACGCCGTACAAGGCGACCGCCGAGCAGCTCAAGAGTTACATGCTCACCCCCGCCACGGCAGCGGCGATCGGTGCGATCAAACCCGGCACCAACCTCTCGGTGGATGCCGATGGCACCCTCCATGCCGAGATCCCCGGCGCCCTCACCTACCGCGGTGCGATCGACCCCTCCAGCAGCGATCCTCCAGCTGACGCCGTGGCCGGGGACGTCTACCTGGCCAGCAGTGGCGGGGTGGCACTGGAGAGCTGGAGCGGCATTGCCGGCCAGGAGATCGCCCAGGGCGATCTCTTGCTGTTTGACGGCAGCAGCTGGAGTGCCAACGCCGCCCTGGGCCCCGATGGCGCCGGCGTGATCCGCATCCAGGTGGCCGCACCACTGGCGATTGATGAGAGCGACCCCGCCCAGCCGCTGCTCACGGTCGAACCTGCAACCACCGCCGCCGCCGGTGTGCTGCGGCTCGCCGATGCCGAGGACCTCACCGCCGGCACCGAGGGCGCTGCTGTGGATGCCGCCGCGCTCAAGGCCGCGATGGCCACCGCCCAACCCCTGGGCGACTACATGCCGCTGGACATCAGCACCCTGCCCGCCCTGCCCTGATGGGCCGGCCCTGATGGGCATCCTCTGAACCGGGGGGCAGCCGCCCCCCTCTTTTCGAGCACTGCTTCTGCATCCACTGCTGCCTGTCGCCGTGATCCAGCCCACCGACCTGCTCGTCGTCCAGCGCGATGGCACCACCTGCCGGGCAACGGCCGCTGAGCTCCAGGAGCTGCTGGGCCGCCCGCTCTGCTCCGCCACCGCTGGCCGCCTCTGGGACCTGAACAGCACAGCGGCCGACAACGACTGGCGGGCCGTCTGCTGGGCACCTGAACTCAACCTGTTTGTGGCCGTCTCGATTGATGGCAGCCAGCGGGTGATGACCTCAAGCGATGGCCTGCGCTGGACCCCACGCCGCACGCCCAGCGACAACAACAGCTGGATCGGCATCTGCTGGAGCCCGGAGCTGCGCCTGCTGGTGGCGATTGCCTCCAGCGGCAGCAGCAACCGGGTGATGACCTCCAGCGACGGCATCACCTGGACGGCGCGGCGGGTGCCGCTGAACAACAGCTGGGTGGCGATCTGCTGGAGCCCCCAGCGGCGGCTGTTTGTGGCGGTGGCCTTTGGTGGCAACAGCAGCCGGGTGATGACCTCACCTGATGGCATCAGCTGGACCGCCAGACAGACCCCCGCCAGCCACGTCTGGCGCGGTGTGTGCTGGGCCGCCGAACTGGGCCTGTTTGTGGCGGTGGCCACCAGCAGCAACGGCGCCAACCAGGCGGTGATGACCTCAATCGATGGGAGCAGCTGGACGCTGCGCAGCACCCCGGCCGACAACACCTGGCGATCGATCTGCTGGGCAGCGGCGCTGGGACTGCTGGTGGCCGTGGGCCAGAGCGGCAGCAGCAACCGGGTGATGACCTCCCCGGATGGAATCACCTGGAGCTTGCGCCCGACCCCGGCGGACCTGGAGTGGCGGGCGGTCTGCTGGGCCCCGGAGCTGAACCTGCTGGTGGCGGTGGCGGGCACCGGCAGCGGCCAGCAGGTGATGACCTCCCCGGATGGCAGCAGCTGGACCCTGCGATCCAGCGCCGCCGACCGCCAGTGGAGCGGCATCTGCTGGGCACCAGAGCTGGGCCTGCTTGTGGCCGTGGCCCAGAACGGCAGCGGCAGCCGGGTGATGTCCAGCTGCTGAATGGCAGTCCGCCCTACCCCGAGCCGCGACACTGACGGGGCAACCGCAGGAGGGCGCCCATGGACGGCCGGAACGAGGATCTAGACCTGCTGGCGGCCCTGCTCGATGGGCCGTTCCGCCGCCTGCGAGATGACAACCACATCGATCCCCACCGCATCCTGGTGTGGGACCGGCAGCGGCAGCCCGCCATCCAGGCGGTGCCGTTCCTCGAGTTGCTCAGCCGCTACCCCTGCGGAGAGGAGGTCGGCACACAGTGGTGCGGGCAGGACCTGGTGGAAATCCTGCAGGAGAAGCACGAGCTGCTCCGCCGCAGCCTGGTGGCCCAGGAGATCGCCGCGGAGCGGGAGGAGGCCCAGCCGGCGTGCGGCACGGTGGTGCTGACCATCAATCCAGATCCAGACCTGCCACACAGCTGGGCGGTGGTGCAGGCCTGCATCACCCCCCGGCAGGGAGGCCAGCCTTGAGCTGCTCCTGCTATCGCCGATCCACGTAACCCGCAGCCCACTGCTCGGGGGTGCTGCCCGCTGGCACCTTGGAGAGGAAAGCCTCGCTGTGCAGATCTCCCGCACCGACTCGCCCAGCAGCACCACCGAGCGGCTGTTCTCCAGCCGCCGGCAGAAGATGTTGTGCAGGCTCTGCAGATACCAGGCGGAGCCCTCCAGTCCGGCGTTGAACTTGCCCCACATCGTTGGGTCGCGGCGGGCGTCGAGCACCATGTCGCGGGCGTTGTGGGCCTTGTCGGCAGCGCTCACCAGCAGTGAGTCGAGCGGGGCGCTCTGCAGGTGCTGGATGTAGCGCTTCTTGCGCGTCAACCAGTCTTCCTTGATGCCGCCTGCGGCCACCGCGCCGTTGGTGTCGGTGCAGTCGGCCACGACGGCGGCCACTGGCTCTCCAAAGCGCGCGGCGATCTGCTCCTCGCTCACGCCGCAGTCCTCGATGGCGTCGTGGAGCAGGGCGGCGATGGCCAGATCTTCCGTGCCACCGTCCTCCCACACCAGGGCGCTGACGGCGATCAGGTGGGAGATGTAGGGCACCGGCTTGCCCTTGCGCCGCTGCTGCAGGTGCAACTCGGCGGCCCACTGCAGGGCCTGGGTGTATCGCGCCGTCACCAGGGGCTGCTGGTGCTGCTGGTCAACTGGTTTCATGGGTTCCTCCGGGATCAGGAATCCCCCAGCAATCGCCTGGAGGTTTATTGTCCCCACGATTCACGTTCCCTTGGGCAGGCACCATCCGGAAACGGCAGAGACCACCCAGCTGCCGCTAATGAGCTGACTACCCATAGGATAGGCAAAATAGAGAGAAGGCTTTTGCGCTGCGGGCGCCAAGGAAACCCGCCAGCCACCAAGGGCCGGCGGGTGCCGCAGAACGCTCAGCCCTCTGCCCCCTCAGCAGCAGCAGCACGACCGGAGCTGTGCCGCTGGAAGTACCCCGGGCAGTGGGCCGCCAGCAGCTCAGCCGAAAGGAAGCTGGGAAAGGCCATCACAGACCCTGCGGCCTGCTGCTGCCGCTCGGCACTGCCGCCGGCTGCCTCGGCAGCTCTCATCGCCGAGCGGGCACAGAGCAGCCCCACCACCTCGGTGCGCAGCCACTGCGGCACCTTGCGGCTGGGCTCCGAGCGCCAGCTGCCGCCGCCCCAGCCGATCACCTGATCGAGCAGCTTGCCCCTGCGCCCCAGCTTCTGGAACTCCACCACCTCGGATTCCCCAGCCCTGCGCAGATCGGTGCACTTGCAGGCAATTCTTTATGGGCGCTGGATTGGAACGACACATTACCCGAAGAAATCACGAACAAACTGGCGCAGCTCATCCGCAGCAGCAGCGTCACTCTCAATCCAACCATCCTGGTACCAGTTCCAGTAGGGCAAATATTTGACGACCCAATCCGCTCTTTTCAGTGCATTAGCCCGCTCCAGATGCTCGTCTGTATAAGTGCTGCCGTCATCAAAAAAGTGATGCTTGCCGTCAACCTCAATTCCGACTGCACGCTTGGACATTTTGTCGTACACAACAAAGTCCAGCCTGAATCCACAGGTGTGGACCTGATTATACAGTGTCAGCCTATTCGGGTACTCCCTGAGGATTAGATCTTCAAGTACATCGGCAACTATCAGCTCGAAATCAGAATCACATTCAGATTTCTTGTATGTCCAACCAATTGGCAAATATCCCTTGTCCATCTCCATGATATCGCTTTTGCCCTGTCCCATCTTTGTGAGCATCTGCTGCATCAGAATCATGTTGGATGGAAGTTTGCCGTGGATAAAGTACATGAAGTACTTTGCCCTGCTTGTTGCAACATTGAATCTGTTGCGATCTTCCATGAATGCCTTTGACCTCTTTTGCTCTTCATCTATTGCAGGAGTAAATATCATCACATCTCTTTCATTTCCCTGAAACTCTTCGGGAGTGCCAATCATCAATGATATCAGCTCTTGCTGCTCGTCGGTCAGCCGACGTTGCACTTCCTCTTTCAAATAGTTGACTTGGTCTCTGATAAAGCAGACGACACCTACTGAGATTGGCTTGCCAAGAAGTTGAGGAATCTCAAAGACTTCCTTCGTTAGATCATTGGGTGAGCTTATTGCAAAGGAACTGATGACCTCAAATGCCTTTTCAACCTCTCCCTTGTTGATCTGCGAATTCTCGTCTCGCATGCTAGAAACCTCTATGTCCATGAATGCGTTAAGCGCTTTTTTGTCAGGCACTGCCGTCATGATTCGTAGCCCCGAGTCAGGGCTTTCATCTTTGTAAAACTGCTCACTCGTAAATTCAGCGAGCATTGGGAGCGAACGAAAGTGCTCGTTTAGTAGTACTGGCGAAACAGTGACTGGATTAAGGTCATTTCGAATCAAATCTAAAATAGATGACTCTGATACCAGCAAATCTCTGTCTTGGGCCGACTTGAAATCAAGAGGATATCCTGGAAGGCCAGCAAACTGCTTCTGCCAGGTTAACTTCTCGAAGACCTTACTTATAAATATCACTCCTCCAGCTTTGATGCCAAGCTGGTTATGATCACCAACGATGCAGAATCGCTTTGCCCTGAACAGGATTGGAATGATCTCTGCAAGGTTGACCTGTGATGCCTCATCTAATATCAGTAAATCAATAGATTCTTCTTTGAATGGCAGATAAGGATGAAGTGACTTGATCTCTCCCATCACTATGGGAAAGATTTCGAACAATAAGTCAAAATTGATTTTGGCGTTTGCTGACCTCGCTCTCCTGGCGCTCTTCCATCTAAGACGGCGGTGGAAGGCATCTAAAGCATCCCTGTAATGCTTACCCTGCAATAGGCTATTAATGCGAACAGAATGGTGAGATGCAAGATATTTGGCAAGAACTGAGGTCTTAGAGTCACTTGGATATAACTCTGAATTTCTTCGGTCAAATGTCTTTCGTGTAACCTCTAGTGGCTGCCCCTTGATAACTCTCTGGAGAGATTGAGCATCGGCGAGATTTGATGAGTAGGTTAAGGACCTAAGAAGTACTTCCTCCTGGTGCTTTTTGTAGTATTCAATCTCAAAATCCAGAGCCCTTAGCACCGCATTGGAAAGAATCTTTAGCCGGGCAGCCTTATCAAGGGTCGTGGCTCCGCCTGACTTTCGTGACTCTTCTCGAATACTTCTGCATTCATCAAGAAGAGCCTTAGCTTTAACCCTGCTCTCATTGCCTTGTAGTAGATTTAATTTCTTTATGATGATCTCAGAGAGACCAAAGTCCTCCTTGAGCACTTGGCGTGAATTCAGTGCAACTTGGTTAGTTTCATAGTAGCGACGCAGTTCTGATTCGCATTCTTGTATTATCTTGGCGTAATTAAGCCGCTCTGCCACTAGTTTGTCTACATGTTCCGAGAGGCGTTTGAGTTCGCTGGCCTCACTGATCGTCTGATAATCAGTTGCCTTACTTAAAAGACGGTCGATGATGCCTCGTGTGTTCTGCTTACGCTGTTGGTCTTCTGAAATGTAAAGACAAGCTGCATCTCCCAGAATATCTGTGATCTTTTCGTAAACAATATTTACCGCAGGAGCCTTTTGAGATGCGACAAGTACTTTTAACCCCAGCTCACTTGCTGCGATTGCAAGGGCAGAGATAGTGAAGGATTTACCTGTCCCAGGCGGACCCTGGATGTAGGAGATGTCGTTTCTCAGCGCCCTATAGATTGCTACGCGTTGTGACTTGGATAATGAATAAGGAAGTCTAGCTAAGATTTGGAAGACTTCTTCTTCTTGTACTGGTGGATATTGGGATTCGAACTTTTTGCCACTGAATACCGCCTCCAGCAAGCGTTCTAAAGTCGACATCATGATCCCACCTCTTTTGCAAGGTCATCTAATGCTCTGTATGTGCTTAGACCTGCAGGCACAGGTGCAAAGAACACCCAGTCTCCAGGACAGAAGAAAAATTTTCTGGTCTTCAGTTTGTCTCTTGCATCAATCGCTGCTTCTACGCACTCCAGTGGAGTTTCAACTCGCTCGCAACTGGTTTCAGTAAGTTCCTTGAATCCGCTTACATATCGCTCAGACAGTGCCAGAACACTTCCAACATCACTGGTACTTACTGCTTCTAATAGCTCCTCGATATCTTGAACGATCTGTCCTCCCGTTTGACCTACTTCTGGGTCAAAGGCTGCGTAGGCCTCATCTTCTTCGTCAGCATTCCTGCCTATCAATGCGGTTGCTATATCGTAATTAACCACCCACTCAGCTACCTCTGCTTCTCCACTCTCCTCAAAGATTATCTGACCATAAATAGTCGGCGCAGCAATTAGTCTTAAGGCGCTTTTAGAGCCAACTCGCTTCATATAAGTTCCTGCAAGAATTCCCACTCCACAGAAAATCCCATTTCCGATCTTTTCCTGATCTAATTCCCTGCGATACCCCTCGCTGCCGCTTGCCAAGACCTGTTTCAACCGTAAGTCAGTTATACGCTGAAATTTCTTTTGAGACTTTTTGCGTGATGTTGTGATTAGTACCTGAGAATAGTCGCCTGTCGCTCCAGATCCAAATACAACTTTTCTGCTCATATCTCTTAGGTAGAGCAAGTATCGTTCACTTAGTGTTCTGGACATCACTTCAAAGGGTCACAGTGCTCTTTAGTGTTTCTTGTAGTTCCTTAATCGATTTGCAGGTCTGCCCGATCTCCTGGGTCAATTTGGCCACGGACTCTAATGTGGACCTAGTCGTTTCTACCTGCGCATTTTCCACACGCTTTATTTCGTCTGTGACTTGCTGTAGCAAACTTGCTGACCTTGTCGCTAGATCGGCAATTGCTTGTGTGGAGGCATCTTTGCTAGCGACCTGTGCAGCCTCTATTTTCTTGATTCCATCGCTGACGACCAAAAGAATCTCAACATTCCTCGCCACCAATTCAGCAATTGCTTGACTTGATGCTTCTTTGCTCGCAAGCTGTGCCGCTTCAACCCTAGTGATTTGCTCCTCTACTGCCTTAATTGCTGTAGCAGCTTTGCTGCTTAATTCGCTAACCGATGCAGCACTTATATCGCTCAAGTTTCGAGAAAACTCTGTGTTCCTGAGTGAAAGTTCTTCGATTGCTTGACTTGACGCTTCTTTGCTCGCAAGCTGTGCCGCCGCGACTCTAGAGACTTGTTCTTCAACTGCCTTGATTGCTCCAGCTGTCATGTTGCCTAGGTCTGAAATGGTAACAGCGCTTGTTTCGGAGATCTTCGTTGAAAGACTCGTCACTACTGTTGCCATTGATGTCGCATGTTCTCGAAGGCCCTCCGTAACGCCACCTAGCGCTTTTGCGCTTACGGCTGAACTCTCAGTAAGTGCAGTTGACAGGCCAATGAATGTCTCTGCTGATTTTGAAGAATCCTTAGACAATGCTTCTAGTCTCACGGCAATATTTGTGAAGTCCTGCTTTTGCGCTTCAATGGTCTTGACAATCGCGGCGGCCCCCTTCGCAAGTGCCGCTTCAATATCTGAAGAGTCCTTAGGCAATTCTCCTAGTCTCTCGGCAATATTTGTGAAGTCCTGCTTTTGTGCTACAATGGTTTTGACAATTGCATCCGCTCCCTTTGTAAGTGCCGCCTCAATGTCTTCGGACCTTTTCTTTAGCTTATCCTTTTCTAGGAATACAATAATTGTAAGCAATGCGGTAATTGCCGGGTTGGCGACTGCCATTGCTGCAAGCAGACCATTCATGAGCACCTGTGCCTGTTTTTCTATGATATAGGCTTGGGGGCGTCCCTGTCATCGATTTGTTGGCTTCAGATAGCAAGTCGCTCTAGTCGCGCTTCACAGATCCTCGCCTTATGCTTGGATAGTAGACCAACTTGTTGGGTCAGCGACTCGTGGCTGGTGTTTAAAGGGCTCGCCGTCGCGACCGATACCACTGGAGTATTCACGAAAGGGCCCTGGGCGCGAAGCGAGTTGTAGTAAGACCCTCGTCTTGGTGTGGGAGCAGGCCCTCAGCCCCCTACCGCCCAGTAACTGCAGCAGAGCACCGAGGTCCTTGTCTGGGCCCACTGCGCCGACGTTCAGCTGACTCCAGCCGTGATATGGCTACCGGAGCGGAAGCCCTTAAAGGACGGTGAGCCGCAGGGTGGTGGCCTGAGCGGCCGGCAGCTACTCCAGCACCAGGTCATAAACCGGTATGCACTGGTTGGCCCGGCGTCAACCTCTGTCAGCTGATCAGGCAAGCCCCTCCCGAGGTCGCCATGGGCATCGAGGCTGAGATGCCGTAGGCATAGGGCGGAACACGATGCATATTCTGCATCGTTGTGTTCAATAAGCCTTCTCGCCACTGCCTTTCCTGTGGCGATGGGGTGTGATTGACAGCCTGCGGTTACAGCGGTGGGGCAAAGTGGACGCAGCGGCATCACGCCATGGCCAGCCGGACAAGCACCTCCCGTAGCAAGCTGCTGCGGCCTTTGGTGCAGGATCGGATTCAAGCACTGCTCTCTGAAGGACCACCGGATGAAGCCGCGCTCCTGGCTTTTGCCGAGTGGATCCATGGCAAGCCGTTTGCCGAGCCTGTGCTTACGCTGCCGCAGCTGAAAGCAGCGGTGTGTGCCGTGTTCGGCTGCAGCACCCCTGCTGAGTTGCGCCAATCGAATGAATTCGCCTTGGCGGTCGCCGGCCGCACGATCAACCTCAAAACCAAGGCCGACTGGCAGAAGCTGTACCGCGAGTGGGTGGGCGTACCAGCTGCAGAGCGCAATCGCAGCGGCAACACCTGCATCAATGGCATCGATGTACTGGAGAACTTCAGGCCATGGCATGTCTTCGGCCTGGAGCCCGCCACGGCCACTGCCGATGACATCAAGGAGGCATTCCGCCGTCTCGCCAAAGACCACCATCCCGATGTGGGCGGTGATCCGAGGGTGATGGAGCGTCTGCAGAAGATGCGCGATTCGTTGCTGGCATTCCGCTGATGAGCTCAACACCATCCATGCCACAGACAGGGTCGCGGCGGCGGCGTGAGCGCGATGCCTTCAGCGACAAGGAGGCCGCCAGGATGCTTGGCATTCCGGTGAGCAAGCTGTACCGGATCTGCGCTTTCTTTGATTCTGATCCTGATGATGCCTGGGATCTGATCGAAGGGGAGTTCTTCGAGTACGAGCCGGGCCAGGCCCGCAAGCGCCGCTTCTATGAAGAGGGCGTGATGGCGATTGCCAAGTATTTGGAGGAAACCGAGGGCGGCAGCTTCCTGGCACGCCTCAAGGAGTTCTTCACCCACCACCGGGCCCGTGTAACCCGGGCCCTGGTGCAACGGCGCATCATCCAGGTCACCCAGGACCGCTCCACCCTGGTGATCCAGGGCGATCTGGTGTTTCTGCAGCAGCGCTCAGTGGTGCGCGTGCTGGGCACCAACGGCAAAGGGATGGCTGGCACCCTGCGCCGGATTGAGGAGGAGAGCGCCGGCCTCGATGGCGCCGAGGGCCTGGAGATCGATGTGCACTTCGCCGATTTCGACGACGTGGAGGGCCGCCACTGGAGCCAGCGCGGCATCGCCCGCCTCGCCCGCACGATGCATGACAAGGGGCGTATCACCAAAGCCCGCAAGGCATGGGTGAAGGCCGTGGCTGACGTGGCCGAGGATTGCTTCGAGGTGCAGCGCAAGGTGCTTGAAAGCCACGAGGCGCGCGTCCGCTCGGCAATGGAACGTGCCCGCAGCAAGGCCAAGGCCTGCGCGGTCACCCAGCAGAAACCGAACGCGGCGGAGCGCAACCCGATCGAGCTGGAAGCTCACCACCTGTTCGATGCGGCCACTCGGCCGGATCTGGCTGCGTTGGACGACAACCTGCTGGTGATCAGCTCAGCACTGCACCGCAACTTCCACAAATGGATGGGCAACCGCCCCTGCGAACCGAAGGACTTCGTGGACTACCTGCTGCGCAACGAGCTCACCCACTTCGAGGGCAGCCCCAGCACCCGCGCCCGGCAGGAGCAACGCCAGCAGAAACTGATCCACCGCCTGGAGCTGCTGCAAGCCCGCTACGAGGGCAACCGGCTGCTCTACTGAGTGAGACCTGACAAGCCCATCACCACTTGCGGTTGGTAGGGCCTCAGCTGCTGGGCGCTGGCCTCCAGGAAGGCCACCAGAATCGTGATCAGCAGGATGTAGTCGCGCAGGGTTGGATCCAGAGGGCCGTTGGCGGTGTTGGGCTGGGCCGCCAGGGCTGTTTCCAAAGGCACCCACAGGGGATTTGCCCTGGCTTCCGCATAGATGGCTTCCAGACGCGAGTGATGGGCGGGATCGGAGAGGGAGGCCGACTCTGCGGAATGGGCAAAGGCGTTGCGCAGCTTGCGCAGGGCATGGAGCGCCCGCTCGACCGCTGGATCGATCAAGCCCAGGCGGCTGGCCAGGGCGACCTTGGCGCCGATGGAACCGAGGGGACGCTCAGGCAGGAACAGGCTGTCGTCTTTGCTCGCAGCCGGCGCCATGACGGACTGCAGGAGATGTTCCAGGGCCGCATCCACGCGGGCCACACCCACCAGTACCGCACCGCGACCCCGCTCCTCCAGCATCTGGAGGGCGATGGCGCGTGCTGCCTCGCTGACCCGGCGCGTGGTCATGCCAGTTGCAGCAGGGCTGAGGGTTCGCCGCAGTAGGTCACCACCAGCCGTTTGCGGGCTCTGGTTGCCGCGACGTGCAACAACGAGCGCTCCTGCTGCTCGAAGGCATCCTTCGAGACCTGATCGGCGCAACGCTCCAGCACCCGGCGGTCGGGCAGAACGCCGGCATTGAGGCCGGGGATGAGCATGTAGTCGAACTCCAGGCCCTTGACGCGGTGCATGGTGGCCAGGCGCAGGGCGGTTGCGCTGGGGTCATCTGCTTCTTCCGCGGTGATTACCCGCGTGGCAATGCCAGCGGCCTCAAAGCGTTCCGCCAAGGCCCTGACCGCATCGTTGCTGCGGGCTGTAACGCAGGTGGAGGCCAATGACTGGCCGCTCCCCTGGAAGGACCGGATCAGTTCCACGAGATATCGCTGCTCCTCTGCTGGGTCGGGGAAGCCCTGGATGAGGGGGGGATCCCCGTGCATCAAGGAGCGATAGTCGCTGCTGGCGTCCGTGCCGCCATCGAGATCATCGAAGGGCACGCCAGCCAGCACAGCAGTAGCCCAGGCGCGGGTCTCCTCGGTGGTGCGGTAGTTGATGCGCAGCTTGCGGGAGCGGCCGCGCACGTTGATGCCGCATTGGCTGAGCACAAGCGGCCGGCCGTAGATGCGCTGGTGGCTGTCGCCAACGATGAAGAGATCATTGGCATGCTCAGGCCCGGCGAGGGCCCGGATCAAGCGGAAGCCAGCGGCATCGAGATCCTGCGCTTCATCCACGATCACAGCGCGGTAGCGGGCGGGTTGGCCGGAGGCTGTCAGCCGATCGGCAGCGGCCTGCTTGGCCTCCTCCGGTTCCCACAGCCCCCTCTGGCGCAGCTCGGAGCGGAAGGCATCAAAGACCGGCCAGATCTTGACCCGTTTCTGCCGGTTCAGGCGGGTGCCCCGTCCGACCCGTTTGGCGCTCAGATAGTCGTCGATGGTGGTGCAGCCCTGGGGCAGCACCACGTCTCGCCACTCCTCCTCATAGAAGCTCCGATCCAGGTTCAGCTCCGGTTCAGCCAGCAGCCAGGCCACATCCCAGGCCGCCTTGCGCGCTTCGTTGTCGAACTGGCGCATCTTCAGGCCCTGGCTGCGCAGATACGAACCCACCCAGGCATCGAGGTGGGTGACCTCAATGCGCTGCAGTTCCTGCGGGGTGCAGATCTTGGCGAGGTTGCTGCGGATGTCGGTGGCCAGATTGCGCGTGTAGGTGGTGAACAGCACCCGATCGCTGGTGCTGGCCTCCGGGCCCTTGAGAATCTGCTGTGCCAACCAGCGGGCCCGGTGGATGGCCGCCACGGTTTTGCCCGTGCCGGCGCCGCCCAGCACCCGCACCGGCCCGCTCCAGTGATGCTCCACCAACCGACGCTGACTCGGGTGCAGGAAGACGCGCCAGGTTTCCATGGGCGCGGAGAGCATCGCTTCCAGCGCCTCATCGTCGGTGAAGACAATGAATTCCGCCTGGCTGTCCATCCGCGCCAGGGCAGTGTCCACATCGGTGGGATCCACCTCCGCGGCCTTCTCCCGTTCCAGCTCCGCCAGCACCTCGGCCAGGGAGTGGCCATCCGCCAGCAGGATCAGCGAGTCGACGCATTCAGGAGGTAGCCACTCCAGCAGGGCTGCCAGGTCGTTCTCCTGACGAACCGCTCGCAACGAGGGCAGCAGGGCAGGCGGCACGCCAAGGCGCGTGAGCTCGTCATCGCTGATGGCGGCAAACAGTGCTGCGGGAGCTTGCGGGACCACCGCCAGGGCTTGCTCCACCGCGGCACTGATGGCGTCGCCGACGGATTGTTCCGCTGCCTCCACATCGACGATCTGGAGGGCACCGGAGACGCGGTTGACCTGACAGGCCTTGCGGCGGGCCCAGGCGTAGGCGTCGTCGTGTTTGTCGACCCAGAGGAGCACGTAGGTGCTGCCCTTCTCCGGAGCGCGGACGATGCAGCGGTAGTCCTGATCGACGCGCAGGGAGCGGAGCTGGGGATCGCGGCTGCCGTTGATTCGCTCGTAGTTCAGCCCCGTGCCGGTGGGCTCGTCCATGAACTGGACGATGAACTTGTGCACCTTGGCCCGTCCGCGATCGGGCAGGGCATTGAGGGCCTTGAAGAACCCGCGGGAGGCGGCGACGCGCAGGGGTGGATGGCTCATGGCTGAATCGCGGCCGCAACGACCTCGGCCGGGGTGTGGAGGGTGAACAGGCGCCAGCCGTCTGGTGGTGACACCACCCTGTCATCGAGTACCACCGCGACCTGGTGTCCGGGCCAGGCCATCTCCAGCTCACCGCAGGATTCACCACGGGGACCCTCCAGCTCATAGCCGAATTCCGGAGGCTCGATGCCAGACGGGTCGAGCATGACCTGGAGGGCCTTGAGCAAGTCCAGGCAATCTCTGGCGTGGGCGTTGGCAAAGCTCAGGCTTTCGGCCCAGGCCGCTGAGGGCAGGGGCGCTGTTCCTGTGCCAGCGGTCGCCGGATCTGTTGCGGTGGTTGGGCTGCCTGGCTGCACGACCGTGCCCAGTTCCATGCCGGTGCACCCCGGGGTGGTGAGCAGCATGTGGGGAAGGAACTGGAAGAGATTGGCCTGGCGCAACCACTCCCGCCACCCCTGCTGCTGCTCGGAATCGGAGGCTGGGGCGTCCGGGTCGAAGTGGAGGGCTCGGAAGCTGGCGTCATGGAAGTGGGCCAGGTGGCCAGGCAGATCGATGCAGGTGAGCACCGCAAACCCTGGCCCCTGCTCCAACCACTGACCGGCATGGCCGCTCTCCCGCTCCGGCCGCCAGTGCTGCAGGTGGGCATTGAGGCCAAGCCGCTCGAGTGGGCCCTGGATCTCTGACGGCATGCTCCTGCTGAGGTCCTCACCCATCTGGGCCAGGCAGAAGGTATGGGCCAGGCCTTCCCAGGCGGTGGTGCGGCTGGCTTCGCTGGGGAGGCTGAGGTAGGCGAGCAGGTGCTGGAAGCTGTTGGTCTCCTGCATCCAGCGCAGGTCGCGGGGCAGCAGATCGCGCTCTCCAGCCGGTGGCAGATCGGCGCTGGGGAAACGAGAGCGGGCCAGCCACTGCTCGGCAAAGGCGGCCGGATCGCGGCGAAAGGGTTGCACCAGACCCTGCAAGAGCCCGTTGACCGGCAGGGGATCGGCCGGCCCATTGGCCCGGCCGACCACGTCGTCCCAGCAGAGGCCCCAGAAGCGATAGCGACCGGAGCGCTGCAGGGCCATGCGCTGGCGGACGTCCATGGCCAGGCGGCCGCGGTGATAGTCCCAGCCGTCGGTGTAGAGAGCAATCGGCAGGCCGCCGGTGGTGGGCGTGATCAGGAAGTCGCAGCGGGAGGGTTCGTCGATGCCTTGCTCGCGGCCCAGCAGTACCTGGGGCTGGATGATCCAATTCGCCTGATTGACCCGCAGGTGGTAGGCGGTGCTGCCACGAACGGTGTCTGCGGTGAGCTTCACCGTGAACTCAGACGGTGCGCCCCGCCCTTCCCGCAGGGCATCGAGGAAGCGGTCCTCCAGTTCGCTCTCCACCTGGGTGGTGATCGTGACAGCGGTGAGGCTGCGGCGGCTGCTCTGCAGTTGCTCCCAGCGACTGAGCAGGGCCTGCAGCTGCTCCAGGGCCCGGGCCTTGCTGATGCGATCCCGTTCGTAGCGGCTGCGATAGGCAAACAGGCAGCGGTAGCAGCCGTCGTTGCAGGGGCAGGCCTGCATCACGGAGCGGGCGGCCTCGAACACCTGGCGCAAGCGCTCGCCGCCGCGCTCCACCAGCTGACGCAGATAGCCGGTGCCGCCGGGAATGGAGTCGTAGAGGTAGAGGAAGGTCTTGCGCTGGTTGTTGGGCCCGCCTGTGCTCTGGCCTGGGGCTGTGGGCGATTGGGGCTCGCTGGCGACAGCGGGCTGGAGGTGATCCACCTTGCCGCTGAAGTGGGTTTTGAGCCCGAGGCGCAGGGCGGCCTGGAAGCTGCTCTGGCCGCTCTCATCCCAGAACAGACGATCGGGGAGCAGGAAGCGCAGGGCTTCCGACTGGAACTCCCGGTACATGAACAGGAGCTTGCGGGCCTTGGCGTTATCTGGCGTGTCGCGGTAGCGGCAGCTGTAGGCGTGCTGCTTGGCGGCGGGAGGACCGGAGAGCACCTTGCCGCAACCGCTGCAGATCTCAAAACCGCGCACGCGGAACTGCTGGCCCGCAATCTGGTGGCCATTGCCGACCGGGTTGAGCGCCCCGAAATTGATCTCGCGGAAGGTGGTGGAGCCAATGAACTCCGCCCCGAAGGGGAACTCCGCATCGTCGATTGCCAGGGTGGTCTCGACGCGGTTGAGATCGGGCTGGATCAGCAGTTGCCGCTGGAAGTAGGTGGTGGTGCGGTCATCGCGGTCATCACCTATGCGGGTAAGGGCGTCCTCACTGGTGGCGATCACCTGGCGCAGCTTGGCCATCTCCTTCACCTGGTGGGCGTCGCAGAAATTGGCATCGCCGCAGCGGGGGCAGGTGGCCTGCTGGAAGCCCTGCTCCCCCTCTTTGCAGCTGAAGCTGCAGGAGCGGCAGAAGCGCCAGCGCTCGATGGGGTTGAGGGCCAAATCGATCTGATCAATCTGAACCCGGCGGCCCTGGGCGTAGAAGACGCCATCTGGCACCAGCTCGCGGATAGCGACGCTCCCCGGCCGCTCGTAACTCAGAGGCGGGAGATCTTCACTGGTGCGGCCGGCCTGGGGCTTGCGGGTGAGGCGGCGCCAGAGCACCGATTTGAGGGTGACACCGGCTTCCGGGAAGGCGTAGTTGGGCAGGAAGCCCTCATCGGTGAGCATCTCCAGAAGGCGCCTGTTCTCCAGATCCCTGCGCAGGGCTGCATAGGCCTTGAGCTCGCGCAGCACTTCTTCTTTCTCCTCCTTCTGGGCCTCCAGCAACGAATCGGCCGGGATTGCGGCGAGGTGGCGTGAGCGCTTGGCGAGCCGTTTGCCCTCATTGCTCAGGCGCCGGCGCTCGGCGCCGAGCGCCTCCAGGCGCAGCACCAGCTGTTGATGGAACTTAGGCGCGGCATCCCCCTCGGCCAGCAGGTGCTGGCGCAGCTGCTTGCGGCAGGGCTCCTTGACCGTGTCCTGGTCGAACAGCGCCAGGAAGTCATCCGCCAACGCGTGCTGGTGGTTGCGAGTCCACTCCAGCCAGGTGAAGGGGAAGCGCTGGCGTTTCACCTCCCAATCGGTGTGCTCCACTGCATCGAGGGCCGCCTTGAGCCGCCGGGGCAGGGCCTCGCTGGTGATGCCACTGAGCACCCAGCGATCCAGGGTGAAGGCCACCAGCTGGCGGCTGAGGATGGCGCCGGCATCGAGATAGCAGCCAGGTGGTGTGACCCGGCCCTGGAGCATCTCGCTGGGCTCGCCATAGAAGTAGAGGTCGTGGGGGGTGCCGTTGACGATGGCGGCCACCAGGGCATTGCCATCGCGGCGGCCGGCCCGGCCGATGCGCTGCAGGTAGTTGGCGGGCTCCGGCGGCACCGAGCAGAGCAGCACGGTGGAGAGGTCGCCGATGTTGATGCCCATCTCCAGGGTGGAGGTGGCGGAGAGCAGGTTGGGGTGCGAGCGGGGGCCGTCGTGGATGAACTGATTCTCCAGCCGTTCGCGGTCTTGGCGGGTGAGCAGGCCGGTGTGCTCCCGGGCAATGATCCGATGCACCTGGCCTGCGCCATACAGGCGGCGATACAGCGGTAGTCCGCCTTCCTCGTGCTCCTGGTACTGCCCTTGGCAACCATTCACCAGGCAGGTCATCTGCTGCCAGCTCTCGCGATGGGTGAGGGGGATGGTCTGGCCATCGCCGCAGTGGCTGCAGCGCAGGTTGGCGACCTGGGCTGTGACCTGCACGTTGCTGGGGTTGAGGGCCCAAATCTGCTCACCGCGCTGGCCCGTGGGCATGGGCTGGAGGATGCCACCCGCCTCCAAGGCGGACACCAGCGCCTGCAGCGCCAGGGCCATCCACTCCGCCGCCTCGCTCTCCAGTGCCGGCAGGCCGAGGCACTTGGCCAGCCAGCCCATCGCCCAGGTGGGGCGGCCCTTCACAGACGCCAGTTGCTCGAAGCTGCCCTTGCCGCGGGAGGAGGTGAGAAAGATGGGCTTGTTGGAGGAGGGGCCCAGGTTGGGCAGGTGCCGCACCAGCCAGAAGGGGTAGGTCTTGCTGCCGCCGCTGGTGATGTACTCACCCACTCCACCGGCTGGCATGAGCATCTCCGGCACGGGCAGGGCACCGCGCTGGCGCAGGTGTTGCAGCCACCCCTGCAGGAAGCGGCGCAGGGTTTCCGCTGTGAGCTGACGCAGCGGTTCGAGGTCGTTGCGGAGTTGCTCCAGCAGCGGCGGGATCAGGGTCTCCAGCTGCTCGGGATTGACGGCCGCGGCCAGCACCCCGGCTTGCTCCACCGAGGAGCCCAGGCGGGAGCGGTAGCCGAATTCGGCCATCAGCTCCCAGCGCAGGCGTTTGTCAACGAGTTCCAGCAGCGGGCTGTCGGGCGCCAGCTGGGGCTGCGCGCTCTGCTCGAGTTCGGCCCACTCCTTGATCCACTCAAGATCGGCCGGGAGGAAGGTGGCGACGAAGTCGACGAGATCAGGCAGCTGCTGGCGCCAGTGGCGCAGAAAAACCCCATGCAAAGCAGCGAGGTCGATCGCTGCTGAGTTGTTCTGCAGGGTGTGATCGAGGACGGTGCGGGTGAGGGCGGTGCGGAAGGAGGTGCGATAGGCGCGGGCGGCAATGAAGCCGGCGCGGTGGGCAGCGTCCTGCACCGAATCGGAGAAGGTGAGCAGCTTCCGGTCGGCGTTGTAGCTGGAAGCAAACAGGCAGGACGACCAGGTGCTGGTGAGGCTGGCGGCCGAGGCACCGATCAGCAGCAGGCTCTGGTGGGCGCCGCAGTAGGGGCAGTCGGAACTGGAGTGCAGGTGGTTGTCGTGATCGCGCTTGGTGACGGTCGGCACCTCCACCACCAGCAGGTTGGCGCTGGAGCAGCTCTGGCAGCAGGGTGTGGCGTGCAGCGGAGCAGAGCGGCTGGCCGGGGAGTCCTGGATGGTGAGGCAATCGAGGCAGAACAGGCGCTCCTCGCCTGCCAGCGGCTGGCCCAGGCCAGGACTCGCTGGCAGGCCGCGCAGCGGGAACACGTAGCGAACCAGGGGATCACGGGAGAAGAAGGCCCGGTAGAAATCGCGCAGGTTGCGGGCGGCATCGAGCTGGCTGGCGTTCTGGTTGAGCAGGGTGGAAGCCCAGCCGGTGGCACCGCAGTCGCGGCAGTGGACCACTGGCAGATGGTGGTCGCCGTCGTTGCTGTCGAGATCGTCGGAGTGGACCAGCTCAGGCTTGGGAGCAACGGTGGCGACCATGCGCTTGAGCTCCCGCAGCCAGACCTGCACGCGCAGCTGCACCCAGCTCTGGCCGGCCTTGTCGCGGGCGTGGGCCATCAGGGCGAGGAGGGAATCGAGAAGAAGGACGCGAAAGCGCAGCGGGTAGCGACCATCAATCCCCAGCTGCCGCGCAAAGCGCTCCAGCAGTTCTTCGAGGGAGCAGAGCGTGTGCGCTTGGCGCACCAGGTTCTGCACCGCCGGCAGCCGCCCCAGCTGGCGGCCAAGCTCAATCCGCCAGGGCAGATCGTTGAGATCGCCGCTGGCGGGCAGGGGCAGTTCGCCTGCAAACCAGAGCGGCACCTGGGCGGCCAGATAGGCCAGACGTACCGCATCGGCCCGGTCGCCACCGGGATCTGGTGCACAGGCAGCGCCGTAGGTAGCGGGATCCAGCAGGGACTGCTGATCCGGGCTGGGCGGCGGCACCACCAGCAGGCCCTGGTCGGAATCGGCGTAGGCCGTTCCTTCAAAGAACTCGGCCGGCGTCAGGCGGTCTTCCTGGATCAGGCTGGTGTGATCAAAGCCGCTGCCGAAGATCTGGCCGGCGTAGTGGAGCATCTCGGCCTGGGAATCGGGGTCGCCGAGGGTGGCGGAGGTGCCCACACACACCAGCTCCTCGCCTGGGCAGTGGAGCCGATCACGCAGGCGGCGGATCAGGCAGGCCAGATCGGTGCCCTGGGCTCCATCGAAGGTGTGGAACTCGTCCACACCAGGTAGCGCAGCACGCTG
>Ga0315901_10001076_pt1 | contig 39328 bp, 53 predicted proteins | sample LakEriMetagenome_10_FD_203761 | JGI IMG/M metagenome (GOLD analysis project Ga0315901, IMG submission 203761) | Freshwater fungal communities from buoy surface, Lake Erie, Ohio, United States - Buoy 2 MA116 | ecosystem: Environmental > Aquatic > Freshwater > Lake | place: USA: Lake Erie, Ohio...
TGGACGCCTTTTGTGGATCAGGGTCTTTAGGCACTTGCTTTACTATCCAGCCTTTTGAATCAGCTGGGATGATGTCGGTGAATAAAAAACAATCCCAACCCTCAAACATGGGGGCTGGGATTATCTCGTCATATCCACCGATTATAACCGTGAATATCGCTTTACGCATGCTTTCCGAGTATGTCTTTTAAAACATTTGCTACATCTGCCTTCTTCTCTATCAATCCAAGCATCGACTTTCTATGCGACTCTATATCTTGATCAATTTGCTGAAGTGCTTTATCCAGCATAAAGAACAAGCCTTCGAGATGCATTGAGTATCCGTGATTCGAAATCATGAACTCATGGTACGAAAGAACTTTGTTTTTAACATCATCCTCGGCTGGATGATCTGGATTTGTCGTAGAATAACTTTTTGAAAACATATTTTTTGTTGATTAAACTGCTGTTAGGTACTTCTTTTGAACTTCAATGACCACCAGTTCAGTCATTGTATTTTTATGGATCATTAAGGTGTTCCAGTTGACTTGTATCGAGAACGGTAGCTTAGCGCATTCACACCCCTTTTCGTCCTCCAAGTAGTAACCTTCTACATCCCAATGATGCACATAAAACTCGTGGGCATTCGGCCTAATCAGAATATCCAGAGTTGGTCTTGCTGAATCAATCCAAATCTTCATGGTTGGATATGTGAAATTCAAGTTTGTTCAAGATAATTCTAGTCTCATCAATGAGACCGCTAAGCCTCCTTTTATCCAAGTCGGTCAGGTTCCCGTACTTAGTCCCGTTGAAATCAATACCTGTGATCTTCATGTAGGTACTGTTCTTTCCCATGATAGACGAGAGCTTCATCTTCTTTTTCAGCTCCTTAATCAAACCTTTAAACTTTTCTGTCTGCTTCATAATTAGAATGGTAAATCATCGTCATCGTCAGCTTTTGCCTGAGCAGGGCGCTGGCCTTTATCCCTCTTCTCTGCCAGCGAAACAGTTCCATTAGTCCAGAACACCTTTCCATTTCCTACATAGAACTTGTTTTTTTTAGCCTCCCTATCTTCTTTACTCTGGGAAACGTATGCCGACACGTTACTGCCATACTCGTTTGTCTTGTCGTCCTGAGATACAGTGATGTTAATCCCTTTCTCATTTTTGGCCTTGAGTGTTTTTAATAGAGTCTCAAGGGTCTCAATCTTTACATAAATGTCTGCTAATGATGCCATTATTCTTTAATTATTGGTTTTGCGTCAAATCTGTCCATCAACTCTTTTACGAGAGGATTTTCTTCTATTCTATTTTTGAATCTAACTGGCTTCTGGGATAGCAAAGGCATCACTTTGTCTAGCTTTGCGAACTTGATGTAAATCCCGTTGTTGTCCAGCACCTTAACTTTGTCGATCACAATCCTACCGCCTTCCATGAAGTAGGTGGTTATCTCAAAAGAGCCAACCTTATCCAGCCAAGTCTTTTGTTCTGAACTCATCCGATTCCTTCATTAAGCCTTTTGCGATCTCTTTCGCTTCCCTGATAATCCCAGCTGAGTCATATCTTCTCCCTCTCTCTGAGATAATCAGCGCTTCAGCAATTCTGCAAGTCAACTCAGCTTCCTCCGAGAGCTTGCTTGTTTTAAACGCTTTGTTTTCCATAGATTAATAAACATTTTTCAATTACAATAATACCGAAATATTAATTAAAATACCACATAAGCTATTCTTATCCGTTAATAATTTTTGTGATCTCGAGAATAAATTCCTGCTTACTTCTGACTACAATGTAGTTGAATCCTTGAGCCTTTATCAGCTTCTCCCACTTGATCTGGTCTGGACTCTGTGATCCGTCCTCCGTCTTCATCTCAATCATGTAAGCTCTGGAGTTGAAATAAAAAACCATATCACTACGGCCAGACTGCAAGCCCATCCCTTTGTTCTTAGCTCCTTGAATCCTGTTGGCGCTATTGTTTAGATTGTAGCAAAGCAATCCCCTGTAGGAGGGATGCGTGTTATGAAACCATAAATAGCAATCTTCCTGTAATCTCTCTTCCAGTTGTGTCATAATCTTAATCCGTCAAAAACCTTGAATCTTTTAGCATTAATGTAAAGCCAGCCCTTTTTATATCCCAATTTTTCAATCAAGTCGAGTGCTTTTTGCTGATCTTTCAATTTATGCAAGACAGCATTGGCGTTGATCATCTTCAGTTTAATAGCTTCCACGATCTCGTCAACTGAATAATCAACAGCCCTCTGTATTCTGACTCCATTGGTTAAAGGCTCGAGTTTGGCCACCTCAGCGTTCTTAAACTTGCTCTTCTTGGGAAATTCAAAACCACAGTAGTCACAAACTGATTTTGAGGTATGGATTAAAGCGTTACAGTTCGGGCACTCTTTTACTGGATAGGCGCCCTGTTTTTTCTTCTCTTTGGCTTTAAGTGTCCACTCTCGATCATCTTCCCAAAAGCCATGTTCCCTGATGTTATTGCCGAAATCTAGGATGGTAAATTCCTTCTTCGAGTCTGTTACCCTGCTCCCTCGGCCGACCATTTGTAGAAACAAGGGTAGTGATTTGGTTGCTCGGTAAAGAATCACTGTCTCGATGCTTGGTTCGTCAAAACCAGTAGTGAGAACACCGACACTACACAAGACTGCATCTGGTGTATGCTTAAACCAAGACAATACCTCCTTCCTAGTCTTTGGGTCTGCGTCACCGTGTAAATACTTGGCGTTTATGCCAGCGTTGCAAAGCTCCTGACAAAGCTGGATAGACGACTTGATATTTGGGCAAAATGCTATAGCCTTGCTTTTAGGGCAAATCCTATTGTAATTCTCAATTACACCTCTCCAAACCTTGTTGTCACTATACCTCTTCGCCAGCTGTTCCGAATCATAGTCGTAACCCTTCTTCTCAACGCCCTTCAAATCAATCTTGACTCCGTAGCTTTTTGGCTTGGATAAGTAACCAGTTCTAACCAGTTCTGGAATGGTGATTACATCTTGAATCTGTGAGTAGAATTGGCCCAAAGGCTTTTGGTTCCCATACCTAAACGGTGAAGCCGTAAAGCCGATTACAACCGTTTTCTGTGGGAACTTTTCAAATAGCTTATCGAAGTTTCCAATATGACACTCGTCAATAATAACCAAGTCTTGACTCTGGATGAAGTCGATGTATTCCTCTTTTGTTATCCTTCTGGATAAGGTTTCGACCATTGCCACATGAACAAGTTTATCTGGGGATATGCCCTCTCCACTAGGCTCGATAAGTGATGGGGAAACCCCCAATCTGGATAATGATCCATCTGTCTGAGTCAGAAGCTCGCTTCTGTGAGTGATAATCAAAACCCGCTTGCCTTTTTGAGTAGCCATCTTCACTAAAAACGAGAACATGAAAGTCTTTCCAGAACCAGTTGGTGAACACATAATGAAACGAGAAGAGCCACTTTTGATGGCTCCCCTTGCTTTTTCTATCGCTTCGTATTGGTATGGTCTTAAATCTACAGTCTGCGCCATGTTTCTTCTGCGTAGTAGTTTGTATTTAACCGCTCGGTTGGATAGCCAAATAGACACTCTTCGTATCTGGCAACCATTGACGGAAAGCGTTCAGTCAGGTACTTGTTGATTTGCAGGTTCACTACCCTTGGCTTCACTTTTTCGGTATCGAACCAGTAAAATGATCCAGAGTAATGAAACGGCTCTGGCACAAACGGGGGACACGGCAAAATCTTACCACAAACCCCAGAGAACAGCTTACCACTCATATCTGGAACCTTGGTCAAATTGGAATTGTATAGCTTGTTTATCCACATGTCTAACCCATTCAACCTTGGCCTTGTAACACCTTTGCAGTGGGCATAAAATGTAATGCCTCCATTTACCAAGTTCAACGATTCTAGAAAGTGTATAGCCTCCCCGTTCTGGGGGTCATTCTTAACTATCTGGTACTTGCATCCATCTGGAAGTAGATTAACAATATCGTCAGTTGAATAATCTGAATCTACAGCAATCTTAACGACCCGATCACCGTCAAAAACATTCCAGAAGTTTCGAAGAAATTCAAGGTTGAGCATGTGATAATAGTTAAGGCTTCCGTTGAAGTAAATGAAGTAGATCAGATTCTTCTTAACATCATTGCCCATAAAGTAGGGGTTTTTGGTCTGTCGATTACCTCAAATCCAAGCTCTCTCCAGAACTCGCTCCACTCGTACTCCTGTTTGATGTTGATGTGTCCCCAGCGCTCATCGTTATCAGTGGTATGAGGCGTTGAGGAGAAGAGGATGAGCTTTGGATTGATCTTACTTACAGCAACGGCTATTTCCCCGTTGGTCATGTGTTCGGCCACCTCAATGAACAGCATCAGCTCTGCGATCGTCGGCTTGGCTACAACGGTCAAATCTGGGTAGTTGCTTTTGCAATAATCCCGATGAGGCTTGAAGATGTCTTGCGCCACGATATTGTAGCCTTTTTGCCTAGCTACTTCTGAATAAACCCCAGTTCCGCACCCGAAGTCGATCACTGACTCTGGGGCGTACTGAGAAATATATTCGGCCACACTTTCTGCTAGAGCTACAAACTCAGCGTTGCTCATTGTTAGGTTGAGGATTTCCAGCTCTGCTTTTAAAAACTGATCTTGACTAATTTTCATAAGTTATTGTTTTACAATGGGTTAATTTCGATTACTTCATAAACTCTCTTGATCACATTCCCTACTCTCTTTGCTTTCTTAACAAATCCCTTGGCTTTCAGTGCTACGCCCATCTTGGTTGTATTAATCCTCAAGCTACTTCGCCCCTCGATGTAGTTCACGATTTCGGTTGCAGTCATAGCCTTGACATAACCTGCATTCTCTGGGGTGATAAAGAACATGTCAATCGCCTCCATCTCTATAGATATGGCTTCATTTCTAGCTGTGGCTCTATTTAGATATTCGATTTCCTCCTTGGTTAACATCCACTCATCTCCGATTTCCTTCCACATCCAGTAAAGCTCCATCCAGAGCTTTTCCTTGTTGACCTTGAAGTATTTGTCCTTGTTGATGCTGACGATGTTTACTGGGATAATCCTACGGTTTCCTGTAGGGTCATTGATCACATCGTAATCATTCGAAGTACCGCAAAGCACAGCCAACCGCTTCAGTTCTTCCACCTCTCTACCGTATGGCTTCCTCATTGAGAACTCGGACTTGGACAGCATATTCTTGAACCGTTTAGCTTCCTGCTTATTCTTGCCACCAAACTCGTCATCCATAATGATCAGTTTCTCGCACATCAGAATATAGGAGTCTTTCAGTTCGTCAAGAGAAGATTCAGCATAGTACCTGTGCAATTCCTCTGGAAGCAGATTACGGAAGAACTTGGTCTTGAAATCACCCTGACCTCCGATCAGAACCAGTACCATTTCAGAGTGCGTACCGAAAACCGAGGCAACCACTGAGAGTAACCACTTCTTGAAGAAAATCTCTAGGTAATTGTTGACATAAACCCCGTCGATCTCTGCTTCATACTTGATGCAACTGAACAGTTTCTTCAGTTCCCCCTCTGGCTTTTTCTTCTCAGCCCGTTCTGTAAACCAGTCTTTGATTGGATTGTATTCAACTGCCGAGGAAAGTATCAAATGCCTGAGCATTCCCTCATTTACCCTCGTACTCACCTCTCTCCAAGCTCTCGATAAAATCTTGGAAAATATCTTGTCGGTAAGATTGTCCCCGTCGATCTCAATCTTTCCACTGATCACATTGTATTTGATCTCATAGTTAGACAGAAATCCTATAGTAGCTCTAAGCGCTTCGTCCTGATTGGCTGGCTTGACCGATCCAGCTGGCATCTTTTCCATTGCGCTGACGATCTCCTCTACCTCATCCGTATCAAGCCCCTCAAGTTCGGCCGTCTTCATTACCGATTCACGGACATTCTTCACACCTCCCATGATTCGGCTCTTGACTATCTCCTCAATCTCCTGATTCTTTGGGGTCTTTATCTCCAACCCTGCCTTCTTGCACAGGTAGTAAACGGTAGAAATAGAGTTGCCATTCTTGGCAGTTCTGAGCATGGCATTGTAAGCCTTATCAGTCTTTTCTCTGCTGTATTTCTCGCTTGGCGATGAGATGATGTGAAACATATCCCTGCCAGATTCCCCATACTCATTAGCGAAAGCCATTCCTGCCCTCATCCAATCGTAGTAATCTTCCAGAACATTCACAGCCTTGTCCCTAACCTGCTGGAGTATGTGATCCATGTTGCTATTCGTGTGTACGAATGCGACTTTATTCGGAACCATTCTCCTCTTGGGTAGGTACTTGGTGAATACCTTGGCGCTTGGATTGTAGTATGCTTCTGGATCGAATGACACGAATCTGTAACGACTTACATCCTTACAGCTCTTGTCGGCAATCAGTCCGTACTTGTTGGCAAAGTAAGCCTCGAGACCAAAGTAGGAGTCAAGGTGCTTTTCTGGATCAATCTTGATGTAGAATGCGTAACCTCCGTTTCCAGAGATTGATTCGTGACCAGCCAGAATGTATGGATCAGCGTAAATCTCATCCACACTTATTGAAGGATTGGAATTGGCGTCGAAATCCATCACAATGATACCAGAGTGTGATGTGAGGCCATCAATAGCTCTGGAGGTGAAGACACCAGATGCCGTCACCCCCTGAGCTTGTTCTTTGGGCCATTTCCCCGTTCGAACTTTTAGTACCTCGTCTTGCCACTTTCCGTTGCGAATGCCTTCAATATACTCTTCGAATAGGATGGTTCCGCTTGGAACTTTTGCTGGGACTATCTTCCCAAATTTCTCAGAGTAGTAACCATTTGGATACAACGAAATGAAAGCCATAGATTAAAGTGAGTTTATAAGACCAGAAATATAAGATCGGCAAAGTACAACTCTACTTTTCAATTCCTCAATGACTGACTCGTTGTACTCCACATCAAACTCTTTGATTCTAAGACCAATATCCACACCAGAGTAGTCAAACTGCTGGACATAAGGCATAGTATCTGGAGTGTTTTGTAGGCAGTAAACAACTTTTCCCTTTCTTCTCCCTGTGAGATTCATGTAAACATTGACCTGAGCGATGTGATCAGGATCAGCTGAAGTCTCGAAAAGAGGGAAAGTGAAAGCGTCCCAAGAATTTTTGAAGTCATAGATTGTCTCGTCGTCGTCAACATCAGGCTCCCCAGTAAAGTAATCGTTTTCAAATCGTTCATCGTTCTTGAGCAGGAATATACCACCCTTGAACTGGCTATAAAGTCGGATCGCCTCGTCTTCAAGCAATTTGCCTTTCTCAAGGTACTTAGATTTTATCTCTTTCTCATGACCATAGAGCTTAGATTTCAACCACTCTTCGCAATAAGACTTGAGCGTCTGTGGCAACTCTTTGTTCTCCCTCTTCTCTATGAGGTCTTCGAGGGTAGTTCGCATGTTTTCGGTCAACGGTTTAGCCTCTCCTTTATGAGAAGCTATGAGTCTTTCGCTCAACTGCTGGAACTCGGCTTCCTGCTTAGCGCTGAGTCCGATGGTTCCTGTGAGTAGTAGCCCAGCCTTGCTGGCTCTGCACTTAAATACGGGTACTTGGTTCATATCTTACGGTTTTAAAATTGGATAATAGTCTACTGATTCGTGCCACTGTGGAAATGTGGTGTTCTGGTATCGTCGCTTCCACTGGAACTCGATCTCATCCAGATCGCTCTTCTTGAGCATGGATCGCAATCCTCTTGGAAGCCTGATCTTTCTTTTCGGATACTCGACTCTCAGTTTCTCGAGAGGGTAATCTGACAACAGCCACTTCTTGAAGTGCGGACGGCTCATCGCATTCTCTCGGATGTCGATGATGGCCTGTTCCACATCAATGACAAACAAGCCGTTGATTCTGGAGATGTCAATCCTGAGATTCTTGTTCAGCTTGCACTCCAATTCTGCTTGCGTGTGATCGTTAAACAGCTTGATCCCGATAATTTTATTAGCCTTCTCCTGAGTTGTTGACAGGATGTATGCCAGCTCCGAGGCCGACACGCTTACTAGTTCTCTTTCCATTTTGTATCTATTGATTCTTCTATAAATGAAAACGGCATGCACTCAAACAGCTGGCCGTCAGATTTCTTAATTTCCATTATCGTACAGAACACCATCAGGTATATCTCATTGACCTGATCTGGATTAGTGTCTATAAAACCTTCTACCGCTCTTTTAAGATCGGCATCAGTGCCATTGTGAACCACATTAAGGGTCACGGTATCAACGCTTGCTGGATAAGGATTGTCGCCCATAGGCATTTTCAGCAATCCGAGACTAATCGTTGAGTGTATTAAGTTCATTTTCTTTTAGGCTAGTATCGTCAACATGTGTCATTTCACTTTTAGTCATCCGCTTCTGGTTCCAAATCTCAACCTCATCGGTCTTGATGCAAAACAGTTGGCGATGAATACGCAGGTGGCTGTAGTACCTACCTGCAATCTTACCTACTGGTATCCCAGTGACAGCCGAAGCTCTTCTGAACGCAAAGCTCAGATTCAGTGGATAAATCATCACCATCGTACAGATCAGATTATCCAGTTGTTCTCTCGATTTGATTATCATAATTTCCTAGAAGTTACAAGGGCAGGAAAGTTGCTGGGACTCCCTGCCTGTTAAGTTTATTCGGCCATTGCGTCAACGAACAGGTCTACCATACCCAGATCATGAGCTTCGTCAGACTCGGTGGCAATAGTAATCAGGTCTGCCACATACTGCATCTGGTTCGGCATACCGCCATTTAGGCTATTGGATTCCATGTGGTAAATCATTCTGTCACTACTTAGAACCAGTGCTGATTCCTCTGGGGTCAGGCCGTAGCTCACCAGCCTCTTCATTGCGTCATACGCCAAGTCCTCGGTAATGTGCCTAGCCAGTTCTGCTGGAACAGTGCTTAGCGCACGGTCGTAAGTTCTGTAAAATAAGTCCCAAAATGGCTTCACTTCAACACCGTCCTTGGCTTTCATTGCCAGATCGGAACTTCCACTGGATCGGGTTACTCGCTCAAGGGAATACCCGTGCTTCAAGCACTCCAGCTCGCCCATCAATCCCCCAATCATGTTTCCAGTGTAAAGGCTCTTTTCCTTTACTCGCTCGGCCAGTCTTTCCAAGAGTAGGCGCATCATTGTTGTTGCTTCGTTTTTCATTTTTGTAATAAAAGTTGAATGTTTTCTTCTGTGATCAGATAGGTCTTTCTGATCTTATCAATAGTAGTCTTACCGCTGTGTAGCTTCTTCTTAGCTGGCTCCCACAACTCATGCTTCGGAGTAAGCTCAGGCTTCTCCGCACCCTGCTCGTTAAAGTCATCCATATTCTTGCTATCGTCAAGAAGAAAGAGACTAGACATCGCATACTTTCTGGCGTAACTGGACGCCGACCCTGTAATCTGGGATAGGGTCATCCCCTTCAGCGCTTCGGGATGCCCAGCAAACCCCGTAGCCGAAACGGACTCGACTTCCCCATCCTTGCCCGCCTTGCACAAGCTCAGCGTAGCGGTACTCTTGACAAAGAGCATGCTCCCTGCCTCGACGATCTCATCCTCGAAGAGCAGTACAACACCGTGAATTTCCATCATGGGCTTGACCGCCTCGATGATATCCTCTGCCGATCGGTAATTGAAGCCACCGAAGTCATTTCGATGTGCCTTCTTCACTTTCAATTTTCGCTGAATTTCAGCAAGTGCCAATAGAATAGTGGTCATTGTATAAGAAGATTGGTTATTGAAATTCAAATGTAGAAAGGGTTATTGAATTAACCAAGGGGATATTGAGAAAAATTGAAAAATGCGAAAAGTGCTGGCAACATGGCAACAGTGCTGGCAACAAAAATCGGCCTCAGTTTGCTGGAAAACCACTTTGTTGCTATGTTGCTACTGTTGCTAGGTAGTTGTATAGATTTATAAAGAGAGAGATTACATTAGTGACTTTTCGTGGTTGCTTAGTGATAATTATTTTATATCCCCAGAGAAAGTTTGTGACTTTTTGCTGGCAACGTAGCAACATTGGTGTTAAGTTGCTGTAGTTCAGTGAGTTTGGTGTTGCTAGCAGTGGTGGCAACAGGGTAGCAACAGGTAGCAACATTTTCCGCTTTCCTTTATAGTCTTGAAGTGCTATATTTCGAAAAACTAAATGCTGATAATATGAGAGCAGACGGATCAAGACCAAACGAAGGAAGGCCAAGAGCTTTTAAAAGTCCAGAGGATTTATGGGATGCCTTCTGTAAATATGAAAATTGGGTAGAGTCAAACCCCATTTTGGTTCATGACTTTGTAGGAAAGGACGGATCGGAGGTTTATAGGAGAAGACAGAGACCATTGGTATTGGAGGGTTTTCAGAGCTGGTTGGTTGATAACGGGTATATTGGGTTTCCTGATATTGATCCTTATTTGGATGGGACTTATCCCGAGTTTTCCGCTATCTCTCGCGCTATTAAGGGTAAAATACGCCAAGAGCAGATCACTGGAGGCATGGCTGGTATCTACAACCCGAGCATCACGGCTAGGCTAAATGGACTCACTGAGAAGCAGGAACTCAAGTTTGTAGAGCAACCTCTGTTCGGTAACGACGAGTAGTCATAGTCTAAATTGCATATTCGGATAAACGAATAAGCTGTTTTTGCTGGGCTAGTTCTGGAAATCGGCTGGCCCAGCTACACTATCCTATTTTAATCCAAAAAAATACTACGGGGGGTATGCCTACAAAAAGTGCCACTTTAGCCTCCTAGGCCCTTAATTCAACTTATCGAATAGATTAGTTTAACTTGTCTAATAGATTAGTTCAAAGGGCTGTTTTCAGTTAGCCCATTTTTTACGGGTATTCATATTTCATTAACCTTTCATTTTTGCCTGTTTTTTTGCCTTATACGGGGACTTTTTACCCTTACCTATACTTTACCATTACTTTGAAATTTTAAGCGCTAAAAAGGGCTAAAAAATAGCCCTTTGGTTATTGGAAAGAAAGCAATAAAAAAGGGCCTAATTAAGGCCCTTGAAAGTTTGAATTAAAACAAGTTTTAAAGCTCGTTTTCTATCCAGTCTTTACACTCTTTACAAAGGTATGCTTGGAAAGAGTTATTGAATGAAGTTAGGCCGTAACCATCGCACCCACTGCAAATCGAATAAACTTCACTTTCATTTTCAGCTTTTGGGACTTTGCACCCTTTGGAGGCTTTTGGAGCTTTCCAGCTTTCCCAATAATCGCCGTAAGAGTAAGCGCCGTAACTATAGGAATTATTCGAATACCAGTTGCCATCGCTTTCCCATATACCTAACCTTTCATTTATAATTGAAAATTGCCCTTGGTTATTTAGAAAAACGAGTTTTGAATACCCTATACGGTCAGAAATAAGGCTTTGGATTGCATTATTAGAAAGCAGGTCATTTTCTGAAATATGCTTCAAATAAACTCTATTAAAGTGCCGTGTGTCGTTTTCCAGTGCGTTACCTAGGCCCGAAATAATGCCGTTGTGCATGAATACTAGGTTTTCGGACACGTGGAAAGGATGCGTATTTGATAGGTCTATTTTTCCACTTGTCGAAATACGGAAATGGAGTAGAATAGGGCTCTCCGTATTTTCAAAGCGCTTTAAATACTTTTTATACAGGGCCTTTGAATCCGTGGAAAGGGACTTAAACAGCTTTATTTTTCCGTTTTCAATCCATGCCATACCAAAGCCGTCAGAATTATTGGATAGGCTGTTTTGAAAGTAAGTCTTTGAGACTGGATTAGAGTTTTGGTTAAGAATTGCAATACACATTTTTTTTTAAGTTTATAGTTTTGGATAATTATTTTTTAAGTAGGTCGGGTAATGTTAATGCGTTTTCCGTTTCGCTTAGCGCCCTTTCTGAAATAGTTACATTTTCAAGGCTTTGCGAATACTTGGCTATCAAAAGCACTTTCTGTAATAGTTTTTCATAACTGAAAACCTTGGATAAATGCAAGTGTAAAGGGTGGTTAAAATCCGCAATCCAATTAATAACCTGTAAAGGACTTTTGGTTTTATGCAGGTCTATGATTTGGATTAATTCAAGTCTCCAAAGCAGGTTTTCAATATTCTTAACAGCTGGAAATATCCTAAACTCAATACAATGCCTTTTCAAATTAACACTTTGGTATTTTTCCCCGTCCCTTATCAAATCTTTGGTGCTTTTGGCCTTACTCCAGCGTGAATTAATTCTATGCTCATAAATAGAATAAAGCAGTGGTAAATAGCCCTTTATGTTTTCCAACAAATTAGCGCTTGAATAGTCAGGGTGCGAATAGTTAATGTGACCACCGCAATTGCTTGAATAATCCGCGTTTATAAGCTCTTTCAATCGGCCAAATTCATTTCTGAAATAATCCTTTGATTCATGCAGGGAAAAAACAGGGCTAACCAGTTCAAAACCTGTAGTTGCGCATAAACTACCATCATTTTCCTTTCCCCATCCTGTTTCACTTTGTAATTCATGCGCATAAACACTCTGTTTGGCGTCCAAATCTTCTTTCTCTATTTCAAATCCAATCTTCGCGCCTTCTATAGTGCATTTGAATGCTGGATTTGAACCGTGATAACTGAAATTATATTCGGGTTCAGCCTCTTTGTGGTATTCGCCGTCACTTTCCCAGTAGTATAAATAGCTTCTATCAAAGTATTCGCCGTCGATATAAGTCACTGTATAGCCACCAATATTTGCTTCGCCATCACTCATTATTTCGTCACAGTAATAAGAGCAAAAGCGACGGCCATAAGGGCCGAAACTTTCTATTTCATAATTATTGCCATTAAACCAGCGGGCCGATGTATCGCAATAAATAGCGCTTGAAATATGAATGCTTTCGTCTTCATAGGTAATTATTAAATCGTCTTCATGATAAATGCACCCATCATTATCGCACCTAAACAGGCCGAATTTTGAAAGGTTGGTATTTTCAGCGTGATAATTAGAAATGCCTAACGTTTCAGCCTCAGAAAGTATTTCTTTCAGGTCTTGGCCTTTGAATAGGGCAATTTCAGCCAGTAAATCGAGTGTGTGTTGGTCAAACTGCATAGGATTAGAAAGTTAATAGGTTTGAGAAAATTGAAAATTCACGGCCGATAAGGACTAAACCAGTGAATAAAATAGCACTTAGCCCGCTGATAACTACCAGATTTTCAAGGGCTTGCAGGATAATTAATTTTTTAGTTTTCATAGCTTTTTTTTTACGCATGCCCAAAAATAGAAAAAAGGGTATTCAAAGCAATAGCCTGCAGGTTATTTATAGGTTTTTTGCTGGAAAAACGTTTCAAACTAGGCGCTTCGTTGATTATTTAGGAATGCCTCGTTTTTGGCTTGCTGGAGATCGAGGCAGGGCATGGGGGTCTCCATAATTCTCTACCCCCCAATAAGCTCTTTGCCTCCTAAAAATTTAGCCAGCATTTTTCCTCTCTATAGCCTATCTTGCGTCTTCACCATCCGTTCTGAACATGTCCCAAGGATTCGTTTACACCACAGCCATCAAGAAAATGCGTGACTTAGCCAAGACTGGAACCCGTATCAACGTGGTCTGCGGAGGCTCGTCAGCTGGCAAGACCTTTGGCATTCTGCCGATTCTTATCGACAAGGCAACCAGAGTTCCGAGGAGTGAAATCAGCATTGTGGCAGAGTCCGTTCCGCATCTCCGACGGGGCGCCATGAAGGACTTTGAGAAGATCATGAGGGAGACGGGCAGGTGGAGTGATGCGCACTGGAATACCACACTGATGAAGTACAGGTTTGCCAACGGGAGCTATGTGGAGTTTTTCTCGGCCGATGACGACGGCAAGGTTCGTGGCCCAAGAAGAACCGATCTTTACATCAACGAGTGCAACAATATCAAGTACGACACCTTTTTTCAGCTGAATATCCGAACCAGCGGTAGCGTCTGGCTGGATTACAACCCAGTGGAGGAGTTCTGGGTAGACGAGAACGTGATGAAGGGCAAGGATGTGGGGTTTGTCAGGCTGACTTACAAGGATAACGAGGCGTTGCCCCAGAGCATTGTGTCAGTTCTGGAGGAATGTCGGGATAAGGGGTTTTATGATCCGTTTTTGGCAGAGGAAGACCTGTTTGCGGACAAGAACATCAAGAATCAGTATTGGGCGAAGTGGTGGAGAGTGTATGGCATGGGCTACCAAGGTTCGCTGGAGGGCGTGATCTTTCAGAACTGGGTTCAAGTGGATGTTATACCTCCGACGGCTACGCTGATGGGGTACGGGCTGGACTTTGGGTTTGCGAACGATCCGACTTCAATGGTCGGCATGTGGAAGCACGGGAAGGGGTACTACTTCAAGGAAGTTCTGTATGAGAAGGGGATGACCAACAGGGATATTGCAACCAGAGTTCGGGATATGGGGATTGACCCGAGTGCGACCATCATCGCTGACTCAGCAGAGCCGAAGAGTATCGAGGAGCTGAGGAGATATGGGTTGAAGGGGGTGAGAAAGGCCAGAAAGGGACGGGATTCCATCGTTTCTGGAATTACCCTGATGTTGGCTAACCCGATGTTTGTCACTTCGGACTCCGTGAATATGATCAGGGAGCTGAGAAACTACATGTGGGAAGTGGACAAGAACGGGAATGCTATCAACAGGCCGAATGCTGGTAATGACCACGCTATTGACGCCTCGAGGTATATTTCGATGGCGAAAATGGGGAAAGTTGGGGGATTTGTAGTAAGTTCGGGGAAAGTGATATACTCAGATGGACATATTTAGACTCACGGGGGTCGTTGATCTAAAGATTGACGAGTTCAAAGCCAAGGCTACGCAGTTTGAAGCTGAAATCAAGAAGCTCGAGAATAAGATACTTGAGCTTAGAAAGGCTAAACTTGTTGACGGGACAACGAGTCAGCAGATAAGAGACTACAACGATGAGATCAGGAAGTTAAATGTCGATCTTAAAGAGCAGAGAGTCGAGTATGGCAGGTTGAAAACCGAAGCTAGTAGATATGCTCAGTCTGTAAATGTTGCAACCAAGGCGCAGACCCAGTTCCGCTCTCAAGTAGGTGCGTCTAACGGGGTAGCTCAGGAATTTAACCGAATCATTCAAGATGCCCCTTTTGGCATTATCGGTATCGGTAACAACTTGCAACAGCTGGCGAGTAACTTTTCTGCCGTTAGGGCTTCGGCTGGATCAACAGGAAAAGCTATTGCTCAGTCGTTTGCCAGTATCATCAGTCCGATCAACTTGGGTCTTTTGGCGGTTTCAGCCATCACCTCTGCATTCACCGCTTATCAGTTAGGGATGTTTGATTCCACTGAAAGCACTAAGGAGTTTAAGACTGAATCGGAGAAGTTGGCCGATACATTGAGCGGATTGGAAAAGACGCTAGGTGCTGTTGAAAGAGCTAGGCTTAACTCTGCAAAAAGCGCTCAGGATGAGTTAGTTAAGTTGTCTTTGTTAAAGGATGTAATTGAAGATACCAACCGACCATTATCTGAAAGAGCTAAGGCTTATCAATCGCTTCGGGAGATTCAGCCAGACATCACAAAGAACCTGAGCATTGAGAAAGCTCTGACCGAGGGCCTTGGTCAGGCTTACCTAGATGTGGTTAGCGCAATTACTCAGAGAGCGACTGCTATTGCAATCGAAGAGGAGCTAGTTCGGATTGCCAAAGAGCGTATTTCACTGCTTAAAGTGGAACAGCAACAGACAGATTTGCAGAATAAGCTGATCGAAGAGAAAAATAGGCTGGAGCAAGAGAGAGCGAAAATCACTCAACCATTAACCATTGCGACCGCTGGAGGGACAGTTGTTACTGAGGCTGGAGAGCAGTACAAGAAATTAACTGGCGAAATACTGGCTGTTGACAATCAATTAAAGTTGCTTGGAAACACCTTGGCGGTAGACACTACCAATGCTCTTAATCAAAATAGTACAGATACCAAAAATCTTTCCGATCAATGGAAGTCTCTTAATTTAGAGTTTGCAGGAGTTGTTGGAGGATCGAAAGACGCCAATAACGCTCTTGGCGACCTTGATGATGATCTTAAAAAGTACACGATTAATGTTAAGGATTACCAAGAAAAGTTTGAGAAGCTAATAGAGGCTTTAGGTAGGTCAAAAGGCATAACACCTGCCGAGGACTTGAAGTTTATAACACCAAAAGACTTCTCTGAATTTCTCGGGCTTCCAGACGCTAAAACCTTCGAAGAGCAAGCTAAGGCTATAAACGACCCACTTGGTGAATTTCTAGCTATTTATGGAAAAATCAAGGATGTTTCAGCTGGCGAAGCTCTTGGTGGAAACCCATTTAGCTTTTTAGTCGATTCCATTTTCTCGCTCAGGGCAGTGAATGAAGAGCTTGATGGGTTTACTGGTAACTTCGAGGAAAAAGCTGAGCTTATCAGAGAGAAGGCGCTTCTTCTCGGAAACGTATTTTCTGGGATCGGTGATGTGATCGCAAACACCTTCTTCAGGGGTGATAGGGCAATGGGACGATTTGTATCTGCTCTAGGAGACTTTGTTGGGCAGTCTATCATTTTGGCACAAGCGATCTCCAAGGCTAAAAGCATTGAAGCGTCAGCGTCAGCCGTATCTTCAGCTACTCAGGCATCAGCCTCCCTTGGCCCAGTTGGTTTCTTCACCTTAGCGCCATTTATCGCATCGGCTTTGGCTTTGGTTTCTAGTGCATTCTCATCATTCGGAGGACAAAAGGCTGGAGGAGGAGGCTTCGCTGGCGCATCAGCTTCAGCTAATGCAATCGGAACCTCATTTACCGCTGGAGGTCTTGGATTCGCTGGATTTGGCAACTTTGAATTGACATCAAAAGTATCTGGAACGGATATTAAACTGGTTCTCACCAGAACTGAAACAGCAAACGCATAATGGCAGAATACAGACTAAAAGCTGGATACATCGGGGGCACTGGAACGCTCACTGTGACAGGTGCGAGCGGTGCATTTGCTTATGTAGAGGAGGGAACTTCTCTGACCCTTACAATGGCTCTGGACGCTGGGTTTACTACAGTTAACTGGTATATCAACAACCTGTTTGTCAATACTGGATTGACTCTAAATATGGTCATGCCAGCCAGAGATACTTCGGTAAGAGCAGAGATCAGTGGTACATACATTCCATCGGATACCTATGGTCTGAAATACACCTACAATAAAACAGACATCGAGGGAACGGCCTTCAAAGTAACTATTGAGGAGTTTGCGTTTGTTGGGGCTTCACAAGAGCGCAAGTTGGAATCAGTGAGATTCTATTGGGGAGAAAGAGGCGCAGATGTTGTTTCAGCTGAGGTAGTCCCAAGCAGAGTGGTATTAAATCTTGTTGCCAATACCACGACATTGAGCTATGATTCAATGCTTACTGGAGATAACAGGAAGTACAGGGTCAGGGTTTACATCAATGGGGAGGTAAATCCGTTCTTTACTGGTTTTGTGTCTCCTAACCAGATCAGGTACGAGCTTTCAGACAAGGACTTCGTGTTCTCCATGACTGCGATTGATGGAATGGGGGCTTTGGACTACACTAGAGCTGAACCTAATATCTGGAAGGCGACTGCACCAGCGATTTACGGATTGGCAGGTGTTCTGAATCAGACTTTTAAGGCAAGGAGACCAGTTTCGGTAGCATGTTCGCTATGGGAAACCAGAATGAATAGGACTCTAAGCCCGTTCACTCAATTTATTCCATCTGAGGCATGCCTGTTTGAGAACGGTGATGTCATGAAGTACCAAGGGCCAGCAGGGATTGTGAATCAATACCTCAGCTGTGACACCTACCTGAGAAGATTGACCAACATCTTTACTGGACGGGTATATCTTTGGAGAGAGCGATTCTATTTTACCAGACTCGAGGATTACCGAAAGCCGACCATCAAGTATTTTGACTTTGACGGTCTTGGAGACGCTACAGGAACCAGAACTTTGAACAACGGAGCCACTTTCCCGTGCATCAATGGTGCTGACGGGATCGAAAGCAATCCAGAGGTTGTTAAAAGCATCGCTTACAATGAGTTCACCGCTGTTTTAAAGTTGGGTGTTCTGCAACCGTCAACCAAGACTGCGGACATTGAATATTCATTTGAAGATGTGGACGATTGGTATTTAACATCACCAACAGCCACACCGCCAAACACATACAGATTAAACCGCTGGGACTATATTAAAGCCATTCCTTCTGGACAGCCTACATCGGTTCCATCTGGTGATACTGCGCTGGTTCAATTTGCGTCTGGCGCGCTGTTTGTAGGGTGCAAAATCTGGACTACTACCACAACCGCTGGGGTAGCCGATCCAAACATCAGCTATATCGAGCTTTCCTCTCAGGACTACGGGACAGACTTGTCAATCGTTCAGCAAGCCTCAAATGTATTCACTTTGTCTCTCGAGTTTCTGATTCAGCCAGTTGGGGAAAATCCTGCCACATCATACGACGGCCACGCATTCGGTATAATGGTCAAAGTTGGGACTAAGTACCTATACAGGTTCAATGATACTGAGTTTGCTTGGACTTCGACCGTAACAGTGATGCAGTTCCCATTCTTGAACCAGAATCAGTGGAATACATTGACTATTCCAGAAGCGGTGATTCCAGAAACAGGAGAGCTTACTGTCAGGTTGTACCAGTTGATATTGAACACTGGAACAAGACACCAGCATGCATTGGTGATGAGAAAATTCCAGATGAAAATCGAGGAAAACTCAGCGATGGTTAACGAGGAGGTTTCAGTAAAAGGAACCACCAACGTAGGCTGGAACTTGGTTTACCCTTCCAAGGAAATTTATCAAGGAGATACCGAATCTTCAGAGTCAACATCAGCACTCAAGCTGAATACATTGCCTTACCCAGTTTCCGAAACATGGACTAGAGATGGAATTGAGTCTTTGAAGCTCTTGCAGTTTATAGTTCTGGATATGGCAAATGCGAAGGGGGTACAGCCTCAAAGACAGATTTATGGAGTGACCGCCACCGAGCCAGACCCAACCAGATCGGTTAGTTACCTTGGATCGAACTTTATCATCAATTATATTGAGTACGATGTCTACCGAAGAGAGTGGAGGTTAGAACTAACAGAACAGATAAATGGCTGATATTCAGATAAATTATAGTGAAGCTAGGAAAGTAAGAGTCGGGGCAACTCCCGTTTCTCTTCCTTCTGTTGTTGGAACTACAGAACCCCCAGTAGAGGTTCCTGATGGAAATTATGTGCCTTACACAGGGGCGAATGCCGATGTAGACCTTGGCGCGCACTTCCTAAAAGCCACCTCGGTTAAGTATAACACTTCTCCAGCAACGATTCCTACAGACCAAGGATCGACTTACTGGAATGATTCCAAGGAGACTCTTGCCTTGGTGATGAATGGGGTTACTTACCATTATGGGCAGGATGTCTACTACCATGTGAAAAACAGCACTGGCGCTACGATCCCAAAAGGAAGAGCTGTTCGTTTTGCAGGTACGGATGGGGCTAGTGGGCATGTTCTTATTGCTCAGTTTATAGCGAATGGTTCGGTGTCGTCAAATGACTTTATGGGGGTCACAGCTGAGGATATTGTAAATGGCGCCTTTGGAAAAGTGGTTCATTTTGGGGAAATTGAAGGAATTGACACCTCTGGGTTTACAGCTGGAACAAGACTCTACGCTTCAACCACTGTTGCTGGGGCATTTCAGACAACAATTCCAGTAGCGCCCAATAACATCGTGTTAGTTTGCGCCACGCTCAACAGTAAGGTAAATGGTGAGATCATTGTTCGGCCAACAATAGGTAGTAACATCAATAATGATGAAGGGGTAAAGATAATAAGTCCAACAAACGGACAGGCTTTACTTTATAACTCATCAACTCAGTTGTGGGAAAATGCTACAATTAGTGGGCAAGTCCCAGTTCGGCAAGTTTTTGCTTACACATCATCAAACACATTCACTTTATCCTATTCGAATCCTACCGCTATTTATGTAGCTTTAAATGGTCAAGTGCTGGAGCAGGGAGGTCTGTACGACTGGACTATATCAGGCACTACCTTAACAGTGACCACTCCCTTATTGTCAGGGGATGAGATTTCGATCCTTTACTATACTAATTTACCCAGCGTTACCAACTACGGAAGAAATATAGATGGGGGCGCACCTGATTCAGTATATTTAGCAATTCAAAATGTAGATGGAGGCACACCATAATGGCAGATATAATTCAAATTAGAAGAGGCACAGCTTCTCAGTGGGCATCAACAAATCCAATCTTAGCCGATGGCGAGTTAGGGTTTGAGACAGATACCAAAAAGGGAAAACTAGGAAATGGAGTTACTGCATGGAACAGCTTACCATATTCTTTCACAGGTGAATCAGTAAATGTTGCAGAGCAGATAGAGGCATCTCCAGTGAAAGCAACTCCTGTTGATGCAGACGATTTCGGCATTACAGATAGTGCCTCATCTAACAGTTTAAAGAAACTTTCTTGGGCAAATCTCAAGGCTACTTTAAAAACTTACTTTGATACACTTTATCAAGTAGCAGGTAGCTACATGACTTTAGGAACTGAGCAGACTGTCACAGCTAGTAAAACGTTTAATCAAAACATTACCCTTGCAAAGGCTTTTATTAATCCGACTCACGATTATGGCACTGTAAGCTCTGGGTTTCCTCCAATTCAAACCATTCTGTCTGGAATAAGAACCATGACTCTTGGGGGTAACATTTCTTTGAGTTTGCAATCAGGGGATGCAGGTGCAATAATTAAGCTATACCTAATACAGGATGCTACAGGTTCAAGAACGGTGTCATGGGTTAATGGTGGAGCATCTATAATTTGGGCTGGCGGTTCTGCGCCCACACTTTCCACAACAGCAAACTCCAGAGACCTTGTTATTCTAACATGGCTTACTGGAACTTTAATTTTTGGTGAATTTGTATCAGGCACAACCTTAGTTCCTTCACACAACCAAAACGCTTCAACAGTTCAAGCAGGAACATTTGCAAGTGGTGATTTTATTTTTCCAAACAATCTTGACATTAACGGTCAGGTATCTAGCCCTGTAAACGCCAAAGGTAACTCTGGTACAGGGACGGTAACATTCAACTGGAACGACGGCAACATTCAGGCCGTGACACTGACAGGTAACTGTACTTTTGCATTCTCTAACCCAAAATCAGGCGCATCTTATCAGATCATTATTACGCAAGATGCAACTGGATCAAGAACTATTACTTGGCCCACTATTCATTGGGAAGGGAAGGCAGTACCGACGCTAACAGGAACAGCTAACAGTAAGGATATCCTAACGATTACTTACGATGGAACGAATTATAATGCGATCATTGCTAAAAACTTCGGAACGCCATGAGTTTGATACCATTAGGCTTCTGGAAATCATCTAAGCCCCCAATCCCAACTTCAGGATTGAAAATGTATTTCAATTTTGAGGGAGGTGGGTATAGTGGTACAACTGTAACAGATTTTGCAGGTGTCCAGAATGGGACTTTAAGTGGAACGACCTACAACTCAGGTAACGGAGGGTACATGGCTTTTGACGGGGTAAATGATTGGATAGATACCAACAGAACTACTAATGGATCGGATGTCGGGGTATATTTCGGCTCTTGGTCAATCGTTTATGTTATAAGGGTTCCAAATACCACAGGTAATAAATACGTTTATGGTTGTAGCAATAACATAGCGTTTCAAGGTAATGCGCTTTCGGGATTTGAAGGAGCAAATTTGACATACACGCACAGTTCTGGCGGTAATCCTACAACCACTAGGTCTGCATCTACTTGGTATCATGTGGTATGTACGTTTGCTTTAGGTGCAAATACGGCAACAGTTTATGTCAACGGATCATCCTCTGCAAGTGCATTCCAAGAAACAATGACAGGAGCTTACTCTATTTACCTTGGCAGAACTGGGGCAACCGCAACTTACTACGCTTTTGATCTTGGGTTGGCGATGATATACAACAGGGTTTTAACCACTCAGGAGATAAGCAATATTTACAACAATCAACGATCTAGGTTTGGAATATGAAATACTTAAAAAAAGAAGGTGATCAAATCCTGTATCCGTATGATATAGAGGACTTTAAAAGGGACAATCCTAATACATCACTTGTTGACAATTTATCTAATGAGTTTTTGGCTCAGTTTAACATGTTTCCTGTCAATAGTGTTGCTAACGCAGGAGATCACACAAAGAATTACACTGAGGGCAATCCTACTCTATCTGATGGAGAGTATTTCCAAAACTGGATAGAGTCAAACGCTTCTCAACAGGAGATTGATATCAGAGTCTCAGGGCAATGGGATGTAATCAGGTCTATAAGAAGTGAATATCTTCGTGAATGTGATTGGACTCAGCTTCGAGATTCCCCTCTTCCAGAAAGCAAGAGAGGTGAATGGGTAGTGTATCGTCAATCACTTAGGGATATCACGAAGCAGACAAACCCATTCAACATTGTTTGGCCTGTTAAACCGCAATAATCATGTCAAAAAGAAGACTATTACTAAACGATAATCAGTTAGATGTCACCATTAATTCAAATCTAAAATGGGAGCAAACGACCCAGAAATTTACTGGGCCCACTGGCAACATCCTTTCAGCGGATACAGGGAGCTTAACATTTACTCCAGCCGAAATGGTGGCAGGGAAAATTTACAGATTTGAGGTATTTCACGGAGTAACTGAATCTTTGTATGGTTATTCAACTTATGATTTAAAACTTAATTCAACAACTCTGTCAAATTCGGGATGGGAGTTTAATTCATTAATGAGTCATGCTTATGGCCTATTGACTTTTCAAGGTGGTGGAAATATTGCGCTTGGAATATTTGCTGAAGGGAGGTTCAGCACTACTGTAAAAACTTATCACTCAAGCCTTTCATATTACACCATAGACACATCAATCAATCAAGTCTTTTCAATGAACTTACTCGGTTCTTATGACGGGGAATACACGTTCTACTCAAAGTGTGAGATAATTAGCTGATAACCCAGTGATGAAAAAAAATATTGCAGATTATCACTTTGTTCTTATATTGGTTTCAAAATTAGACCTTAACAACTAACGATATGCCAAACTTAGTTTACAACGCATTTAAGGCTCGGATTCAAGACGGGACTATCGACTTGGATACCAACACCATCAAGGTGATGCTTGTTACATCAGCGTACACTCCATCATCAGCTCACGACTTCAGAAATGACATTACAAATGAAGTAACTGGGACTGGATACACAACTGGAGGTTTGGCATTGGCTAACAAGACGGTTACAGTTGTAGGAAACTCTGGTGTATTTGATGCAGACAATTTGACTTGGGCTTCATCAACCATCACCGCTAGAGGAGCAGTGATCTATAAAGATACTGGTAACTCAGCAACAGATAACTTAATCGGTTATGTAGACTTCGTTACCGATCAAAGTTCTTCCAATGGCGACTTCACTATTCAGTGGAACGCTGGAGGCATCCTCACATTGACTTAATACGGTTATTTTGGGTTCATTAAATCGGAGGGGGGTAGGCTACTAGCTTATCCCCCTTTTTCAATTCATAAAACTGAAAAGACATGCCTATTGCATACGTTGGTACTGGGACTGCCGTCAATGAAGTTGCTGGAACAACTTGGGCTATTAACGTTCAGTTGTTTGAGCCAGCTACACATATCATATCCCTTATTACTGACAACATCTCTATTACTGGAGGGGTAACAAATACTCACTTATCAATAGTTGCTGTTGATAGATTCGATGGTCAACCTATAAAGTTATACGAATGGACTAACACCAACGGGGTTGTAGCTGACGGAACTACTACTTCTTGGTGGTATTTACCGACTATAACTGGGAACAGTGGTTTTACCAACTTGAACGTTACCTTTTCAGCAAGTGTGACTGATAAGATCATTTCGTTCGTAGGCATATCTTGTGCTGATGGGAAAAAGATAGAAATAGAAAACGCAACTGTAAGCGACAACTCGGCTACCGCAACCCTTTCTGGACTAGCAAGTAGACAGTATTTTCTGCTAGGTGTATTCTCAGCAGAAGGAGAGGATACAGCGAAAACTACCGATCCAGATTACATTGAAATCTTTGATCTTGTGTCATCTACGGCTGGCGCTGCCTCGGGCAATATGCAAGCTCACGGGCAGTATAGAATAGCTACTTTAACTGGAGATACCGTCGTTTCTTCCGATGTGGTTTTCACAAATGGATTTCAGTGCTTAATAGCTCTTTTTGAGTCTGATGGGCCAACAACCGCATTGACAGGCCCAGCCAACGGAGCCACGAATCAGTCTTTAACTCCAACCCTTTCATTTACACCGACCTTATCATCACCATTAGAATCTGGTTTAAATTCAGCTCTATTAATCGCCAGAGGAGATATTACTTCTCCGTTAAGCCTGAGAAATAGTTCATCTGCATTCAGCTCTACTGCGGTTGAGACAGTGTTTGATGGGTCAACCATGTTTGCGATTGGCTCTAGCTCATGCTCACGTTACACCGTAAGCGCAAGCTCATTTACATTAGTAAGCAACCCCACCGTACCGACTTCAAGGAGTAACTTCTTCGGGTACTGTAGGCTATCTGGAACTTTGGCTGGAGGCAATTTTAGAGTTGTTCATGTAAACCCCAGATCAGGAACAACTTTAGCCACTATAGGCACTTATCAGTTTAATGGAACCAACTTTGTACAGGTAGGCAACTTACTGAATATAGGAACCACAACTACATACAATGATGTAAGGGTGGCTAGACTGAGCGATACTAGAGTAGCGGTAATTGCCAATAGGTCAGCTTCAAACTCTCAAATACTAACTTACGATTTTGATGGAACTAACTGGACATCGGTAGGCTTCCCGTATCCTATTGGGCTATTAGGTGGATTCTCTATAACTGGATTAAGCTCTACCTCAGTTGCAGTCGTAGATTCTTATAGCTGGGCCTTAATGTCTTATTCATTCAATGGATCAACATGGAGTGAGCAATCTATAAGGCAACCGATAAGCCAAACCCTTTTAACAATAGCGTTAAGAGGCGCTGATGTTAGGTTTATGAGTGATAATAGAGTTGCCGTCGGTAACTCAGCAGACGGTAGATTGGATGTATGGAGACTTGTAAATAACAGGCATTGGGCGTTAGAATCTAGGGTTACTGGCATATCGACTACCTCAACCACATCGGTTTCTTTGGGTGTAATCAATGAAACGGATGTGATCTATCACAATTCCACGATAAACCTATTTAGGGCATACATAGCACAGCAGGTTGTTGTTTCAGCAGAAGCGGATAATGGAGGAGGCTTTTCAACAACAGCCCCACTAACCTCTGGGACTAGTTACAATTACAATGTTGGAGCTGGAGCTTTACAGGCCAGCACCCAGTATTTCTGGACACTGCTAACGTATGGATTTACTGATGTTAACTGGGGAACACACGCTGTAGGTAATTTTGCTACATCAAGATCGTTCACAACTTTAACTCAAGGCCCAGATTCGTTAACTGTAGCGGTAGCGATGCCGAATGCTACTGTATCAACTTCCGATATAGTTGTTGCCACACCGCTTACTGCGTCTTATGCAATGCCAGACGCTACCGTTGTAATAGCGGTAAACGACACGGTTTTAGCAGACTCTTTAACTGGGGTAATAGCTATTGAGAATGTTACGGTTGCTGTCCAGATTGGAGCTTTAGTTTCTGCGACTCCTTTAACAGCGTCTCTGAGTTTACAGAATGCTACTGTGTCTGCCAGCGATATTGCTCTTGCTACTTCTTTAGCATCAATTCTGGCAATTCCAAACGTAACCATTGTTGCCGTAAAGTCTAATACGTTTGTCGCTGATCCATTAACCTTAACTGGCGCTATACAAAACGTAACCGTAGTAAATGGTTTAGGGGATACTGTTGCTGTTGATTCATTGGCCTCAGTATTCGCCATAAACACACACACGGTTCTCGCTGTGAAAAATGTGGCTTTCTCAGCTACCTCTTTATCAACAGTTCTTGCGATCCAGAACCCAGAAATTTCCACAGTAGGAAATGTATTGGTTAGCACAACACCTGTTACCGCTTCATTGGCATTTCAGAATGTAGCTGTTTCTGGAAAAGGGAATGTTTCAGCGACATCATTAAATACCTTAGTCGCAATAGTATCCCCATCAGTTCTACCTGTTAAAAACGTTGCATTCTCAGCTAACTCGCTGGAAATCTTCGATGAACTGAATAATGTGACTGTAGCCACTACTTCATCGGTAGCAGTTCTGGCAAGCGAACTGGTTTATGATACACATTTAGAAGATGTTGCTGTCGAGTTCAACGGCAATATGAATGTGCCAGTTATCGAGTTCTTTATGACGCTTGCGATGCCAGTTGCATCAGTTCTAGCGATCAAGAACGTTTCGTTACCAGTTCAATCCCTTTCATTGGTTGGGCAGTTGCAAAATGTGACGGTAGCAACCGTTGTGGATGTAGTTGCATCAGCTACTCCGATACCAGTTCTGGTCGGCTCTCCAAACGTGACAGTTCAAGCAATCAAGAACGTTTCGGTTAGTGTTGGAGCATTGGAAGTTTTACTGGTAGCTCAGGTAGCAACCGTATCAACAGCTGATGAGGCGAATGTTGCTGTAGCGCAAATTCCTATAACGGTATTGATACCAATATCGACGGTAAGAATCAGCACTGCATTTAACGCTACGCCTTTAAACTGCGCAATATCATTGCCAGAAGCAAAGGTTTCGAAAGTAGTAGAGGTACAGGTAGGCAGTCTGGAGTTTAACCAAACCCTTTTAGATGTAGTTATAAGTTCGTCATCTCAAGTTCAAGTCAATACACTCAATAGTGGATTATTCTTGAATGATGTTGATGTAGACTTTGACACTCTTATTTTCGCTACAGCGATCGGTCTTTCCTATAGTTTATTGCCAGTTGGAATAAATAGGGTTTACACTGAGCTTGGGGTCTATAGATCGGCTATTAGAAATGTAAGTGCAGAATCGAGAATACGAGATTTAAGCAAAGAATCTCAAATAATGGACATAAGCAAAGAGTCTCAAATAAGAGATGTAAATTCAAAATCAAAAATAAACTTTGACATCAGGAACAATTAACTTATAATTAAGTCATGATAGTAGGATCAACAGACCAGAAGTTTACAGTGGATGTAATGAAGGACATCTCGAGCGCTCAATCAGCCGAGATCAAGTTCATTAAACCAGATAATACCAACGGGTATTTCAGCGCCACTATCGTTGATGATGTAAACGGGATTATAGAGTATGCTGTACAAAATGTTTCAGACATAGATATGGCTGGAGATTGGATATTCTGGGCTAAAATCAGCTACACTGACGGAAGCGTTGGGTATGGTGAGCCTTTTGTCGTAACCGCAAAAAATCAAGGTCAACTATGATCAACACGTTGTCTCTGGGGTACTTTACCGTAAAGGAAAAGTTAACTCTGGCTTTTCTCTCGTTTTCACTTGGTCTACCGATCCTTACCTTCATTGAGCGCTATGTATTCAATGATTGGGATGTGCTTATAAGCGTCTCGATCCTAATGCTTACAGATACACTGTTCGGGCTAATTGCATCCATAAAAAGCTCTACGTTTTCAGCGACAAAGGGGATGTCAATGATCTTTATCAAGATCGCTACAATGGCTGGAATACTAGTTTGCCTAGGAACGATTGCTCTCTCTAACGCTGGAAACAACGCTTTATTTGGAGAGGTCTTCAAAAACGGTTGCTACTCAGTGCTGATCGTGTTTGAAGCTATCTCCGTTCTGAAAAACATTTACAAGGTCAAGCAGTATCAATCTATAAAAAGCATTCTTGAAAAAGTAAAAAATCTGATCAAATGAGGGTATCTGATTTATTCGACTTAGAGGATTTCATGTCCAAAGATGGTGGTAACTTCACTCAGGAAGCCTTGGACAATATTCCGCTTGTTGCAGAACAGCTTGACTACATTTCCTCTCACTTTGGGAAAAAGGTGGAGATCAACTCAGCGTTTAGAACGGAAGCCCACAACAAGAAAATTGGCGGTGAGAAAAATAGCTATCACCTTAAAGGTATGGCTGTTGACATCTGGATAGACGGAGTTGCCCCAAGAGTTCTTAAAGGTCAGCTAGAAATGATGATGAACGCTGGAAAGATATTGAAGGGAGGAGTCGGGCTGTATGACACCTTTGTTCATTATGACATAAGAGGGTTTTATGCTTCTTGGGATAAACGAAAAAATAAGACAACATGAAAGAGGTTTTAGAAAGAGTGAAAATAGGGCTACAGTCCCTTTTCGGTAGCCTAATAGGCACACTGCTTAAAAGAGGAACCGCATCAATTAAGGCGGTAAATGTTTTCAAGAATGCTGTTGAAGACCCAGCTGTAAACTTTATTGTGGCATTAACCCCCACAAAAGCTGACGACATACTTCTTAAAAAAGCAAAGCAGGTTTTACCAGATGTTCTGACCACAATGACCGTATCGCTCGGCATTCTATCAATGGCTGATGCTGGCGATGATCCTAAAAAGATTTCTGCATGGGTAGCAAAGTATTTAAGAGAGAACGCTACCGATACTGGCCGTGCTATATTTTATAGAGAGCTGAACGGGTTGGTCTACGAGGCTTTAATGAATGACAACAGGGTTACTTCTGGCGAGTATGTCGCTATCGGGCAATTCCTGTTTAAAAGATGGCTATAAAACTTCCATCATCCCCATTCTCAGGCTCGTTTTTCAGCAAGAGGAAAGACATTAAGCACAGGGTAACTCTTGTGCTTAATTTGCATAAGATCATCTCTCTGTTCAAAAAAAAAGCCCCTAAGTAGGGGCTGGGGTGAGAAACAACTAAAACGGAAGATCGTCATGATCAATTTTTTCAATTATAGCCATTCCTATTGAGAGTGGCATCGTGCCTTTTTCTACAATTACCTTAATGTCATCAACTGAGGACTCTCTAACGTTCAGAACCTTTATAGCTCGATTCAAGCTGGTGTAGGCAGTTTTCTTGCCTTTGATCGAAACAAGATAGAGCATCAGTTTTTCTTTATCGAGAATGAGTCTCCAACCTTAACTCCGTCGAAAGCATCAAGCGAATGAACACTCATTCTGACACAGGGCTGGTACTTGAATGGTGGGTTTGTGCATTCCCAGTGAACTTTAAAGGAGTTGCTTTTCCCGTCAATCGAAACCACTGTTCCAGTTGTTTCCACCATAAAAGACTCTTGAATTTTGCCTTGGTAGACTGAACAGCTGAACGAAGACAACAAAGCGAGCGCAATCAGTATTTTTCTCATTTTGATCAGATAATATATTGTAGGCCATTAAAATAATATACAAAATTACAATAATCAAATTTTTGGGTGAAAAACTTTGCAGAAGTGATAACAAACCTTTTATATTCAAACATGGATGACATTCTGTATAAGCATACCAGCCAAGGCGTCAAAGCCTTAGACGATAATGAGTACATTGTCGAGGCTTATGCCAATGTGTACGGCAACGAGGATAGTGATGGAGACATCTCTGGTCTAGGGTCTTTCAAAAGGACTATAAACAACAACGGTAAACGTGTAAAGGTCTACAAGGATCACATTAGCACAATCACCCTTGGGGTTCCGATGAAGATCGACGCAGAAGACCCATTCGGTCTATTCACCGTCACCAAGTTCAATAAGGAGAAAGAGGTTTCCAGAGACATGTATTCTGACTTGAAACTTCTTCAACAGCACGGCCTTACAGCTGAGCTTTCCATTGGTTACTGGGTTATGTCTAGGGACGCTAAAAATCCCCAAGTTATTACTGAGTATAAGCTAATGGAATACTCTTTCTTGAGTTCTTGGGGAGCCAACGAGTTGACTAGGGTTACTGGCATTAAGTCAATGACCAAATCGGCAAACGGAGTCATCGAATTTCTAGTCAAGATGTATAATCTGAACTATTCAGACCCAAGACTTAGAAATGTTGAAAAAGCACTAGAATCACTCGCTAAAGACCCGTCTGATCCAGACACTCTTCTCAGCGACCCGATCGACAATAAAAGTATCATCAAAGCACTTAACGAACCACTTGAAAAATGGCTAACGAACTGGAGTTAAAAGAAGTTAAAGACTTCTTGGAAGAAAAATTAGGCGTTGTATCCTCTAAATTCGACGAGAAGAGAAACGAGGACAAGCAAGCCTTCGAGCAAAAGGTAATCGGCGCTGTAGCTGACCTTAAAAAAGAAATGCAAAAGGAGTTCGACGACACTATCGTTGAGCTTGAGGCTAAGTTCAAAAAGAATGAGAACAAGTCTGTTCTATCTTTCGAGCAAGCCTTTAAAAAGTCTTTGGAAGACCAGAAGGACGAGATCGTATCAGCTGTTAAGAATGCGAGAAGCGGACAGAAGTCAGCTATCGAACTTAAAGCATTTGATTTCTCTGATTTCACTGGTTACGGAGATTGGGCAACTGAATTTTCTAGCCGAGTAATCGAGAGAAAATACGAAGCATTCAACTACCGTTCCGTACTTGGAATCGGAAGAATGTCTGGTGAATTTGTGAAGTATCCAAAAGAACTTGCTACCGTAGGTGGTGCTGGTGTATGGACTCACGGTTCTGGAGCTAAGCCAGAAATCGAGCCTAAGTTGAGCGTTTACACAGCTGAGGCTGAGTGGATCGCTGGTTTGATCAAAGAAGTTCCAGTTGCGATGGTTGAAGACATCCCATTCATGAACTCTTTCTTGGGCCAGAAGTCCAGAAACGAGCTTATGAAAGCTGAGAACTTGGCTCTTCAGAACGGTTCTGGAGGCATCAGCGGTTTGTTGCAGGAAGCAGTTCTTTACAACGGTTCTAAGACCGTGTTTGTAGAGAAGTTGATCGACTCTGCAATGAGACAAATTGCTGTAGCTGGCGGTGGTCAGTTTGGAGTGACTGCGATCATCTTGTCAAACTCTGACTACACAGACATCCTTATCAATAAGGCTTCTGGTTCTGGAGAGTACGATCTTCCATCTGTCGTAGGTATCAGACCTGACGGAACCCTTTCTATCGCTGGTATCCCAGTTTATGCAACTGGCTACTTGGCTACTGGTCAGGGCTTGATCGGGGACTTCAGAGAGGCACAGCTTCTTGTGAGATCAAATCCAGTATTGAGAGTGTTCGATCAGAACGCTGACAACGCTGAGAAGAACCTTCTATTGATGCGTATCGAGGAAAGAATCGCTTTGGCGGTTTACAACCAGAACGCATTCGTGAAGTTGGCCGCCCACAGCTAATTAAATAGTTTTCTCATAGATCGACCAAAAGGGGGGAGTTGTAATGCTTCCCCTTTTTTTTATATCTTTAGCTATGGCTAGATTCGATGAAAATGAAGATGTTCTGTTTACCCCCAGTGTGGAGTATAAGAACATGGGATTTATGTATGAGATAGTTGACGAGAGCGACTACATTGAACCAGTGACTACACAGGAGTTCAAGGATTTTGCCGACATTGATTACAGCACTGATGACAAGATGCTGTTACCTATGTTGAAAAGAGCAAGACTCCAGACTGAGCGATTTCTGAAAAGGAGTCTTGGGGTTAGAACTGTTCGCTTTTCTGCTATCGAGTGCAAGCCTTACACTAGGCTTCAATGGGTTCCTGTAGACAGTGTTATAACCTCTGGGGTAATCATAAAGAACGAGTATTTGGTAGAGGGAGGGAAAGACATCGAGGTTGAGTTTATTACAAACGCTTCCTTCATGAATCAGGATATAAAGTTTGCCATCCTTACTCTGGCTACTGACATTTATTCAAACAGAGACAGGTTCCTGAGCAGGTATCGGGAAACTGGACAACTTGTGGATAAGTGGAAAGACGCTCTTAAACCTTACAGACAATTAGTTTTCCCATGATCTCAAGAGAGAAGATACAGTTTTACAGAGATGTTCTGACCAAGGATGGGGCTGGTGGAAATACTGTGTCTGAAGTCTTGGTTTGGGCGCCTCCGTCTGCGGAAGTTCGTCCGATAAACATGTCGTCAAACCTTATTGCATCAAACCCAAGCATGAAGACTCTTTACGAGGTTTCCTGTAGATACAATCCAGAAATAGAGATTCTGGAGGGGGATAAGATCAAATGGAGGGGATTTGTGATGATTGCGCTAAAGCCAATACCAGATAGGGTTAACAGGAAGATGAAAATCACCGCCTACGCTGAAACCAACACAACCGCCAGATAGCCATGAACGTAGTGATCAAGAATAATTACAGCACAGGGTTTCTGACTCGGATTGTACAGGATAAGTGCGAGGAGGCTCTTGAGAAGTACCATCGGGACACACTGGCTGAAGTCAGGAGAAAAGCACCGTTTAAAACTGGAAGATTGTCTAATAGTTTTGACGGGGTTTTAAATAAAGCTAAGCTAGAGTCTCAGGTCGGTTCAGATTTGAAATATGCGCCATACTCTGAGTTTGGAACAATAAACGAGTTTGATCAAGGATACTCATCTTCAATGGGTGTTTCTCAGTATGCTTACTCGTTTAAAGTTGGAACCAAGGCTACTGGTGGAACTCCTGCTAGAAAATACTTCTTTAGCTCAATAAGGAAGAATTTTCTTCTTATGTTGGAAGACTTAAAAAATAGACTCAATGACAGTAAATGAGTTCGTTGTAAGGAAGTACACAGAGCTTGTAGAAGACGCTGGGCTTACCATTTATACAGCTGGTGCAGTTCCCCCTAACCAAACGTTTCCATACGTTGTTATCACAGAGGTTCAGGTAAGTCAAAGACTTGTGACTCCTTACAAGCAATGGGTGGTGTTCGGAACTCTTGAGGTGGTCACTGGAGGTAAATCTCCCGTTGGATGGTTAGAGAGTCTTCAGCTGTCCGAACAGGTTGACCAAGCTATCAACGATGGTACTCAACATAAGAGCAATGGCTACATCATGCACTCTACTTATCAGCAGAACTCCTTGACTTTACCAGAGGAAGGGGACTTCGGATATGTGTACCGAAATATCATTAGCTACATTCATCAGGTATCTATTGTAACTTGAAAAAAATTGTATATTGCATCTAACTAAAACAGAACTAAAATGGCAGATTCATTTATAGCATCAGAGGTGCTAATCTTAGAAGCCAATATGGGAACGACTGTTACTCCTAGCTGGAAAAAGATCGTTTGCCTTTCAGAGAAATCATTCAATGGCTCGACCTCATCAACCGATATTGTAACCGACTGTAATGACGGTTTTACCAATCCTCAACCAAGCAAGAAGTCTTGGAACATCTCTTTCAGTGGCTATGCGTCTACAGACCCATCGGCTAACGAAGGAAGCTACGAGACTGTCTACCAGCTTTGGGATTTGAGGACAGTTACCGAGTTCAGAATCAGAAACGCTTCCAACACCTACTACAGAGCAGGTAGAGGCTGGATTTCTGATGTAAGTGAACCATCTTCCGCAGGTGATTATCTGCAATTCTCAGGGACTATCACTGGAAACGGTGCTGTCGCTACATCGGGTTCTTAATTACTCTCAACCTATAATTAAAGCCTCAGATCGAAGGGATTTACCTCTTCGGCTCTGAGGCTATGCTTTTTATGAAAAGGCGGTTCAACAATTTCGCTAGGCAGGAAATAGCCAAGTTTATCATGGGAGGCCCATCACCAATGCCACATCCAAGACAGTTCTCCGAAGCTGTTGAAAGGATGAGGAATGAAGACTTGACCTCTTTAATGATCATTCTTGCTTATTGTGGCTATCTAGGATATTGCTACGAGAAAGATATTGAGCCATCCCTGACGATTGAACAAGTTTCCATACATGTGAACGCAGACGAAGCCTCTTCAATATGGATGGATTTTTTAGAAGCAGAGGGTATGTTTCTGGAGTTCTCAGAAAGAAAGATGGATACCAGTGGGGGAGATGTCAGATATGAGGACATCCTGAGTTTCGCATTCGGAGAAATAGGGTTGATGCCTTGGCAATTCTACCGAATGACTATGGCTGAGTACGGGTTAATGTGCAACGGGTACTTCTTTAAAAGATGGCGCCCGAATGAGTTGACTAGACTAATTCTCTACGCTATAGCAAAAGTATTTAAAGGCAAGAAGGAAACCATTGGAAACATTGAGTCATTCATGCCACTACCGACTGACAAAGCTAGTGCAAAAACCCTTGATAACGAGCAGATTAAGAGGATGTGGGCAGTGGCTAAAAATATGTAATAAAAAAATGTATATTGAGATATGAAAATCTACAACTTTCACACAAGGGACGGCAAAGATATAAGTTTAGCATTCAACTCAGCTATTTTTATGGCTGTAAAGATGAAGCACGGCCTCATACTCGATCAGGAAGTAATGAAAAACCCTTATAATCAACCAGTTCTGACAACTGTGATTACTAAGATGCATGAGAAGGCATGCCAATTAAAAGGTCAAGAGCCTCAATTTTCAGAGGAGGAGATCAAGAATAGCCTTGATATTGACGAAATGCTTTACATTTATACAATGCTCTGCATTGAAAGGAATAAGATTATATCAACATCTCTGAAACCTGAGAATTGACATGGACTTAATTAAGCGAATACTAGGAGGGAAATCCAAGAACTACGGGATGCCACAACAATTTAGATGGCAATTAACGAACGGTTTGTGGATGCCCTATACCAATAGGGATGATACGTTTATCGACAAAGCGTACAAAGCCATTCCTATTATTCAAGCCATCATCTCCGAGATCATCGACAAAGCGTCTGATGCGCCTCCAATGATCATGAGGATAAAGGAGAAGAGTTCGGCTAAGGCTTATTACAGGTACAGTCAAAACATGGTCAGCAAAGATAGCAAGGTGGCTATGAAAGCAATGAGAGCAAAGGCTTTTGAACAGCTTGAAGATCATGACATCCTTTCTGTATTCGATAATCCGAACCCGTACATGACAGGAAAGGACTTGAGAGAGTCTAGTATGGGCTACCTATTGCTTCTTGGAAACGGGATTGAATATAACGCTGGCCCTACAGTTGGCCCTAGAAAAGGGATTCCAAGAAACATCTGGTCAATCCCTACCCCTTGCGTAGTCCCTAAGTTCCAGCAATCAACGAACGAGCCTCTAGTGGGCTATTCTGTATCCTACATGGATGAGGATATCATTCCGAAAGAAATGATCACCCATGTGAAGTATTTCAATCCGATTTCCTCTACAACCAACATACAAGAGTCTTTCTGGGGCCTTTCACCATTGAGATCAGCTGTTCGGCTAATTTCTCAGAAAAGGGATGCTGACATTGCTCAGGGAACCCTATTCAAAAACATGTCTCCAGCTGGTATGATTGTAGGAAACACGGCTGACGGATATGGAGAGCTTGATGAAGCTGAAGCATTGGCAATAAACAAGCATTTCAAAGATTCCCACATGGGAGTTTACAATGCTGGAGATATTCTGGTTACTCCAGCTAATGTTCGCTGGGAAGAAATCGGGCTTTCACCAGTTGACTTACAGATCATTGATTGGGGTAAAGACATCGAGCGACAAATCGCCCGTCTTTACAAGTACCCTGATGAAATGCTTGAGTCTGGTGGTGTGGTAGCAAACTCTGAGGTAGGGGTTCTGAAGTTTATTCGAAATGCTGTTTACCCAGTGATTAGCAGGTTCGATCAAGTTAGAACCAAAAAGCTCAGAGAGTGGTATAAGGATGATTCTCTGGTTTACATGTCAGACCTAGACTTCTATCCAGAGTTACAACCTGACAAAAAAGAATTGGTTGCATGGATGCGAAACGCATCGTGCTTTACGCAGAAGGAGTTCAGAACTGCTCTGGATTATGAGGAGAATTACGACGAAAACGACACGCTTGTTCCAGTGAACTTCATGCCTCTATCTGAAATGAGGAACAGGGATATTAGCGGTCAGAACCAACTATAAATGAAAGCCTTTGTTTCTTGGGTTGCAGTAATCAGTCTAGGTCTATTCCTCCTAGATTTGATTGTTTTATTTCTCACTGAGTTTAGTGCAGTATGGAGTTATTCAATAGTCATCTTTGCTATCTCCTCTAGCCTTTATTATTTCCTCAATGAGAAAAAATGGCGTTAACTCATACCTGATAAGACACGATCTTTTTCACAAAAAAGCGTCGAAAGAGATATATTCGGCCATTACCAAGATGGCGAAGAACTATCCTTCTACAGATGGGCAGGAGATCGTTCTGGCCTACAAAAGGCTATACTTTGAAATCATGTCAAAGGAAGGCGACAACATCTGGGAAGAAGATGTCCAGCCAGTATTGAATGACATGCTGGGTAAGGCTGATGTTCAGATGAACAGGTTGTATATCTGGAGAAATGAAATCGGTAGATTTTTTGAGACCGTTGTAAGGCCAATAGCCGAATCTGTTGCTGAGACTACTATGAAACTACTACAGGCTCTTAATCTCACGCCACAGACCCCTAAAAATGAGCGTAGCAAAGCGTTAACTGATTTTCTTGATACTCAGAAAGGCCGAGCCATAAATCTAGGCAGAACTGCCACTACGCATGCCATGAATAGAGGCGCATTAATGGCTGTGAGTTCATCTGGATTGCCTTGGAATAAGGCTTGGGTTTCGATCAAAGACGAGAATACTAGGAACGCCCACCTGACCATGAATGCGAATGATTACATTCCTATTGATCAGTTTTTTGTTGTTGGTGGAGAACCTATGCTTTTTCCCACAGATGGAAGTGCTGGGGCGAGCATTTCGAATATTGCGAATTGCAGATGCGGTATGACCTTCAAGCTGGGAAAACCAAGTAGAAGATAAAAGTAGCCACTGGAAGGCACTGGCGACCCGATTTTAATTATCCAAACTAGCCCATGAGTGCAGAGGGTGAGAGATTCGAACTCTCGAAACAAAACGTTTTTCGCCTTAGCAGTGCGACGGTTTAAGCCACTCACCCAACCCTCTTTTGTTTTACAATTATACTCGTTTATTTCTGCTAAACACAATAGTTCCAACAACTGCACCAAAGGCAAATCCTACACCTAACATCGGTGTATCGCCTCTGAATAAAATCCATGTAACTTGGACAATCACTGCTACATACACAATCCATAATGCTGTCTTGACCGCTTTGTTCATTTTACCTGATGTTTAGTTTTGCTGTTCTTAATGCTAATTCTTCGCTTTTCTTGACCCCTGTGTCCCAAATGTGTTCGTCCCAGTACCAGTAGACCCACCCTTCTTCAGACTTAAAGACTCCGATCGAGTTCATTGGAACTTTATCGGAGTCCATCATTGATTTCGCTTGACTACCCGTAAACACCTGCATTAGTCTCCGCTGTCAAGGTTCCAACGCATCTCATACTCTTCATCCTCAGACTTGAGCCTTACAGTCATTTTCTGCCATGATGCTGACCCTGATCTGTTGTAAGTTCCTTCTATCCAGAATCTCCTAAGTTCTTCCTTTAAGTTAAGGGTTTTTTGGCCCCAGCCGTTTTCCCAACCCAAGTCAATGATGTTGTTTTGTGCCTCAATACCATACTTTTCCAGAATCACGCCTATTGGACGAATCTGCCCTCTCAAGTACCTATAAAGTTGCTTGGCATAATCCAGATCAAAGACTTGACCTTTAAAAGTGAACTCACTGACACCCATTGCTATCGCTTGATTGTATGCGATCTGAAATTCTTCAAGTGTAAACTCGACAACCGTCCCATTTTCCGTACTAGCCATTTTTACTGTCATTTCTATGTTTTTTAAGTGCGTAATAAATTTTGTGTGGTCTAACTGAAAGGAGTTGCGAGGCTTTGTAGGGAGTAGCCCCATTGTTAAGCAACGGCAACACTTTTTTCAGCAATATTTCAATCTCTGCTTTCATTTCCTCAACTCTTTAATTACTAATTCGAAAGCCTTCTCGTAATCTTCCTCGGTTGACTTCGTAAATCCGATTTGACTTACATCTAACCTAGACCTAAGCGACATTTTCAAAGTGTCGACACCCATTTTGTAAGCGGATGCCCCGAGGTGTCCGCACTCAGGCCACAAAACCGTAACCGTCTCCCCAGCTATCCTGTAGTGACAATCTGCCTCTCTGTAGAAACCGTCTGACAGAGAAGCAATCAATTCATCAATTTTTCCCATTTGTAGATTATTTTAGAGGTGATGGGGGATTCGAACCCCCGAAGACCCACCGCACAGGAAAGCATGAATAAAAACCTGCGCCTATCACCTGCACAATATTAGATAGAAATATATTATAATACAATATCCTCTATTATAATTTTCAATAAAGATGCAAAACATCCGTTGTCGGGTGTGTTGACTTTGGTCTGTAAAGATGAAATAGGTAAACCCCGTCTGCTATGCCTATTCTGGCTCTAACTGCCATTGCTTTCTTGCTGAAAGAGTAATCAAAAAATTCATTTGCCTTGTTAACTATGCCTCCTTCATCAATTCCTCCTATTGCCAACCAAAGCCTTTTACTGAAAAGCATCATTACCCCAGCTATATTTCCAGTGTAGTCACACACATGACTGCCGTGTTTAGCAATCAACTCCTCAGCAATAGCAATATGATTAACCATGTTCATGTCGTCTGAGAGAGTTTTATTGTATAGCTGTCTTTCAAGGCCACATCTATTGGTAATACACCCTACTAAATCATAATCACCTCGAGAGGCTATATCTTCGCACTGGCGTATGAACTGTTTATGTAGAGGTGGAACTGTGTCTATATCCCTTAAACAAATCCAATCATCATCATTGAGTCTCGAGACTAGATCGTTTATAGCTCTTCCGATATTCTTGTCTCCTCTAGCTGGAGTAATGTGGTGTACCGCTGGCTTTTGTTTGAACTGGCTAGAGATTAAATGAGGCTTATCAATAGCAAAATACTTCTGTGCCTGACTAACCTCAACAGCTCCCCCCAGAACCGTATTCCTGACCTCCATAATAGCCGAGAGGGCCATCTGATCAGTGTTTGCAAACATCTCGATGTGATTCCACCAAAGCTCATGAAGCTCGTTTGATTCTTTGTTGTGCTCCCGAACAAAGAAGCTGTTTTGGTAAATAGGAACTGAACCCTTGATGTGACTCATTTTGTAAAAGTTAGCCTGTCTTGAGAGAACTGCTGGGTCTGCCTTTCTCAGGGTGATCAGTTCGTCTATTAAATGATAAATACCTCTCGAAGAGCCTCGGAAACATCTTACAGGGTGACTTGGCGGTTCCTCGATCAACTTCACGTTTCCATCTATGTAGCATACTAACTCATAATCTGGAAGATAAATGTGGCTGTTTATTTTATACCGTCTGGACGCCTTTTGTGGATCAGGGTCTTTAGGCACTTGCTTTACTATCCAGCCTTTTGAATCAGCTGGGATGATGTCGGTGAATAAAAAACAATCCCAACCCTCAAACATGGGGGCTGGGATTATCTAGTCATATCCACCGATTATAACCGTGA
>Ga0315901_10001080_pt1 | contig 39297 bp, 31 predicted proteins | sample LakEriMetagenome_10_FD_203761 | JGI IMG/M metagenome (GOLD analysis project Ga0315901, IMG submission 203761) | Freshwater fungal communities from buoy surface, Lake Erie, Ohio, United States - Buoy 2 MA116 | ecosystem: Environmental > Aquatic > Freshwater > Lake | place: USA: Lake Erie, Ohio...
GAAGCGGTCGGTGAAGGTTCCGAACTCCAGCCCGTACGCCTGGTGTTCGAGCTCGAACCAGCCGGCGCCGATGCCGAGTTGCGCCCGACCGTTCGACACGAGGTCGAGTGCGGTCACGGTCTTCGCGAGGATCGCCGGGTTGCGGTACGTGTTGCCCGTCACCAGTGCGCCGAGGCGAACGCTGCGCGTCTCGCGGGCGAGACCGGCGAGCAGCGTGTAGCACTCGATCATGTAGTCCTCCGGCGCCCCGAGCATCGGCAGTTGGAAGAAGTGGTCCATCACCAGGACGGTGTCGAAACCCGAGGCCTCGGCCTCCTTCGCCTGTGCAGCGATGACGTCGAACAGCTGCGCCGGTCCGACGTCGGGATAGGTGAAGTTGGGGATCTGGTAGCCGCGAATGGTCACCTCGCCATTCCAGCACCGTTCACGACACCGTGCGTCGATCCGTCGGTGGTCGCGCGCCCGAGGCGTTTCAGCCGGGTCGTTCGACGCCGGCCGCCACGACGTCGACGACCACGGCCGGTTTGCCAGCAGGCGTGTGGAGCACCGACTGCACGGCGACCAGTTGCCGACCGAGGTGCTCGATGCGGGCGGTGCACGACACCGTGCTGCCGTCCGCGGGGATCGGCCGCAAGAACGCGACGCTCATCGTGACCGGCAGGATCTCCCGGTCGGGTGCGGCCACCGCTCGGATCAACGCGTCGCACGCCCGCTCACCCATCAGCGCTCCGGAGCCGCCGTGCAGGCCGTGCCGTTCGTTGGCGAGCACCGGCCGAGCGGTGAAGGTGAGGGTGAGGTGATCCGGCCCGAGCTCCACGAATCGGGTCCCGAGCGTGCGGTAGACCTCGCTCCCGAGCAACGGGTGCGGATCGGCCGCCGGTGGTTCGTCGACCACCGCGGTGTCCGACGGTGGCTCGGCGACGTTGCCGCCCTGGCGCTCGCCGACGGTGAACAGGGCGAACCGCCCCGAGACGGACGCCACGACGCGGCCGTCACCGTCGTGCACCGTGCCGCTCGACGCGATGCCACCGTGGTAGCGGTGCGCCTCGCCGCCGGTGCCGCCGACCGAACGGTGGGCGGCCCACGGGCGTAAGTGCACCTCGACGTGGAGGCTGCTCGTCACGACCACCTCGTGCGGATCGAGCGACCACACGCAGGCGCTGCCGATCACGCTGTCGGCGAGCAGGAACAGCAGTCCGGGCGCCGGCAGGCCGTCGGCGCCGTGGGCGGCGGGACCGGGGGAGAGGTCGAGCCTGCGCCGACCGTCGGTCATCGGGCCCCGTTCGAGCGTGAACAGGTCGTCGGTCGGGCACACGGCGTGCGCCTGCACGTTCTGCATCCAGCCCGGTTCGCTCATCGTCGTCTCTCTCGATCCTCTCGCCGCCACCACGCACGAAGCCACGGCCGGCCTCCCGACCGTAGGACGCAGTGGCGGCGTCACCACGACTCCGGGCCCGGCGGTTCGGCTGGACCACAATGCGGCGATGCACGCCGACCTCAGCTCCCTGTTCGATCTCACCGGCCGGACGGCCATCGTCACCGGCGGCTCCCGCGGACTCGGCCGGGCGATGGCACTCGGCTTCGCGAAGGCCGGCGCGAACGTGGTGGTCGCGAGTCGCAAGCTCGACTCCTGCGAGGACGCGGTTGCCGAGATCGAGGCGCTCGGCGCCCGCGGTCTGGCCGTGGCCACGCGGATGCAGGAACCGGCCGACGTCCAGGCACTCGTCGATGCGACCGTCGCCCACTTCGGCGGCATCTCGATCGTCGTGAACAACGCGGCCACGGTGCTCGACCGGCCGCTCGACGCCGTGGAGCCCGCCACCTTCGCCGGCGCCTTCGGCACCAACCTGCTCGCCCCGATGCTGCTCGTGCAGGCGGCCCGCCCCCACCTCGCGGCCAGCGGCCACGGCGCGGTGCTGAACATCATCTCGATCGCCGCCGACCGGGCGACCCGAAACCGGTACTACTACCCGCCGGTGAAGGCGGCGCTCGCGCAGGTGACGCGGTCCATGGCGCTCGACCTGGCGCCCGAGGGCATCCGCGTCAACGCGATCTCGCCCGGCACGTTCCGCACGGACATGGTGACGAAGGCCTTCGACGAGCGCACGCTCGACGCCGTGGCCCGCTCCACCCCGCTCGGGCGGATCGGCGATCCGGACGAGCTGGTCGGTCCGGCGCTGCTGCTGTGCAGCGACGCGGGCTCGTTCGTCACGGGCGAGGTGCTCACGGTCGACGCCGGCGCCACGGCCTGACGAGCGCAGGTCGCGGTCGCACCGAGGCCGGCGTCGGTTCCCCCACCTCCGGGTGACCGGTGGCACCGGGAACCACGTCCGCGACGGGCCGGCGACGGGAAACACTGTGGTCATGACGTACTCGCTCCCGCCGCTCCCGTACGACCCCGCCGCCCTCGAACCCCATCTGTCCGCCCGCATCCTCGAACTGCATCACGGCAAGCACCACCAGGCGTACGTCGACGGCGCGAACGCCACCCTCGACAAGCTGGCGGCCGCCCGCGACCAGGGTGACTTCGCCTCGCTCGTCGGCCTCCAGAAGACGCTCGCGTTCAACGTCGCCGGTCACGTGCTGCACTCCCTCTACTGGCAGAACATGAGCCCCGACGGCGGCGGCCGGCCGCAGGGCGAGCTCGCCGCGGCGATCGACGACCAGTTCGGTGGCTTCGACGCGTTCCGGGCGCAGATGACCGCAGCGACGGTGTCCGTCCAGGGGTCGGGGTGGTCGGCGCTCGTGTGGGAGCCGCTCGGCCGTCGGCTGGTGGTCGAGCAGATCGAGGATCACCACAACCACTCCATCGAGGGCGCGCGTCCGCTGCTGGTGATCGACGCGTGGGAGCACGCGTACTACCTGCAGTACGAGAACCGCCGGGCCGAGTACGTCGAGGCGATCTGGAACGTCGTGAACTGGGACGACGTCGCGACCCGCTTCGCCGCCGCCGTCGGCTGACGTCCGGAGGACCGACGGGACGATCGGCGGGCCGGTGACGAGCCGGCACTCGTCCGTGTCGCGTGGCGCGATCTAGCGTCGCCGCGTGGACACGGACTGGATCGAGGTGTCGCGACGAGCGGCCCTCGCCTCGCACCGACTGATCGGCTGGATCTTCTGGGACCCGACCGCGATCGCGAACTATGCCGCGCTCGGCGTGCCGGACGGACGCGGCTACTACATCGCGAGCCGCGCAGCGCCGCTCGCAGCGGCAGGTCATCAGGCGGTCACCGCGGCGTTCGGCTCGATCCACCCGGACTTCGTCCGGTTCGCGCTCGACCTCTGCGCGCAGCACACCACCTTCGAGGCGGCGGCCGACGCCCGTGACCGAGCGGTGTCGGAGGGGTTGCGTCGTCACGTGCCCGAGGTCGTGGACGAGCTCGGCACCTTCGCCGGCGAGCTGTGGGAGGCGGCCGATGTGTCGCCGTCGGCGGGTCGTGTCTGCTTCGCCGCCCACCGGCAGTGGCCGCGACCCACGCACGACGACGCGCTCAGTGCCTGGCTGGCGCTGAACTGCATCCGCGAGTGGCGCGGCGACGTGCACTGGGCGGTGCAGGTGGCCGACGGGCTGTCGGGTACCGCGGCCGGTCTGCTCGACGGCGCGTGGCGCGACTACCCGGACGACTGGCTGCCCCGCAGCCGCGGCGCGAACGACGAGATGCTGCGCACCGCCCTCGACGAGTTGGCCGCTCGCGGGTTCGTGACCGATGGGCGGGTGAACGACGCCGGGGTCCGCCACCGTCAGGAACTGGAGGACCGCCTCGACGCCCTCACGGTCGCGCCGTGGCGGCACCTCGGTGCCGATCGCACGCTCCGGCTCGTGGAGCTCGTCCGTCCGGTGGCGGATCGCCTGCTGCAGATCGTCGACGAGACCGCCGGCCCGAACTGGATGCCGGCCGCCCGCCTGCGTCGATCCGCGGCGGCACGACCTGTCTCGCTCTGACCCCGCTGCGCGGACCGGGTCGACCGCGTGCGCCGATCGTCAGAGCAGGCGGTCGACGGCGACGGGCAGGCGGATCCGCCAGTTCGGGTGGTCGTTGAGGCCCGGGCGGTTCGGCTGCTCGACCGCGCCGGCGAGGTCGTCGGTGGTGACCAGCCGGAGGTGCGACGAACCGGCGACGAGCGCCGCGTTCGCCGCCGCTGCCGCCTCGGCGCCGGTCGTCGCCGTCGGCGCGACGGCGAGCAGGCGCCCGTAGACCTCGTCGTCGGCCACGTCGCCGGTGAGCCCGCGTTCCCACACCCCGGCAGCGGTCGGCAGGTCATGGGTGGTGACGGTCGCGAGTGCAGCAGCCGGCCAGGAGTCGGGCGTCTCCTCCTCGAACCACAGCACCTTGGTACCGGCGATGCGCCGCTCGGCCAGCATCTCGCGCACCTCCTGCTCCACCGTGCCGAGATCCTCGCCGATGACGAACGCCCCGGCGCGGGTGGCCTCCAGGCACACGATCGCGAGCAGCTCGTCCGCGGGGAACCGCACGTACGCGCCCGCCCTCGGCGAACCGCCAGCCGGCACCCAGTACTGCCGGAAGAGCCCCATCACGTGGTCGATGCGCAGACCGTGCACGCCGCGCAGCGCCGCTCGGACCGTGTCGACGAACGGCTCGTAGAGGGCGGCGCGCAGCTTCCACGGCACGAACGGCGGCAGACCCCACTCCTGGCCGTCGGCGTTGAACTTGTCGGGCGGTGCGCCCACGCGCATGTCGAGCGCGAGGTGTGCAGCGAACTCGGCCGCATCGGCGCCGCCGGGGGAGAAGCCGACCGCGAGGTCGCCGATCAGGCGGACGCCGGTCGCAGCGACGTCGGCCAGTTGGTCCGCGACGCGATGCTGCAGCCACTCGTGGAAGCGTGCGCGGCGCTGCCAGTCGTCCGACGCCTCCAGCTCGGCGAGGTCGGCCGGCCACCGCTGCCAGTCGGCGCCGAGCGTGTCGCAGTGCGCGTTCCAGCACGCGATGGGCGACGGCTCGATCGACCCGTCGTCGACGACGTCGAAGGCGGCCTCCAGCACGGAGCGCTTCGCGATCCACACGTCGTCGCGGTCGATGAGCGTCCCCGGTGCGCAGCGCAGCCTCTCCGGGACCGGCGCGTCGATCGCGAGCAGCATCGGGTTCCAGGCCCTGCGGCTGCTCGGGTAGTAGGGGCTCGGCTCCTGCGGCAGCGACGGCGCGGGCTGGTGCAGCGGGCTCACGAGCACGGCGCAGCCGCCCGCGGCCATCACCCGGGTGGCGAGGTCGCGCAGGTCGCGCAGGTCGCCGATGCCCCACGACCGCTCCGACCACAGCGCGTACACCTGGGCGGCGACGCCCCAGCCGACCGGGATCTCGGGGCAGGTGCGCGGGTGCACGATCACGCGGGTGGCGGGCGAGCCGTCCGTCGGACGGAGGTCGTGGTAGCCGAGGGGCACCTCCGGCGGGAGGTCGCGCCGCACACCCCACGAGGTGCCGTCCTCGAGCACCAGCTCGCAGTCGTTCCAGAGCGTGTGGTGCGTGCCCTGCTCGACGAACCACAGCGGCCGACCCGGCATGGGCGTCCCCATCGCCGCCCGGATGCGATCCCGCACGGCCGGGTCGACCGGGTGCCACGTGCCCGCCACGTCGTGATAGCCGTCGGTGATGCCCCACTCGTCCACGGTGGCTCATCGTGGCAGGTGCGTCGGGTGGGCGCCGATCATCCGCCGGTCGGGCGGTGGTCCTGTCGGGTGATCCCTACACTCGCGGCGATGGGACCGTGGTCGACCCGGAGCAAGCTCACCCGCAACGCGGAACGGTTGCGATCGCTGCGCGACGAGCTGCGGGTGATCGACGAGCAGCTCGCCCACCTGGCCGACGAGGCGGCCGACGAGGAGCTGCGCGCGCTCGTCACCGAGGGACCGGTGGGCAGCGAGCCGCGCGAGGCGCGTGCCCACGCCGACGCGATGGCCCGCCACCGCGAGCGGGTGATCGCGGAGATCCGCGAACGCGAGCAGCGTCAGGACGAGCTGCTCGATCGGATGAACGGCGCCTGACCGCCGCCGCGCTCATCGGCACTCGTTCCCGCTGACCTGCGCAGACGCGATCCGCGGTGGTCACCTGCTTGAATGTCGCCGGGCCGAACGTGAAAGGACTGCCTCCGTGACCATCCGCGTGGTGATCGCCGAAGACGAAGCCATCATCCGACTCGACCTCAAGGAGTCCCTCGAGGAAGAGGGCTACGAGGTCGTGGGTGAGGCGGGTCGTGGCGACCAGGCGATCGAGCTCGTCCGCGAGCTCCGTCCCGACCTGGTGATCCTCGACATCAAGATGCCCGGCGTCGACGGGCTCACGGCGGCGCGCACCATCGCCGCGGACCGGATCTGTGCAGTGCTCATGCTCACGGCGTTCAGCCAGCGCGAGATCATCGAGGAGGCCCGCGACGCCGGCGCCCTCGCGTACCTGGTGAAGCCGTTCCAGAAGAACGACCTGATCCCTGCGATCGAGGTCGCGATCGGTCGCTTCCGCGAGCTCGCAGCACTCGACGGCGAGGTCGACGCGTTGGGCGAGCAGCTCGAGTCGCGCAAGCTCGTCGACCGTGCCAAGGGCATCCTCATGGACGAGCTCGGCTACAAGGAGCAGGAGGCGTTCACCTTCATCCAGCGCACCGCGATGAGCGAGCGCTGCCGCATGCGCGACGTCGCCGACCGGATCATCGCCGGCGCGCTGCGGCCCTGACGCCCTCGACGACGGCCACGCTCCGATGAAGGTCCTGCTGCTCGACGGCAACTCGCTCACCTACCGGGCGTTCTTCGCCCTGCCCACCGACATGGCCACGGCCGGCGGACAGGTCACCAACGCGGTGTTCGGCTTCACCTCGATGCTGATCAACCTGCTGAAGGACCACCGTCCCGACGCGATCATGGTGGCCTTCGACCGGCCCGAGCCCACCTTCCGGCACGAGGCCAACCCGGAGTACAAGGCCCAGCGGGAGGCGGCGCCCGACATCCTGCGCCAGCAGATGGGTCTGGTGCGCCAGGTGCTCGAGGCGTTGCGGATCCACGTCTTCGAGCTGTCCGGCTGGGAGGCCGACGACCTCATCGCCACGATCGCCACCAGGGCCGAGGCCGAGGGGCACGACGTCATCATCGTCACCGGCGACCGGGACAGCTACCAGCTGGTGCGCGACCCGCACATCAAGGTGCTCTACAACCGCCGCGGGGTCAGCGACTACGCCTTCTACGACGAGGCCGGCATCCTCGAGCGCACCGGCGTCACCCCGGCGCAGTACCCGGAGTACGCGGCGCTGCGCGGCGACCCCAGCGACAACCTGCCCGGCGTGCCCGGGGTGGGGGAGAAGACGGCTGCGAAGCTGATCACCACCTACGGCGGTCTCGACGGGATCTTCGCCAACGTCGACCAGCAGACCCCGAAGCTGAAGCAGAACCTGGTCGAGCACGAGGCACAGGCCCGTGCCAACCATGCGCTCATGGTGCTACGACGCGATGCGCCGGTGGACGTCGACCTGTCCGTGCTGACGGTCGACCCCGACCAGGCCGAGGTGAAGCGGCTGTTCGACTTCCTGGAGTTCAAGTCGCTGCACGACCGGCTCTACGAGGCGCTGGGTGCGGCCGGCTCCGCGCCGAAGGCGTCCACCGCCGAGGTGCTCCACGCCGAGGTCCACGAGGCCGGCTCTGCCGCCGACGCGGCCGCCACCGTGGCTGCACTCGCGACGCTCGACGTCGCCGCCACCTGGCACGGCGAGCCGGGCCGGTCGCCGCTCACCGGTCTGGCGGTCGTCACCGACCCGGCGCTCGCCGAGGTGCTGTGGGTGCCGGATCCGATGGTGGCCGACCCGGCGCTGCTGGCCGCCGTGGCGGAGCACCCCCGCCTGCGCGGCCACCACGTGAAGGCGCTCATGCGATGGATGCTGGGCGCCGGCTTCATCGTCGACGGGCTGCAGCTGGACACCGCGATCGCCGCCTACCTCATCGACCCGGCCGAGACCCGGTACGCGGTGGGCGACCTCCTGGAGAAGTACACCGACCTCCGGCTCGGCGACGCCGTGGATCCCTCGAGCAAGGGGCAGCTCGACTTCGGCGGTGGCGACGACGGCCGTTCGCGGGCCGGCGTCGAGGCACTCGCCGTCACGCACCTCGCCGACGCCCTCGAGGACGCCCTCACCAAACAGGGGATGGTCGAGCTGTACCGCACGATCGAGAACCCGCTCGTGCGGGTGCTCGCCAAGATGGAGCACGTCGGCGTCGCGGTCGACGTCGCGGAGCTGCAGGCGCTCAACGAGCGGCTCACCGCCGACGTCGAGCGGCTCACGGCCGAGCTCCACGCGATCGTGGGTCGCCCGTTCAACGTCAACTCCCCGATCCAGCTGCGCGACATCCTGTACACCGAGCGCGGCCTGTCGCCCGGCAAGAAGACCAAGACGGGGTACAGCACCGACGCGGCGACGCTCGAGAAGCTCCGCGACCAGTGGCCCGAGTTCATCGACCCGCTGCTGCAGTACCGCGAGGTCGAGAAGCTGCGCGGCACCTACGGCACCGGCCTGCTCGCCGAGGTGGCCCCCGACGGACGCATCCACGCGACGTTCAACCAGACGGTGGCTCGCACCGGCCGGCTGAGCAGCGACCAGCCCAACCTGCACAACATCCCGGTGCGCAGCGACGAGGGTCGCCTGTTCCGGAAGGCGTTCGTGCCGGCGCCGGGTCATCAACTGCTCGTCGCCGACTACAACCAGATCGAGCTGCGCTGCATCGCCCACCTCGCCGGTGACCCAGGCCTGATCGAGGCGTTCGAGAGCGGCCGCGACATCCACAACGCCACGGCATCGCGTGTGTTCGGGGTGGAGCCCGATCAGGTCACCGTCGACATGCGCTCGAAGGCGAAGATGGTGAGCTACGGCCTCGCCTACGGCATGGAGGCCTACGGCCTCGGTCAGCGGCTCGGCATCCCCACCGACGAGGCGGCGGTCATCCTCGACGCCTACTTCGCCGCGTTCCCGAACGTGAAGGCGTACATGGAGCACACGGTGAACGAGGCGCGCATGCGCGGGTACACCGAGACGTTGTTCGGACGTCGCCGGCCGATCCCCGAGCTGTCGAACTCCAACTTCCGCATCCGCCAGGCGGGGGAGCGGCAGGCCATGAACGCCGGCATCCAGGGCCTCGCCGCCGACATCTTCAAGGTGGCGCTCGTCCGGATCGACGCTGCGCTCGACGACGCCGGGGTCGCCTCACGGCTCGTGCTGCAGGTGCACGACGAGGTGCTCGTCGAGGTGCCCGAGGGCGAGCAGGAGCGGGTGGGACCGTTGGTGATCGACCTCATGCGTCACGCCGCCGACCTCGACGTGCCGCTCGAGGTGAACGTCGCCTGGGGTCGCACCTGGGCCGACGCCAAGGGCTGACGGCGCCGTGCCGGACTCGCCGGACTCGCCGGACTCGCCCCGATCGCCCGACTCGCCGGTCGGGTCGCACTGGTTCGAGCCGATCGCCGAGCATCTCGGTCGCGCGTACCTGCGCTACTCGTTCACGAAGGGCACCCGCCAGGAGGTCGACCACCTGGTGGACGCGCTCGGGCTCGTCCCGGGTCAGCGGGTGCTCGACGTCGGCTGCGGCCCGGGCCGCCACGCGCACGAGCTCGCCCGGCGCGGCCTGGTCGTGCACGGCATCGACATCGCCCAGCGGTTCGTCGATCTGGCCACCGAGGGTGCCCCTCCCGGGGCGACCTTCGAGCGCCTCGACGCCCGGGCGCTGGCGTTCGACGCCGAGTTCGACATGGTCGTGTGCCTCTGCCAGGGGGCGTTCGGCCTCATGACCGCGAACGGCGACGACGAGACGGTGCTCTCGGGGATGGCGCGTGCCCTGCGCCCCGGTGGGCGGCTGGCGCTGTCCGCGTTCAACGCCTACTTCGCGGTGAAGTACTTCGAGTCGGCCGTGTTCGACGCCGACAGCGGCGTGAACCACGAGCACACCGAGGTGCGCGACGAGCAGGGGCGGCCGGCCACCGTCGACCTGTGGACGGGCTGCTACACCCCTCGTGAGCTGCGGCTCCTGCTCCGCTCGGCCGGCCTCCGGTGCGACCGGATCGCCAGCGTCGAGCCGGGCGGGTACGGCGACGCGGCGCCCACCGTCGAGTCGGCCGAGTTCCTGGTCCTCGCGACCCGGATCTGACCGACGGCGCCCGCGTCGTCGGCGGTCGCCCGGCACACACTCCGGATGCCGGAGCTGGTATCCTCGACGAGTCCAGATCCACTGGACACCTCCATCTCCACCCCCGTCGCACGGGTCCGGTGCACCGTCTGGTGCCCGAGGCCACCGACCGGGGGCCGGGGACGGCGAAGCTCACCGATCCACATCCCGAAAGCACCAGTCTCTTGTCCGACACCTCCACCACCTCGTCCGGCGCCTCCGATCCCATGGGCTCCTTCGACGACGAGGGCAACTACACGCCCCGCCAGATCATCGCCGACGACCTCGGCATGTCCTTCGCCGAGGCCATCGACGGCACGATGGTCGACGTCGAGGACGGTCAGCTCGTCAACGGCACGGTGGTGAAGATCGACCGCGACGAAGTGCTCCTCGACATCGGCTACAAGAGCGAGGGCGTCATCCCCGCTCGCGAGCTCAGCATCCGCAACGACGTCAACCCGCACGAGATCGTCTCGATCGGTGAGGCGATCGAGGCCCTGGTCCTCACCAAGGAGGACAAGGAGGGCCGTCTCGTCCTGTCGAAGAAGCGGGCGCAGTACGAGCGTGCCTGGGGCACGATCGAGAAGATCAAGGAAGCCGACGGCATGGTCGAGGGTCCGGTGATCGAGGTCGTCAAGGGCGGTCTCATCGTCGACATCGGCCTGCGTGGCTTCCTCCCGGCGTCGCTCGTCGAGCTGCGTCGTGTCCGCGACCTCGCCCCGTACGTCGGCAAGACCGTGCAGGCGAAGATCATCGAGCTGGACAAGAACCGCAACAACGTCGTGCTCAGCCGTCGCGCCTTCCTCGAGGAGACGCAGAAGGAGAGCCGCGACAGCTTCCTCACCAACCTCAAGCCCGGCGAGATCCGCCAGGGTGTGGTGTCGAGCGTCGTGTCGTTCGGTGCGTTCGTCGACCTCGGCGGCATGGACGGCCTCATCCACGTCAGCGAGCTGTCGTGGAAGCACGTCGACCACCCGGGTGCCGTCGTCGCCGTCGGCGACCCCGTCACCGTGCAGGTGCTCGACGTCGACTTCGACCGCGAGCGCATCAGCCTGTCGCTCAAGGCCACCCAGCAGGATCCGTGGCAGGAGTTCGCCAGCACCCACGAGGTCGGCCAGCTCGTGTACGGCCGTGTCACCAAGCTCGTGCAGTTCGGTGCGTTCGTCCAGGTCGGCGACGGCATCGAGGGTCTCGTCCACATCTCGGAGATGTCGGCGCACCACATCGACTCGCCCGAGCAGGTCGTCACGCCCGGCGAGGAGCTGTGGGTGAAGATCATCGATCTCGACCTCGCCCGTCGCCGCATCAGCCTGTCGATCAAGCAGGCCGCCGAGGGTGGCGAGCTGGCCGAGGAGTACCGCCAGCACTTCGCCGTCGACGAGCAGGGCAACTGGACCGCCGGCCCCGACGACGCCGAGCGCGAGGCCGCCTGGGCCGAGTACTACGAGAACGGTGGCGAGGCTCCGACCGAGGAGGCCTGAGCCGTCGGGCCGGCCGGCCCGCACCTCAGCTCGACACGATGCCGACCGGTCCGCCGGTCGGCATCGTCGCGTCCGGGGCCGGTCGCCGGTCGCTCAGGCGGCCCGGTCGCGAGCTCGCTGCTGGCGCAGGAGCCGCTGACGAGCAGCGCGGCGCTCGGCGTCGCGCACCGACTCGGCGGCGCGCCGGCGGAGCAGCGCCCACGCCTCGGTGGGGGTGGCGCCGCTCGCCTGCACGGCACCGGCGCGGGCCGAGGCGGCACGGTCGGCCCGTTCGGCTTCGGCGATCCAGACCGGGGTGACGGACAGCAGGGTGCCGTCCCACGCTCGCACGTGGTTCTCGCGGTAGGTGAGGAAGGTGCGCCAGCCGGCCCGTTCGAGCACGCGGCGGTCGTGGTCGTCGAGCGGGTGACCGTGCCGGCGATCGCGGCGGGCACCGGCCGGGGAACCGGTGGACGGCGACGTGGCACCGGTGGGGGAGGGCAGGAGCATCGACATGCGATCACTGTGACAGAGGGGTGTTGTGGAACGTCAGTGCCGACAGGCTGTGACGATCCTGTGCACAGGGGGACGAACCCGGTGCACAACCGTGTGCGCAACGCGACGACGGCCCGGAACCGGTGCCACCCTGTGGACATCGGTTCGCGGGCCGTCGACGGGACGGACGGTCGGTGCCGGAGCGGATCGGGCCGCCGGGCACCCGTGGCTCAGGCCTCCGGCAGCGGGTAGTGGATGCCGGGGATGCCGCCGGCCATCGCCTCGTACCAGTCGGGCCGAGGCACCACACCCGGGTAGCCCTTGCCGACGCGAGGCGCGCTGTCCGCGTTCCACTCGTGGTGGATCGGCGGGATCTGGTACGTGCCGTTGGAGGCGTTGGTGCCACCGTCGACGAACAGGTCGTGGCCCGTGATGTAGGCGGCCATCGGCGAGCACAGGAACATCACCGGCCCGACGATCTCCTCGAGTTCGCCGACGCGGCGCATGGGCGTGCGGCTGGCGATCCACTTGTCCATGCCCATGCCCTCGAGCGCCGGCCGGACCATCTCGGTGATGATGAAGCCCGGCGAGACGGCGTTGACGCGCACGCCGCGGTCTGCCCACTCGCAGCCGAGCTGCTGGGTGATGCTGTGCACCGCGCCCTTGGCGGCGTTGTAGGCGATGACGCTGAGCTCGTTGGCGCCGGTGCCCATGATCGAGGCGATGTTGACGATCGAGCCGCCGCCCGTCTCGAGCATGTGGCGGCCGACCTCGCGGAGGTACAGGAACACGCCGTTGAGGTCGACGGCGAGGATCCGGTTCCAGGTCTCCATGTCGAAGCGCTCGGGCGCCATGCCGCGCAGGTCGGAGATGCCGGCGTTGTTGATGAGCGAGTCGATCTTGCCGTGCTCGGCGATGGCGGTCGACACCACTCGGACGACGTCGTCCTCGTTCGACACGTCGCCGGACACGACCGTGACCTTCGGTGAGCCCATCTCGCGGCACGTCGCTGCGACGCCTTCGAGCAGCTCGGCCGAGCGGGCCGTGAGGACCAGCGACGCACCCGCCTTGGCGAACCCGTGGGCGAAGCCCTCGCCCAGCCCGTACGACGCACCCGTGATCAGCACCGTCTTGCCCGTGAAGTCCATGCGTGGCTCCCTCGCCTCGGCCGGTCGCCCCCTGCGACCGGTTCCTGGCGTGCAGTCCACCACATCGCGTCCCACCCGTTCGTGTCGGGCAGCCCGGACCATCGCCGTGCGGCGGCAGCCGGCCGTCGAGCGTCGTCAGGTGAGCTTGACGATCCCCATCTTCACGGCCATCAGCACCGCCTGGGTGCGGTCGCGGGCCTGCAGCTTCTCGTAGATGCTCGCCAGGTGGTTCTTCACCGTCTTCTGGCTGATGAACATCTTCTCCGCGACCTCGCTGGTGGCGAGTCCGTCGGCGATGTGCTGCAGCAGCTCCTCCTCGCGCGGCGACAGCAGCGAGACCGGGCCGTCCTCCTTCTTCGCCTCCTGCAGCATCACCTCGGCGAGGCGGGGCGACAGGATGCGGTCGCCGTTGGCGGCGAGCTTGATCGCCATGACGACCTCCTTCACGGAGGAGTCCTTCGTCATGTAGCCGACGGCGCCGGCCTTCATCGCCCGCTCGATCACCTCGCGGTCGATGTGCATGGTGAGGATCACGACGCGCTGGCGTGCATCGGCCTGCACGAGGCGCCGGGTGGCCTCGATGCCGTCGATCTGCGGCATGGAGACGTCCATCAGCACCACGTTGGGCTTGCTGTCGAGGGCGATCTTGATCGCCTCCTCGCCGTTGGACGCCTCGGCGATCACCGGGATGCCCTCGGTCTCGAGCGACCGCCGGAGCCCCTGGCGGAGCATGGTGTGGTCGTCGACGAGCATGACGGTGGGCGGCTTCACGACCGCACCTCGCCGGGGTCGAGCTCGACGGCGATGGTGGTACCGCCGCCGGGCGTGGACTCCACACGCAACGATGCGCCGATGCCGTGGGTGCGTTCGCGCATGCCGATCATGCCGTACCTATCGGCACGTCGGGGCCCGTTGTTGAGGCCGATCCCGTCGTCGCTCACCTGGAGCAGCACCCGGTCGGGGTGCGAGAGGTAGGTGACCCGCACCGTGGTGGCCTGGGCGTGGCGCTCGACGTTGGTGATCGCCTCGAGCGCGATCTGCCAGAGCTCGCGCTCCACCTGCCGTGGTGGCCGTGACGGGGCGTCGACGTGGGCCTCGGTGCGCAGCTGGCGGCGGTCGCCGACCCGTGCGAGGTGATCGCGCAGGGTGGCGGGCAGGTCGCGCTGGTCGGTGACGTCGGTGCGCAGGTCGTGGAGGGTCTCGCGGATCTCGTTGACGACGGCGGTGACCTGCTGGCGGAGGTCGACGAGCACCTCGTCGACGGGCCGTCCCTGTGCGGCGAGCTCCTGGGCACGGTCGACCTCGAACCCGAGGAACGCGAGCGACGACCCCACCTGGTCGTGGAGGTCGCGGGCGATGCGGCGCCGCTCCTCGCTGACGGTGGTGGAGCGGATCCGCCGGAACAACCGGCTGTTGTCGATCGCGATGCCGAACGGCTCGGCCAGGCCGTGGAGGATCTCGGTGTGCTGCTGCGTGAGACCCTCGGGCCGGTCGGACTCCACGGCCAGCAGGCCCACCATGGTGCCGCGGGCCCGCAGCGCCGCGTACAGGCCGCTGCGCGCCGACGGCGAGAGTCCGGTGCCCGCGGGGAGATCGGCGATGCGCACGGTGCGCGGTGCGTCGATGGCCGCGCGGACCATCGACGGGGCGGTGGAGAGCGTCATCTGGGCCTGCGCGGTGTTGCCGGTGTTGCGGAAGACGTCCAGGCGTCCGTCCGTGTCGTCGAGCAGGTACAGCGCGAGCGAGTCGCAGGGCACGAGGGCGCGCACCCGCGAGAGGGTGGAGTCGACGACGTCATCGAGATCGAGCGACGCCGGCATGCTCTGCGCCACGCGCTGCAGTGCGAACAGCAGCGAGTTCGCCTCCGACAACCGGTTGACCCGACGGATCGCGGCTTCCTTCTGCCGGGCCGCGTCGAGCGCGGCCCGCTGCGACAGGCCGGTCGTGAACGCCACCACACCGAGCAGGCCCGCCCACATCGCGGCGTCCCTCGCTCCGGTGGTGACGCCGGCGTCGGGGACGTGCTGCACGGTGACGACGACCAGCGAGGCCACGATCAGCTGCGCTGCGAAGGCGCTGCCGGCGGCGAAGCCGGCCACCATCACCGACGGGATCAGCGTGAGCGCGAGCGGCGACGTCCAGGCGCCGGTGAGCATGACGAGGCCGGTGTGGAGCGCGTACTCCACCACGACGCGCAGCCGAATGCGATGGTCGTCGCGGTGGGGGATCGGTCGCACGATCGCGAACACGGCGTACAGGGCGGCGACCGCGAGTGCCACCCAGAGCTGCCAGTTCTCGGACGAGAGATCGTCGCGGCCCTGGACGACGGCGCCGGCGAGGGCCAGCAGGCGGAAGGGCCACATCGGCGCCGAGACCGTGAGGCTCGGGGTGCCGTCGACACCATCGGGAGAACGAGCGTCGATCGTGCCGGCCGGCAGGGCACTTCGGCGTCCGGGCCGGCGGCGCTCGACGAGGGGCCAGTTGACGTCGGTGGGCGATGGGCGGTCGGCCGGATCGGGGGAGTCCACGGCATGCGGATCGTCCGTGTCAGCCACCGGCGTGCATAGTAGTGAGCGTGATCCTCGTGGGACTGACAGGCGGCATCGGCTCGGGGAAGTCGACCGTGAGCGCGATGCTCGCCGAGCGCGGCGCGGTCGTGGTCGACGCCGACCAGGTGGTTCGCGACGTGCAGCAGCCCGGTTCGCCGGTGCTCGAGAAGATGGCCGAGCGCTTCGGCGCGCAGGTGATCGCGGAGGACGGCAGCCTCGATCGTGCCGCCGTGGCGGCGGTCGTGTTCACCGACCCCGACGCGCTGAAGGACCTCAACGCGATCGTGCACCCTGCCGTGGGCGCGGAGATGAACCGGCAGGTGATGGCGCAGCGCGACACGGACCGGGTGGTGGTGATGGACATCCCCCTGCTCACCGAGAACCCGCGCGAGGGCCTGCAGGCGATCGTGGTGGTCGACGTCGACCCCGAGGTGCAGGTGCGCCGTCTGGTGGAGGGCCGCGGGTTCGGCGAGGACGACGCCCGTGCGCGCATCGCGAAGCAGGCGACGCGTGAGCAACGGCTCGCCACCGCGACGCACGTGATCGACAACAGCGGCACGCTCGACGACCTCGTCCCGCAGGTCGACCGGCTGTGGTCGGCGCTCGTCGCGTTGCCCCAGCTGCCCGCCGACTGGGAGATGCCGGTGCGCCCGCCCAAGGGCGAGTCGTCGGCCGAGCCGCCGGCCGAGCCCGCTACCAGCTGAGCCGGGCCTCGGTCTCGTCGTCGATCACGCGACCGGTGGGGACGAACCCGTACCGCTCGTAGAAGCGTCGGGGTCCGCCCACGCCCTCGACCCAGCTGGTGAGGAGCGACGAGTGGCCCTGTTCGCGCTGCCCGGCCACCACCGCGTCGAGCACGGCCCGCCCCACGCCGGCGCGCTGCCACCAGCGGTCGACGAGCAGGCGCCACAGGTACGGCTCGGGGTGTGCGTCGGTGACCTCGGCGAGCATCACGAACCCGGCCGGGTGGGTGGCGCCGTGGTGGTCGGTGACCTCCACACCCCGCAACCAGGGCACGACGGGCGCACCGTCGACCACCTCGGGGAAGAGCGCGTCGCGGTACGAGCCGAGCACGCTCGCGACGAACTGCTCCTGGTGCGGGTGCACGCGGAGATCGCCGTAGGTGCGGGCGAGGTGGTCGTCGAGCTCGACGAGGCGGATCGACGCGAACGAGGTGGGCCGGGTGAGCCAGGCGGCGCGTTCGTCGCGGAGCAGCCCGTACCTGAGGTCGTCGACCCACTCGCCGCGGACGGGGACGCTGCGGCGCGTGGTGCCCTCGGGGACGAAGCCGAGCAGGTCGAGGATCCGCATCGACGGGAGGTTGACCGGGTCGAGCGTCGCCGCGATGCGGTGGACGGGGGTGTGCGCGAACAGCGCGTCGACCATCGCCCCTGCGGCCTCCGACGCGTACCCGCGGCCCTGCTGCGTCGGGTCGAGCGTGTAGCCCAGGAAGGCGACCGCGCCACCGTCCTCGGGTGGACGGATCTCGACGTAGAGATCGCCGACCATCGAGCCGTCGTGCTCGATCGCGACGTTCACCGCCTCGCCGGGCGTGGGCCCCGACAGGTGCGCCTGCCGGCCGATGCCGGCGAGGGCGTCGTCGGGCGGGTACGGCAGCGGCCAGTCCTGGTAGCGGGCGACGTCGGGGTCGCCGCGGTAGGCGGCCATGAGCGGCGCGTCGGCCTCGACCGGCATCCGCAGCACGAGTCGTTCGGTCCGGAGGGGGAGGGGGATCGCGGCGTCCATCGGGCGCACATCGTGCCACGTCGAACGCACGTTCTGCTGGGGATTCGCCGGGGGTAGGCTCGGCGTCATGCCGACGCTCGCGATGACCGGTCAACCGTTCCAGGTGGTGTCCGAGTTCGAGCCGGCGGGCGACCAGCCCCGTGCGATCGAGCAGCTCAGCGAGGGCGTGCTGCGCGGCGACCGCTTCCAGACGCTGCTCGGCATCACCGGCTCGGGCAAGAGCGCCACGATCGCCTGGACGATCGAGAAGGTGCAGAAGCCGACGCTCATCCTCGCCCCGAACAAGTCGCTGGCCGCGCAGTTGGCGCAGGAGATGCGCGAGTTCTTCCCGAACAACCGGGTGGAGTACTTCGTCAGCTACTACGACTACTACCAGCCCGAGGCGTACATCGCGTCCAGCGACACGTACATCGAGAAGGACTCGTCGATCAACGACGAGATCGACCGGTTGCGTCACTCGGCCACCGCCGCGCTGCTCACCCGTCGCGACACCATCGTGGTCGCGTCGGTGTCGTGCATCTACGGCATGGGCAATCCCGAGGAGTACGCGGGCCAGTTGCTCGACCTGAGCGTGGGCGTCGACTACGACCAGCGCAGCATCCTGCGCCGCCTCGTCGACCTGCAGTTCGACCGCAACGACATGACGCTCGGCCGCGGCAAGTTCCGGGTGCGCGGCGACACCATCGAGGTCCACCCGTCGTACGAGGAGACGGTGCTGCGCATCGAGATGTTCGGCGACACCGTCGACCGGCTCACGATCGTCGATCCGCTCACGGGCGAGCAGCTGCGCGAGCTGAAGCGCACGCAGATCTTCCCGGCAACCCACTACGTGGCCGGCGACGAGCGGATGCGCAAGGCGGTGCTGGGCATCGAGGCCGAGCTGCAGGAGCGGCTGGCGTGGTTCGAGGCCAACGGCAAGTTGCTCGAGGCGCAGCGCCTCCGGATGCGCACCCAGTACGACCTGGAGATGATCCAGGAGGTCGGGTACTGCAACGGCATCGAGAACTACTCGATGCACATCGACGGGCGCAGCTACGGCGAGCCGCCGTTCACCCTGCTCGACTACTTCCCCGACGACTACCTGCTCGTGATCGACGAGAGCCACGTGGCCGTGCCGCAGCTCCACGGCCAGTACGAGGGCGACCGCAGCCGCAAGGACCAGCTGATCGAGCACGGGTTCCGCCTGCCGAGCGCCCGCGACAACCGCCCGCTGCGCTTCGAGGAGGTGATGGAGCGCGTGAACCAGGTGGTGTTCCTGTCGGCCACGCCCGCCGCCTACGAGCTGCGGGTGTCGCAGCAGGTGGTGGAGCAGATCGTCCGACCCACCGGTCTCGTCGACCCGGAAGCGATCGTCAAGCCGACGAAGGGCCAGATCGACGACATCATCGAGCAGGTCAACCAGCGCGTCGAGAAGGGCGATCGCGTGCTGATCACCACGCTCACGAAGAAGATGGCGGAGGACCTCACCGAGTACCTGCTCGAGCAGGGCCTCCGGGTGCGCTACCTCCACAGCAACGTCGACACCATCCAGCGCATCGAACTGCTGCGGGCCCTGCGGCTCGGCGAGTTCGACGTGCTCGTCGGCATCAACCTCCTGCGCGAGGGTCTCGACCTGCCCGAGGTCAGCCTGGTGTGCATCCTCGACGCCGACAAGGAGGGGTTCCTCCGCAGCGAGACGTCGCTCATCCAGACGATGGGTCGAGCGGCGCGCAACGTCGACGGGCAGGTGATCCTCTACGCCGACACGATCACCGACTCGATGCAGCGTGCGCTCGACGAGACGCAGCGCCGACGGCAGCGCCAGATCGCCTACAACACCGAGCACGGGATCAACCCGCAGACGATCCGCAAGGCGGTCGGAGACATCCTCTCGATGCTCGGCCTCGGCGGTGACGGCTCGGCGCCCGTGCCCGGGAAGGACCGCCGCCGCGAGCGCGAGCGCGACAAGGTGAAGCGCGAGCTGAAGACGCTGCCGCAGCAGGAGCTCGCCCGCCTCATCCAGACGCTGGAGGAGGAGATGCACCAGGCCGCGGCCGAGCTGAAGTTCGAGTACGCCGCACGCCTGCGTGACGAGGTGAACGAACTGCGGCGCGAGCTGCGCGACGCCGGCTGACCGGCGGGGCGGCGCGGCCGTCGCCGGCCGTCGCCGGCCGAGAGCGCCCTGCTCAGAGCAGATCGGTGAGGAGGTGGATGAGCAGTCCGGCGAGACCGCCGACCACGGTGCCGTTGATGCGGATGAACTGGAGGTCACGTCCCACCTGCAGTTCGAGGCGCCTGCCGGTGCTCTCCGCGTCCCAGCGCTCGACGGTGCTGGAGATCATGTTCGCCACCTCGTGGCGGTAGTTGGCCACCAGGTAGCCGCCTGCGGAGGCCACCCAGCGGTCGACCTTGCCCTGCAGCTCGGCGTCGTCGCGGAGCCGGTGGCCGAGCTGCGACAGGCTGAACGTCATCCGGCGGCGGAGCTCGCTGTCGGGGTCGACGGCCGCCTGCTCGAGCGAGTGCTTCACCTCGCCCCACAGCGACGCGATCCACGCCCGCACGTCGGGGTGTTCGAGCAGCTCCTCCTTCAGCTCCTCTCCCTTGCGCACGAGCTCCGGGTCGTCGCGGAGGCGCTGTGCGAACGCGATCACGCGCTGGTCGATCGAGCGTCGGACCTCGTGGTCGTGGTCGGTGCCGACGTCGTCGAGGAAGCGGTGCACGCCGGTGAAGATCTTGTCGAAGATGCGGTCGTCGATGCTCTCCGGCACCCACCAGGGCGACTCGTGCTGGAGGCGCTCGCGGAACGTGACCCGGTTGTCGTCGAGGAAGTTCTTGAGCCCGCTCATCGTTGCGTCGAGGAGACGCTGGTGGTGGCCGTTCTCCACCGCTACGTCGATCGCCCGGCCGACGAGCGGGGCGACCGGGGTGGCGCGGATGCGGCGCTCGACCATCGCCTCGATCGAGCCCGAGATCGCTGCGTCGTCGACCACCTCGAGCGCCCCACGGATGACGTCGCCCGCGGCGGACGAGGCCCGCAGCGCGTTGGCGGGGTGTGACAACCACTCGCCGAGTCGGGCGCCGACGTGGGCCTTGGCGAGGCGTTCGTTCAGCAGCTCCTCGGTGAGGAAGTTGTCCTGCACGAAGGTGCCGAGGGACTGGCCGATCTGGTCCTTGCGCTTCGGGATGATCGCCGTGTGGGGGATCGGCAGCCCGAGTGGGTGACGGAACAGGGCGGTGACGGCGAACCAGTCGGCGAGAGCACCCACCATCGCGGCCTCGGCGAACGCCTCGACGTAGCCGACCCACCCGGAGCGGTCGTCGAACGACCTCATGAGGACGAACAGCGCGGCCACGGCGACGAGCAGCCCGGTGGCCACCCACTTCATCCGACGCAGCTCGGCCGCGCGCTCCCGGTCGAGCAGGTCGGAGTCGGAGGCCATGCGTGCACGTTACGGAGCGCCCGGGTCCGCCGCGCATCACCCCGTGGCGTGCGATCAGCCGGGACGCTGCCGCGCCGGGCGGTCGCCTCGGATCACCAGGTGCTGGTGAGCGGGGCGCCGAGCACGGCGGTGAGCGACGACGCCGGCTGGGGCACCGCGAACAGGTAGCCCTGGCCGAAGCGGCAGCCGAGCTGCACCAGTCGGTCGCACTGCGCCTGGGTCTCCACGCCCTCGGCGATCACCTCGATCTCGTGCTCGGCAGCGCGCGTGAGGATGTGCGCGACTTCGGCGCACTCGCGGTCGCCGGCGGTCAACTGCTGGACGTGGCGGCGGTCGAGCTTGGCCCCGGAGATCGGCACACCGTCGAGCAGCGTGAGCGCGTCGAAGCTGTGCGGCACGTCGTCGAGCAGGAGCTTCACGCCGAGGTCGGCGAGGGTGCGCAGCTGACGCAGCGCCCCGGGGGTCAGCTCGTAGGCGATGCGCTCGTTGAGCTCGATCGTGATCGCGTCGGACTCGATGCCGTACTCGCCGAGGCGGCGTTCGACGAGTTCGGCGAGCCCGTGGTCGGGAACCCCGGCGAACTCGAGGTTGAGCGCCGCGCTGAGGTCGGGGATGCTGTGCGTGAAGTCGGACAGGAACTGCAGCGACGAGCGCAGCATGCGGTCGAAGAGCCCCAGCATCGACGGTCCGGTGGAGTAGGCGTCGAGGAACGAGTCCGGGCCGAGCACACCGTCGGCCGTCTGCATCCGGGCGAGCGCCTCGATCGCGACGACCTCACCCGTCGACAGTTCGACGATCGGCTGGAAGTAGGCCACCATCCGGCCGTCCACCTCGCCCCAGGGGTCGGGCGACAGGTCGGCGGGGGTCTGCAGCACGACGACGCTCTTCGTCTCCGCCTCGGCGATCGAGCCGAGGGCGGCGGCCACCGACTCGCCGAGCCGCTGGAAGCGCGACGGGTCGACGTCGTCGTGGAGACACAGGAACGCGAGGGCGGTGCCGTCCTGGCCGGGCACGCCGAAGGCGGTCCCGATCGGGGTGGCGCTGATCGTCCAGATCGCGTCGGTCTCCTGGTGCAGGTACTGCAGCAGGTGCAGACCGATGCGACTCAAGGCCGCGTCGAGGCTCGGGCTCCCAACCATCGAGAGGTCTATCGGCACGGAGCGTGTCGGACTTCAACGATTCCCCCGATCTCGAGGCGCCGAACTTGAGGGAGGGTCCCGGGATCGGCGGTCCGACGGACCGTCGGACGGGACCAGCCGACACATGCGAAACCCGCCGACAGAACGTGTGTTCGGTGGGCCGGGAGAGTAGCGTGGCGCCCAATGCCGTCACCCTCCCCCAAGACCGCCGATCACGGGAGGCACGCCGCCGGGACGATCGTCGTCCGCGGTGCCCGTGAACACAACCTCAAGAACATCAGCGTCGATCTGCCGCGCGACCGGCTCATCGTGTTCACCGGCCTTTCCGGGTCCGGCAAGAGCAGCCTCGCGTTCGACACCATCTACGCCGAGGGCCAGCGCCGCTACGTCGAGAGCCTCAGCGCCTACGCGCGCCAGTTCCTCGGGCAGATGGACAAGCCCGACGTCGACGTGATCGAGGGCCTGTCTCCGGCCATCTCGATCGACCAGAAGTCCGCGAGCCGCAACCCGCGGTCCACCGTCGGCACGATCACCGAGGTCTACGACTACCTGCGCCTGCTGTTCGCCCGCATCGGTGTGCAGCACTGTCCCAACGACGACACCCGTCTCGAGCGCCAGACCCCGCAGCAGATCGTGGATCGCATCCTCGAGCTGCCGGAGGGCACCCGGTTCCAGGTGCTGGCCCCGGTGGTGCGCGGTCGCAAGGGCGAGTACGACACCCTGCTGCAGGACCTGTCGTCACAGGGCTTCGTGCGCGCCAAGATCGACGGCGAGGTCGTCGACATCGCCGAGTTCCTGAAGCGCGACGAGAAGCTCGCCCGCTACGAGAACCACCACATCGAGATCGTGGTCGACCGGCTCGTGCGGCGCGAGGGCATCGAGCGCCGGCTCACGGACTCGCTCGAGACCGCGCTGCGCCTCGCGGAGGGCGTCGCCCAGGTCGAGCTCGTCAACCGCGAGGGCCAGGACGACGAGACGCTCACGTTCAGCCAGCACCTCGTGTGCCCCAGCTGCGGCACGAGCTACGAGGAGCTCGCACCCCGCAACTTCTCGTTCAACTCGCCGTACGGCGCGTGCGAGAGCTGCGACGGCCTCGGCACCACCTTCGAGGTCGACCCGGAGCTGGTGGTGCCCGATCCCGACCAGAGCATCAACGACGGCGCCATCGCCCCCTGGCGCAGCGCGCACACCCAGTACTTCACCCGCATGCTGGAGGCGGTGGCCGACGCGTACGAGATCGACCTCGACGCGCCGTACCGCTCGCTCACCGCGAAGCAGCAGAAGATCGTCATGCACGGCGTCAGCGGCAACCTGCAGGTGAAGTACAAGAACCGCTACGGGCGCACCCGCCAGTACAACACCGCGTACGAGGGCGTGATCCCCTGGATCAAGCGTCGCCACGAGGGCGCCGACAGCGACTGGGCCCGCGAGCAGTACGAGGGCTACATGCGCCTCGTGCCGTGCCCGGCCTGCGACGGTGCCCGGCTCAAGCCGGCCTCGCTCGCCGTGCGGGTGAACGACAAGCACATCTCCGAGATCTGCGACATGAGCATCGGCGAGTCGTCGAAGTTCCTCGCCGGCCTCGAGCTCAGCGAGCGCGACCGCCTGATCGCCGAGCGGGTCACCAAGGAGATCAACGCCCGCCTGGGATTCCTGCTCGACGTCGGTCTCGACTACCTCACGCTCTCCCGGTCGGCCGGCACGCTGGCCGGCGGCGAGGCGCAGCGGATCCGCCTCGCGAGCCAGATCGGGTCGGGGCTGGTCGGCACCCTGTACGTGCTCGACGAGCCGTCCATCGGCCTGCACCAGCGCGACAACCGGCGCCTGATCGACACCCTCGTCCGGCTGCGCGACCTCGGCAACACGGTGCTCGTCGTGGAGCACGACGAGGACACGATCCGCGAGAGCGACTGGATCGTCGACATCGGCCCGGGGGCGGGCGAGCACGGTGGTGCCGTCGTGTACAGCGGCCCGGTGAAGGGCATCCTCAAGGCGAAGGACTCGATCACCGGTCAGTACCTCGCCGGCAAGCGCACCGTGCCCGTGCCGCAGCGGCGCCGGTCGCCGGGCGACCAGTGGCTGCGCGTGAAGGGTGCCCGCGAGCACAACCTGCGCAACATCGACGTCGACATCCCGCTCGGTTGCCTGGTCGCGGTGACCGGGGTGTCGGGCAGCGGCAAGAGCACCCTCGTGCGCGACATCCTGCTGCCGGTGCTGATGCAGCGGATCTACAAGAGCAAGGACGCGGCCGGCAAGCACAAGAAGGTCGAGGGCGTCGAGTTCCTCGACAAGGTCATCGACATGGACCAGTCGCCGATCGGTCGCACGCCGCGCTCCAACCCGGCCACCTACACGGGCGTGTTCGACAACATCCGCAAGCTGTTCGCCACAACGGCCGAGGCGAAGGTGCGCGGCTACCTGCCCGGTCGGTTCAGCTTCAACGTCGCCGGTGGTCGCTGCGAGGCGTGCGCGGGCGACGGCACGATCAAGATCGAGATGCACTTCCTGCCCGACGTGTACGTGCCGTGCGAGGTGTGCAAGGGCGACCGCTACAACCGCGACACGCTCGACATCACGTTCAAGGGCCGCAACATCGCCGAGGTGCTCGACATGCCGATCGCCGAGGCCGTCGAGTTCTTCTCGAACCAGCCGGCGATCGCCCGCCACATGCAGACGCTGATGGACGTCGGCCTGGGCTACGTGCGGCTCGGTCAGAGCGCGCCCACGCTGTCGGGCGGCGAGGCCCAGCGTGTGAAGCTCGCGAGCGAGCTCGCGAAGCGCAGCACCGGCCACACGATCTACCTGCTCGACGAGCCGACCACGGGTCTGCACTTCGAGGACGTCCGCCGCCTGCTCACCGTGCTGTCACGGCTGGTCGACCAGGGCAACACCGTGCTGGTCATCGAGCACAACCTCGACGTCATCAAGACCGCCGACTGGATCGTCGACCTCGGCCCCGAGGGGGGCAGCGGCGGCGGCACCGTGGTGGCCGAGGGTCCGCCCGAGCACATCGCCACCGTCGACGCCAGCCACACCGGCCGCTTCCTGCGTCCCCTGCTCGGCATGTGACCGATCCGCGATGAGGAGCGTGCGGCCCTGGCGACCGCACCTCTCATCGCGTCGGCGCTGGGCGGACCCCGGAGTCGGGCAACCGCATCGTGCACACCCCCGGGGGGTGTGTGACACTGCATCCGTGACGCTCCACACGCCACCGGTGCCCGTGCTCGACGACGACGAGCGCGCCGCACTGCAGCGTCGCACCCTCACCACCATCCGCATCGCCCAGGTGCCGTCGCAGGCTGCCGTCGCCGGCATGGTGGCGGTGGTGGCGCTGCTCGTCGGTGAGCTGATCGAGAACGACCGCCTCGCCGGCACCGGCAGCGCGATGTTCACCCTCGGTTCGGCCCTGGTGGCCGTGCCGTTGTCGGGCTTCATGCGCCGCCGCGGCCGCCGGCCGGGCCTCGTGCGGGCGTGGACCGCGGCGTCGATCGGTGCGTTCGTCGCGGCCGTGGCCGGACAGATCGGGTCCTTCCCGCTGTTCGTGGTCGGCATGCTCGCCTTCGGCGCCGGACAGGCCGCGGCGCTGCAGGGGCGCTTCGTCGCCGCCGACCTCGCCGGGCAGGACGACCGCGCCCGGGCGATCGGCTCGGTCGTGTGGGTCGGCACGTTGGGCGCCGCCTTCGGTCCGCTGCTCACGCCGTGGGAGCGCCGGGTGGCCGACGCAGCGGGGCTCGAACCGCTGGTCGGACCGTTCCTCTTCGCGTCCGTGTTCTTCGCGATCTCGGCCGTCGTGGTCGCCGTGCGGCTGCGACCCGACCCCCTCGTGGCCGCCGGGCTCACCGACCCCGACGCGCAGCGGGTGCGGCCGCTGCGCCAGGTGCGCAACGCCGCCCAGGTGGTGGCCACGCGGCCGATGGCGCAACTGGGCCTCGCGTCGATGGTGGTGTCGCAGACCGCGATGGTGGCGGTGATGACGATGACGCCGCCCTACATGAAGGACCACGACCACAGCGACCTCAGCGCCTACGTGATCGCGCTCCACATCGTCGGGATGTACGGGTTCTCACCGTTCGTGGGTCGTGCGGTGGAGCGGATCGGGCGGCGGGCGTCGATCATGGTCGGCTCGGTGGTGCTCGGGGCGGGGACGGCGATCTCGGTGGTGCTCGGCTATTCGGCGCCGGCGGTGTTCGTCGGCCTGTTCCTGCTCGGGGTGGGGTGGAGCTTCGGCCTGGTGGCCGGCAGCACGCTGCTCACCGAGTCCGTGCCGGTGGAGACCCGGGTGGAGGTGCAGGGTGGCGGCGACCTGCTGATGAGCCTGTTCGGCGGCGCGGCGGCGTTCGCCTCGGGCTTCGTGAAGGCGTCGTTCGGCTTCTCGACGCTGGCCTACGCGGGCAGCCTGCTGGCCCTGGCGATGCTCCTGTACGCCATGTCGAACCGTCGCGAGGCCACCGCCGCCGCCTGACCTCGGGTCGGAGGTGCCCGACGTGGGCGCTCCGGACGTGCGCCCGCCCGGTGGATCAGTTGCCGCGGAGGCGCTTGCCGAGTTCGCTCAGCCGCTTGCGCTCGGCCTCGCTGAGGCCGACGGAGTTCATCTTGTCGAGCAGGCGATCCATCTCGGCCTGGTCGCCGGGGGAGGGGCCGTTCCACGGGCCCTGGCTCACCACGCGGTCGAAGTCGCGGCTCTGCTTCTTGCGCTTCGCCGGCTTGGCGGCGGGCCGGCCGCTCCGGCTGCTGCCCTTGCCGCTCTTGCCGCCCGCGAGCTGGGGGATGAACCCCATCGTCTCGCGCAGTTCGCCGAACTGGCGCATCACGATCATCGCCAGCGCGATCGTGAGCAGGAGCTGCACCAGGTTGCCGTACCAGCGCTGGCCGAGGTACTGAAGCACGTCGAGCGCCACGAAGATCACGGCGATCAGCCAGGCCGGGATGCCGAAGAAGAACGGAGCGTTGGGCTGGTCGGCGGCGAAGATGCACAGCATCGCCGTGCCGAGCAGGCCGATGCCGACGGCCGCTGCACCGGAGAACGTCAGGACGGTCACGACCGTGGCCGGGAAGACGATCAGGATCAGCACGAGGCGCGTGTAGCGGATGCGTCCGACCATCTCCTCGACGCGGTGCCCGAAGATCCAGAAGAAGACCAGCGAGATGGCCGCCCAGATCGACGGGTCGGTGGCGACCGGCCAGGTGACCAGGCGCCACAGCTCGCCGGCGCGGACCTCCGCGGGGAAGAACACGAGGTTGCCCAGCGCACTCGGGCTGACGGCGTAGGCGAACATCGACAGGACGCCGAGGCCGACGAGCAGCGCGGTGGTGGTGACGTCGAACCCGCCGAGTTTGAACCACCCGTCGCGGGGTCGGGGCTCGGGGAAGTTGAGCTGGAAGCGGCCGGTCACGCCCGGAACCCTACCGGCCGTAGCCTGGGGCTCGATGGTCACTCGTCCTCCCGCCGGCACCATCCCGGACACCCCCGGGTCCTACCAGTTCAAGGACGCGCTCGGCCGGGTGATCTACGTCGGCAAGGCGTCGAGCCTCCGCCAGCGGCTCTCGAACTACTTCCAGGATCCCCGCAACCTCCACCCGCGCACGGCGCAGATGGTGGCCACCGCGGAGACGGTGGAGTGGATCGAGGTCCGCAACGAGGTCGAGGCGCTCATGCTCGAGTACAGCCTCATCAAGCAGCACCGGCCTCGGTTCAACGTGCGGCTGCGCGACGACAAGAGCTATCCGTTCCTGGCCGTCACGATGGACGAGCAGTACCCGCGGGCGTTGGTGATGCGCGGGCGCAAGCGCAAGGGTGTGCGCTACTTCGGCCCGTACGCGCACGCCTACGCGATCCGTGAGACGCTCGACCTGCTGCTGCGCAGCTTCCCCATCCGCACGTGCAGCCCGGGCAAGTTCAACGAGCACCAGCGCCTCGGGCGGCCGTGCCTGCTGTTCCACATCGAGAAGTGCAGCGGTCCGTGTGTCGGCGAGATCGAGGAGATGCCGTACCGGCAGCTGGTGCACGAGCTGTGCGAGTTCCTCGACGGCGACACCGACGAGATCGTGCGCCGGCTCGAGCAGGACATGCGCGCGGCGGCCTCCGCGCTGGAGTACGAGCGCGCGGCCCGTCTCCGCGACCGGCTGGCCTCGGTGCAGCGCGCCGTCGAGAAGCAGCAGATGGTGGCCGAGCGGGGCGAGGACCTCGACGTGATCGGCATCGCCGACGACGAGCTCGAGGCGGCCGTGCAGGTGTTCTTCGTCCGCAAGGGTCGCGTGGTCGGCCGCAAGGGCTTCGTGCTCGACAAGGTGGAGGAGCTCACGCCGGGTGGGCTGGTCGACCGGATCATGGAGGAGATGTACGGCGACGAGCCCCCGGCCGGCGTGCCCAAGCAGGTGCTGGTCCCGGTGCCGAGCGACGACCAGGCCACCTACGAGGAGTGGCTCAGCCACCTGCGCGGGTCGCGGGTGCAGGTGCGGGTGCCGATGCGCGGTGACAAGCGGGCGTTGCACGAGACCGTCACCCGCAACGCCCGCGAGGAGTTCGTGCGCCACCGCCTGCGCCGCGCCGGCGACCACAACGCACGCAGCCGGGCGCTGACCGAGCTGCAGGACCTGCTGCTGCTGCCCGAGGCCCCGCTCCGCATCGAGTGCTACGACATGGCGCACCTGCAGGGCACCGACTACGTCGGCTCGATGGTGGTGCTCGAGGACGGGCTCCCGAACAAGCGTGAGTACCGCCGCTTCAAGGTGAAGGACGTACCGGGCAACGACGACTACGCCGCGATGGAGGAGGTGCTCACCCGTCGGCTCCGCGCCTACCTCGACGAGCGCGACCAACCGATCGGCGAGCGTGGCGAACGACCGGGCAAGTTCGCCTACCCGCCGCAGCTGCTCCTCGTCGACGGTGGCAAGGGACAGCTCGGCGTGGCCGAGCGGGTGGTGCAGTCGCTCGGCCTCGCCGACGAGATCCCGATCGCGTCGCTCGCCAAGCGGTTCGAGGAGGTGTACCTGCCCGGTCGCGGTGAGCCGATCGAGATCCCGCGGGGGAGCGAGGCCTTGTTCATGCTGCAGCGCATCCGCGACGAGGCGCACCGGTTCGCCAACACCTTCCACCGCGAGCTGCGCGGCAAGCGGATGACGGCGAGTTCGCTCGACGGCATCCCGGGCCTGGGCGAGGCGCGGAAGAAGAAGTTGGTGCAGGCGCTGGGCGGGGTGAACGCCGTGAAACGGGCATCGCTCGAGACGCTGCAGGACCTGAGCTTCCTGCCCGACGCCGTCGCGCTGGCGGTGTACACCAAGTTCCACCCGGACGGGGTCGACACCGCAGAGGCTTCGGGCGCCGCTGGCGCGCCGGTGAGCGTCACCGTGCGATCGGGATCAGCCGAAGGCGCTGAGCACCTCGGCGTGGAGTCGCTGGTAGGTGGCGAGTCGTTGCTCGGGGGTGGCGCCGAGGGTGAAGTCGGGGATCGCGAGCTCGTCGACCCCGGCCTCGACGTAGGTGCCGACGAGCTCGATCAATTCGGCGGGGCCGCCGATCAGTGAGCGGTCCTGCGGTGCCCGCTCGCGCAGCTTGTCGCGAGTGCGGTCGTCGTCGGTGAGGAAGAACAGCGCCTGACTCGACCGGCGCACGGTGTCCGGGTCGCGGCCGACCTGCTCGCACGCCCGCCGGAACACCTCGGTCCGCTTCGCCCGTTCGGTCGGGTTGCCCCACGTGTTCCAGACGTCGGCCCAGCGAGCCGTGATCCGCATCATCCGCGGGCTGCCGGTGCCGACGAGCAGCTCCATGCCGGTGGGTCGCGGGTCGAAGGGCACCGACTCGTCGTGCAGCAGCCCGTGGATCTGCTCGATCGCCCGCTCGAAGCGGGTGACGCGTTCGCCCGGCTCCGGCAGCTCGAAGCCGTAGGCCACGTGCTCGTTCACCTGCCAGCCCGCCCCGATGCCGAGCACGGCTCGCCCGCCGGTGACGTGGTCGACCGTGGCCGCCCGCTTGGTGAGCACCACGGGGTGGTGGATCGTCACCGGTGACACCATCGAGGTGAACGTGAGCCGAGGGACGACGGCGCCCAGCGCGGCGATCATCGTCCAGCACTCGTAGGCCGGCCCGCGGCCGACGCTGTCGTCGTCGGTCTGGGGCATGAAGTGGTCGGCATACCAGCAGCCGTGGAAGCCGGAGGACTCCGCCCAGGTGGCGAGCGCGAGCACCTCGTCCCAGGATCGTTCGTACGAGGGCCATACCGAGAAGCGCATGCCCCCGACCCTAGACACCCACCCGCGACGAGCGATGAGCGGCCGTGAGGGGCGCTCATCTCTCATCGAGGTGGTTCGGGCCTAGTCTCGCCGGGGTGAGCGACGATCTCTGGGAGACACACGCCGGGTGGTGGATCGACGGGTTCACCGACGGTGCCGACCCGGAGTACGAGGAGCAGATCCTGCCGCTGGCCGCCGAGGAGCTCGCCGGAGCCCGCCGGGTGCTCGACATCGGGTGCGGCGACGGTCAGGTGAGCCGGCTCGCCACCCGCCTCGGGGCGGAGGTCGTGGTGGGTCTCGACCCGACGTGGAACCAGATCGTGGTCGCGCACGAACGTGGCGGGGGAGCGGCGTTCCTGCGTGCCGGTGCCGGCGCGCTGCCGTTCGCCGACGCGTCCTTCGACGCAGTCGTCGCGTGCCTGGTGTTCGAGCACATCCGTGACGTCGACGACGCGATCGCGGAGGTGGCACGGGTGCTCACGCCCGGGGGTCGGTTCTGCTTCTTCCTGAACCACCCGCTGCTGCAGACCCCGAACAGCGGATGGATCGACGACCAGTTCCTCGACCCGCCCGAGCAGTACTGGCGGATCGGTCCGTACCTCGTGGAGGACGAGACGATCGAGGAGGTCGAGAAGAACGTGTTCATCCCGTTCATCCACCGACCCCTCAGCCGGTACGTGAACACCCTCGCGGCCAACGGGCTGCTGGTCGAGCGGATGGTCGAACCGGCCCCGCCGCCCGGCTTCCTGGCCCGTGCCGAGGAGTACGAGGCGGCCAGCACGATCCCCCGGCTGCTGTACCTCCGCACCCGGCGCATCGACGCGCCGACCCACTAGGGTTCGGCGCGTGACCGACGTCCTCGTCATCACCGGTCTCTCCGGGGCGGGCCGTTCTCAGGCGGCCGACGACCTCGAGGATCTCGGCTGGTTCGTGGTCGACAACCTGCCCGTCGAGCTGCTCGACAAGATCGTCGAGTTGGGCAGCGGCACCGGCGGCTTCACCCGGCTCGGGCTCGTGATCGGCCCGACGGCAGCTCCGGCCGACGTGCTCGACGGCATCCGGCGGCTGCGCCGCAGTCACCGCGTGCGGGTGATCTTCCTCGACGCCTCGACGCCCGAGCTCGTGAAGCGGTACGGCAGCAGCCGACGCAAGCACCCGCTCGACGACGGCAGCGCCGGCATCGCCGAGACGATCGAGCGCGAACGAGACCTGCTGGAGGGGGTGAAGGCCGAGGCCGACCTCGTGGTCGACACCTCCGACCTGAACGTCCACCAGCTGAAGGCCCTCATCTACGCCACCTTCGGAGACGAGCACATCCGGTCGAACATGCAGGTGGCGGTGACGTCGTTCGGCTTCAAGCACGGTCTGCCGCTCGACGTCGACCTGGTGATGGACGTGCGCTTCCTCCCGAACCCGCACTGGCAGGACGACCTCCGGCCGCTCACGGGTCTCGATCAACCGGTGCGCGACTACGTGCTCGGGCAGCCGTCGACCGCGGACTTCCTGGAGCGGTTCGAGCACCTGCTCGAACTCCTGATCCCGGCCTACGAGGCGGAGGGGAAGAGCTACCTGTCGATCGCGATCGGCTGCACCGGCGGGCAGCACCGATCGGTGGCGCTCACCGAGGTGCTCGCCGCCTGGCTCCGCGATCGGGGTCACCGTCCGCGGGTCACGCACCGCGATCTGCAGGAGTAGTCGCCGCCCGCGCACCACCTCCGCAGGCGGGTTCCCGGCGCGACCGGCGCCACGCCGGACCGTCCGCCGTTGACCGGGGTCGCCAGCTCCCGGCTCGACCGACCTCGGAGGCTCCTCTGGCTTCGTCACCCGCTCACGTCCCGCTGTTCGCTCCGGAGGAGCCCGCTGCGTTCGAGACGGTCTCGCAGCGGAACGCAGCGTCTCCCACCCTGCGTTCCGATCGCGCGGCGCCGGGTTCCGATCGCCCGCGTGCTGCAGCAGGTGCGGCGCCCGGGCCCCGACCGACGTGGCGCACGGACGGCGACGAGCTGATCGACCGAGCGATCGATGCGTTCAACGACTGGCGGGACACGGATCTGCGCGGGGTGCGGCACCTCCTGCGGCTCGACGCGTCGCTCGGTGCCCTGGCGTTCGACGCGATGTTGCGCGCCCTCGAGGCGGTGCGGTCGGGCGACCACCTCCGCGCCACCACCTGCCTGGTGGAGGCCGAGCAGCTGGGTGCCCGCGCGAACGAACCGAGGCTGGCGCTCGAGCTCGGCCTGGCCACCGGCTACGTGCTGCTCACGTTCGGCGAGCCGTTCGACGCCGCCGGGGCGCTCGATCACGTGTGGGCGACCGCCCCCGACGACCCCCGGCTCCGTCGCCGCGCGGCCGGTCTCCTCGCCGAGGCGGCGGCCCAGCTGGGCGAGGCCGAGGAAACGGACTGGTGGTGGCGGCAGGCGCTGCTCTGTGCTGGTGCCTGCGGTCCGGCGGCCGAGGCCACGGTGCTGCAGGGCATGGCGCACGTCGCGCTCCGCAACGCTGCGGCGAGCGGGGTCGGCGCGGAGCGTGAGGCACTCGCGTGCGGCGCACTCGCCGCAGTGGACGCCGCGGTGGAACGCCAGGCGCGTGCGGGACTCGAGGCCTCGGACCGGGACCGTCGCCGGAGCCGGCTGCTGGCGGGTGAGGCGTTGCTGCTGCTGGGTCGCACCACGGAGGGCCGCGACGCGCTCGCCGAGGTGGTGGCGACCGGTCGCGACGCAGCGCTCGGGGTGGACGACCTGCGCCCTCGCGCCCACCTGCTGTTGCTCGAGGTCGAGCTCGAGCGCGGTGACCTCGTCGCCGCAGCCCGTCACGGCGAGCGTGGCGTGGCCTCGTGCGGCGACCAGCGCCTCGAGACGACGCTCGCCCTGCTCGCCTCACGGTCGGCAGCGGTGCACGAGCGTGCCGGCGACGCGGTCGCTGCGTTGCGGTGCCGTCGTGTGGCCGCCGACGTGGAGGCGCGGCGGGCGCGGCGTCACGCCGATCCCGATGCGCTCGCGGTCGAACGTCAGCGCCACGACGCGCTCCGTGGCGCCCGGGCGGCCCGCTGGCACGGTGCGGTGCGACTCGCCGCCACGCTCGACCCGCTGACGTCGTCGCCGCACGATCCCACGACGTCACCTGCTTGACGAGGTGAGAACGATCGGCACCGTGGACCGCGACGCCCGAGGCAGAGCCGTCGCGTCGGCTCGGACGGAAGGATCGCTCGCACGGCTCGACGCGTGATCCCGCTCGCCGAGGAGGTGAGCCGCATCACCTCGCTCGGCGCCCGCCGCGGCTGACCACCGCGCGAATCCGTCGCCGCGCGCCATCGCCCGCGGCGATTCCCGTGATCGTCAGGAACGGTGACGACGGGACCTCCTTCCCTGCACGGAAGCCCAGGCCAGGACCGACCATTGGGTACAGTCGCATCGGCTCTCAGACCCCCACGGGTGTCCTCGACGCGAGGTCGCCCTGGTCCACTCAGGCAGGAAAGGACGGCCGTCATGACGGTTCGTGTAGGAATCAACGGCTTCGGGCGCATCGGGCGCAACTTCTTCCGGGCCGCCAAGCAGCGCGGTGTCGACATCGACATCGTCGCGGTCAACGATCTCGGTTCGCTCGAGACGATGGCACACCTCCTCAAGTACGACTCGGTGCTCGGCACGCTGCCCCAGACGATCAAGGCCACCAAGGGCGGCATCTCGGTCGACGGCGACGAGCTGAAGGTCCTCTCGGTCCGCGATCCGAAGGAGCTCCCGTGGGGCGAGCTCGGCGTCGACGTCGTGATCGAGTCGACCGGCATCTTCACCAAGCGCGACACCGCCGCCTACCACCTCGAGGGTGGAGCGCCGCTCGTCATCGTGTCGGCCCCGTGCGACGGTGCGGACGCCACGTTCGTGTACGGCGTGAACCACAAGGACTTCGACTTCAGCACGCAGAAGGTGATCTCCAACGCGAGCTGCACCACCAACTGCTTCGTGCCACTGGTGAAGGTGCTCGACGACGCGTTCGGCGTGGAGCAGGGCCTGATGCAGACCGTGCACGCCTACACGGGCGACCAGCAGTTGGTCGACGGCCCGCACAAGGACCTGCGCCGCGCCCGCGGTGCGGCCATCAACATCGTGCCGACGAGCACCGGCGCGGCCCGCGCGACCAGCCTCGTGCTGCAGAGCATGAAGGGCCGGCTCGACGGCACCTCGCTGCGCGTGCCGGTACCCACGGGTTCGGTGGTCGACTTCACCGCGAACCTGAAGACCGCCGCCACCGTCGAGCAGATCAACGCCGCGTTCAAGAAGGCTGCGTCCTCCGGGCCGCTCAAGGGCATCCTGCGCTACACCGAGGACCCGATCGTGTCGAGCGACATCCAGGGCGACCCGCACTCGAGCATCTTCGACGCCGGGCTCACGATGAGCATGGGCACGATGGTGAAGGTGCTGTCGTGGTACGACAACGAGTGGGGCTACTCGAACCGCCTCGTCGACACCACCCTCTTCGCCGGCGCCAAGGCCGCCAAGGCCTCCAAGGCCTCCAAGCGGAAGAAGTGAGCCGTCGCCGTGGCTGATCCGATCCGCTCGATCCCCACCCTCGAGGACCTGGGCGACGTCGCCGGCAGGCGCGTCCTGGTGCGCACCGACTTCAACGTCCCGATGGAGGGTGGCGTCATCACCGACGACTTCCGCATCCGGGCGGCGTTGCCCACCATCACCTGGCTCACCGAGCGCGGTGCCACGGTCGTCACGGCGTCACACCTCGGCCGCCCCAAGGGGCAGCCGAACCCGAAGTACTCGATGGACCCGGTGCGCGCTCGGCTGGCCGAGCTCGCACCGGGCGTCGAGCTGCTGGAGAACCTCCGGTTCGACCCGGGCGAGGAGGGCAACGACCCTGCGTTCGTGGCGAAGCTCGTCGAGGGCGTCGACGCCTACGTCGACGACGCGTTCGGCGCGTGCCACCGTGCGCACGCGTCGATCGTCGGCCCGCCGCAGACCCTGCCGTCGGCGATGGGCCTGCTGCTGCAGAAGGAGGTCGAGGTGCTCCTCGGTCTCCGTGAGCGCCCGAAGCACCCGTTCGTCGCCGTGCTCGGCGGCTCGAAGATCTCCGACAAGCTCGGCGTGGTGGAGGCCCTGCTGAACACCGTCGACTCGTTGGTGATCGGCGGGGCGATGTGCTTCACGTTCCTCGCCGCGCAGGGCCATCCGATCGGGGCCTCGCTGTGGGAGCCGGATCAGGTCGACACGTGCCGCCGCCTGCTCGAGACGGCGGGGGAGCGGGGCAAGACCATCCACCTCCCCGAGGACATCGTCGGCCTCGACGCCGACGGCAACTTCGCCACCTACGGCGTCCGTCTGCCGGAGGGGGCCAAGGGCTTCGACATCGGTCCGGGCACCGCGGCCGCGTTCACCGACATCATCATGGACGCCCGCACCGTGTTCTGGAACGGCCCGATGGGGATGTTCGAGGACGATCGCTTCGCTGCCGGCACCCGCACCGTCGCCCAGGCGATGGCCGACACCAAGGCCTTCACCGTGGTCGGCGGTGGCGACTCGGCCGCCGCGCTCGCGCAGTTCCGCCTCGACGACGAGGTCGACCACGTGTCGACCGGTGGCGGTGCGTCGCTCGAGCTGCTCGAGCTCGGCGACCTGCCGGGCCTCGAGGCGCTCCGCAACGCCCCGAACGCCCCGGGCGCCTGACACCGCCCCGCGCGCCGACGCGCGCCCCGTCCGTCCACCCACGACTCCACCCAGCACCGAAGGACCCGCCATGCGCAAGCCGCTCATCTCCGGCAACTGGAAGATGAACCACAACCACTTCGAGGCGATCCAGTTCGTCCAGAAGCTCGCGTACCTGGTGGGCAAGGAGGACTTCGCGCAGGTGGACGTGAGCATCCACCCGCCCTTCACCGACATCCGGTCGGTCCAGACCGTGATCGACGCGGACAAGTTCGAGTTCATCCTCGGCGCCCAGCACTGCCACTGGGAGGACAAGGGCGCGTTCACCGGCGAGGTCTCGCCGGTGTTCCTCGCGAAGCTCGGTGTGCGGTACGTGATCTGCGGTCACAGCGAGCGGCGCGAGCTGTTCGGCGAGACCGACGAGATGGTGAACCGGAAGGTGCAGGCGATCATCCGTCACGGGATGACGCCGATCATGTGCTGCGGCGAGACGCTCGCCGAGCGCGAGGCGGGCGAGACCGAGTCGAAGGTGCTCGGCCAGGTGCGGGCGGGGCTCGCCGGGCTGTCGGCGGACCAGATCGGGGCGATGGTGATCGCCTACGAGCCGATCTGGGCGATCGGCACGGGCAAGAACGCGACCGCCGAGGACGCCCAGACCGTGTGCGCGGCGATCCGCACTGCGATCGTCGAGCTCGCGGGCGAGGCCGCGGCGACGGAGATCCGCATCCAGTACGGCGGGTCGGTGAAGGCCGGCACGATCGCGGAGCTGATGGCCGGCCCCGACGTCGACGGTGCGCTCGTCGGTGGTGCCAGCCTCGACCCGGACGAGTTCGCCCGCATCGTCAAGCTCGGCGTCTGAGCGGCGTCCGTCTCGGGCCCGGCAATCCGTCTCGCCGCCCGTCTCGCCGCCCGTCGGTCTCCTCGACGCCTCGTCCGACGTAGCGTCGTCGGAGGTGCGACCGGTTCCCACCACCTCGGGTGAGCTGGTTCGTCGCGTCATGGAACGAACGAACCGACTTTTCGTACATCTGAAACACGCTGGCTACTCGCGGGTAACGAGAGGTGATAGCGTCGGGCCGCTCACGCCGATCGGGGAGGACGGCGTGAGGGTTCGGCAGGCGTCGAACGCCGTGGCACCGGATGCTGCGGGCGGTTCCGTCTGCCGGAGGCAACCTCCCTCCGAACCACCATCAGGAGGACAACCACGTGAGCACCACGAGGCGCGGCACCAAGTTCGCCGCACTTGTCGTGGGTCTCTCGCTCATCGCCGCAGCTTGTGGCGGTGACGACGAGGAGACCACGGCCACGGACGCCGAGACGACGGAGACCACCGCCGCCACCGAAGAGACCGACGCCCCTGCCACCACCGAGGCCAGCACCGACACCACCGAGGGCTCGACGGAGACCACGGCACCCGCGGTCGACGCCGCGATGACGGTCACCATCGACCTCGCCGAGGAGGCGGTGTGGGAGGACGGCTCGCCGATCACGGTCGCCGACTTCCAGTGCACCCTCGACGCGAACCTGAACACGCCCGGCTCGATCAGCACCGTGGGCTACGACCAGATCATCAGCGTCGAGGCCGGCGAGAGCGACAAGCAGGTCGTCGTGAACTTCTCGACCGTGTACGCACCGTTCAAGACGCTGTTCGGCGCCCTCATCAAGGCCGCTGCCGTCGAGGACTGCTCGGACATCTCGACCGACTTCCAGGACATCAACGAGACCTCGGGTCGTCCGTACATCATGGAGTCGTGGAGCCCCGAGCAGTCGGTGTTCGTCCCCAACGAGAACTACTGGGGCGACGACACTCCGGTCACCGAGCGCATCGTGATGGTGCCCTTCGCCGACGGCGACACCCAGAACGCCGCCCTGCTGGCCGGTGAGGTCGACTTCATCTACCCGCAGTTCTACGGTGGCATCACCGCCGCGCTGTCGGACCCGAACGTGACCAACAAGGTCGAGTTCGGTGGCGACTACGAGGCGTTCTACCTCCAGAGCGACCCGAACCGCGGTGGCCCGTTCTCGGACCCGGTCTTCCGTCAGGCGTTCGCCATGTCGATCGACCGTGAGGCCGTGTTCCAGCAGATCTACGTCCCGCTGGCCGACGGCCAGGGCTCGCTCCTCCAGTGCGGCCCGATCGTCCCCGGCCCGTACTGCCCCGAGAACGCGTTCGCCGACCAGTACGACCCCGAGGCCGCTGCGGCGCTCCTCGAGGAGAACGGCTGGGCGAAGGACGGCAGCGGCTTCTGGGCGAAGGACGGCGAGGCCCCGACGATCCGCTGGATCATCAACACCGGCAACGTCCGTCGTGAGAACACCCAGGCGTTCCTCATCCCGCTGCTCCAGGCCGCCGGCTTCAACGTCGTCGCCGACAACTGCGACGCCGCCTGCTACTTCCAGCAGCGTCTGCCAGCACTCGACTACGACATGGCGATGTACATCAGCACCGCCCCGCCGGACCCGGGCTACCTGACGCCGGCCTTCGCCTGCGACCAGATCCCGAGCGACGAGAACGACCAGCAGGGTCAGAACTCGACCGGCTGGTGCAACGAGGAGGCCACCGCGAAGCTGAAGGAGGCCGACATCACCGTCGAGGAGGAGGCTCGCGCCACCCTCATCAAGGACGCCATCACGCTGATGGCGGGCGACTACGTGATGCTCCCGCTGTTCCAGTTCCCGAAGGCCGGCTTCTGGCGCACCGACAAGGTGGGCGGCCCGGTCGATGCCGAGCTGAACAACTACACGGCGTTCATCAACTTCCACCAGTGGGAGGACGTCGACGGTGATGGCCAGATCATCATCGGTGCCGAGCAGTGGCCGGAGTGCCTCAACCCGGTGACGGAGTGCGCCAACTCGTCGTGGATGGTGTGGACCACCGTGTTCCCGCTGCTCCCCGGTGTGTGGGCCACCACGAACGAAGGCACGTACGAGATCACCAACCTGGTGACCGGCGAGCCCGAGGTCGTCGTCAACGGCTGAGCCCGTTCCCGATCCGGTGGACCGGACGTCGGCTCTCGTGAGCCGGACTACAGTCCACCGACATCTCAGTTGACCGTGACACGGGGTCGGCCCCCACAAGGGGCCGGCCCCGTGCTCACACTGGACCCGGAGGGCGACCGCCCTCCATCGCAAAGGGGTGAGGCGTGCTCCGTTTCGTGTTGAGGCGCCTGTTCTGGGCGGTCCCGATGACCATCGTGGTGACGTTCCTCGTGTACGTGGCCCTCCGGATGGGCACCGATCCGCTCGCCAGCTATCTCCGCGTGAACCAGCGTGCGTCGGAGAAGAAGATCCAGCAGTACATCGAGACCAACGGCCTCTACGAG
>Ga0315901_10001081_pt1 | contig 39258 bp, 27 predicted proteins | sample LakEriMetagenome_10_FD_203761 | JGI IMG/M metagenome (GOLD analysis project Ga0315901, IMG submission 203761) | Freshwater fungal communities from buoy surface, Lake Erie, Ohio, United States - Buoy 2 MA116 | ecosystem: Environmental > Aquatic > Freshwater > Lake | place: USA: Lake Erie, Ohio...
CGCTGGAAGGTGATTTGCGTCTGGCTCCAAACGCAGGTTTTGACCCTAATAAGACTTATCCTGTGGCACTGAATATTGAGATTGAAGCGCCGGCAAAGCTTGCTGAAGGCGTCCCAAGTGCGACTTTGGCAGCCAAAGATGGAGCGGGTCAGCTGCCATCAGCAGCGGGGGATAACAAGGATGCCAACAAGGATAATGTTACCTCGGAAGTTGTCATTCTTGGTTTTGACACGGTTGCCTTTGAGCGTGTGCTGCCAACAACCAGCAACTTGATTCCGCTGGCGGTTGCTCACCTCTACAAAGAGAAAGATCTCATTAGCATCCCAACGAAAGATTTTGCACCGAAGCGTTTTCGCATGGAACGTAATCCGGGCCAGTATGTTCTTTTGTTTGCCTTCATTTTACCTTTAGTGACCGCTCTGTCGGGCCTCTATATCTTTGTGCGCCGGAGGTCTGCATGAAGCCGTGGGTTAAACTCACGGTTGCCGTTGCCGTGGGGGCCGCTATTTGGGGTGGCTTTTTGTTGGATGAGCATTTGGCTGAAAAGGAGCAAGTCAGTAAAAAACAGGAAGTTAAACTGGCTGATTTCGAGACCAAAGACGCTCTAAAGCTCACTGTTGAGAATAATTCTGGTCGTTTTGTTTTTCAGCGCGAAAACGCGACTGCAAATTGGAAGACGGTAGAACCTGCCGGTCTGCGTCCTGATCAGGACACGGTTAATAATTTGCTGGCTGCCGTTCAATCGACGACCTACGAGCAGCATCTCGAAGATGCTCATAAGGTGGCAGACGCTATCAAGTCAGGCAAATATGACGAAGGAAAAGACTTTGGTTTTGCTCCACCCCGGCATCTGGTAGAAGTGGAACTTGCAGCCGACAAGGATGCTGGAACAAAGGCCCGTAATCTTAAAGTTTGGCTGGGTGGTGACTTGAATATCGGTTCTGGTGCAGGAGCCGCCTTCAGTGCACTCTCGGTTTATGCCGTGTCCAGCGATCGCAAGGGACTGCTGGTTGTCGGTTCATCGATTGTGTCTTCGCTGAACAAAGAGCAAAAAGATTTCCGTTCAAAAATTATTGGTGATTTTTCAGTGACAGATGTGAAAGAGCTTCAGCTCACCAAAAATGACGGAACTCAGATTCTTCTTGTCAAGTCGCAACAAGACGGTCAAACTCAGTGGACTTTTTCTCAACCTAAGGACATTCGTGCCGACAATAATCAAGTTGGGCTCTATCTTGATTCTTGGACACGATTACGGTCCGACAAGATTACCGAAGCTGCATCCATTAATGATCAAAACAAGGCTGCACTCGGTCTTGCGCAGCCAAATGCGTCGTTGGTCGTTAAAGGAGAAGGCGGAAAGGTATTGCAGACGATTGATCTTGGTCTGACCAAAGATGCCCTCTATGCGACGATGAGTGATGGGGCTGTGGGTCAATTTGAACTAACGAAGTTCGCAGAGCTCGCCCCGCCGCTGAAGTACTTTAGGGATAGACGGGTTCTTCATGGAATTTCATTTAATGATGTTCAAAAGTTAAAGACATCGTCAGGGAAGGTTTATCAGAAAGAAGAGAAAAATTGGTATCTTGTGGGTACTGCTCCAGCGGCTGACCCCCAGAAACCAGAAAAGGTTGCCAACGAGGATGCACGAAAATTTGTTGAAGATTGGGAGTTTGCAACCGCGGATGACATTTTAGATGCGCGGGAGACAACAAATTTGGCGGGGTTGGGTTTAGACAAGCCGATCGCAAAGTTCACTTTGTTGTCTTCTGATGAAAAGAAAATTCAGATTGAAATTGTGGTTGGAAATAGGGTTCCAAATAACGAAAAATCGGTGTATGTGAAGCGCGCCGATTCTCCTGACGTGTTTGTCATGGAGACGAAATGGCTTGACGTCCTAACCCGTCTTGATCAAGGAGGGCAGAGTCCGCAAGCCAAGAAGTGAGGACTCCGCTCATGTCCGCAAAAACCGAATTAGTCCTGGTTCCGATTTCAACCCACACTGGCGAGTTGCGTGTTCTTGTGCGCCGCGACTCGCACAGCGAAAAGCATGTTCTTCCGCATGTTTTCCTTAAATCCGACCTGCTCCAAAAGTCCGCTCTTGAGTTTATTCTTCGTGATTTATTGTCCCAAACCGATGGCGAGGAGCTCAGTGCTTGGATTTCCTCTGCCAAGTGTAAGGACAGAGTTGTCGACGTTTATGACAGGGATCTTCTGTTTGAGGGTGCTCAGAGCGTTGCTATTGTGCGTGTTGTTGCCGTTTCGAGCGACATTGCACCAGAAGCCCGAGGAGTCTGGTTGACTCCCCAAGAATTGTTTGCTGAGCAAAGCTCCTTGAGCCATGATTGCCGCTTGTTTGTCCGTGATGCACTTGCCTTGATTCCCTTTTGGATTCGTCATTCTTCGCTGGCTTTTGAATTGTTGCCGAAGGTGTTCTCGATTCAGGACCTTCGTTTGCTGGTTGGTTTGTTATCGGGCCAAGAGATTGATCCGGGTAATTTCCATCGCCGTTTGAAACGTCTGGATGTGCTGACCCCGCTTGTCGCGGGCCAGCGGGTGCACCGCTGGGAATTTGCGTGGGGCAAAGGTGAAGTTTTAAAAGGAGAAGGGCTTATTCCATAAGCCCTTTTTTTTATCGCTCGCGCTTGACGTTCTAACGGTGAGAATCTATAGACTTCTGTCATTCCCCAGTAGCTCAGTCGGTAGAGCAGCGGACTGTTAATCCGCGTGTCGTCGGTTCAATCCCGGCCTGGGGAGCCATCTAGGCTCTAGCCAATTTTGGGTTCTACCCATTCTGGTTCTACCCATTCGGGGTCTACCCATTCTAAGGGGGCAAAGCCCACCGCAGTTGTCTTCCCACTTAGTTGCCTTCCGTTGGGTCTTTATTTTTCCATTCGGCGAGTTTATCGATAGCTTTTTTGAAATCCGGCTTGATGGATAAAACCCTTTCCATCAATCTGGTTGCCTCCTCTTCTCGTTTCATCATGAAGAATAATAGGGATTTATTGAACATAACGGCGTAATTGTTCGGGCTTTTTTTTAGAATTTGATTATATATCTCGAGCGATTTTGTAAATTGACAAGAATCTCGATAGCAGATCGCGAGTGAGTTCAGAAAGCTGATGTTTTCGGGATCTCTTTCGGATGCCTGACGCAGAAAACGCAGCGCCCTCGCATAATCTTTTTTGTAAAAGTAGCACAGCCCAAGTCGCTCATAGATAAGTGGCTGATCGAGCTTTGCTGTAAAACCAACGTCAAGAATAGAGATAGCATCATCATATTTTTCTAAACGCATCAGTTCATTTGTGATCGACTCGTAGCGAAAAATATTGAGCGGACTCATTTTGATGGCCTTCTGGAAACACTCCAGAGCCCCGGCAACATCTCCATCCTTGAGCAACAGTTCACCAACAAGAGAGTGTGCATGTGCGTGCTTTTCATCTTTTGAAATCGCAGATTTTGCTAGTTCCAGGGCTTCTGAATAACGCTCTTGCAAATTTGCAATCTTTGACAAGCCAAAATACGATCTTGAAGTCTTTTGATTTGTTGAAAGAAGAGCCTTGTAGACCTGTTCTGCCTTTTCGAAATTGTTGTTTTTAAGTTCGATTTTTGCTTGTTCAAAAAAGCGTTCCAAATTTTCATGCTTGTTGTAGTTGGCATGAGCTGATTTGACCTTGATGAGAACTTCATTCAAAATTACAGGCTTGACGATGATGGCGTCAACGCAAAGTTCAATCAATTCAAAGAATTTTTTTTTGTCAATCGGCTGAGTTAACAAGACAACAGCCCTTTTCTCGATGTTTTTATCTTCACGAATTTCAAGGATGATGTCAGTTGCTGTCGGTCCATCGAGCGAATTACTTATAATAATAATGTCAGCTGTTTTTTTTCGCAGTTCGTTGACGGCACTAATGCCGTCTCGAGTTGTGCGAACAGAGCCAAATCCTTTTTTTTGCAGAAATTGGGAAATAATAATGCGCACATCATTTTGTGGTTCAATGATTAAGACATCTAAATTTTGACCATAGGAATCAACATCCTCGAGATTGAAGATCTGACTTAAATTCTGCGGACCCATATGACCACGCGCTCCTTGGGGTGGTAGAGTCATGTTTTGCGTGCCTGCCGCAAAGGAATAACGCTGCTCCACACCCGTCTTCAGTCTAGGTCTTTTGGGGAGTCACTGCCAAGACGTTAAAGGGTCCAACAGTCAAGATGACGGCAGTGGGACCCAAGAGGTGAGCTTTGAAAAGTTTGCTCCCGTTTCAGATTTTTTCAATCAGCAGGCAGCTGGCTCCACCACCAAAGCCTAGTCCGCAGATCATCACTCGTTTGAGCAGTGATGAACGTCTTTTGGCGTGCAATCCTTCTAGTAGGGGGTAAGGGGGCAAGGGCAGGATGTTATTCTCGAGGGCTTCCAGTGCAAAGCAGAGCGCATGGACTCCTGCAGCCCCTAGCGTATGGCCCGTGAGCCATTTGCAGGGAAGAAGTGGTGGCAACTTAAAACCCTCGGCAGAGAAAATTGTTTCGTAGGCGAGGGCTTCTGCATGATCACCTTTTTGAGTTCCGGAGCCGTGGGGAACAATGAGGTCTAAATCATTTGCTGACCAGCCTGCTGTTCTGAGTGCTTTTTCCATCGCCCTCTGCAAGGCTTGTCCATCTGCCGAAATTCCCGTCAGCCCTGTGTTTTCTGAGGCCATTGCAAAAGCTGCAATCCGGGCGGTCGTGGTTGTTGTGGGTTTGACAGAAAGAAAAACGAGTCCGGCTCCCTCACCGAGAATCATTCCTTTGTCGTCAGCACCCATAGAAGACACTCGTGTGATGTGTTTGGGGGCGACGACTTTAGCCGCCTTCATCATCGCTGCGGTGAGCGGGGTTAAAGGTGCTTCACAACCTCCGGCAACGCAATGCTCAAAGAGTCCGCTGTTCAAAAGATGATAGGCAACGCCAATGGCATTCATGCTCGAAGTGCAGGTAGAAGAGAGCGTAAAATGTCCACCTTCAATTTCGAGAAGCTGTGAGACCAGTGAAGCAAAAATTCCTGCCGATGTCAGGGGGCTCGTTTTCGGAGCGACTCTTTGGTTTGTTTGAAATTGACTGACTGATTTTTCAATCAGCTCTGTGGCACCGCGACTCGTTGCTACAATTGCTCCGCAGCGAGTGCGATCTATGAGAATGCTATTTTTCACATCGAGGTTTGAATTTCGTTGAACGTGACGATCAAAAATCCGCGCTTTAAGCAGTAATGCAGTTGCAGCTAGAATTTGTCCAGCTCTATCCTGCTCGCGAAGACTCCGAGCGTCATCCATGTCATCCAATTTTTGTAGGCGTTTTTCTGCTTCGGGATGGAGCGCGTAATTGGAACCGTGTGTTTCCTGAGTGCCTGCGGATAGGAGCCGTGCAAAGCTCTCTTTACTGCCTCCACCGGCTGCGGAGAGCATTTCATGACCACAAATAAAAACGTCCACAGGACTTGTCTCCTCCGCGTGGGGTGGCGGCTCCAAATGCCAGCCATTGCCAGTTGGATAGGGTGCAGTTAATACAGAGCCTCATTGATATGTCAAAGTCTGATTCAGGCGGGCTGAAGACTGTGTTGAAAATGAAGGGAGTTGAAGACGTGAACTACGAGCAACTGATACAGCTCATTGAGCACCCTGTGCGTCATGACTATTCGCGGCAGGAGATTGCAAATGTTTATCAATTGCCTCTTCCTTCCTTGCTATTTGTTGCTGGTGGCATTCATCAGCGATTTCATCCGGGTCATAAGGTTCAACTGAGTCATTTACTGTCAATTAAAACGGGTGGCTGCAAAGAAAACTGTTCTTATTGTCCCCAAAGTGCTCATCATGAAACGAAGGTATCGAGCACCGGTCTTTTGGATCTTGAAACCATTCGTGCCCAAGCAACAAAGGCAAAAGAAATGGGTGCCTCGCGTTTTTGTATGGGAGCTGCCTGGACATCTCCTCCTAAACAAGGGCCTGCCTATGAGCGTTTGTTGCAGGCCGCCCGCGATGTTAAGGCCTTGGGCCTAGAGGTTTGTATGACTCTGGGTATGCTGGATCAAAAACAAGCGGATGATTTGCGCGCAGCAGGAGTGGATTACTACAATCATAATCTGGATTCGAGTCCGGAGTATTATGAGAAAATCATTACCACGCGCACGTATCAGGACAGACTCGATACGCTCTATCGTGTGCGTCGGTCCGGCATGTCAGTGTGTTGCGGTGGAATCATTGGGATGGGTGAAGAACTCACCGACAGATTTGGTCTGTTGGAGCAGCTCAATGGTCTGCAACCTCATCCGGAGAGTGTCCCGATCAATATTCTTGTGAAGGTTGAAGGAACTCCATTGGCAGATACCCAAGACATCGATTCCATCGAACTCGTGCGAATGATTGCAACGGCGCGCATTGTCTTGCCGACAAGTCGGATTCGCTTATCGGCGGGGCGGTTGCAGCTAACTGATGAAGCGCAAGCTCTATGTTTTGCGGCGGGTGCCAGCTCACTCTTTATTGGAGATAAATTGCTGACGACCGGCAACCCTTCCGGAGATGCTGATTTTGCATTGCTCGCAAAATTGGGTTTGACTGCTGAGCAAGGGGGAGAGGCCGACATCACTCTCCCTGAATGTGTGTCGGAATCCGCAGAGGTTCATTCAGCTTCGACTGCTTTGCACTCATCGGCACCAGCCTGATCATGCACGACGGGGCCGTAAAGAATTCAATGGGCGAAGGTCTTGCTTATCTCGAGCAATGCTCTCTGACGCAGCTCAAAGAGCTGGAAAGACAGTCGCGTCGACGTTCGTTGCAGCTTCGCGTGCAGCAGACTCATAGTAGTGATGGGCATGCTTCTGCGGAGCGGTATAAACATCATCTCCTATTGGAGAAGATCGCGAAAAAAGCCTGCGAACGTTATTGTGCTCATCCAATTGAACATGACCGCTGGAATCTTCAGTCGAACGATACGCTGGCTTTAGGGCGCAGTGGTGTTCTTCAGATCGTGGCGAGTGAGCTCGCTGGTCTTTATCCCGTCGGCAGTGGTTCATCCCGTTTGCTTGCCGGTCACTATCCGATCTTTGAAGAACTCGAAAAAATGTGGGCAGACATCTGCGGTCTTCCAGCAAGCCTTTATGTGAATTCAGGATATGTAGCTAACGAAATTCTTCCGCAGGTATTGGCTTTTCCAGAGGTCTCCTTTTTTTCTGACAGTGCCAATCATGCCAGCTTGATTGATGGCATTCGTCTCGCAAAGGTTCGTAAAGAACTGCGGCATGTCTTTCCTCATTTGAATTATCGAATTTTGGAGCAGCAACTGCAAAATTCATCGTCGCCTTGCAATATTATTTTTTGTGAGTCGCTCTATTCGATGGATGGCGATTTTTCAGACTTGCTCACCCTGCAGCGTCTTGCACGGCTGTATCGAGGAGTGTTGGTTGTCGATGAAGCCCATGCAACAGGAGTCTATGGAGCTCAAGGTTTGGGTGTTGCTGCCGAGGTGCTCAAAGGCGCTGACAATGTCATTATTGTGCATACCTTTGGAAAGGCCATTGCCACGCAGGGGGCAATGATCTCTGGCCCTCTTTGGTTGCGCGAATGGATCATCAATAAGGGAAGAGCTTTTATCTACACGACAGCGGCATCACCGCTGCTTGCTGCATGTACTTACGTGGCTTTGAAGAGTGTGTCTTCAGTCGTGTTTGACCAGACGAGAACGCATGTGTCGTATCTGAGTGCGCTGATGCGGCAGCTATTGAGGGCCAAAGGATACGCGCTCGGTGAGAGTTCTAGTCATATTATTCCAGTGCTTGTAGGCAACGATGCCGAAGCATTGAGTCTCGGTCGTTATCTACAGAATAAAGGTGTATTGACGGGCATCATTCGCCCACCAACAGTGCCGGAGGGCCAAAGCCGTTTACGGTTATCGCTTCATGCGGGCCTGCAGATGATGCATATTGAATCGCTTATCTCTGCCTTTCCTAAGCAGCCAGTGGAGTGAGATTTTTTCGGAGATTTTTTGCAATGATTCTATTTGTTGCTGGAACTGGTACCGGTGTTGGTAAGACTGTTGTGTCTGCAGCATTGTTGAGCGGGCTCACCCAGCACGGGCACAAAGTTGCATATTGCAAACCTATTCAAACAGGCCCGCTGAACGAAGACGCTCGCATGGTGGCTGAATTATCAGGTTGTCCGACGTTGCCGACACTTTTCAATTTTCCATTGCCCATGTCACCCGACCAGGCTGCTCATTTGTATCGTTCTCAGAATTTGTCTGATGTTCAGCCTCCGCTCACGGTCGAGTGTCTCAAGGAACATCTCACAGAGCTGTCCGCTCAGCATGAGATTCTTCTCGTAGAGGCAGCTGGTGGTTTGATGGTGCCTTTGAATGAGTTCGGTGAAACATGGCTCTCTCTATTAACACTGCTCGATGATTGTTACGTTGTCTTGGTGGGACATAGTCAACTGGGAACACTGAATCATTCACGTTTAAGTCTGGATGCGCTGCGATTGCGTGGTTTGCGCGTTTTATCATTGGTCTTGTCTGGTGAAAAGCATGAGTATAATGAACACAGTCTTCGTCGTGACTGTCCGGATGTACCTGTATTGAATTTTCTCCACTGTGATTTATCAAGTAGGACTAAGTTGCCAATTCAAGCGCGTGAATTGGCAAACTTTGTTTACGGTGAATATCAACGTCTGCAAATAATTCGTAAAGAAAACAGCGCCGCTTTGCAGAATCTCGATCTTGACGTTGTGTGGCATCCTTTCACCCAGCATAAGAAGCTGACCTCGCCTTTACAGGTTGTGAGAGCTCGTGATGTGTTTCTGGAATTGTCAGATGGAACGCGTTTGATAGATGGCATCAGTTCTTGGTGGGTTAACACGATCGGGCACGGTCGGACTGAAATATCTCAGGCCATCGCTCAGCAACAGCAAACCTTAGATCATGTTCTTTTCGCTGGGGTGACTCACCCACCAGCGGTGACTTTGGCTCAATCTTTAGTGCATTGGGCTGGGCCTCCCTTCCGAAAAGTCTTTTACAGCGACAATGGCTCGACATCGGTTGAAGTTGCGCTAAAAATGGCCTTTCAGGCTTGCCGTCAGCGCGGATATTCGCAGCGGACGCGTATTCTGGCAGTGCGTGGGAGTTATCACGGCGACACGGTGGGAGCCATGTCAGTGGCTGCAGCAACAGGATTTCATGATCCTTTTCAGCGACTTTTTTTCCCATGTTTATTTGTTTCACCGCTCACTAGTCATCGCAGTGTCTATTGTCCTGATGGGGGAGAGCATCGTGAAGAACGGCTTCAAGAGCTAGAAAATCTATTTGCTGAACATGGCAACGAACTTTGTGCAGTCATTGTAGAACCGCTGTTGCAAGGTGCCGGAGGTATGCTTGTTCAGGATCTGCATTGGCTCAGAAAGTTGTGTGAACTGACGCGGCGTTCTGGTGCCTTGCTGATTTTTGATGAGGTTTTTACCGGTCTGGGAAGGCTAGGAGAACGATTTGCGTTTCAAAGACTCGGTCTTGCGCCCGATCTTTTGTGTATCGCAAAAGGCCTGACAGGAGGTAATCTGTCATTGGCTGCAACGCTGGCCACACAAGATATTTTTGATGCCTTTTTGGCAGATGACTCTCAGCAGGCTTTTTTGCATGGGCATTCTTATACGGCGAATCCCATAGCGTGCGCGGCAGCCAACGTTGCTTTGGGAATTATTGAGAAGGAAGGTTTGTGCGCAAATGCGCTTCGTTTACAACAAGGATATCAACAATGGCTGGATACGGTTGGGGTGGAATTGTCAGTTGAAAATGGTCGCGCATTGGGTGGGGTCATGGCCTTTGAACTTCAGGGAACAGGCTCATCATCCTACTTTAAAGAGAATGGTCGAAGCAGGCTTATCGACGAGGCATTCAGTCAGGGACTTTTCTTGCGACCGTTGGGAAACACTTGTTACCTTGCGCCGCCGTTGGTTATGAAGAAATCTCAGCAGGAAACAATGCTGGCAAGATTAACTAGAGCTCTGCAGACACTAAAGGTTCGGTAACTTTTGCCAGAAGAAATCCTGCAACGGCAACTTTCTTGTATTCGTTCCACAATGCACATTCCCATGATTGGGCTGGTAGCCGATATCGTTTGTCCAACGGACTTGGAAACCGGCTTTTTCCAATTTTTTCTGAATGACTTTTCCTTGTGGTGTAGCGCTTAACTGCATTTCACCATCGTGACCATTTGTGTTGCCCAAAGCAATCACTCCGTTGAGATGAACGGAGTTGATGGGGCTGCTCCAATCATTGATTCCGCCTTCAGAGTATGTCAGCGGCAGGCGGATGACTTCAAGGGTATCCAGCTCAAGTTCTTTTTTGACTTTGGCAATTCCGGCTTCAAGTTTGGCATTGATTTGACGATTATAATCGTTCAGTGAGGCTGAACTTATTTTTGCCCATTCTGAAGGACTTGATGCAATTAAAATGGGTTGCCCGTTTGTGCCTGGCAGGAAGTTGAAAATCTCGTCTACGTGTTTGATGAGCAGCCAAGTCGGATCAAGTTCAAAAGGCTTTTGGATTTCCTGAGCATTCAAAAACGACTTCCAGCCAGCATTTAAGTTAGAGCCGTAATAAATACGTCCCAGCGGCCACGCAGGAACAGGGTGGGTGACTTCAACATTTCCAAACCAGTTATCCCATTGTCCCTGATGACTGAGTCCGCGCATGGGAACTTCGATAAAGCCCATATCTTTGCCCAGAATTGTTCTTGCAAAACGATCACAGGACCCTGTTCCTTCGCAACGACTGGCACGAAAAGCAACATGCATTCGCGCATTTGGCATTTCCGTGTAACCGATTTCAACCGTATCCTGCATCCACATTTCTTGCCAAAGAGTGGTCCTGTATTCGTGCACACGAAAGCTTTTTGTTTCAGCGGCAAGTTGCCGCAGATCTTTGAGCATCTCCAGTCCGCCTTTCGAATTGTAAGGACCGGATGCAATGTAAAGGTCTGTCGTTTTGGCGGAGTTGGGCAACATAAGCCAAGGAGCCACTCGCGCTGCCATCACATCTGAGGCAAGGATGTTGCCCGAAGCGTCCTTGACCACGGCCCTCAGTTGAATTCGTCCATTCCATTCGGCATCAGCGAATTGCTTGCCTTCGAGACCAATAGTCATCTCTTTACTGAGCTGTGAGAGCTCTCCGCTGCTTGCAATTTTGCGCCACAAGGATGGATCATTGGACCCTATCTCAAAAAGGCTGAGCTTATCCCGTGCGGGAACTTCGACTTCAATAGATACTGATTTGGCCTGAGCAAAAATGCTATCGCTTAAGACAATTCGAATTTTGGCAATGTCATTAAGGTCAGCAGTACCATTAATAACATCGTCTTTGAAATCTTCGACGCCGTTGCGATCATCATCATCAACGTTCGCCAGAAACAAGGAGCCACTCTTCCAGTTCCATTGCTCATGTCCGAGGAGATCGCTGTCATCGATACGACCATTCCTGTTTGCATCACCAAAAATAACGACACCCGCAGTAGAAGCATTGAGGGTACTCGTGTTGCTTCGAGGATTTTCTTGCTTTTGGACACAGCTGTTTGAAACAGTCGCGGCTATCGCTAGAGTGAACATGGGCAGGGCAATTGAACGCATCCTAAATTCCAATCGTTGCAGAACAGAATTAAATTTTTTTAAAAATACCATTCGGCAATCGGATGAACAATAATCCGAACTGTATCAGAGAGCTGACGTTCGTTGCACTGTGTCCATCGAAGAGTCTCTGGCAGCGCAATTTAAGTAAAACTTCTATTTACAAAAAATTGTGTATCAAAAATAGTTGACATGAAAATATTTTGATATAAATCCAAAATGCTTCTTTGTCTGGTCGGCCAATTGAGTCGTTGAGTCTTTGTTGGTCGATCGCAGGAGCGAACGTGCACGTTTTGAAAGTAATTTTTGTTAAAAAAGTAAATTATACCTTTTTATTTCAGGAGGTTTCCGTGAAATTTATCAAAGAAGTTGCCTTCGCTCTTTTGCTCGTCTCTGTGGCTGCCTGCTCTGAAGGAAGTGTCGGCGGTGTTGGTGGAGGTGGTGGAGGCGGTGGAGGCGGTGGAGGACACCGTCTGCCCAGCAACGAAGAACTCACCACGATGATTACAGGCGCAGTTGACCGTAACGTTGCTCGTCCCTACGGGTACACCGCAAAGGGTTGGCGGGCAAAGGATCCATCAGCAAAGCAAGATTGGTATGTCATGGAGATGTCAATGAGCTCTGCTTATTCTGGGAGCTATTTTCCGGGCGCATCGACCTACAGTAACATCGCTGTGAATACGAAAGAGTGGGATAACGCCGCTCGGTCGCGCAATATGAGTCTGTCCACGTTCGTTGAGAAATTCTTTGCAGGCGAGATTTATCTCAATGATCAGGAATCACTTCGTATGTACCGCGGAGTGACCTATTACGGATACGGCAATTATCAAGATGAATTCGGTAATCTGTACGATGAAGCCGGAGCCACTCAAAAGGACCTTGAGACTCTTTCAGCACTGAACAGCGAGGCCGCGGTTCAAGAAACCGGGCGTAAGCTGGCAGCCGAGTTCTCCCTCAGCGAAGCGCAAAGCTTTCGCGTCGCTCGCATTGCCTCCGAATGGCAGACCATTTCGAAGTCACGTCAGATGACAGTCAAAGATGTTGAAGCGTTCACGAAAGACATGATTGGCATCAGCATGACCGACATTCGTGCTGCAGCTAAGAACGCTGTGGAAGGCGATTCGGCGCAGATGGATCAACTCATTCGTCAGGCCTCAGAGAAACTCGACACGACACCGGAAAACGTGAAGGCGATCATGGCGACCTTTTTCACACGTTAATTAGATTCTTGTCATTGATGGTTTGGAGGTGATTCATGCAATGGATCAGGGTGTGTTGTTTTTCTCTTTTTGTTGCACTCAGCATATTCAGCGTGAGCTGTCGCGAGAAGCGTGTGTCTCCGGATTCTGAGCTGAATGATGTGACGGGAGGAGCTAAACCTCAACCGCCTCCGCCGTCAATTCTCGAGTATCCGGGTCTCATCCCGTTAGACGGTATGCGCGCCCCTGCATCAGACCTTGTCTATAACGGGAATCTCTTATCACCTGAAAAGGCTTCTGAATTAAGAACAAGTGGTGTTGATCTGTCTAAGCTCAACCCACGGGAGGACACAGACCTCTGGCGTGATAGGTTAGTTCTGCCGCTGGATCAAGTTGAAGATAAAATAGACATTGCGAGTGGTGACTCTCTTCTTTTCAATAGTTTTATTAATCAAATCTCAGATACAAAAAACGCCCGATTCGGTGCTCAAAAAATTGTAAACGGCGTGCAAAAAAACTTTACCCTGTCGATCGGTCGACGAATTCATGACGTTTTATTGCGTAAATCATTGCTCAGAAAAATGGGTTATCTCATTGCACCCACGGTTTTTCTTCCGCGTGTGACTCTCCGCTTCAGTAATATCCGCGAAGTAGAAATCTTCAAAAAGAGACTTGCAGAAGACACTCTCGCAGATCCTGCGCGTTGGATTGTCGCTGAACCTGATGATGTCACTTTGGTTCTTCAAGATGTCGTGGCAGTTGATGCTGAGTTGGGGAAATACAATCTGGCGAATGGGCGCGTGGCCGGACGTGTGGGCGGACGCAGAATTATGCGGTCGTTGATTGTCCCCTTTTCACTTGTAAGTATGGGAGAGAATATTAACCTCTTTTCCTGGGTTCCGGGACGTGTTTTTGATCGTCATGTGATCCTGAATTTTGAAAATTCGGAGGATTTTGATTGCGCACGGGAGGATGCACTCTGGGCTTTGCGTCGCCTGTCATTGCTCACACGGAACGATTTCACCGAGGTCGCCCAATCTGCAGGGTTGCCCACTGAGGTGGCGCGATTACTGATTGAAAAGGTAATCGCACGAAGAAACGCACTGAATAAGTTATTTGGACTGAATGTCCCTGAACTGCCATTCGATCAAAAAATTTCAATGTCACCAAGATTAGTCGACGGTGAAATTATCGGTGAAAATTTTGATGGGCATGGCGAAAGATTTTCATATGGCGATCCTGACTCTCCTCTATCAGGACAGGAGGTCTGGGCATTTATAAAGTCAAAATTCGTGACTAATGCGTTTTCGAACGGCATGGATTATCTGAATAAATATCTCACAAATACCGATGTTGCGTCAGCTGTTCTTCAGCATAAGATTGATTTGGTGAACCAGTCGATTCAAAAGTATATGACCACAGGGCGATTGAATGAAGTCCCGCTTGGGATTTTTGTGATACCAACTGTTGGCAGTCAGCTGATTTTAAGTCGTGATGTTGTTATTGGCTCTTATATGGGCATCGAAAATAAGGTGAGCCTGGCAGATACCGTTGGAGTCAATATCAGCACGGGCGCCTTTCTTGGTTTCGACGGTCTGCCGACGTCCGTGACTGCTTCTGGCGGGGCTCAAGCGTTTGTTAGGCGCACGTATACCCATCTGAAGCCCATTGCCAGTCTCAAGGCAGCAATTCGCGCTCCGTTGCGAAATATTTTGGTTCCATTGCTTCAAAAGGAATTATCCGACGGACTATTGCAATTAAATGAAGAAAATCTCAGGTCGCTTGACCCGGCAGCCCGCCAGGACACGATTAAGAAAGTCCTCGGGGTCTTCAAAGAAAATTTGGCTATCGGTGAGTCATTAATTGTTACTGATTCCATCGGGGGAGATCTGAGTGTTCAGGTGGGACGCTCATTTTATGACATCGTTTCCGTCAATGCTGGAGTTGGTGCCAGTCACGTCGTACTTGGTCGTATGCACGTTCAAAGAATCTCAGAGGATACAATTGTCATTTCCGATGGACAAGGCCAGCTATCAAAGGTTCGCCTGACAACGGGTATCAACACTTTATTTGCTCCTATCTTGCGCCTTGGTGTTGAATTGTCCGAGGGACAAGCCAAGACAGTTTTAACTCCGCTCAATATGGACTCCGACGAGCGCCGAAATCCAGCATTGATTCAAAGTCTGAATGCCATTCGCAATGCACTCATTCATGGCTCAATTCATTCGGCTCGAAGGGTCAACGCGGGTTATACGCTCACTCATCATTTTCGCGATGCTAAAACAACTGAACTTCTCTTGTTTAGCCGCTATGCTCAAATTAATGGTGCTCTGAATGTTGAGATTCGCGATAATGCGAGCGGTGCAAGCAAGACTTTTTATCAGCGTCGGTTAGCTCAACGTTGGGGGACTGACTTTCAGAGCTTTGCCGTTGATGGTCTGAATGCCCTGATCGCTGGTCTCACTAAAACCAATCTTTCCATCAATGCATCGTCATCTGAACCTGCCGGCACCGTTGGAGGAAAATCATTTCTGCGCGAATTTGTTTATGAAGGTGTCTTTGAACCAGCTGCTGAAGAGAGCGATATTAGCCGCATCAAGGATGGATTCTTTTCTATGCAGTACCGCTGGCGAGGGTGGTCCATGGAACGCCAAGAACTTAATCGTGTCGTCAGCGAGATAAACGAGAAGTATAATTTTCAATTTATACCTGAAACAGTTCTCGGGAACACATCATCCATCCAGTTTTATGATATTTCAGCACGCACGCTAATCAATCCTGAAGGTTTGCGCGTTTTGATAAGGCATGATCAAGGCTTCTATCAAACAATCTTTCGCAAGTACCTGAAAGGGCGAGTCTTGCGCCCTGAGTGTACCTTTACCGAGAATACGCATTCGGATGAGTATTGTCGCGCGTTCTCTCAATTTTTTTGGTTTCGTGCTCGGTACGGCGGTGAGTGGGCGAACGGAAACAACGAGAAGGCTTCATCGCATCTGATCAATGCCATTTCCGCCGTGGAAAATATTCTTGAACCTCAGGACTTGCTGGAAGTTCTTGGCGGTCCCGACAATATATTCGTCGTCTCTCGCATTGAGGGATTCCGTGCAGGTGATGAAGCGGGTGATACAGCTATCGTAGGAAACACCTTTGGGCGGCTTGGGGGAATGAACCCATTGGGTCCGATCAACACGCTTTCTAGAAAATTATCCATCCCGCTTTCGGAAATGATGGCTACCTGGATACGCGAGTCGCTCTAGTTTCAGGAGAATAGATTTTATGAAAATGAATTTTTTAAGTGCAATTTCCGTTTTTTTGTTGATTTCAAGTTTGCCCCTGGCTTTCTGTATTTCTCGTTCTGCACATGCCAACGATGAGTTTTTTTCAAAGCAATGGTCACTCAATGCCCGAGGACAACAATTTTTACGCGAGTTTGATGACATCACATCTGAGACTGTTCTGACTTCCTCAGGTGCCGATATCGGCTGGTCACTCATCGCTGACAAATTACCTACATTGATGAAACGCGATGCCGTTGTAGCCGTTCTCGACAGCGGATTGGATCTTGAGCATCCGGATATTGCCTCCCATATTTATAAGAACAGTAAGGAATGCACGGACACAGGACTTATTAATCCTCAAGCAAAAGTTGATGCTGATGGTAATGGTTTCATTGGTGACTGCATGGGGTGGAACTTTGCAGCTGGGGGAACAGGCAATGCGCGTCCCTATGATTTGAGCGGTCATGGAACGCATGTGGCAGGAATTATCGCTGCTGTTGCGAACAATGGCATTGGGATTGCCGGAGTGTCATCTCGTATCAAGATTTTGCCTGTGCGAATCATCGACAACAGCGAAAAGAGCGAATCACCGCCGAGGACTGATGTTTTTGCGCGCGGTATTCGCTATGCCGCAGAAATGAAAGTCGACGTCATCAATATGTCCATGGGTTGGCCATTGAGTATGCAGACGCCCGAGCTGAAAGCAGCCATTGATTATGCTCTTAGCAAAAATATCGCGATTGTTGCTGCCGCAGGAAATAATGGACATGGCCAGCCGACATTTCCTTGTGCGATTCGCGGAGTGATTTGTGTGGGTGCGATGGCTCCAGAGGGCACTCTCGCAGAATTTTCAAATTTCGGTGGAGCCGTTGATCTCATTGCACCCGGTGAATTTATTTACAGTTTGTTTCCGAAAACCTTGAGGCCTGTCGTTTCAGGTGTTCAGGGATACGAAGTCAAAAACGGAACAAGTCAAGCCGCTCCTTATGTGTCGGCTGCTGCTGCTATTCTGCGCACTGTCTTCCCTGGGATTTCAAATGCAGAAATATACGCACGACTTGCAGCATCATCGAAATGGCCTAAGCCCCCGAAGGCAACAACGCCAACTTTAAATGGGAGTCTTGATCTGGCCGGAGCTCTCGCGCTCGCCCCACGGCCTGTTGTTCAGCCTGTTTTCAAAGACCTCTCTCAGGTTAAATTTTCAATGCTCAACAGACGCTTTCAGATACTATTGCCGGTCAAAAATTACTGGGCAGCTGCGTCTGGGGTGCAGCTCAACGTCAGGACTGCAGAGACTGGAATCGAGCTCGATCAAAAGACTTATAGTGTTGGAGAGATGAGTAGTTATTCTGAATCCTCTGTGAGGATTTCTGGTCGCGTTTTAGACCCTCAATCGCATTGTGAAGTGCAATTGGTCGTTGATGTAACAGTTGCCGGCAGGAGTGTGGGAAGCTTTCAAACAACATTGTTTTTTGAAAGAGAGATTGAAGGTGACCAGAATCTGCAAAGTTTTTCTTTGCCGGTTATCCAGGGTTTTCCTTTGACGGATTCTTCGGGTTCAAGCTTGATGAGGACTGTGTCAGATAAGTTTAACCTCTCAGGTTCGCCGGAATATTTTGTAACGTCTGGCGGTGAAAATGATGGTCGTCTGAAGTTTGCATTGATTCGAAAGGGAACTGGTCAGTCATACGAGGCTGCGCGTCGTTATGAAATTCCGAAGGCTCAGCGCATACTTAATTTTGTATCGCTGGATGCCAACAGGGATGGAAAACCTGATTATTTCGTTCAGTCGGTTGTCAGCAGTTCTACTGGCTTGGGTATGCGGTTCGACTGGCTCGACGCTGATCTTCGGCCACTTTATGGCTCTCATTCTGTCTGGATTGTGACAGTTGAAGGTGCGGCATTGTCCGCGAATTTTGGATTTCTTCCATGGAAGGATCCTGATTTGGGTGAGGTCTCCTTGCCCGTGTTCAGCGCCATTGGGCGACTGCCAAAAGCAGACCAAGTGTCTGACCCTTTCGATGTTCAATCTCAACCCGGAGAGTTGCGGCATTTGTATTTTATCAATCCCGTGCTCAAAGATGGAATCGTGCATGCGCAAACTCGAATTCTCGATACGAATGCTGTCCGTTTGAAAATTCGCGAGGAGCTCGGTGGAACGAATGACTTGGCGGTGGATACTGCGGGACTTATCCCTCAGAGCGCAGAAGATTTTTCATCACGTCGTGTTCATGCGCTGTTTTTGGTTGGTCGGGCGGGCGCACGGGTGCCCTATCTGGTGACTTTCGCAGGATACGAAAAATTTACAATGGCGCGCATTGAAGTATCGGGAGAATCGATCGGAGAAAATGTCATTCTTCCTCTTCGCCGTCTTACCGGTGCTGTTGCTGACTTTTCAGCAGGAGCTTCGTTCGTCAATCTCTTTGACCCTCATCGTGCACGAACTTTGAACCTTTATCCGCAATCAACTCTTGTAGGACTCGTGCGACCGAGTACATCCGCAGAGCTTGATTATCGAAAGGGGCGAAGAGACCTCATCCTTAATGGACTGGGTGGATTTGAGGATGGTCGCGGCGCTTATATTTTTTATCTCTCCAAGCGACGTTTTTTAATGCAGTATGTTTCATCAGGACAGATACGGGCTGAATATGAAGCTCCGATTTACAGATACAGCTTTCTTCCGGGGGCAGTGTTCAATCAGATGTATTTTCCGGTTTCGTACGGAAATAGGCATGGACGTTATGCCGCCTTTTATCTCGATAATTCTGCAATCAATAGACATTCCGTCCAACTCTTGATTGCGACGAATCAGGGTCTTTCAAGGCCGATGAACATGTCCATCGCACTTTCGCCCAGGTGTCAATCCTTGAATCCAGTGCGGCTCGGTGATGAGCGTGAATTTTCGTTCGCATTTCAATGCGGCAATGAATTAAAATTTCTGCCAATGAAGCTCTGATGTGACTCCACTTTCACAGAGTCACCATTGATGTTCAGTCTCTGTTGCACAGAAGATGCTCAATCAGTGCCCATTAGCATCCGCAGTCTCCTAGGTGAGCATTAAGTCCACGAATAACGGGGTAATAGTCTCGTCCAGCGGACCTGACGTTGGCGCAGATTTGGTCATGGTTTGGGTTTAAGGCGAGGCACGTGCGTCTAGGTAGCCGCTGACCCAGTGACCACCCCGAACAAGTGGCTGCCCCTTTGAGGCGTGTTGCGATGCCCGGTTGAACAACGCGGTTAGCGGGGATTTTGGAACTGTCGATTCGATACGAGAGGGGCTGTGAAAATCCGGTGAATGGAAAGATCACGACATCACTCTGGGACACTTCGAAGAATCCTTCGACTCCATCCTTAGTTACAGGCACTGATACATCGACCGAGCAGATGATTGAGTTACTATAGTTGTTTGCAACCGAATAAAAGATCGCCGAAGCAGGTTCAGCAGTGTCTAATGTCTTCAGCTCAACATCGAGTTTAACAGTTTCGAAGGGAGACAGATCTTTGATCTGTTCAGCAGTTGCTCCAGCCGGAAACATCATCACGCTTGATGCAATCAATAAAAATGTATTTCTCATTTCTTAATAACTCCTCTTTTAATGACAAACTCTCTGGGTTTTAAATCCGTATGCGATACAGGTGTTATCGCTATCGGGAATCGAGCACACGGGCATTTGCACGATTCGGCACGTTAGACCGCTCTTTTTTGTCGGCAAAGTGACATCTGGCAAGACCATCGTCGGCAGCTTGCAGCCACTCGAAACGTTGGCAAAGCACTCCACAGCCGCATCATTTAAAGTGTTTAGGTAAACAGCAAGCTTCAATTCCCCTTCATCCAGTTGGGCATCGTTCATTGGCCCGTAACTTGCTCGATTGGATTTTATGAAACGAATCGAATTGAGAAGTTCCCGCGCAGAATCTCGATTTAAGGCGAGTTGCTCCATCACATAACGTTGTTTCACGAGAAGTTCGGCGTTTGGCTTAAGATCGAGAGGCTCGACTCCTTCATATCCCTTTGTCAGCAATTCAAGTGTCACAGCACCTTGCCGAGCCGACGAAACCAGTGAATCAAATTTGTTGCTGAAGTCTGCAAGAGAGCCGATGTCTGGCAAGCCGGAGTCTCCGCCTACTTTGTATAGCTTGACTTGGGTGCTCGCGAAGCGTCCGAGTTTGGATAGTTCTGAATTGATGTTTGCTGAAGCCTTCCATCCCATGCCTGATCCGGAAACAGCAGTACTAAATGCACGATCCTCCTCCGTTGATGAGAATGAAAATTCAAAGACAGCGAAAAATTCTCCCCCGGTCCTCCGGCCATAGACAAATTCTGAACCACACTGACGCAGAAAGTTTTGTGAATCACTCGATTTAAGAAGGCGTTGTGCAGAGTCGCTAAATATAAAACTTGAAGCTAATTCAATCTGATTGGAAACTCGGACGTGCACCAAAAGATAGCGGCTCTGATTATTCTTGTTCACGCTTTGCGCGAATGACGCCCGTGCGTTGGCGCGCCCCACGGCACCCGTGAAACTTGCTGATGCATTAACGTTCAAAGACTCACGCAAACTTTGCTCACTTGTAATTTCGAGCAGGCGATACTCCGTCGTCTGACCCGTCAGATTTCCGCTCTGTGTCACCAGGCCTCCCAACTTGACGCAATTTCCCTTCACGGTGTTGTCCACCGGATTAAAGCCTTGTCCCGGAAGCAATCCAAAATTGGAGTCCTCACCTGGGATGTTCAAAATCCGAGAGAATTGAGAGGGTGACCCACAGCCCGTGATAGAGAGAAGACAGAAGAGAGAAAACAAACAAGCATTCCAGGAGCGAATGAAGGCGAGCATATCATCAATACAATGCCAAAAAGACATTGAAAAAAAATGATCGATTGAAAGACGCAAAAAATCATTTAGCAGTGAAATTTTGAATTTACTCACCTCCTACCTCCTGGCTTTGTGCAAGCTCTCTGACAAGGTCAGACCGCAGCAGGATGCGTGCATCAACACTTGCAAGTCGCTGTTGCCATGCATTGTCTCCGAGGATGATTCCGTTGGCAGACACGAAGTGATTCTGTGAGTCTCGTGAAGCGACGTTAAAGTTCACCATTCGCTTTTGGTATGAATATTTCTTGAGTGAAGTGACGCGATCAGGAATCCCGTCATCGCCCAAAACAAAATCGTTAACGACGATCGTGGATGCCGCTTTAACAGATAAGAATTCCCCGGAGTCCTTGACAACAAGGACTGGGTGCTGAGCACTGAGCGAAATCTGTCGGCCGGATGCTGTCGTTATCTTAAACGCGGGCTCTCTTTCTGGACCATAGAGAATACCATTAATCTCTCTCTCCGAGTAAGAGCGGGAAGCCAGAGAATCAAGACTGAGAAGCCGTATGTCGCCCTGTGATGCACGTGTGATCAGATCGGTACCCGTCAATATACCCGTTTGCGTTGCGAATTCAGTTTCTTCTCCAAAACATCCACACTGGCAGCGTTTTTGTGCACCACCGTCAACAATCGGATACCAATGACCCACAGGTACGCTACCGAAGCATCCTCCGATTGCTGCACAACCATCTGTTGCGGCGACACAGGCCCCACGTGCAACCCAATTATCTGCTGCAACGACGCAACGTGGAGAGGACGAAACGGGAAGATCACAAAAACCGGGAACCCAGTCTGCCTGAGTGCAGGTTGTGGCAAAGGCTGTATCAAATAAAGCAAATGCCGAAAGCAGGGCGGCAGACAATTGCGTTGCATATTTTAACCTAAAAATTGTCATAGTGTTCCTCATGGGCTGTGTGTCTGTGACTGATCAATAGGGCTTAAATAATACGCCAGACAGCTTTCCGGTGATTCTCCGGGCACAATGCAAATGATTTCGTACCTCCTTTGGGATTTTGAAACTGACGGCTCCCCTGATTGGTTTGGATTCAGTAAATTGCTGTCATCATTGCTTTGACAGGCTGATGTAAATAACGCGAATATAGCTGCAAAAATAAATATCTTTTCCAACATATTTCCTTTCTATTTTAAATTTTAAAGGCAGGTTCAATACTGCGAATTTTGTCGAAGGCTTTATTCTTGGGGTGGCCACTGTTGATGAGATGTTCATATGCTGCGTTCGCACCAAGACGCCGAAGTTGAGGGATTTTCGAATCTTGAATGAGCGAAAGGCCAAGGTCCCAATCCAAGTGAATGAGGGCCTCAATCAGTTCGGATTGCTCGGCCAGTGTCGTCGCGCGGTAACGGACTGGTGTCTGAGGTGGGATGGGTGCTTTTGCAAGGCGAACCGCTGCATCTTTGGCCTCTGAATCCCAACGCATCCGGTATGACAGATAATCGACAAAAAAGATTCGACGTCTGACTTGAGAATCGCTGGCCGCTGGCAGACTTAATTCCGAAATGACAGCTCTCAGCCCTGCGGCTCCCTGAGCATTGATTTCGGCAAGGCGCTTATTGATTTCAGAAGAAGGAGCGCCACCCACGGCAAGACGTCCGAACACGTTTTCTATCTTGTGGAAAAGGATCTCCTTCGAGCGCGTGGAAAAGTCGGAACCGGAAACGACCTTGCCTAATGCAAATTTTTCTGGAGTTTTGATGTACGTCCGAGTCTGATAGGGCGCAGGCCGCACTTCCTGAGTGTTTTGAACAAGTCTTGACTCGACCGTTGCGGTCGTCTTGCTCACTACTCCTTTGATGATGAAGAAAAATCCTGTCGCGCACGTGAGGATGACTGCCAATGTTGTCGTCTTCATGATTTGTCTCACTCCTTTCTTGCCCGCATCGATAACGAGCCAAAAATCCTTTTGAACGTGTTAGGCATCTGTCTGCACTGCGAACCAACAGAAATGCAGAGCAAATGATGAATACAGATTCAGTCAGCAGGCTGCAGAATAATTGTCACTTGAAGGTGACTGAATGGGCTCATTTTTCTTCAATTTGATTGTGTATGATCGGAGAAAAGAGCCATTTGCCTTTCAAGCAACATTGGCAGCAATTTCATCCACATCAAGAATTTTTGTCTCTTGGCGCCTACCATAGGGATAGACGAATATTTTAATCAACTCAGAATCATCCAATTCATTGAGATCTGTGTTCCTAGAACCGATGTTGCAAAAAATGAGTTCCGCATACGGTGAGAGATTGACCCAGCGCGGTAGAGGCGTTCCCTCGCTGCCAAATCCGATAGGGTCTGCGTATGGGTTTAAAGTCCTCGTTTTCTTTTCCCCCAGTCTGAGAAGCGGAGCAGGATATCCAGCATTCACAAAGCAGCATTTATGTTTTTCCAACTCAACGATACAAGCAAAAAGTGAAAAATGTGCGGAGCCAAGCAAGACTCCGGAGGATGTTTTATGACACTGGTTGTATATCAAACCCAGAAGTGGCTCGCTCTCGATTGCTTTTCCCTCACCACGAACAAGGTCTTCTATCAGACGACGGACAGTGTAGGCTGTTGTCCCAGCCGCAAGTCCTTTGCCGGATGAATCTCCAACGGCGACAAAAATTCGACCCTCATCGAGACGCTCGATGATCCAGAAAGAGCCTCTATAAAATCTAGAAGGAGTGACTTCAATCTTTGCACACACTGAATCGTCAAACCTCAGTTCCCCCTCTGGACCAGAGTGGTTCAAGAGCTGACGGCAGAATTCTTTTTCAGCGTCAAAAGAGGTCATAACTGAGAATGCTATTTGACCTTGCTTTGCAGCGTCACCCGAATAGAGAGAGTTTGCTGGAGTCAGCTGGTTTTCAGTCGGATGAGTGGGACCTCTGTAATCTTTAAAGTCCCACATTTTTTTGCTGTAGGTCCACCACAGAGTGAATGAAGTGATAGCTAACCACAGAGTCGTTAAGATCCAATCTCCAAGAATAGAAGGTGAATCTTTTCGACTTGTTGATGGTATTTTATTGTTTGGCAATATTTTTACAAAGAAAAATTGCAGGGAGTTAGAAAATGTCCAACTGAGCCAGATCGGCTTTTTTGCAAGAGCAAAGCTTTGCTCGGCAAAGCCTGATTTTTGATCTTTTTTTCTCTCGAGCAAAGATCTGATTTCGCTATGCTCGATTCGCAGTTTAGAGAAATTCGCAGAAGCGAAAAATTTTCTCACCTGCGGCTGCAAGATGACAGCTTCGTTGGTCTCCGAGAGATTGAGTAAATCAGGAAATATTTCCTCTGAAAAAGTGTGCACAACCCAGGTCGATTCTCTGATTGATTTTTTGATTTTAAAGAGGACCTGTATCCAATTTGCATTTTTATTGAGACTGCGGACGCTCTGAAAAGCAAATGGAAGTTCGGCCTTGTCAAATGCAGGCAGCTGAAGGGCATTAGAACTAATCTCTTGCGCCCAAGGCAAAGGTGATTCAGTGTCCTTCGCTGAAAGATCAATCGCCTTTTTTGAGATTAACATCAGTCTGACTTTGGCTTCTGATTGGCTGACTTCATTAATCACATGCGTTGCCAGCCACTCGGGATGCGAGTTGTAGATCTCTGCCCAAGAGGTTTGCTGGAGGTTGAGGACGTCTACTGGACCGTGTCTGCTGAATTTTTCGATTTTCTTCGATTGTTCTCGCCAAAATTCAATGTGTGATTCAAATCTCTTTACTGATTCGGCGGTTGAGCTCTTGAAAGTTTGTATGAGTTCCCGATCCTTTATTTGTATCCAACGATTCCTCATGAGACCGACAAAAAGACCAATCCAAACAGCTAATATGAAGAAGAAACGCCAATGATGCAAAAGTTGCATGCTAAATGAAGTTTTTGCGAATTTTTGATGTGTTGAGTTCTGCAAACAGACCTCCTTGAATGACGTCTTCGGCGCAATTGAGGATCTATTCAGCGGTTATCGTTTTTTTGACATCCCCCTTCTGAACTCCTGATGTTTCTTTCCGAATACTAAGGTGGAACGTTTTCATTCGAGGGCTTGAGCCACATTTCCTGGAGGGGCAGAGCATGCTGGGATTGTCCAGTTCGCGCATTTCAATTTTTGGAGCACTTTCTTTATCGCTTATTTCTTTAGGTGCATGCAAAGCGCGAACCTATAATTCCGCCGTTCGTGAGCGGCCATCTGATGCGGATAAGCCAGAGCTTTTGGGTCTTCCTGCGACAATGAATTGGTCGCAGCTCAAGGATATCAAAGGGGGGCAACGCCCAGTTCCTTGGACGGATACCTACTGGCCCTTTTTTGAAAGAGGATTGGCAAGCCGGTGGTCAATGGCAAAAGAGGGTGCCTTTGGATTAAAGAAAGTGACAGAGACCCCTTTTCAGCAGGTTTCCCAGATGTTGTCTGCGTGGGAAAAGAATGACCAAAATCAGTTAGTTGTGTTATCTCCTGCCGAGAAATATGAGCTAATCAAAATGGCGGCCAAAGGATTGGACGAGGGCACTTTGAAGCTCCTCAAAGTGAATGAAGATCTTTATCAAAATTCTCCGGCTCTCAAATCCGCTCGTTCTGAGCTTGAAAAACTTGGAGCACAGCGACGGATTTTGGCATCTCAGGGACGTTCAATTCTCAAAGAAATAGGTTCATTAACGTCGAAAATAAGAGACGAAAATGCAGCAATTTTAAATATTAGAAGCCTTTTAAAAAATCCTTCCAGTCGGGCGAAGATTAGTTCAGAAGAAGCGAACAAGAGGATTGAAACGCTTAGGAATTCAGTCACGCTGTCTCTCGAACAGATTAGGCGAGATCAACAACGTTTGGATGACATTGAGAAGGAGAAAAAAGGGCTCGTGGATAAGACTAAGTCTGCTCAGAGTTCTTACGAAAAGGCATTGAAGGAATATCAAAAATCATCAATTGAACTTGCTCGTCAATTGTCGGGTTCTTTGAATATGATTTCGACGAGTTGGGACAACTATTTGACCTACAGCAGCAGTTATGAAGATGACTGGGAATGGATGGGACACTGTCATGGTTGGGCACCAGCGTCTTTGAATGAAGCAACTCCAAAGCATGGAGTTTTGGCAAAACGGGCTGGACGACAAATTTTTTTCACGGAAGGTGATATTCGAGGTCTGTTGACGAAGGTTTATGCTGATCAAAGCCCGCAGGCAAAATTTGCCAGTCAGCGCTGCAATTCGGATAAATTAGTCAAGGACCGATTAGGACGCGTTGCAGATGGAAAATTGTGTCTCGGGAATGGAAAAACCAAATGCGATCAGTCGGACAGTGGTGAGATTGTTTTTATTTCTGCAGGACAGAGTCGCCGAGGCCTAAGTGTGATTGGAAAAAGCATGAGCGATGACAGCCCTCGCATTGCGGTTTGGACCGGGGGACGCACGGATGATGCGATTGAAGTGGCTGTGTATCCAAGTATGGCCGTGTTCTCTCAAAGCTTAAACAAGATTAAAGCCCGAGATTACAGCGGTTCTCAGCGCGGAATTCTCAACAATTCAACGGCCTGCCGTGACACCAATCCGATGACTTTGCACATCGCTCTGAAGGGGCTGATTAATGATCAGCAGGTTGGATTTGTGATTGACAAAACTCGAACTGCTCAAGTGTGGAACCAGCCTGTGCACAAGTGGGAAATGACCCATGTGCCAATTAAGAAAAATGATGCCGTAGGAACTTTGGTAGATGGAGGGACTCCTGTCGCAATTGCTGAAGTAGACGATCTTTTTAAGGACTATCGCGCCCCGAAAACGGCATTTTTGGTGCAGATGAAAGTGAAGATCTCCTATGGTGCGGAAAATGGTCCAAAGCTTTCGTATGATGCTCCAGATGAAGCTGTCGAATCAGATACTATTCTTTATACTTTGGAACTCGATGCACAGCAGAATCTTGTGGGAGGTGAATGGGGATTGATTCCAACGTCCGAGAACTCGAAAGAGTCATCTTTGGCATCTGGACGCAGCGGTACGGCTCCAGATTTTCTGTGGCTGATCGATCGAAAAGAAAAGCCATCGCGCGGTCAGCTGGATTACGCGTTGATTGATAAGATTCATCAGTGTTCATTGAGTAGTTCCAATCTGTTGAAATACTCCTGGCCACTGGGTGGTGGCATGTTGGATTATACCGTCTGCGATCTTGACGCTCCCTAAGGGGACAGGCCCAGCTGGCTTTTTTCTCGCAAATATGGCAAAGCGTGCCTCCAGTATAAAATTTTGGAGGCGTGTTATGTATTTGAGCGTTTTGCATGTTGCTGGACTTGCCGTTGCATCGTTTTCTTTGTCTGCTCTTGGTTTTGATTTTGGTTCAGCAGATGCCTTGTTCGCTCTGCGCGAACAGGGAACTGCTAGAATTGCAGAAGCTCGCGCGGCATACACAACTGCTTTAACGAATTTGAGCGGTCCTGAAAAAATTTATGCGGTCGAGCAACTCGCGCGGCTTGATTACTACGAAGGTTTGCTTCTTGGGGAACAAGGAAGCAAAGATGCGAGAAAAGAAATCTACAATCGCTGCGTCGAAACAGTTGAGGCAAATCTTGCTCCAGCCAAGGTGGGTCCTACGCCGCAGTATTTCTATTGGAAGGGCACGTGTCTGGCTCTTTGGGGAAACGCAAACGGTGTGTCGGCTTCCCTGGGTCGAATTCCAGAACTTGTTAAGTTGATTAACGATGGTCAATCAACAGATGTGCGCTATGAGGGCGGCGGCTTTTATCGACTGGGCGCTGCTGTTTACTTAAAAATTCCGGAAATCTTTGGAGGTGGTGTTGATAAGACATTTGAGTTCACCACACGTGCACTCTCATCTCAGCCTTTTCCTGGGAGTGTTGATCCTGCCACTGCAACAGGTGATTATTTTTTCAACGTCTTTGATTACCGTGCACAGGCGCTTGCCAAGAAAGGCCGCAAGGCCGAGGCCATTGCACTGTTGAAGGAAGCCATTGAACGCATTGACGGTGGAGATCTTCCTGTAGGGCGCGAGCCTGAAACAAGGCTTCATAGGCGAGATTTGGCAAATGCACTTGCATCGCTCCAAACGCTCTAAATATTTTTCCTAAAAAAAGACTGACTGTTGGTTCAGTCTTTTTTTATGCCTTTTTCTTTGATGATATTTTCTGAGAAGTATTACTTGAAGGTGGTTCATGCAGATGAGACAGTTGTTAGCTCTGTCCTTGGTTGGGTTAGTCTCAACTTCTTGCAGCTCAGCGTTTGCTGCAGAAGATGCAAAGGTCATGCCGGCAAAGATTCGGCGGATGACGTTTCGCTATGTCGGCACTGAAATTAGTGAAAAGAGTGATGGGGGCTTTCATTCACTTCCTTTGAGTCGGCCGTTGAACAAGGCTCTGACGTTCAGAGATATTCTCAAAGGCGAGAAAGATGCGGTTAAACGGTCATTGACCTCTGGTTTTTTAACCTCAGAGGGTTTTTCACCCGGTGACTCAGTGGGGCAGTTTGCTGCCGATGTTAAGACTCGGGTTCAAGTGATGGCCCCAATTTTTACTATGGGTTTGACTTCTTCAACAACTGTAGCGGTAGCAGTCCCTGTTTATCGTATGCAGACAGCGGCTGAGTTATCATTCCAGGCGAATGACATGGGACAAAAATTTATCTATGCGTTGACGTCCGATTATAACAATCAGTTTGCATCTGCACGTGACGCAGTCAGCAAGCTCAACGATGCGGTGGTCAGGCTCAATAATAAATTGATCGACAATGGCTATCGACGACTGGAGAACTGGAGTGCTCAGGGTCTGGGCGACACGCAGCTGGTTTTTAAGAACAGAACATTTGAAGGTGATGGTTTTGCTCTCGCGACGCAGGGAATTGTGACGATTCCCACGGGGCGTATTGATGACCCAGATAATTTGCTTGATAAGGGTTTTGGAGATGGTCAGTGGGATCTGGCTCTTGGTGTGTCCGCTGAAGAATCTTTGAACCAGGTATTCGATGGTTTATCTGTGAGTCAGTTCCTGCGCTACACAGAGCAACTGCCTGGGCGTCGAACGTTTCGGCTTGTGACGCCGGCAGAGACAATTGAAGTCCCTAAAGAAGCTTTGTCTTTTGATTTAGGAAATAAAATTGAAGCGGGCGCCGCTGCTCTCTTGTCGACCTCCTCCGGATGGGGCGGTAGTTTGGGGTACAACTATAGCTATAAAGGCAGTGACCGTTTTCTGACTTCAGCGGAAACGCGTGAAGTTCTGGAGAGAGACTCCATTGAGACGCAGCATCAAGCCGAGGCGGAGCTGGTGTATTCTGCAGTGCCTGCTTACAAGCGTGGCTCGATACCGGTCCCGTTTGAAATCAAACTGGCTTATAAGCGCCAATTGTTGAGTCGCAATATGCCTGTCTCCCATCAAATTCAAATTGATACCGGTGTGTTCTTTTGAAGCTGAGGAAAGAAAAGAAATGAAAAAATCATCCCGGTTGTTTCGTGGATTTGGCTTAAGTTCGATTATTTTTTTGATTGTGGCCTGTTCACCCTTGCGTGCTTCAAAGCCTGAACCTAGGACACTTGCTCTTCCAGAAGCCGATGGTGGAACTGGCTTTAGTCTTTCCGGTGATGCTCCTTCGGGGGTTTATCGGGGCGGACTCTTGTTTTTTTCTCCAGATGTGAAGCCTCAACAAATAGCGACTCTCTTGAAGGCAACGCGTGAAACGAACGAAAAATACCTGACTCTCAATCGTTATTTTAGGAATTTTCAGGAAAAGGAAATCGCGCCTGCCATGGCAGCGTTGGAGGCCAAAAGGGTCGAGTTCAATAGCGCAAAGGCTCAGGCCGATGAAAAGTCTGCTCCGATTCAAGAGGAAAAATCCGCCGCTTGGTTTGAAGATGAACTCAGAGATTTAAAGAGTCGCTTCGTCGATTTTGACCCGACACGTAGCCGTGAGATTTTTGAAGCCTATTGCGAAGCTAAAATTATTGATCTCGCAACGCGACCTTTTCTTGCTAAATACGCTTTTAAAAAGCGGCCAACTCCATCGGCGCTCTGCGAGTCTTATTACAAGGGGCGATTTTTTGACGGAGATGACTGCTCTCAGGATGGACAGGAACGTTCTTTTTATCGGTGCGTGTGGACGAAGGGTGTCAGAAAGACTCGGTTTGGTGAAAGGCTCCAGATTAAAGTTTCCAACACCGCATCGGGTGCGCAAACGAGCACGGTTGTGGATCTCGCCGATTTTGCACAAATGCCAATCGTCAGAAATGCTTTTGCGCTTGAAGATGTTCCCTTTTGCACCTCTGCTGGCTTGATGAGACCTAAAATTCTCTCAGGCATTAGGTTTAAGGTTCTAGCCCGTGGGAAAATTTTGGGTGGACTGCAATGTGGAACGAACGACCAACGTTTCGAAATAAGTTACGGGATGGGAGAGTGGGACAAGGACCTCGCAACGTCGACGCCGGGTTATCTGATCGATGCTGTGGAGAATAAGTTGGGCTCCAATCAGTTGCCTTTGACCTTTCAGTGGATGGCCCCCGAGACAGCAACGTCGCATCCTGAGTTGGCTGCCGGCGTTTTTTCGATTGTTTCAAAAATCGCCACTTTTCAATCAGAACTTCCAGGCTGCTCGAATGGATTCAGCTCACCCAATGACATCTTTTTTAATCAGGCTCGCATGACAGCCAATCTATCATCGGCCGATAAATGCATGAGTCCTCTTCCTGCGCCTGAGAATCTTCCGAACGTGTTCGTTGTTGATGAGAGGTTGGAGTCTCAGAAACGGGCATTGGATGCCCTTGAGCGCGATTTTGCAGCGATGAAAGGTCAGGCGTGTCCTGTAGAGCCATCGTGTGAAGGTGTGGCGAGTGGCCATGCGCGCTGTGATTTTTTAAACGCCCAGGTCAGAAAGGCTGCCGCGGCGGAGGCGACCGGTGTGGCGAGTATTCTGGTGACAGATTTTGCGCTCTCATTTGAGCGTGCGAGCCCAAATGCGTCGACAGTGGTTGTGTGGATGAACAATGCTGCGGTTGGTGTTGGTTGCTTGGGCGAAGCTGAGCAAGGCGCCTGCACCAAGACCCCATTGAGTCTCGAGCTATCGTCGGCGATTGCTGCACAGGCGGAGTTATCCCCTAGCCAGGAGTTGGTTGTGAGGATGAAGATTGACACAAAAAAAATGGCTGCTGCCGGAGTTCCCGACAGCGTTGTGCGGCAATTCCTTCCCTTTCAGGATAAGGAGCTTGAATTGAATGCCCGACGGAATTCATTTGGGCAGGCAGTCCCTTATTTATCAGGAAAAGCTTTTATCCGTCAGGACAACACGGGCAGCGGCGTGCTGGCCGAGGGCAGTGTGTCCTATTTGATTGAAAATTCATTTGACCGAGCGCTCGGGCAATTCTGTTCCGTTCACTAAGTGGGACAACAGCGTAGGCGCCGTCGTTCGCCAAGAGGAGCAGACGCGTTCGGAGTAAGGGCGTTTTAAAAGCGCTTTTCTTTATTTAACTCGCGATGCTTTGTGGCGCCCGCTTATACAAGGCCCAGCTCTTTTTGCAGCTCACCATTGCGATACATCTCGGTGACAATGTCGCAGCCGCCCACGAACTCACCATTCAGGTAAATTTGCGGTGATGTGGGCCAATTGTTGATGGCAGCAAGTGTCTTCCACAGCTCGGGATCCGAATCCATGTCCTCTGTTTTAAAGGGGATGTTCAGTTCATTGAACACACGAATGACCCGTGCAGAGAATCCGCAGCGCGGCTGGCTTGGGGTGCCACGCATGAAGATCATGACTTTGTTGGTTTTAACCTCAGATTCAATTTTCTGTTTCCATGCTTCGTTCATTGGTGATCCTTTCAATAAGACTCTTCGAAAAAGACAATCGACATTTTAGGCGAATTTGATTCAAAAACTCAGCTGCTTGGGCCGTTCAACATCCCATTCGGATCGTGTGTGTAATTTCATGGTGAGCGCGTGCACTTCACCTGTTGCAATTTCTGCCTGGAAAAGGTCGAGAACTGAACGATGGCGGGCCAGCAGTTTTTTACCCGCAAAAACATCTGACACGACCAAGACAGAGTAGTGATCATCACCGCCGCTAAACTCGTTGACGACCACCTCGGCATCAGGAAAACCTTCCAGAATTCTTGATTTGACCTGCTCTTTGTTCATAACAACCCCCCAAAATATCTACCCTCTACGCCTAGCAACGCATCTTTTGCAAGGCAAGCTCTTTGCTAAGGTCAAGATGAGACGCTGCCCGGCCGACTCTGAGTGAGGGGGTAGGGAAACTCGATGAGTCCAATGAAGAGCAAAAAATGCCCGTATTTTGCTCCGAAATCAGCGATCATCGCGTTCAAGCAGGTCCAGAGAGTCCTTGTTGCGATGGGTGGTCTTGTTTTTTGTTTCGTCTCATTGTCCTGTCTTCCGCAGCAGCGGGACAAGTTTTCGAGTCAACTATCCGAGCTGGACCAGGGCGGAGGGGCTCAGCCTTGGCTTGATCTGCGTCGACAGCTTTTGGAGCGTAGGGGGCGTATTCAACAGTGGGTTGAGCGCTGTGAGGGAAGCGTCAGTAAAGAGGGGTGCAGCATTGGTGATGCGACGCTTTTCAATGGTCTGCTTTGTCTGTCGGGCGACCCCGAGAGTTGTGATGCCGTCCGTTCTGCTCAGGGAGCAGACGGTCGCCTGTGGCGTCATCGGCAAAGGGTCAATGCAGATGCAATGGATAGTTTTTCACGTGATATGGCAGTGGGAGTTTTGGCTTATCTGGTAGCGACGCGAGACAAAAAGCTGGCAATTGATTGGATGAATTGGCTGGAGAGGAATGATTTTAAAATGTGCTCTCCAAGTTCCGACAACCGTTGTAATTTTACTCCCGGGTTTTGGATGCTGTTTCGAGATGTCTGGGCGTATCTTGAGCTTCCTCTGAATGACAATATGAATTCGGCCGTGGTGGATGATTCAGTGATGGCGCTCCTGCAGGCACAGTGGTCACCGAGCGGTTACCAATTGCACCTTGCCGCCGTGAATGCTTTGATTAGAAAAAAAATCGGACAACAAACTCAGGCAATACACTCGCTGACAACAACCTTAAGTTTACGTCAGCCGGAAAATCCATTTTTTGCATATCTTTCAATTGGTGCAAAAGAGTCTGTGTTGAAAAAAACATTGTCATGGTGCCCTGCTGAACGCCCGTCCCAGCGAGCTGAATGGAGTTTTGAGCGTGAACAAAATCATAGACCATGGCTCAAATCAATGGGCTGGGAGTGCTTAATGTTGATCAATTTTTTGATCCAGGATTTACCGGAATATTAATTCTTGTTGCCTTTGAGAACTCATAGCAATTTTTGATTTTGCATTTATCAATGGATGTTTTGTTAAATCTTTATCTCAAAGATTTAGAGAACCGTTCGCGCATGAGACTCAGCGTGAGTTCCACCAGATCCTCAGAGCTTGGCTTGCAGATGTAATCACCATCCGATGCAAAAGGAGAGCGACTTTCTAGCGCTGTGAGTGTTCGCGGTGGTGCATCTAGCCAATCGTAACCACGCTGCACTTCGAGAACCTGCTGCATCATGTAAGCGCTTGCACCACCGGGGACGTCTTCATCCATAAAGATGACCATGTTCGTCTTTTCGAGAGATTTGACAATCGTCTTTTGCGTGTCAAAGGGTATTAGCGTTTGTACGTCAATAATTTCCAGACTGACGCCCAGGTCAGCGAGTTCTGCCGCCGCCTCTTGAGCAACGCGGACGCATGCGCCGTAGGTGACGACCGTCACGTCCGTTCCCTGCTGGATCACTTCAGGCGTGCCGAGCGCAACTCGAAATTCGGTCAGGTTGTCGGGGACCTTCTCTTTCAAGCGATAGCCGTTCAAGACTTCGATAACCAGTGCAGGGTTATCACCGGCAAAGAGCGTGTTATAGAGTCCGGCAGCTTGCGTCATATTGCGTGGCACGCACACATAAAGTCCGCGCACGGCATTCAAGATCATTCCAATGGGTGATCCTGTGTGCCAAATACCCTCGAGCCTATGGCCTTTCGTGCGAATAATGACTGGTGCTTTTTGGCCACCAGCGGTCCGGAAGTGCAGAGTTGCAAGATCATCCGACATGACCTGCAGGGCGTAGAGCAGGTAATCGAGATACTGAATATCGACGAGTGGCCTGAGGCCGCGCATGGCACAACCAATGCCCTGTCCCAGGATTGTTGCCTCGCGAATACCTGTATCGGTGACGCGGAGATCACCATATTTTGCATTCAGGCCATCAAACACCAGATTTACGTCACCCAGCTTTCCAACATCTTCGCCCAGAGCAAAAAAGAGTGGATTGGTCTGAAAGAAATGATCAAAAAGTCGTAGCAGAACGACGCGGCCATCAACAGTTTCCGAAGTGTCGGAGTAACGAGCGGGAACACCTACGAGGTGCGTCGGATTTTCCTGCGATTCACTGTAGAGGTGCGAGGCATATCTTTTTTTGCTGGCCAGCATCAGCTCATCGCAGAGCGTGCGCAGAGCGATGGACTCTGACTCTGTGTTGTTGGTTAAGGCCACGACCGCTTTACGCAGAGTGCTGAGAATCAGCCGTCGATTGATTGTGACTCCGCTACGTAGTTCTTCGGCGCAACGTGCCACTTTTGTAGCTTCTGGATGCTGTTGTTGAGCCGCAGCATCCAAAATTTGAAGAGCTCTTTCGCGCTCAGCGCGGATAGGTGCTTGATAGGCCTCCCACGCTTCTTTGCGGGCGGTCTCGACAAGCGCGCGGTCTTCTTTTTCCATGTCGTCGATTTCGGCTTCAGTTGCGAAGCGTTGTTCAATGATCCAACGCCGCATGCGGCGCAAGCAGTCATGTTCGTCTTCCCATGCGAGCCGCTCTTTCGACTTGTAACGCTCATGGCTACCGCTGGTGGAGTGTCCTTGCGGCTGAGTGAGTTCAACGATGTGAAAAAGAGAGGGTGTGTGCTCTCGGCGAGTTTTTTCGACCCCGCAAAAATAGGATTCAACGAGTGCCGGATAATCCCAGCCGGCGACAACTTGAATATCAAAACCCTTGGCGCCGCCACGCGATTGAAAGCCCGCGAGGGCCTCGGAAATTGAACCTTTGGTAGTTTGAAATTCGCGTGGAACAGAGATGCCATAGCCGTCGTCCCAGACTGACATCACAAGGGGGACCTGAAGAACTCCAGCAGCATTCAAGGTTTCCCAAAAAATACCTTCACTCGTGCTGGCATCACCGATTGTTCCAAAAGCCACTTCATTTCCATTGCGGCTAAAGGTACCACCCGCCTCCGCGAGTGCCGCCTCCTGACGATACAGCTTGGAGGCATAGGCAAGCCCCAAAAGACGCGACATTTGTCCGGCCGTGGGAGAAATGTCCGAAGAGGACTGCTTCTTTTCAACGAGCGGTAGCCACTTTCCCTCAGGAGTGAGCATACGCGTTGCAAAATGACAGTTCATTTGTCGGCCTGCAGAGGCGGGTTCATTGTCCAGATGCGTATCTGCATAAAGCTGTGCAAAAAACTCTCGCAATGACAAAAGGCCTGCAGCCATCATGACTGTTTGATCGCGGTAGTAGCCACTGCGAATGTCACCCTCCCGAAAGGAACGGGCCATGGCCAGTTGGGGAACTTCCTTGCCGTCACCGAAAATTCCAAATTTGGCTTTGCCGGTCAGGACCTCCTTACGGCCTGTGAGGCTGGCCATTCGACTGCGGTAGCCCACGCGGTAATCGGAGAGAATATCCTCGCGCGAGAGGGTCAATTTGCCTTTGGCGAGTGACAGACCTTCGGACTTGGCAGCAACCTTTTGCATGAGCGTCCCCAAAAAAGAAAATGGCCGGTGATTGAGCAACCACCGGACCATATCAAAGCGGAGTGTGAATTCAACAATTCAGAGGCTGCAACTTTTCAGTTGATTGTAATACTTGACAACATTTGATGCATATCTCGCCGCACCGGAAGAACCGTTGTAGTTGTAGGCCAAATCATAAAGAGTTCCTGAAGATGAAATTTTTTCTTCAACAACCCGAACTGAATAAGCCAAGTTGGTGAGAATGTTGAAGGTGACTCCAGACCAGCGTGAGTCGCTATCTCCCAGTCTTGCTCCATTCGGGGCAATTGCTGTGATGATTTGTGCAATACCGATTCCGTTGCACGAACCACCACTGCAGCTGTCATGGATTGTGCCCATGAAAGTTTCTTGCTCTGTTTTAGCCATCAGCGCCCGAACAGGATCGATGCCCCGCGCTGAGGCCCATTGTCTGAAGCGTCGTGCTGCTGGTTCTTGGGAATCAATGATGGTTCGCACAAAACAATGATTCAGCCGTCGTGCCTTTTGGCAGAGAGACTGTCCGGACTGAATCCCACTGCCCACAAGAGTCTGCGACTGGGGTCTGTCGCCTTTCACCTGTACGCCTCTATACTTGTCTATCGTGGTGTAATCAGTTGTTCCAGGGCGCTCTTCCCACGAATATTGGCAGTAGGGCGAGTCTGGATTTGATGAACTCGAAGGTTTGGCTGTGACTTTCGCTCCCTCGATCGTGATGTGTTCGGCGAAAACATAGCCTTTTTCCAGACCGCAATCAAACTCACTGTTGGTGATTTTTTCAAAAAAATAGTGTTTGTTTTCTTCGTACACAGGGCCTTTAAACGTGTACTTTTTTCCGGGTTTGAGGTTGCAAAATTCACCGTTGAGCTCATTCGCTTCACGTGGGGCACTTTTAAAGTAACTACTCAGACCATCTTTCAGAATAAAAAAGGGCTCTGCCGCGGACTCCGAATCTGCGGTGCTCTGACTGGTCGAGGAATTGAACGAGCGTGATTTGCAGCTTGCAAAAACTGTGAGCGCGAGGACGGGCACCAAAAAAAACTTTGAAATCATTTGAATCTCCAAGTCGTCAGAGGATGCAAAATCAACTCAAAAATAATTGCTAAATTCCGAACAGCGAATCACCGCCCGTTCAAGTTTCAGCTGAAACACCCTGAAAAGCTCGAGCAGGAGCGACGTGCCGCGGACGGAGGAATGCTTGAGCACCATGTCCCATGAATCGACCAAGGTACTCCTGAACCAACAAAAGCGGGTTAAGACGCTGTTTGTCGTGAGATGCAATCCAGCTGACAGTATGGTCCGGATGGATGATTGGATCGACATCGAAGGCGTCAAGGCTTTGTTCCTGATAGGCTTGAACTTGCACGATACGAACTTTCAGGCGAAAACCATCGCTCTGCACAACTAGTTTTTCTTTGCCGCGCAATAGCATCAACCCTGTTCGTGGCATGCCTAGCTTGAAAATGCGCACCGCAAGTTCAGGCTTTTCACGCATCACAAGGTCATTAAAATAGGTCACGTGTCCATGGAGGATTGCCGTCAGATCTTCTAGAAAGAATGCAATGGCTTGATTGAGAATCTCTGTGGGCTGTTGATTGCTAGGCGTTTGGCCGCAGGCCAGACGCGCCATGTTCTGAATCCAGAAAAGCTCTGAGTGTTTCATGAATTGTGCCCCTTGGTGATAAGGCCAGCTTATCATGATTTTTTCTCAGAGTAGAAACTCGCTGCCCAAAAAATAACGGATAGATGATTCGCGGGCTGTTTCGATCAACTCACTGTAGATGAAATTAGAATTGGGTGCCTGAGAAAAAGTGTTGGACTGGCTCTTGTAAAAAACACCGGCATACAGATTCCATGCACTTTCAACCTTCTTATTTAGAGTGCTGCGCAACTCAAATGTCGTGCTGGAATATTCTGCTGATGCAGCCGGGGGATTCCAGTTGTTTTGCTGGCGACCGCGACGCATGAGCTCAGTCGCGAGTAAAGGAGAGATGTATGATTGAGTGCTTCCCCATACATTACGAAAGTGGGAAATTATGCTCAAACCCTCAGTCAGTAAGATTTTTGGGGTCACGTTCAATTCCAAAAAACGTCCTTCGTTTTCAAGAGCGGTGATGAGCAAAGGTGACCCTAATGCGCTGGAGCGCCAGATTTTGATGAGTTCATAACCCTTCGGATTTTGGAAGCGGAACGACCTGCTTGCAAGCCAATCCACATCAATCGACCATGCGCTGACGTCAGATGCCGGTTGTGCATCCATGGCAAGCAGGCGCTGCCAAAAAAACGAGGGCTGAATCAGGAAGTCTCCCGCTCGAAGGTCAATTTCAGAATGAATTTTCAAGCGCAAAAAGTGGTCTTTAAAGAGATTTGAGCCGCCGGAAAATGAGGAACGCAGGCGCATTGCAAAGCTGTCGAATGGCAGCCATTGCAAACTTGCATCGGCACCTGTGAGCCAACCTGAATTGCGTCCCAATCTCCCTTGGTTTGGAAAAAGGGGATCAGAGGAGGGACTAAAAAAACGACCACCGGAGTTACCACCGACAATCGTTCCTCTCAAATTGAGTGTGCTTTGCCATTGAAGATCTTCAGATGTTCCCTCGTAGCCGGCTGTCATGGTTCCATGGGCGAATCCTTCTGGACCTCTGAGCTGCAGCGTCTTGATTTTATCGGCTGCGGTTTGGCTGAGGCCGGTCTTGGTGACGACATTGTCGTAATCGAGTTGTGTCGAAGAATTGAGTGGAATTTTAAAACCTGTCAGATAGCCGCCTTCGGCACCTGCAAGTCCGGTTGAACGGAATTGCCAATTCATCGCATGGGCATCAGGACCTTGAAGCCACAAAAAACAAAGGGGGATTGTTCTCTGGAAAAAATTCATAACTTCAGTGCCCGCATGTCGTTCGTCTGGCAGAGCTTTTCAAATTCCAACCAATCAATCAGATGCCATTGAAGAAATAATTGCTGGGCACGCTTTAATGCGCTTTGCTCCCAAACACTAAAATGAATAAAATTTGGTAACTGAGCAACGCTGGGAACTTTTAGGTGATGGATGAGTGACGCAAGCGTTGCATCAAGGACGTCTGCTGATTTAACGCCAAAGCATAAGTTTTGTTTTGATTGTAGCGCTTGAAGAACGGGTTCTGGAATATTGAAAGGCTCAGATTTAAGGGAATAGATCTCTTTGATTGAGGATTGCCAACCAGGCCATTGTCGTGAGTGTTTAAAGTCGCAGAGAATATTCTCAGAATTTGACCAAGTCTTCGTCCAAACATAAAGCGGATATCTGGGAATCAAGCCAAGCGTTTCGAGTTGATTTAAGGTCCATAACAGGCCGTTTTCGCGAGGCAAGGAGCTGTTCCAACGCGGAGTTGACCAGCGCAGTTGGACACCTGCTTCGGGTAGTGAGCGAGCTGCTCGATCGGTCGTATCACCCACACCGCAGGCAAACATTTCTAGTTGTGCTCGTTGCTTTTTCTCACTTTCAGACAACGAATGCCAGGAATTTACAAAGAATTGCCA
>Ga0315901_10001085_pt1 | contig 39168 bp, 30 predicted proteins | sample LakEriMetagenome_10_FD_203761 | JGI IMG/M metagenome (GOLD analysis project Ga0315901, IMG submission 203761) | Freshwater fungal communities from buoy surface, Lake Erie, Ohio, United States - Buoy 2 MA116 | ecosystem: Environmental > Aquatic > Freshwater > Lake | place: USA: Lake Erie, Ohio...
ACAGGAGGTTATCGACTTTGTCGTTTTCCATGAAAATGAACACACATCTCGCAATACAGCATATGCCTATCTGGTAAATATTGTCGGTGAACGTGTTATGACACTACCCTTCTATTACAAAAACGACTCCGGTGAAATTGCATTTGAATTAAGCAATGAAATAAATCCCGGTTTCTACACTGTTGAATTTCCCGGGAGTAAGGACAAGATAAGTAAGCCAATCATAATAGCGATACGTTAAAAAGACTGCCACCAAACCCGGTTACCTGTTGTATTGATATACTCCCAATGTCCCTCCTTCTTGACGTATGCCAATCCACGAAAAAAATCATAGGCCGCTTCATATTCCGCCGGAATCACAACGGTACCTGAGGTATTCATAAATCCATATTTCCCATTTACTTCAATTCGGGCATATCCGTTTTGAAATGGATAACATTTTAAAGGTTGTGGATTAATAATCCACTTTCCATTCTTATCTATAAATCCATATTGACCGAAGCCCGACGCTCCCTCTACTGATGATCTGCCCGTACAGGCCAAAGCCAGGCCTTCAGAAAAAGCACAAATAGTATCAAAATCAGCCTTAATAATGACTTTACCTTTGTTATTCAGAAATCCGTATTTACCATTATCATAAAAAGTAATTAATCCCTGAACCAAATCACCCATATCACCATAGTTAGTATTTAATTCGGGTATCAGTGTAGCATTGGTATCAACATATACAATCTGAAACATGCCAATTCCCATATTTTTCTGGACCCGTAATACCCCTTCACTGAATTGAATTCGCTCATCTTCATAACAATATAACCCGGTTGGCAGGTCGTAGCGTTTTCCTTGTTTTGAAATGATGAATAAATCAGCATATCCCTGCTCAGCAACAATTGCGCGGTTACTTGAAAAGTTAGTTGCATAGCCAATTGCCGGTAGATGGAGATTAAGCGCAATTCCTTTCTTATCTATATATCCCCATTGTAACGGTTTATCTTGTTCGAAAGTACCTACAGCGCATACCCCTTCACTAAAATGCTTTACGGTGTCAAATTGAGGTTCAACAATAATCTTGTTAGAGGAATTAATAAAACCATATTTATTATTTTGTTTAACTGCGGCAAGTCCTTCAAAAAAGTAATGGGCATCATCGTACATATACGATATAGCAATATCGCCTTTGATGTTGATGTAACCATATTTACCATCTTTTACTACAGGAAAGAGGAGTGTCTCTTTCTGTGCATAAAGTAAACTCACTGAGAAAATGCTGGTAATGAAAACAAGTAGTACGAACCTCATGAAAAAGTTATTTATTACGCTAAATTAACGCACCTATTGAATCAAACACCATGCCCGAAAAAATATTACAAGCGTTCACCGAAAACGATGAAATGAATCAGTCAGATAACAAGAAACTTGTTATCAGATTATTACAGCACCGTTATTATTCCTTGATGAATTTTATTAATTGACTTTTAGAAGCTGACGAGATATGTATGATATATATGCCGGGAGCATAATCCGTGAGGCTGTAATTGATTGTGCTTGTTCCCTGAATGAGCTGTTCAACGTCGGTAATTAGAACACGACCCTGTATATCTGATAACGTTATTGAAACGCGTTCATCTGTAACGGAATTGATGATCAAACTCAGATTATTCTTTACAGGATTTGGATAAAGCAATGTATTAAATGTGCTTTCCGCTTCGCTCAATCGGAGTGGTGGTGTACTGAATGTAATGATACCCGAGTATGTAGAGAATTCTTTTGGATTATTATTGCATTTGGTTCGAAGTTGTAATTCATAAATTGAAGCCGGATTTAAACTCTGAAGCGTTTGTGAATTCAGGGAGTCGTTTACAAGAACAGTAGTCCAGTTTGATGAACCCAGTGTGCGATAGCGCAAATTGTATTGTACGGCGGCAGGAATGGTATCCCAGCTTATGGTTGCCGATGTAGCGCTGATATCACCGGCACTGATGCCCGATGGTGGAGCACATTGCAAACCCTGACTATTTAGTGTAGTAAAACTGGTAATTGGTGAATACTGAGACAAAACATCATCATTTTCTGAACATTGTGTTCGTATTCTAACCTGATACGTGATACCTGGATTCAATCCGGTAAATGTGTAGGAGGTTAACGGGGCATCTACAATAAATATAGTTTGTGTTGCTGTGCCAACCTGCTTGATCTGTATACTGTATTTATTCGCACAAGGTACAGCAGGCCACGATACCGTTGCATTATTCTGTCCTATATTGGAAATCGACTGTGAAGGAACTTTTGTACAAATACTTCCTTCCAGACTTCCTGAGCCAATGGCTGTGCAACCAGCCTGATCGGTAACCGTTACTGAGTAATTACCAACTCCCGTTAGCTGGGCAGATGTAGTTCCATTACTCCAAGCATAGCTGAACGGACTATTTCCACCGGTGACAACACTACTTAGTATGCCATTAGATAGCCCACACGATGTTGGTTGGGTAACCTGCGTGGTTACTTCAAGTTGAGACCCCTGAATAATCTGTATTTCAATGACATCAGACGAAGTGCAAGATCCCGATCCAACAGTATAGGTAATAGCTTGTGTTCCAGTTAGTCCGGCAGGATTAAATAAATTGCCGTTTACACCGGGACCATTCCAGGTGCCACCGGACGGAGAAGGATTCAATGTATTCAGATTCACTGATGACGCATTCTCACAAATACTAAAATCATTACCTGCATTTACGCTTACCTGATCTGTAACCGTTACAATTATAGACGCATCAGACGAGCAATTGTTTGCATTGGTTACCGTATAGGTCAGTGTGAACGAGCCGGGAGCAGTCGGCGTAAATATTCCACCTGATGTAACGCCGGTTCCGGTCCAGCTTCCGCCGGATGGTGAGAATCCGGTTAATGTAGTTGGCTCCGGCACATTACATACTGTTATGTCAGATCCCGCACTAACTACAGGCAGAGTATTAACAGTAATAGTTCCTGTTGCTGTTGCCGGCGGACAACCACCGGTTGTAGTTACGGTGTAACTGAACGTTCCGGATGTTGTGGGTACGCCATTGATAGTAACCGTATTCGAAGCAAAAGATCCGGATACTCCTGCAGGTAAGCCTGAAAAGGTAGCACCTGTTGCACCGGTTGTGGCCAATATAATCGCTGTCATTGTTTCATCTACACATAATGTACGGTTTTGGCCCGCGGCTATTGTATTCAGAGTATTAACCGTTATGGTTCCGCTTGCCGTTGCCGGAGGACAGCCTCCGGTTGTGGTTACCGTATAACTGAAGGTGCCGGGTGAAGTGGGCGATCCACTGATGGTCACCGTATTGGAGGCAAAAGATCCCGATACTCCCGCAGGCAGACCGGAGAAGGTAGCGCCGGTGGCGCCCGTTGTGGTCAGTGTTATGAGTGTTATTGCCGCATTCAGACAAACCGTGCGGTTTTGGCCGGCGGCTATTGTATTCAGCGGTGTTACGGTAACAACAGCATTTGCGGTATTGGTACAGCCTGTTGCGGTAACCGTTCCGGTAACAATATAGGTCGTAGTTATAGTTGGGTTTGCAGAAACACTACTTCCGGTTGAAGCACTTAGACCATTAGTTGGAGACCAAGTATAGGTATCTGCACCACTTGCAGTCAATGTGGCAGTATTTCCGGAACATATGGTAGGAGAGTTAACACTAATAGTTGGTGGATTATTTACACAATCGCTTTGAGCATTCAACTCAAACGTATAGTCTTCTGTTTCGCCTAATCCAAACAATGCACATGGATTAGGAACTGACTGCGCATAGGATAAGCGAATACGCATTCGATATAATCCGGGCGATGCGGATACAGGAACTGTAAAAGTTCCGGTCTGTGGATTTACTGAATTAGCCCCACTGAAACCAGACTGAAATACTAACTCATCAGCATCAGTAAAATCAGTATCATTATTCCAATCAATAAATATGGCAATATCATCGGATGGAAAAAAATTTGTTACACTTACAGAAAATGGAATACTTTGACCCACTGCTCCGCTGAATTGAATGGATGCACTATAATTGGTGTAAGGGCTACATCCACTTGCATTAGAAACACCATTGACCGTTACATTACTGATATACTCATCGAAGCCCTGCACACAATCAATTAATGATTCAGGTATGCAATATTGTGCACGCACTTGGGTACTACATAGAAATATGGCAATAGCCAATGTGAATTTTAATAATGTACTGTTAACCATAGGATTTAATTTATTTATCGCCAAATTATACTCATCTATCGTTGAATAGAGTTTTCAATATTCACATTACTACTATCAATTGTATTTTTTTTTAGCTGATATACTACCGCACCTTGCAAAGTATGCTCTAAAGAAATGTGCTTATAAAGCCGGTTATCAGATATGGAGTAAACGATAACAAGCATCTCGGCTATACTCCCTGAATTTACCCTGACCAATGTCCTCTAGTGTTAAATCCTCAATAGCGGTCCGGATTAGCCGTAACACGGGATGACCAACTGCGGCAAACATCTTTCGAACCTGTCTGTTTTTGCCTTCGCTTATTGTTATTTGCATCCACGTATGTGTATGATGTTTAGTATAATTCACCGGAGGAACTCTTTCTTCAAACTTAACCAGATCTAGTACCTGAACTTTTGATGGTCTTGTTTTATATGCTACCCCTTTATTATTTATGATGACACCGGCCTCCAGTTTTTTAATGGCCTCCCCGTCGGGTAAGCCCTCTGTTAAAACCGCATAAGTCTTATTTTTTTTATTGGCTGGATCGAGCAATAATTTATTTAGTGCGGTATCATTGGTGAGCAGCAGCAGGCCTTCGCTGTCGAGATCCAAACGCCCAACCGGATACACGTCCCTTGGGAAGGCAAATACTTCTGAAATAGTCCGGTGACCTGCTTCAGGAGTAAACTGAGACAACATACCGTAAGGTTTATGTATTGCGTAGTACTTCATAAAAAAAGGGATGCGCCTTATATGGTGCATCCCTCCTATCAATCTTATGAAATTAAAAACTAAAAGAATACGGTAATGGTAATATTCCCACTACCTGAGGTGCCAAATCCACCTGAGGAGGATTTAGATTCATTTTTAACGGTTGTTGTGGTGATACCTGTACCCTCTGTTGTGGTCTCGCCACCCTTAGTGGAACTGGTTGAGAAACCCCATCCAAATTCACCACCTACTGCAAAGTTCTTTGCAAAGAAATATTGAAAACCAACAACCGGTGTTAAGCCAATAGAAAGGCCACTAGGATTTTTTGAAGTGGTTTGGTAAAAATCTCCATTGGCGTCATCAGTGATTAAGGTGCTGTCAGCATTAACCACTTCACTTCGTACTACAGTTTTACCTCCACCAACGTTTCCAATAGATAAATCCAATCCAAGATATGGATTCAAACGATCGGTTCCACCAAAGTTTTTTTGCGCACCAATCGAGAGCGCATAATTCATGCCGGTTGTTCTTGTAGAGTTTAAAACGCCACCAACGGTATTCTCATTGTTAGCTGATGTAGAGGTTAGATTCAAATTAACGCGAGCCCAGATATTATTAGCCATGGCATAGCGGAAGCCTACAGTCCCGGAAGATAATGGAGTTAGAGCGACCGTATTTAATCCGGTGATGCCAAAGGTGATACCATAGGTACCTTCTTCAGGTTTGTACTGAGCGAACAATGAGCTTAGAGCCAATGTAAGCAGGGTTAGGGTAAGTAGTGTTTTTTTCATGTGTTAAATTTTTTGCATAGATAATCGTATGAGCACGTATTGTTCACTCTGAATAAAAATAACAATGCACCTCACGTGAGGTGCATTGTTATGTATTTAAGACAGTACTTATTGATTAAGCCCAAGGAGCCTTGCCTTCAACATTTAGACCCATACTTCTTGCAGTACCGGCAACCATCTTCATGGCCGATTCAATGGTAAAGCAATTTAAATCGGGCATCTTGTCTTCGGCAATTGTTTTTATCTGATCCCATGTAACAGATCCCACCTTGTTACGATTAGAAGTAGCCGATCCTTTTTGAATCTTTGCTATCTCCATTAATTGTATTGCCGCCGGTGGCGTTTTAATTACAAAATCAAATGATTTGTCTTTGTAAACGGTAAGGACCACAGGCAATACCTTGCCCATTTTATCCTGCGTGCGCGCATTAAACTGTTTACAGAATTCCATGATGTTAACCCCTTTGGCTCCGAGTGCCGGACCGATTGGGGGAGCAGGATTGGCTTGGCCGCCCTTTACCTGCAATTTGACGTAAGTTTCAATTTCCTTTGCCATATGCTTATTGTTGTTTTTCTACTTGAACATAATTTAATTCAACAGGCGTTTTCCTGCCGAATATCTTAACGGTAACCTTCAGTTTCTTTTTTTCTTCATTTACTTCCTCAACCAGACCCTGAAAGTCATTGAACGGACCATCGATGATCTTAACTGTTTCACCTACGTGGTATGGATCCAAAACACGTGAATCATCCATTTGCATATCATCTACTTTACCGAGTATGCGATTTACTTCGGTCTGACGTAGTGCCTGCGGTTTGGAGTCGCCCAAAAAGTTGATAACCCCCGTTACGTTACGAACCGTTTGCATCATCTCCGGAGTAAAACGCTTTTCGTCTGCTTCCATTAATATGTATCCGGGATAAATATTTCGCTCGGCGGCAACCTTCTTTCCATTTTTAATTTTAAAGATTTTTTCCATAGGCACCAATACCTGAGCAACAATGTCATTCCACTTTGAACGTGTTACTTCAAGATCGATGTATTCTTTTGTCTTACGTTCTTTACCGCTGATAACACGCAGTACGAACCATTTTTTTTCTTCACTCATCACAAGGAAAATTAGAATGCTTTGTAATAATAAGACATCATAAGGTTGCTTCCTGCATCCATCATCAACACAATAACGCCAATCAATAATGCTGCTACCGATACAATAATGGCACTGTTCTGCAGTTCATCCCAAGTTGGCCAACTTACTTTGGTCATCAGTTCCTGATAACTTTCACGAATAAAGGCATTAAATTTTTCCATTGTATTAATTTTTTTGCACGGGTGGAGAGATTCGAACTCCCATCAAAGGTTTTGGAGACCTCTATTCTGCCATTGAACTACACCCGTGTGTATGAATTTTAGGTTTATGTAAAGAACAAAAGTAGCAAGTACAGTTTTGCACTATACTTGCTACCCTCTATCCTTCATTTAAAAATTACTTAATGATTTCAGTAACCTGTCCGGCACCAACGGTACGGCCACCTTCGCGGATAGCGAAACGCAGACCTTTCTCGATCGCTACAGGAGTGATGAGCTTAACCGTTAAGGTTACGTTATCACCGGGCATCACCATTTCAATACCCTGAGGCAGAGAAACTTCGCCGGTAACGTCTGTAGTTCTTAAATAGAACTGAGGACGGTACTTGTTAAAGAATGGTGTATGACGACCACCCTCTTCTTTTGAGAGAACGTAAACCTCGCATTTAAATTCAGTATGAGGAGTTATGGATGCTGGTGCACAGATAACCATACCGCGGCGGATATCGTCTTTTTCGATACCACGAAGGAGAATACCTACGTTGTCACCCGCTTCGCCGTAGTCTAGGATTTTGCGGAACATTTCCACACCCGTTACCGTTGACTTCAAAGGTTCGTCTTTTAAACCTACGATTTCAACTGCATCACCGGTGTTTACAACACCACGCTCAATACGACCTGTAGCCACAGTGCCACGACCCGTAATTGAGAACACGTCCTCAACAGGCATCAGGAATGGAAGATCTTTTGGACGGGCAGGAACCGGAACATAAGAATCCACGGCTGCCATGAGATCTTCGATAGCCTTAATACCATCCGGATCATTGTTCAACGCTTTTAGTGCAGAACCTCTAATGATTGGTGTGTTTTCGCCATCAAATTTGTAGAAAGAAAGCAAATCACGGATTTCCATTTCACCAAGTTCAAGGAACTCAGGATCATCAACGAGATCAACTTTATTCATAAATACAACAATTTTTGGTACACCTACCTGACGCGCCAAGAGAATGTGTTCGCGTGTTTGAGGCATCGGACCATCGGTTGATGCAACAACGAGTATGGCGCCATCCATCTGAGCGGCACCGGTAACCATGTTCTTGATGTAATCCGCGTGACCAGGGCAATCTACGTGAGCATAGTGACGATTAGCCGTTTGATACTCAACGTGAGCGGTGTTGATGGTAATACCGCGCTCTTTTTCTTCAGGAGCGTTGTCGATTGAATCGTAAGAACGTTCAGCAGCAAGACCTTGCTTAGCTAAAACGTGGGTGATTGCGGCAGTCAACGTGGTTTTACCGTGGTCAACGTGACCAATAGTTCCTATATTAACGTGCGGCTTTGACCTTTCAAATTTTTCTTTAGCCATTGTTTTTGTTGTTTTTTATTGTGTTAGTTAATGATTTTTATTTTTAGTTGTTTTTGATAAAACTGAGCCAATGAAGGGACTTGAACCCTTGACCCCTTCCTTACCATGGAAGTGCTCTACCAGCTGAGCTACATCGGCAAGAATCGCAAAGAAGCACGGTTGGTGTTTCCGTGCTACTCTACGCTTCTGTGCAGAGCGGGAGACGAGACTCGAACCCGCGACATTCAGCTTGGAAGGCTGATGCTCTACCAACTGAGCTACTCCCGCTTGTTTGTTTTTTGCTTGGGGGTTTATGCAAACCTGTTGGCAAAAGTGGGGAGAGGAGGATTCGAACCTCCGAAGACATAAGTCAACAGATTTACAGTCTGCCCCATTTGGCCGCTCTGGAATCTCCCCGCGCAAAAAGCGATGAAATATGTTAAAGAACAAGAGCCGATGGAGGGATTCGAACCCCCGACCCACTGATTACAAATCAGTAGCTCTGGCCAACTGAGCTACATCGGCAATTCATCAGATGCTTCAAAACAGGTTTGTTCTGTTGCATCTAAAAAATTTTAGGCGTGCAAATATACATTATGGAATGAAAATCAAAAACTGAATTTCCTATCGATTGGAATAATCTCTAAATATATATCTGCAAAATGATGATTATCCCTTCAGTTTTTCTTTATGTTTTTTCACTTGTTTAAGGATTGAGTTGAAGGCACTGTCAAACGACTCCTCAAAAGCTTTGCTGCGCTCCTCGGAATAGAGCACCTTGCCGGGCAACATTACTTTTATCTCTGCCACTTTATCTTTTACTGAACTGCTATTATTTTCCAGCTTGAGGTACACCTCCGTTCCGGTTATTTTATCAAAGAAATGTTCAATTTTTGAAAGTTTCTCCTGGATAAATGAAACGAGCTTCTGGTCGGCGTGAAAATGGATGGCGTGAATTTTAACTTCCATAACGAGTGTCTTGTTTTATTTGATGAATTAAATTGTGTTTTATGCTTTGGGATGTGCTTTTTTATAAGCGTTTTTAAGTTTTTCAATGGAGTTGTGCGTATAAATCTGTGTAGCAGATAAGTTGGAATGTCCAAGCAGTTCTTTAATGGCATTAATTTCGGCGCCGTGGTTGAGCAGATGTGTGGCGAATGTATGCCTGAGTACGTGCGGACTCTTTTTCTCGAGTTTGCTCACCGTTCCGATTTGTGTCGTTACAATCTGATGGATCACTCTGGGATATATTGCCTTGAGTGTATTTGTTAAAAATAATGATACAATGTCATCGCGCCTCAATATGTTCTGTCTGATGTCCATGTAAAATTTCAACTCCTCTAATATACCATCTTCTAACGGAACGATCCGTTCTTTGTTACCCTTGCCAAGAACTTTAATATTTTTTTGTGAAAAATTAATCTGACTCACTTTAAGTGAGCTCAGTTCCGACACCCTCAAGCCGGTTGAGTAAAACAGTTTGACTATCAGATAATCGCGATAGGTAGTATAATCCGGTTGCTCGGGCGCTACAAGTAATTTGGCCATACTGGCCTCATCGATAAAGACCGGAAGCCGTTTGGATACTTTGGGTGCCGATACTTTTAACAGAGGACTTTTGGCTATATGACCATTCTTGAGAAAAAATTTATACAATGATTTGAGTGTGCTGAGCTTACGGTTCACCGAGCGCGGCTGTATGCCATCGGAAATCAGTTGAACCAGCCAACTCCTGATGTGGATGTGGCGAACATCGCACAAGGAAATATCGCCATAAGTATGTTTAAGGAAATCTGAGAACCCGCCTAAATCGTTGCGGTACGAAGTGAGTGTATGCGCCGAATAGCGCTTTTCAAACTCAATGTAGTTATAAAAAGATTGTAATTGATCCACGGGAGCAACTCAAAAATACTCCCGTACACGCAAAAAGTTAAGAGCCTAACCTTCGTTTTCTAACAAGATATTGTTTTTGTATATCGCTTTAAGTACAGTAGTACGACGGCGTACCGATTTTTTGGTGAACGATTGGCGGTTACGCAATTCCTTGATGATGCCAGCTTTTTCGTACTTTTTTTTGTACTTCTTAAGCGCCTTATCCAAAGATTCCGATTCGCGGGTGTCGATAATTAACATGTATTCTTATTTGTTTTGGGACGGCAAAAATAATCGCTTTCCTCAGAAAATCAAATTAATTGTGGATTAAACAATTGCCTTTGGGCAAACGAATACAAATCCGATAAATCAATTGATTTTTAATATGCCCGCCTGATGAGATTAAGAATGGATGTGTCTAATTCCGCCGCTGTGTTTATTCAAAGCACCGTCTGATTTTTTCTGGCAAGCCATAACCTTTAGATGTATACATTATACCTTCGTTAGCCAATTCGCTACCATAGCATCTCCGGCTCCCGGTATAGTTTGCCTCATTATTGTTTTCTTTTATCCAAAGCTTCTAACAATGTTAGCACACAAGCTGAAGTCTCATCCGGGTTGGATAAGGGACTTACATGCCCTCCTTTGATAACCCGTGTTTCTATTCCTGGAGGAGCAGGTAAATAATCTTCTTCACCTCTCAATGCAATGGCTTTAACCTTTAATTCCTCCGTTAATTGTGAGGCGTCCTCTGCATCAAAAATTACTTTTTTATCTACTTGCCTGATCTCCCTGTTTGAAAGGATTTCCATGGTGCGCCTGAGATGGGAAAGTAATTGTGGTTTCTCAGCCATTGCTGTCCTTCCGAAGAGCACCGAAGCGGCTTGCCTGGTGTAAAAACTTCTGAACGAAAGCAAAGTATGCTGAAGCCCGAAAATTATTTTTTGTTTGGTTGTTACGGCCTTAAAAGGCATGTTGAAAAGACCGACGGCATCAAAGCGCTCGGGATGCTGATAGGCCGCTCGAAGTATGCTCATACTGCCCCAAGAATGCCCGATGGCCACAACCCGAGAAATATTGAGACTATCCAATATTTCAAACAGCATTGCCGCGCAATCCTGTAAAGACCAGTCCGGCTTTGTAATTGTTTTGCTCAAACCATGCAAGGGCATATCTAATGTTATCACCGTTCGGTTGCTTATTTGTTTTACCTGTTCATCCCAAAGGTGATGATCAAAATAAACGCCATGTAAAAAAATAACCGGGGTTACTAATGATGGTCCCTTATGAACATAGACGGCAATCTTGCCAATGCGAGTATAAATAAATGTGGGTTGTGCTTGCATAACAAGTATGAAAAGAGGATGTTAACTATTTTTTCAATTACCTAATTACTAATCGAAGGAGCCTGGCGGTGATAGGTGTCATCGTTCAATTGCTTTATCATAAATGCGGCCATATCCTTACGTGTTACAGAAAGCCTGAGACCTTCTCCATCGAGAGTTGCCCTAAAGACTCCTTTTGCCGGCTTGTCTGTAATATTTGGACAGCGAACAATAGTCCACATCAATTTACTACTCATAATGCGCACCTCCATTCGGTTTTTATCATCAATAATTACCTGAAGCCATTTCATAAAATAGGGCAATATCCATTGAACGAAGAACCGCGGCAGGAAAGCAATGCTATTGCCTGCCCCTACATTACTCATAGCCACTAAACGTTTAATCCCTTTTTTCTCCATTTCGTCTATGATCAATCCTGTTGCCTCCGATATAAACGTTGTTGCCTTTGCTGAGCCTTTACCTCCTATTCCCAGACACTGAATAACGGCATCCTGCCCGTCAAGGGATAAGGCTACGCTATGCCGATCCATCACATCGCCGGTTATCACCTTTAGGTTGGGGTGCGTTAAGGTGAGTCGTAACGGGTCTCTGACTAAAACAGTAACCTTAAAATTACAATGGATTGCCTCCTGCAGTATGGCTTTGCCAGAGTAACCGGTTGCCCCAAAAATGACCACGTTCATATAAGTCGAATTAATTGATGCAAAGATTATTGCATAGGCATGCACTTACCTGACACAAATGCGTCAAAATCCTTGACGGGCTAATTTCTTTCTGATTCGGGTGAGTGTTTGCCGCTCAATGCCAAGATAGGATGATAGGTGAGACAGCGATACACGGCTTAGTAATTCGGGTTGTTCTTTGACGAAGTTTAGATAACGCTGTTCTGCTGTTTCAAATAAAAAACTTTCGATTCTTTTTTGCTGAAATTTTAAGACCTCCTCTGCCACCAGCCTGCCATATCGCTCCAATATCGGATAGCGACTATAGCCTTCCTGAATATGATTGTATGAGAGATTAATAATTACCGTTGGCTCTAAACACTGTAAATAATACTTGCCGGGTGTTCGAGTAATAAACGACGTATAGTGTGTGGCATATTTGTTTTCGGAAATAAAATTTACGTTGATCTCGCGCCCTGCAGGATCAACATAAAACGACCGAATCAAACCACGGTAAACGAATCCTATATTTCGTTGCACAACATGAGCCTGCATGTAGAATGCTTTAGGTTTAAGTTCGGTGAGCGACAAACCCTGTTGCAGATAAGCAATTGCTGTGTGCGAAATGCCGGGGCAAAGTTGTATTACAGATCGGATGTATGCGTTGAACAGTGCACTTTCTTGCTCGATCATGATGTTGCCAGAACGGGATTAAATGCAATTAATTTTTTAAAGATAACCTTATTGAGTATTGTCATTAAAAATAAATCGAATGCCGGGCGAAAGCATATGCTGAAATAAAACTATTCCGATTTTTTCCAGTACAGCCTATATCGATCGCTTGTTTCGTAGATAAGTATATCGAATGCGTAGTTGCCTGATTTAACCATTACCGACTTAGTCGAACAGGGGGCGAGAGCAATACGCCTTGGCTTGCCTCCTATATGTGCCACTGGCAGATGCAAGGGTAATTCGCTCTGCATGATTAACTTGTGACATTCAGTATAAATCAACGAGGAGTCATTGGGCAGAGCGCCCAGATAATACTGATCAAATAGCAGTGAATCGAGGTGATAGCCGGTTTTATTGGTTATAGTCAGGCTCAGCTTTTGCGCATGAGTTGTGCCTGCTAATACTAAGGCCACGAGGAAAGAACTAAAAATTTTGCTCACTGAGAGATAGGTTGTGTTATTTTTTTGATTTGAGCTTTGACGTATGGGTTTAATGCAATAAATCAATTTCAGTGCTATGTGCCATAAGTATCAATTGTTCCAACAAAAATATTTACAGTTCAGGTTTGTTTAAAAAATTATGCCTTGTATTAATAAATTCATCATACACCCCATCCTACCGAGGCTGATTATTTTTTAAAGTAATTTGGCGGTGATTGATTTTTTTTAATTAATGCTACTGCGACTTATTCTATTTTATGTCTTTGCTTCCTGTTTTCCGGCAATTCAGGTCCATGCGCAAAACAATATTAACTGGATAAATCATGCCGGCGGCAACTTCACCGACCGGGCACAACACATCGTAAACGATCAATCCGGAAGCCTGTTTGTATGTGGTCAATTCAGCGACTCAATTTCAATTAAGAATGAATGGTATGTAAGCTCCGGCCTGCTGGACGGGCTGATGATGAAAGCCGACACTTCCGGTATAATACAATGGGTTACCCAGTGGAAAGGTCCAAAAGACGAACAACTCATCCGCATGCAGTGGCTGTCTGCAACACAATTAATTGTCAGCGGCACCTTCAGCGATTCATTACAGTACGATAACACAATCATCTATTCGCTCGGCTTCGATGATGCCTTTATTGCCTCAGTGAATCCCGCGAATGGCAACCTGAACTGGATTACCACAGCAGGAACTCTTTATGGTTATGAATTTATCGGTGGTCTGTGCGTGGCAAATCATCGCATCTTCTGGTCGGTAAATTATTCGGGCGCGGTGCTTATCGGTAATGATATGTTTGGTTGTGTTGGCGCCTACGATTTTTTACTGAGCGAACTGGATACTCTGGGCAACATCCTGCAATCGAAGCCTTATCATGGCAGTGGCGTGGACCTGGTGTCTGCCATTGCCGCCAACCCCGAGGGCACTCTGTTTGCCTGCGGAAAATTTAACGGTCAGCTCAGCGATTCGCAGGACACGTTGAACTCGAATGGCATGTTTGATATTTTTTATTTGTCGCAGGAGGACGACGGTTCTTTGAATTGGCTTCGCTCCGCCGGAGGCTATGCCACTGAGGTGGCTAATGCACTGGCCGTAGGGCAAGAGCAGGATGTGTACATGGGGTGCTGGATGCAGGATACGCTTATGTTTCAGGACAGCCTGATGATACCGGACCCAAGCGGGGAATTGTTTGTGGTTAAGCTCGACTATGAAGGCAATAAAGAATGGCTGTTTCGTGGGTTCCCTGATAGCGGTTCCGATCAGATTACCGATATCACCATCACCTGTAAAGGAGCTGTTTTATTTACCGGCTTAACTACCTATTTCGCTGATGTGACGCCCGAATCAGCTACCGATGATTCAGACGAGCGCACGGAGCGCTGTGCCTTTGGCGACACCTATATAGCCAAGCTTGCCACTGACGGCACGCTATTATGGCTTAAAAACACCCTGGGGACTAACAGTAATCTGGGACTGGGTCTTTCAGCAGATCCTTATGGCCACATCTATGTAAGCGGATACTTTACTGACTCTCTCTATGCAGGTATTTTTGATATCCCCGGCAATGGCGGTAATGATATGATGTTTTTTATGCTGGAGGATGATGAATGGTGTTACTCAAGTCCCGTATCGGTAGCAGAATCCCCTACTGAGGAGGCTTATCTATATCCGAACCCTTCGAACACAAATGCGAGCATTGTATTAAAGCACGGAGTGTCCTGCACTATAACAGTGAGCGATTTGTTCGGTCGAATCATCTGTTCCCAAACAACTACGAGCATCACCAATCGGATACCGATCGGAGATTGTATAAAGGAGACCATTAACGAAGGGCTTTATCTAATTACCATACAGCATCCGTATGGCTCAGCTACCCTTCGGTGGAGTTATTTGAAATGATTAAAGGTAAACAGCTGTTTGATAACGCTGCCGCTTTTTGGCGTAAAGGTTCCTTTATGAACCTCCTTGATATCCTCAACACTATAAAATGTATCGGGGTAATATTTCATGATCAGGCTTTCAATCTCGGGCACCTGTTTTCGGTTAACTACGGTGTAAATCATTTTCACAGGACCAAGGGCACCTTGACCATCAATGGTGGTAACGCCCTGCCTGCGTTCCCGCAAGGCGGCAATGAGTAAATCTCCGTTATCGGTAACAAACACCCGAACTACCTTTAGCCCGAGCGCAAGCTTTTCTTCTATAGCCATACCGACTACCGTGCCCAAGGCAAAGCCTCCGGCCCAGGCAAAATAGCACATCCAATTATTTAGATTTTTCATTACCTGCGAAATCACAATAATCCATAATAAGACCTCAAAAAATCCAATAACAGGAACCATCCTCTTAAATCCTTTGTGTAAAAAAATGTTTCGCATCGTGCTGAGCGAGACATCGCCAATACGCGACAGAAAAATCATCAGAGGCAGTATGACCCAGTTGTATATATCCGGATGTGAGATAGTATATGAATCCATAAAAGCGAACATTATGTGATAAGAAGAACTGGCTTATTACTTTTCCTTTCGGGAGGCTTCAAAAAATGAATTGACGATAGAAAGAATAATGCTAAATAAAAGCGCCCACCAGAAGCTACGCACTTCAAAATCAGGTACTATGGCTGATGCAAGGAGTACCATCAGCGCATTGATGACAAGAATAAAAAGGCCTAGCGTAAAGATGGTTATCGGAATTGTTAACAGTAACAGTAACGGCTTAATGAAATAATTAAGCAAGGTTAATACAGCGGCAACAATAACGGCATTGAGCATGTTGCCTACTTCAATTCCGGGGAGCAGAAGCGACACCAGATAAACAGCAAGGCCATTGACAAGCAGACGAGCAATCAGTTCCACGTATTTAATCGAGATGTATTTTTTTTTGAATAATTAACGATGACTTTTCGGTTTGTATCCTAGAGATTAACTCCGCCAAAAATCCAGTGAGGAAAAGTTGCGTACCGATGATGAGCGCTATGATGCCAAGAAAAAACATCGGCCGGTCGGTAATCTTTACCACATCATAAAACAACTTTAGGGTACTGAGATAAACCAGAATAGCAAATCCGATAAAGAAACTCAATATGCCCAGCGTACCAAACAAGTGCATCGGACGTTTACCAAATCGCGTGATGAACGTGATGGATAGTAAATCGAGGAATCCGTTTATGAATCGTTCGAGCCCGAATTTGGAATATCCGAATTTACGTTCGCGATGCTCTACCACTTTTTCGCCAATCTTGGAGAAGCCGGCCCACTTGGCGATCACGGGCACGTAACGATGCATTTCCCCTTGCAACTCTATGGCCTTTACAACCTGTGAAGAGTAGGCTTTAAGGCCGCAGTTAAAATCGTGCAGTTTGATGCCGCTAATCACACGTGTTACGTAATTGAAAAATTTAGATGGAATGGTTTTGGAAATGGGATCATGACGTTTTCTTTTCCAGCCGCTGACCATGTCGAACTGCTGAACGGTAATCATCTGATATAATGCCGGTATTTCGTCGGGGGAGTCCTGTAAGTCGGCATCCATGGTTATAATAACCCGCCCCGATGCACATTTAAATCCCTCGTTTAACGCGGCAGACTTGCCCTGATTGCGTCGGAACTGAATTGCTTTATGATTGGGCCCGGTTGCTGTTAGGGATTCAATTACACGCCAAGACTGATCGCGACTACCATCATCCACCCAGATGACTTCGTAGGTGAAGCTGTGCTCCCGCATCACCCGGTCAATCCAGGATGCGAGTTCCGGTATGGATTCCTCTTCGTTGAATAAGGGTATGACTACAGAGATTTGCATCAAACTGTTGGCGTTTCTGTTTTGCGTTGAACCATTCCAGCTACGAGTAGGGATAATAGGGCCCCTAGGAATGAGAACGATAAGATACTGGTAAAGGCTAAGGAGAATGGAATGAATACATAGTTATTGAAAATATTCATCATCATCTCGGCCTGGTCTTCTGATATATCGGGGTTGTCGAGCAAATCCTGTTCTGAAATGGTTTTCATTTCCTGCATCACATCGCGCGCCAGAAACTTGAAATAAATGTAAAGGAATACGGCAAAAATCAATGCTGAAAAAAATGAAGTCAAGAAACTCATTTTATAAGCCTGCCCGAAAGTGATGGTACCACCCAACTGTTCATCGCGGTAGTTTTTTGTTCCCAGCCACAGGCCTGTAATCATCAGCGCGTAGCTGATCCAGTTCACATATCGGTTGTTGGCATTGCCGGTAATGTACAAGATAAGTGTATAGATAATCAGCATCAGGGCAATCATAGCACCCATACGCAGAGCGGGCTTTGTGGCAGAGGGGATCTGCCGTTCGGGATTGTATGGTAAAGGCTCGTTACTCATTAAAACAATATTTGATTTGATTATTGTTGATTACTGCTACTGCGCAACCAATCAACTGTCGGTTGAAGTAAGGTGAATTTTCAGACAGGGATTTATTCATAGCTCTTGTAAATGTATGTGGTTTATCAATATTGAAGAGCGTAAGGCTTGCCATAACCCCCTCCGCGATACGATACTCCGGCAATCGCAATAGTGCTCGAGGCCCATCGGAAAATTTGGATGCAATCCACTCAGCGCCGGGCTGAGCCATTCCGGTATTGGTAATTGAAAATGAGGTTTGCAGATTGATTGCACCGAATGCGGCATAATCAAATTCTACTTTCTTCAGTTCTTCATTTTGTGGTTGGTGTCCGGAGGCAACAGCACCGATGGTGCCATCAAGTAAGCCCTTTTGGAGTGCTTTAACATCGGTGGCAGTTCGCAGTGGTGGGTTTAGTTTCAGATTGGAGTCGAAATGTTCCAACGCGGTTTCATTCAGAAACAGATGATGCGATAACACAAAACAAGATACCGGTAGTTTTTTTCTGCGTGCCTGACGGATACAATCCACACTGCCAGAGGTAGTAACCGGGCCTATGATGATTGGGGCATCGGTGTATTGTGCCAACTGAATATCGCGCATTACAATAATTTCCTCAGCCAGTGCCGGAATTGGTTTAAGCCCTAATGCAGCACTCATTCTGCCTTCGTTTATGACTCCCTGCTGTGAGATACTGCGATCGTTTGGTTTATTGATAATGATGCCATTAAAAGGTTTTACATATTGCAATGCCCTTACGATAACCCCCGAATCCTGAACCGATTTGTTTCCATCGGTAAAAGCCAACGCTCCTGCAGTATGCATATCGTATAATTCAGCCAAATCTTTCCCGGCGGCATCTACCGTAATACTGCCTGCAATATGCAAGTTGGTGACATGTCCTTTGGCTCGCTCCTTTACATAGGCAATGCCGGATTTGTTATCAATAACCGGACTGGTATCGGGCAAGAGCAACATATCCGTGAAGCCTCCGGCGGCGGCGGCATTCAGACCACTTACTATGGTTTCTTTATGTTCATTCCCAGGATCACCAAAGGAGGCGAACATGTCGAACCACCCGGCGGAGATGTATAGCCCGTCGCCGTCGATGATGGTGTCTTTTTTATCAGCCTCTATTTTTGTGGCAATACGGGTAATGATGCCGTTGCGAATGAGTATATCCCGTTTTTGTAAATGATGGTTGCCGGCTTTATTTACAATGGTAACTTTTTTAATGCAGCAATTCATTTATCTGAAAAATTTGAGCAATAATATTTCAATGATTAAAAAAGCTAAAGCAAAAGTAATGCAATATTTCCACAGGGGTATGCCATCTGCACGTTCACTGATAAACTGTGCAAGGTTCGTTTTTTCGGAAACCGAAAACCACCTGATACCTGATGCTGTGGCAAACGACTCAAGTTCATCCTCGGTGTGGCATGCAATATCAGACTCGCTTCGGTTGTAGTTCAGAGCAATTTTTTTGAGTGCGGAATCATTGCTACCATCCGTTACCGAATAGATACCGGTATTGTTCAGAGCCGTTGTCATTATCTGAGTTTGTTGACCTGATACGCGTTGCTGAGGTAATAGCTCTTCCTTATCGTTTTTAAGTTTAAGCAGTTGTTCGCGTGATGTGGTTACCGCAGGCACAACAATAATATCACTACTTCCCAATAGATAAGCTAAACGTTCGGAGAAGGTATGTGGCATGCACATCTTAAATAATATTGGTGCAAAGAGTGCATTCACTGCAAAATCATTGAGCTCCTTGTTGAAGGGGAATGCTGTAAAAAAAACCTGCCCCTTACCATAGTTAGCGGATAGACACATTGCTTGTCCGGCAGTGGCATTAAAAATAGATTGTGCCTGTGATCCTGAGCTAATCAGCACGGGAAAGTAGCCTATGCCTTTAGGCAATGACATTGTGCGGGGTTTACTCAGGAATAAATCACTGAATAACGGATGTTGTAAATTAAATGCATCTGTCTGCCACTCCGTCTGTTTCCAGTCGGCAAGCTGTATCTTCATCAATGTACCAAGCAGGTTATTATAAACCGATTTATCAGATCGGGAACCGGGGACCACAAGTATATTAGCTCCTGCATTTACCGCTTTAATGAGCGACTCGGTTAAACCTCCGGATATCGTACCGGGTTCATTCAACACAATCAGTCGGTAATGCTCCAACATATCGTATTTGATGGCCGTTAATGGGGACTGCGTAAGATTGAAACGCTGTGACTGACTGAACAGAGCCGTGAGATAAGTATTAGACTGCGCATCATTGATTAGCAGTACCGGTATTTTATCTACCGTTTCGAAGGTGATATAATAGGTATCATCAAAGGCAATCGGGTAATCCTGTATTCTTAGGGTATATGCATTCCAACCCGGTGTATGATTTGAGAGGGTTAGCGTATCGATGACCGAGGTGCCTGCGGGAATGGTATAATTGGCCAAAGCTTTTACCTGCCCCTGCTGTTCGGCGCTCAGTCGTCCGTCGGTTACCGTCTCTGTGCCGTGATTGCTCACTTTTACATATACATTTACAGGTTCTCCTTTCAGCAGGATCGGCTTATCGAGCCAACAGGTGTCGATACTGACGTTATTCTCATAATTGCCCTGCAAACGGATTAACTCGCGGCGGATCGTGGTGTCTTTTCGAACCACTTCAAAATCTGCAAAGGACTTCTGAAAGTCGGACAAGATATATCCAAAGCGACGGGGTGCTTCGGCTTGTGAGAGGAACTGATTCTGCAGGGTTATCAACTCGCTGAGCTTTCGCCAGTCGGGTGTTGGTTTTATATCATCGATAATCTGGTTGGCCTGTTCGCGGTTAACGAAGCGCTGTTGTATACCCTCGAGGGTATTGGTCATAATCTGAAAATCATCGTCTGGAGCGTATGCACTTATGATATCTCTTGCCTTGGCCTTGGCAGTTTCAAGGACCGAAACATCATTTTGGAGGGACTGCATACTAAAAGAATTGTCTATGTAGATGCTAACTGCTTTCTTCCCTTTTTTGAGTTCGGGATTTTTGTTGTTAAGTACAGGCTGGGCAAAAGCAAAAATGATAAAGGCCAGAGCCAGCAGACGGGAGGCCAGAACGAGCCAGTGTTTGATTCGGGTTCGGGAGTCGCTTTCCTTTTTTACTTCCTGCAGGAACGACACATTGGGGAAATAAATGATTTTATAGCGTCTGAAACTAAACAGATGCACAATTACCGGAATGGATAAGGCTCCCAAAGCCCACAGGAATGCTGGATAAACAAAGGACATTAAATGAACGGAATAGTTATCAGGATGGCGAAATTAACGAAGATAATGCACCGAGATTGCCTGATGATTATTTAGTATTTCTGGGTAAGGCGTATCATTAAAATATTTTAATCAAATTTGCACACCTTTTAACAAGTAACGGGGAGAGATGTCCGAGTGGTTTAAGGAGCACGCCTGGAAAGTGTGTATACTACGAAAGTGGTATCGAGGGTTCGAATCCCTCTCTCTCCGCAAGATTTATATACTTGTCCGGTAATGGTATTGTCCGGTTTTATCGACATTATTCCCATACAGTATACATTGTAACCATTTCAGTTTGCCTGCGTTAAGACGGTCTGCAAACACTTTTTGTAACCCTAAACTAAACTCGATATGTATACCACACATACTATTTTGAAACAATATCCGGTGAAGCCGCTCAGCATTATTCTTCGCCTCACGTTATTGTTTATCCTGCTTTCGGCAACAGTCAGTATGGCTCAAACCACCTATACCTGGGATGGCTCATCCTCATCGGACTGGAATGACAGCGACAACTGGACTCCCATCGGGGTTCCCTCACTCGGTGATGGTGTGGTTATAAACAGTACATCTAACGATCCACTGTATGATGGCACCGACGATCTGGAGTCCATAATTATCAACTCCGGCACATTTGATTTAAATGGCTTAACGCTTGTGGTAACCGGTAATGTATCGCTGAATGGTGGTACACTTACTAATGGTACGCTTAGTGTGAGCGCACCATCTGGCGCCACATATACTCAGGGTAGTATTACCACAGCGAGTACATGTAATCTTGTTGTAAACAGTGGTTCGATTCTGATTAACGGCGGAACAATAAATGGTACTGCATCCATAACACAAAACGGAAGCTCTACGACAACCGGTTCCGGAGGTGCAACGTTCAATAACACAACAGAGATTGGCGTGTCGGGAACAGGCGTACTAAGGATGAACGGCAACAACACCTTCAATGGCACTGTAACCTATTCGACTACGAATACAGCAAGTATGATTACGGAATTCACAAATTCTTCGATCTACAATGGGGTTATGAATATTAATAATATGAGTACGGGCACTATCAGTGTTTGCCATTCGGGCAACAGTAATCAATTAAATGGTCACGTTAATGTTAAGATAGCTAATGGAGGCATAGTATTATTTGGCGAGAATAATGGCACTTCCGGTCTGGCCAGCACCAAACTCCTTCAGCCATTTGAAACCGGACTAACATCAGGCAGTCTGAAACTAAACAACTTTATACAAAACGGCACTACGGCTCAATCACTCAGTGGAACGAATCTTGCCGCAATCTATCTCGAAAAAGGAACCGTTTTTAATGGAAGTGTTACATTCAGTTTTCCTCAGATTTTTCTGAATGGTGCTACCTATAATAACACTGCATCGTTTACCTATACCAGCTCATTCGCCACCAGTTGTGATGGAGGTAATACATTTAACGGGAATACAGCAATCATTAAAAGCGGCACGGGTAATATCATTCAGTGCGACATCAATAAAGATATATTCAACGGTAATGCAACATTCACCAATTCCACAAGCGGCATCCTATATGTGGCTCACAATGATACGGCCGCGAGTACGCAGTTTAATGGTAACGTTAGCATAAACAATACCAGCACGGGAAGTATACGTTTCGGACAAGGTACCGGTTCCGTAGTGCTGGCCAGCGGTAAAACGCTAAATGTTGGGAGCAGTGGTGTTAGCAGTGGTACTATTCAACTCCGAAATTTTACACAAAGCGGAAATACAGCTCAAACAATGACATTTACCGGCACAGCAACTTTACGATTGCAAAACAATTCAACATTTAATGGTCCCGTAACCTATACAGCACCTCAATTATTTGTGGGAGGTGTTACATTTAACGCGGTTACTTTCCTCGAAAAAACCGGAGCATCATCCAACACATCAACCGGAGGCAATACCTTTAATGATGATGTTACCATTAAAAACAGCGGAAGTGGAAATATGACCATGACCGGTTCAACTGCAGATGTTTTCAATGGCAATGCAAGTTTCGTTGTAACGGGAAGCGGTGATCTTTTCCCCGTAAATAACACGATCAATTCATTCAAGAAAAATATTTCAACGGTAGGAAGCAGTAAATCCATAACATTTGGAAATGGTTCAGGTATAGTATCGCTTGAAGGCACTACAAATCAAAACTTAGAAGCTGATGCTGCTTATCCGCCAACATTCAGACGATTAACAATCAATAACGGAAGTGGTGGTTATGTTACTTTACAAACTCCTCTGCAAGTAAGCGTTATGCTGACTCTAACCAATGGCATTATTTACACCACATCATCTAATATATTAAATGCAAGCACCCATAGCACCACCGTTCCGCTAGGTAATAGCAGCTCTTATATTGACGGACCTATGAGTGTAACGATGGCCACAGCCGGAACCGCAACACTTACCTTGCCGGTTGGAAAAAATGGTGATCACAGACCTGTGGTGATCACACCTACTCATAGCGATGCCAGTCAATACACCTACACCGCTGAATTATTTAATGGTAACGCAAACGATCTGGGTTGCACGCCTTTACCAACGGGAATAGCAAATATCTCAACTGTTCACTACTGGAAAATAAATCGAAGCAATGGAAGTAACGGGTTGTCATCAGCTACTGCTCAACTTTATTATGGCAATAATGATGTAGTAACTGACTATAACAATGTCAAAGTAATAAAAAGCTCAGGATCTGCATGTCCTTCTTCCTGGGTCAATGTTGGTGGAACAGCTACCGGTAATGGTACGGGAAGTATTACCTCTGCAGCATTCAACTCATTCAGTGACTTTACGCTTGGTAACCTAGAAGGTGGCGGTAATCCGCTCCCGGTGGAACTAGCAGACTTCACCGTAAGCTGTGTTAACAACGAGCATCTGATCCGATGGAATACCCTTTCTGAGTTAAACTGTAAAGAGTTTAACATAGAACAAAGCATAGACGGTATCAACTGGAATACTCTGGGACAAAGAAAAGGTCAAGGCACTACCTCCATACCGGTATCCTACGAATTCAAGCCCCTGCAACGTATTGCCTGCTACTACAGACTTAAACAAATCGATTTTGATGAGACCTACGCATATTCACCAATCATCCGTGCGGAGGCTTGCAACAAAGAATTGGTTTCGATACAATTGCACCCCAATCCATCCAGCGGTAATGTACAAATTCAATATTCCGGTATAAACCTGTCAGAAGTTGCTTCGGTGCGCATTCAAAATGTATTAGGCACTACGTCCTTGATACAAACAACAGCTTTTGAAGAAATTAACATACAGCAGGAACCTGCAGGACTTTATATCGTGAGTGTATACATGAACAATGGTGAAATTCACCACGCCAACCTGATCAAGCAATAATCAGATTTACCGGAATTCAATCATTGGATGTTTATATAATAAACGTTATGTGATACAGCATCATCAGTGAGGTTCTTCAATTACCTTTGCGGCCTGTTTAAGAATTCTGACCTGTGATTAATCTAAATAATATTGCCGTTTACTTCGGCGGTGAAGTACTTTTTGAGAATATTACCTTTCTTATAAATGAACGAGACCGAATTGGTTTGGTGGGTAAAAATGGTGCCGGAAAGTCGACTTTACTGAAGATCATAGCCGGTGCACAAAATCCTACCGAAGGATCGTTGAGTTTACCGAGGAATTGCCGCATCGGGTTTCTTACACAGGATTTAAAGACTAAAAGTGAACACTCGGTATTTGATGAAGCACTCACCGCTTTCAAGGAAATTAAAGAGTTGGAACGAAACATAGCCGACCTTGAACACCGGATAACCACCACCACCACACACGATGGTGACGAATATATGCAATGGCTCGATGATCTGAACGAAGCAAATGAACGTTTGCACCTACTTGGCGCCGCCAACATGAATGAGGAAACCGAAAAGGTACTGCTTGGCCTTGGCTTTGAACGCGACGACTTTATCAGGCCGCTAAAGCAGTTCAGCGGCGGATGGCAAATGCGTGTTGAACTGGCCAAGCTATTATTATCAAAACCCAACCTCCTCTTACTCGATGAGCCTACAAACCATCTGGATATTGAGTCCATAGCCTGGCTCGAATCGTTTATGAAAGATTTTTCAGGCGCCATCATTTTGGTATCGCACGACAAACGCTTTTTGGATAATGTTACGTCAAGAACGATCGAGATTACCAACAATAAAATTGAGGACTACAAAGCCAATTACACCAAGTATGTGACACTCCGTAAAGAACGACGTGCCACCCTTTTGGCGGCCCAGCGTAATCAGCAACGGGAGATTGAACGCACGGAACAACTCATTGAAAAATTCCGCGCCAAAGCGAATAAAGCCAAGTTTGCACAATCACTCATTAAACAGCTCGAACGTACCGAGCGCATTGAAATCGAGGATGATGACAATGCCGCTATGCGTTTTCGTTTCCCGGATGCCCCGCGTTCCGGAGTGAGCGCCATACGCACCGAGCACCTCTTCAAAGCATACGGCGACAAAAAAGTATTAAATGAGATCAACTTTGATATTCAGCGCGGCGACCGCGTAGCTTTTGTGGGGCGAAACGGAGAGGGTAAAACCACACTGGCAAAAATGCTCGTTGGCGATGAAAAATTAACCTCCGGTGAAATTATCATTGGTCATAATGTTAACATCGGATACTATGCACAGCATCAGGCTGAAAAACTCGACGGAAATGAAACGGTATTTGACACGGTAGATAAAAAAGCTTTTGGCGAAGTTCGAACACGTGTGCGATCCCTTCTTGGTGCATTCCTGTTTGGCGGAAATGACATTGACAAAAAAGTGAAGGTACTTAGTGGTGGTGAAAAGTCCCGATTGGCACTGGCTTGCCTCCTACTCGAGCCTCATAACGTATTGGTTATGGATGAGCCTACCAATCACCTGGATATGCGGTCTAAAGACATTCTTAAGGAGGCCCTCTTAAATTTTAATGGCACCTTAATCGTTGTATCGCACGACAGAGATTTTCTCCAAGGGCTAACCAATAAATTATTTTACTTCCGCGCAGGCGTCATCAAAGAACACCTTGGAGATATTGATGACTTTATGGCATCACGAAATATTGAATCACTACACGAACTGGAGCGAAAACAAAACATAAAAAACAACACGGTCAAAGTAGTTGGCCCACAACAGGATAAAGACTTAAAAAAACTGGATAATCAAATACTCAAAAGCGAAAAAAAAATTGAAGAACTCGAAGCACAACTAAAGCAGGTTGAAAACGAACTATCGCAGTCAGGTGGTAAAGAGATAGAGGCTAAGGTGTCGATTTATAATACTTATAAAGCGCAATTGGATTCTGAAATGAAACAATGGGAGGATTTGAATGCACAGCGAAATAATATCCTATCAAATCCTTAATTATTTTTGAGGCAGATGCCTCCGAGATTAAAATACCCGGCGTACGCCCTCCTGCTTATGCTCACTTCGGTTACCCGAACCTATGCGCAGGGTAATTGCAGTCCCAGCGGTTGTTATGGTATCAATCAGATTATATCCGGCGACTTTGAAAGTTTCTCCAATGCCGCCCCTTTTGCTGACTTTACTTCGGATTACACTTTTAACGGGCCTTGCGTGTCGGGTGGTAATGGTTGTGGTGACTATCTGTGTCAGTTTTCGTTTGCTGTAAATTCCCTGCTAACCACGTGCAATATTACGTGGTCACCAAGTATTCAGGATCATACCAGTGGAACCGGTAATATGATGGTTGTTGATTTTCCTAATAATGGTCCCGAGCAAAAGATATGGTGCACACAGGTAACCTTGGAGCCTAATAAAGAATATTGTTTTGGCGCTTGGTTTATCAATCTGTTGGAACAAGGCAGTAATCAGGGACAACCCGCTTTTTCTTTCAGGGTTAATGGAAACAATCTATATAACAGTCCATCTGTTCCGGAGGATGAGCAATGGCATTTTTATGGCGCCTCATTTAACAGCGGCGCAGGAGGCATTACCGAAATTTGCATATACAATCAGAACTGGGGTTTTCTTGGCTACGATGTTGCCATAGACGACATTGTATTGCGTGAAGTAACAGCCGGTCAGGAACCCGAATTACAAGATGATAACGCCTCCCTCTGTACGGGTTCAGGTTCTGTTGTGGTCCCGGTTCTTCAAAATGACATACAGGGAATTAATCCTCCACTTGATGCCAGTACATTAACGGTTTCGGTGCCTCCTCCATTTTCTGATGGCACAATCAGTAACATCAATACATCGAACGGCACCATAACATTTACCCCTGCAACGGGTTTTAGTGGTAGCACCTCATTTATTTACAGCGTTTGCAACGGTTCGGGTTGCTGCAGTGAGGCTACCGTAACAATCCAAACCACGTTGAATCCTGATATCAATATCAGTGCGGCTTCCGCCATCATCTGCCAGGGTGATTCCACACAATTAAGCGCAAATGGCGCCATTTCCTATCAATGGTCTCCGGCAATAGTGCTCAGCAGTTCAACCGGAGCAATGGTTATGGCCACACCAATAACGAATACTAATTTCACCGTTGTTGGTATTGATGCCAATGGCTGTTCTGACTCAGCGAATATATTCATAACGGTTTCGCCTACGCCTGAAGTACAACTATCGGTTTATGATGCATCGATTTGCGAAGGAGACTCTGTTGCAATCACCATCAGCGGTGCCAATAACTACACCTGGGTGCCTAACAGCAATGCCGTTGCAGGAACAAGTGATTACTTCTTTTTTCCGAACACCAATACGACGTATACCATCACCGGCACACTCAATGGCTGTGACGATGACACAACACTAATGATTAACGTATTGCCCTCTCCACAAATTAACCTGACGCCAGCCGGAAGTGCCCTAATTTGTAATGGCGACAGTGTAGCGGTCACGATAAGTGGTGTTAATTCCTTTACGTGGGGGCCAATGATGAACACCTCACTTTCCAATCAGATTCTGACATTATTCCCAACTACATCTACTACCTATACCATCACCGGAACGGATGCCAGCAACTGTTCTGCCAGCAATACTCTAAATATCGATGTTATCAATAATCCGCTTGCTTCGATTGATTGTCCGGACTCCCTTTGTATAGGCTCGGCCACAATTGAAAATAATTCTCAGAGCACAACCGATTACCGCTGGTTTCTCAATAATGTTAACTTAGGTACATTCGAAACACTGAACTATGAATTTACTGACAGTGGCTTGTACTTCATTAGCTTGATAGCAGGTAACAATAACAGTTGTTTTGATACTACCAATTGCACGATACAGGTGCTCCCCTACCCGATCATCCTCTCCGTTAGCGGGGTGCCCGAGCCAAACAGTTTTTCTGCATCAATCAGTTTACAATCCGAAGGAAGTGATTCTTGTTATCTCCTGATTAATGATGAGATTGTTTCACTTGATGATTGCGACAGTACGTTATTGACCTATGAGTTTCCCGGTTCGGGCGAGCAAAATCTCAGCTATATAACCCGCAATGATTATGGATGTATCACAACCTACAATTTCACAGTTACTATTAATGACGCAACCTTTATCTATGTGCCAAATGCATTTTCACCAAATGCAGACGGCATCAATGATGTATTTATTCCATGGTTTATAAAAACACCATCGTTCTACACCATGAGCATCTATGACCGTTGGGGTAAGAAGGTTTTTGAAAGCAACAGTATTAGCAAAGGCTGGGATGGCAATTATATAAACGGCGCCGCTGCACTGGGTGTTTATGTTTATGTAATTCAATATGCTCTGCCAGGATACACTGAGCGTAAGATACTTAAGGGTAATGTGAGCTTGTTGAAATAAAATGTGTTCTTTCGTTATCCATATATTAGCGTCTGACATTATTTAATATTAAATAATCCGATGCTCAGAATTCATAAAGCATTAAAAGAATAGTTTGGTTTCGTATTTTCACTTTCATAATTCCTTTTTACATTGAATAATATCATGAATACGTTGGCTCCTTATCAGCTTCAGCTATTAGAGAGCATTATTGCCATTTTGGTTTATGTAATCTCGTTTTTTGTCACGAGGAATATCATCAATAAGTCCCTAAAAAAAACACAGTTAGAACGAACCAGAAGAAAAATAATCATCAAAGCCTTACATCTCATCATAACAATCATCTTTACTATGTTTTTGGGCGGGATATGGGGCGTTAAACAAAGTGAAATTGCTGTATTTGCAGGCACACTGCTCACTGCGCTTGGTATAGCCTTTTTTGCACAGTGGTCACTATTATCCAACATAACATCCAGCATCATACTGTTTTTCAATCATCCGTTAAAGCTGGGCGATACCATAAAAATTTTAGATAAAGATTACCCCTACGAAGGTGAAGTTGTTGAATTAACGTATTTCTTTATTCATCTGAAATCGACAACTGGAGAAACAATCACTATACCTAATTCGTTTTGCAGCTACCCGAAGGGCGGGACTTTTACCACAAAACTTGATTTGAAAAACTAATGTTCCATTAACTACAAAACTGTCTTTGGAACACGAAACCCCGCCTTTTGGGTAGGTGCTGTTATAGCCAGTGGTTCTTGTCGTCCGTCCTTGCAAACCATTTTCGTTGTTGAGTTGTCGTGTCATTGAGTGTCGGCTGTGCGGTGCGTTTTTTATTTTTTTTTGAAGCGTTGGAAATTTTTTAAAAACAATTTTGTCTTGCGTTGGCTTTGCAAGCTCTTTGACAAAGCTTTGGACTGTGCGCTGGCTTGTGCGGCTTTGGCAAAGTGCTTGCAAAATGCGTTGGCTATTCATTTCCCTCTATTGTATTAATTTCATCTTCTGTTAATTCATAAATCTTGTATACTAAGTGATTTAATTGCTGTTTTAATTTTGTTACATCAGTTTCATTTCTTTTGCCTTCAGTAATTTTTATAACAAGTGATTCAATTTTATTTTCTAAATTTTTATCTTTTGGAAGTTTTACGGGAAGTTTCTTTAGGTGAATTCCTTTGATATATGGAAATACATCAGGATTGGTAATCATTTTTTTATTGAAGTAATATTCCAACATAGGTGAGTTTAGTAAGGCAGTAATAATTTTAAGATTTACTGTTTTACCTCTCTTTGGATACAAATTGTAAATACTTTGGTCTGTGAAATATTTCTCCTCATCAATAACTGCAATTAATCTATTACCAGTCTTACGCACAAGAATTTTTTCCTTTTGTAGATAAACTGTTTCATCCGTATTGCTGTGTAATTCCTCTTTGATGAAATTTATAAAAAGTTTATCAGGATAAATGGCAAAATTATCAATGTGTTTTCCTTGCAGGTATTTTTTATAATTGGAATTTACTTTTGTTGATGAAAGAAACTTCTTTATACCATTTGCAACAATTCCAACATAAACTTCCAGATAATCATCCACAAATTCTGAATTCAATTCTATTTTTGAAATAATTATATCTTCATCTTCAGTTGTCTTTAAGTTTATAACATAATCATTTGGTTCGTCATCCCAATTTTGTTGACTATAAGTTTTTAAATCGTCAAGATTTGAAAAATCTAAATCACTTTTTCTGATTGCTATTGTGTCCAATTTGTTTGAATGTTGGTTAATCACATTCAGAATAATTGAATCTGTAACTGCTTCAAAAACTTTATTCGCAAAAGAAACGATTTGAGAAATATGGTACTTTGTAACTAAATATTTTCTAATCTTCTTTAAGTATTCATTTTGTAAAATAGTGCTTGGAATAATGAATGAAAGAGTACCCCCTTTTTTCAAAAGTTTAACTCCATTCTCTGTAAATAATGCATAACTATTTACTTTATATTCAGCAGAATTGGGATACAAACTAATAAGTTGCTTTACCTCTGCATCACTTATATCCACAACCTCTTTTCCTTTGTAAGTAATATATGGAGGATTGCCAATCACTATATCAAAGCCACTGGTCAAACCAAACATCCATTCTGGGTCAAACCAGCGAGCAAAAGTATTTTGGTCGTAAGGGTCAAAAGCTACAATTTGTTTAGCAACTGATGTCTCCCATCCATCGCTTTCTAGCATTTTTGCAATTTCTTGTCTCAGTTTCTTATCCTGCTTTTGGTATTGCAGTTTTTCTTTTCGTGTGTTGGCTGTAAAGTATTTGTGGCGTAACTCTTTTAGTTCGGTTTCTTTTTCTTCAATCTGTGGATTGCGTAAAAGGGTTTGTGCAGGTTTGTCTAGGCTTATCAAAGTATTAGCTGCTACAAACTTTGTTTCTAAGTTAGGTAAACTTCTTATTCCAAAATTATCCTTTTTCTCTTGTTTGTTTTGGTCAATAATTAAAGAGATGAAAAAACGCAATTTGGAAATCTGAACAGCAATAGGTTGTATGTCTATCCCATAAATGCAGTTTTCTATTAAATATAGTTTACGACCGTAATCACTGGCGTTGTTTTCAAATACATCGTTTATTTCATTCAGTCGTTTTCCTCTTTCTTCTTTGTCGCCAATTTTAAAAGCAGTTTCCGTTTCTTCCATTGCTTTTTGGCGTTGCAAGGCTTTCCAATGTTTGTTATCAGCATCTAATTTTTGTAGTAAATGCACCATCTTATGTAAAATACCCATTGGGTATGCACCCGAGCCACAGGCAGGGTCTAATATTTTACAATTATTAATACCTTCTATTAGGTCTTTGGTTTCTTTCTCGTTAAAAGGATTTGGTGTTTCAGCATAAGAAATCAAATCTCTTAACCTTGTTTCAAAATCCGCGCTTTCGTTCTTTACATTTTGTTTGATGTATTCCAATAGCGATTCATCCACCATATAGTTTACTATCTCTCTTGGTGTATAAAAGCTACCTGTTTGTTTACGTGCAGTGGTTTGTGTTTCAGGGTTGTAACTTGCTAGCAGATTTTCAAATACTTTACCCAATAATTCAGGGTCTAGAGCAATTTCTTCTTCAATCGGTGTGTTTTCTGCAACGGTAAATTTGTAACTCTCCAACAGATTTATTAATCCTCTTGATTTGTAGGTTTTATTTCGTGTGCCGTAAATTTCATTCAGGTCCACTTCCGTTTCTTCACCAAAGAAAATATAATCGGGAACGCTAGCCTGTTTCTTAGTGTTGCGGCTAAAACCATCTACATATACAATTTTGCCTTCTTCGTTTGGCTTGTCTAAACAGTCGAACAATCCACCGTTTAAGAAAGGGACATCTTTAAACAATTGCATTGCTTCCTTTTCGGATATATTGAAAAGGTCAGCATAACGGAACAGGTTTTTTACTCCGTATTCTTCACCATTTGTTTTGATAGTTCCACCATCTTTTGCAAATTTTCTTTCATCCATTTTTTGATTCAGTGTTCCAAAAAAAAGGTTCTGCAAAATGGCGTGGTAATAGTTTTGCGATTTTTTGTTCTTGTTAAAGTCTTTCAGAATTTTATCCAAGTGGGCTTTATTGAACAAAGCATTTGGGACAAGCGATTTTTCTTTTATGAACCAAATAAAAACTACCCTAGTAATTAAGCGAATGAGGTTGGTGGCATTGCGAACATCTTTCTTTTTTTCCAAGTCGTCAGGAAACGAAACATTGTCCATTGCCCAGAAATACCAGTTTGCCAAGTCCTGAAAGAACTTTTTGTTCAGGATATTTACATCCAATACCTGCAACCAATGCTGGTGTAATTGGTCGTAATTGGTAACGCCAACTGGTTTTACCAAATCCAATAAAATGCGTTCGTGTCCCGCGTGTGTAGTATCTGTATGTATATCACGAAGGATAATTACTTTGCCAGCCTTTTCTCCTTGACGCCAGTTCTGTTTGTATTTAAAGCGTTCGCTAATGGCAATGGAGAAACAAGCTTCATTTCCAGTTTTGTATTTCAGCACCAAAGCAACAGGCATTTTCTGACTGATGCGGTTGAATGTTCTTGTAAGGTCTGATATTTCGGTTCGTGTGGGTTGTTTGCTAAGTTCTAAAGCAAACAGCATTAAGCCATCATAGTTCTTATCGCCTTGTTGCAATGCTTCTTTGTAGGAATAGTTTACATCAAACATTCCTGTTGCTTGAAAAACGGTGTTGTCAATTATTCCAATGAAATAAGTTTTGCCAATGGTTTTAAAAGTATCGTTGTCTTTGTAATGCTGCTTTAGCAAATCCTTTACTGGCAATGGCTCGGCTGTATTGGAGTTTAGTTTTATACCCAACTGTTGAAACAGATTGGTCGCTGCTTCAAAAAGATTGGCTGTATTGAATATGTTTAGTTTCATTGCTTACTTATTAGAAATTACAAACCAATTAATTAAATCGAAATTTTCGCTCTTGAATTTATCTTCCAGTTTCTTTTGTTCGGGAGATATTTTCTTTGGAGTTACATCGCCTGTAAATAAATCCTGAATTTCATTTACCGCAACTGGTGTTGTTTGTGATTTTACCCAAGTGCCAACAGCAGCAGCCAGTTTATCTAAAACGGCTTGGTCTCCTTTGTCAATATTATTGGGAACATAACGGGCTTCCAATTTGTGATTGCGAAGCAAGGTTAAAATTTCCTGATTGTTATTTAATACCAACTTTCCGCTTTTACCATCTTCAATACTTTGATGTAATAAATGAATTTCATCGTAAACGTGGTCTATTTTTTCATCAGGTCTTTTTGGATAACCCAAAACCGCCACAATACTGTCAGGCAATGTTTTCCACTTTGTATTTGGTCTGAATTTAAAACCTGTGTAAACACCGTTTGGTATTTTCTTGAAAAACTCTTCGTTCTTTTTGAAGAATTCAAATAACTCTTGTCTGAACTGCTCTAAAGACAAATCATTCAAACCAAGTGTTTCATCATTCACTTCTAAATCATCCCAAGTAATTTGCAATTGGTCTAACATCTTTTGTGCTTGTTTAGGCAACAAAGGATTTTCTTCTACCATTCGCTGAAACTCAGGAGTCATTTTGTCGTCTAGTTCAGTTCCTACCACACTCATCAAAGCCATTCGGTTTTCAACTCTCGATTTTAAACGCAAGTAATCCTCATAGTTTTTGCCTGGCCAAAAATTGATTCCTTTGATTGTTTTATTTGGTGAGCCAATACGGTCAATACGTCCCATTCGCTGAATAAGTCGAACTGGATTCCAGTGTATATCATAGTTTACAACCGTGTCGCAATCTTGCAAGTTTTGCCCTTCACTTAAACAGTCGGTAGCAATCAATACATCAATTGGGTTATCAATTTTCTTTAGAGTTGCTTTGTCGTGTTTGGTAATTAGTTCAAGCCATTTTTCATAAGGCACTTTCCATTTGTCGGCTTCTTTGTAATCTTCCGAAAGGTTTACTTTCTCATAAAGTTCTGACCAGTCTTTTTCATTGTATAGTTTGGTGAAAGGAGCAAAGCGTTCCAAAATAGGCTCAAACTTATCGCCTGAATATCCATCAAAGGTTTCGCTGATAGAACCTGAAACAAAAGCTACATTTTTAAATCCTTTCTTCTTCAATTCATCGTAAAGGAATTTTGCTGTGTCTTTGAATACAGTGAAAACCAAAACTTTTTTATTGTCTGATTTCTTTTGTTTGGTAGTAATATGCTCAATCAGTTTATTGAGTTTATCATCGTTGGCTTTTCCAGCTTTAAACTCTACCTCAAACTTCACAAGGCTTGTTTTGAGATTGGTTAATTTGGTTACATCTGCTTCCAAATGTTTTTTGAAAAGGTCAATGTTAGTGATTGAAGAAAGTGGAATTGGATTTTTCTTTCCAAGCGTTATTGGCTGGTCGTTTTCGGCTTCAATTTCTGCTGCTGTCTCGTCAATTTCTTCTTGTTCTTCGTCTGTAAAATCATCTTCTAGTGAACTGTCTGTTTGATTTTTGATAAACAGATTTACTTTGTCTAATGCGTTAATGTGATGATTCAAAATATTTTCAACTGTGCTTTTGAATGAAAACCAACTTGATTCCAATCGTTTCATCAGAAGGATATACATCATTTTTACCAAGAATTTTTCACGTTGTTTTGGGTTTTCCAAAACACTTTCCACTTTCAAGTCTTTGATATATTCCGAAGGTCGGTAAGCAGTAAGATTTACCCTTAATGCATTTAGAATATCGTCAAATGATTTTAGGTCGCCTAGGTTTTCGGGTGTGATGTATTCATTTATTGGGTCGTCCTTTTTCGGGAAATTCATTTCTCCGAATTCACCTTCAATTAGTTTTCTTGTCCTTGCTACAATTAAAGCATCTGTGAGCTTCTCAAATTTTTGTGGAAGTTTAGCAATGAAGTCCGCAATTTTTCTATCGTCAAGGTCAGACCACTCGCTAAAATCTTTTTGTGCAGTTCTAAAAATGTTTTCAAGGCTGTCAATTTCCAAATCGGTATTTTTAAAACCGTTGTCTTGCCCTTTGGTCATTAACTTAAATTGATTACGAATGTCCATCAGTTTGTTGTTGATTGGAGTTGCTGAAAGGTGTAAAACCTTTACATCACGATTTGTTTTTTCGGGCAACAAAACATTGTCAACAAAGAATTTGTAGCGTGAAGATTTGTCGTTGCGTAAATTGTGACTTTCATCAATTACCAAAAGTAGTTTTTGTTTTCGTTGCAGTTTGGAAAGCGGAAAGTCGGGATAATTATTGGTTAGTCTTTCGTCTTGAAAGTCTGTGTGGTTTCTTACATAGTATTCAATTTCGTCTTTCTCAAATCTTGAACCTCTGTGTGATTGATATTGCTCCCAGTTGTTGCGAAGTTTTTTAGGACAAAACAGAACAACAGTGTAACCTTTGATTTCAAAATATTTCATTACTGCCAAGGCAGTCCAAGTTTTACCTAAACCAACTGCATCTGCTAAAATTGCTCCATTGAATTTTTGAAGCATTTTAATCAAACTGATTGCTCCTTTTTGTTGGTAGGAGAAAAGAGTTTTGTAAATGATGGTTTCTTCTAAGTGTGCAATTTCACGTTTGAATTCTGCATCACCAGAAAGTTCCATTAAATCATCCTTGAAAAGTTCGTAAAGAACTTTGTAATAAAGGTCGTGAGGTGTGTATTCTTTGAATAGGTTTTTAATCAATTCAATAATATGCTGCTTTACTTCAACCTTAGATTTGTCAGGTAGTTCAATTTTTTCATTAGCAACATTTTCCCATTGGTGTTTGAACCATTTTTTTAATTCTTTATAGTCGTTGTTGTCGCCTGTGGATGCAGTGTTTAATTCAATATTGCTGCTTTCTTTTATTCCAAGTCCTGCGTCTGTAAGGTTGGAACTTCCAATGATGTGAAAGTTCTTTCTTGAATCTTTGTCGTTGTAGATATAAGTTTTTGCGTGGCAAAAATTCCGTTGAATTGATTTTACTAAAACTTTGTCTTGTTGCAAAAACTCAACTGCTTTTTGAGCTGCTGCACTTAATGAAAGTGTCCCGCTAATACTTGTATTACCATTTAGCAGGTCAATTACTTTATTTAATTGTGCTTCGTCCTGCATTAGATTACCCAAAATCAGTCTGAATTTCTCTGCTTGGTTAATGTCGTCTTTCATTAAAGCCAAAGCATTAACAGAAAAGAAACCTGTCACAAGGTCAAGTCCACCGCTTTCAGTGTAGTTTTTAATGAAGTCAAACACTTTATAGTGGTCGCTGTCCTCTGTCTTGGTTTTATTATCTAATAGCATTAATTGTCTGTTAAAATGATGTCGTGAATATCGTAATTTATTCGTATTGGTGCGTTGGCAAAAAATGGCTCTTTTGGTTTTGCGAAGGGTTGGCTTGTGTGTCGGGCAAAACCAAATGTGCCATTTGTGCGGCTGGCTAAAATTGTTTTTAAAAAAGTGCGGTGGGGAAAAAAATAAAAAACATCGGGTCGGCTTGAGTGTCGGCTTACTCGCTGTCCCTTTTGAATATGTTCGATATGTTGGTCACCTGTCAAAATGGTTTGTCTTTGTTTTAATGTTTAAATTTTAGGTCGTCTGGTCGTTGTTGCACGGTCGTCCTACCATTGGCTATAACATTGATATTGCAGAAATCCATTGCTATTGTTGCAAAACAACCGCTACGATGAAATCACTTTTAATTGCAACACTATGCTGTATCCTAATAGCGAACCTGGCATCAGCTCAGCTTAATATCGGAAGCTGGAATATTATCAATGTAAAATATAATGTAAATAATCAATGGAGTCTGTTTGGTGAAGGGCAGATACGATCATTGAAATTCTATAACGATTTTCATTATTATGAATATAAAGGCGGATTAGAATACAATCCAAATAAACACATTCGACTGACAACCGGCGCAGGTAGTTATCAGACATACAGGGAGGGTGGCGATTTTGTATTACCTAAAAACAATGATGAGTTGAGAATATGGCCGCAGGTTATTTTAAATCAATCAATAGGTAAACTCCGAATTGAACAACGATACCGAGCGGAATTCCGATTTACCCGTTCAGGATATCGCAATCGTTTCAGATATCGTTTGGGTGTATTTTACCCCTTTGGCAAGATGAAAAAAAACTATAAACCGTTTCAGATCAGTGCAAGTAATGAATTATTTTTTACCGACAAGGAACCTTATTTTGAACGAAACCGAATGCTAATTGCGTTGAACTACAAACCATCCAAATCCTCAACCATACAGCTCGGTTATATCTATCAGTTTGATTATAAAATAAACGATGAAATCGGGAGAGATTTTATACAAATTGGTTACTATTTCGAACTGTTCAGAAAAACGAAGTTGCCCGAAATCATCGATTCGGAACTTAAAGACAATTAGCTCAGGATTTTTACAGATTACTGAAAAATGTAACTCGCTGACTTGTTTGTGAATAAATTTTTAATTTAACCATACTATTTATAATCTATGATTAGCAGAATTAAAAACTATTTCACACAACTGTATCGAATTAATCTACCCATAATCAGTCACGAAAAACTGGTATGGAAAGACTTAAAAAAAATGCTCATAGAAGCAAACTGGCGGCACGGCGTCTTTGAAAATGATAAATATGCTGAAGTCTACTTTGAAATCTCAGATGGAGAACTTTCAACCTATTACTACATGATTTATGATGGGTACTTTCATTGCAGAGTAAAAATCCTAGAACATTTTGACAGCGAACTGACGACTGATCTTTTTGTACTGGCAACGCACTTTAATAATCTGCTGAATAACGGTGTTGTTCTGGTGCATGTAAAAAACAACTACATCGAATACCATCAAAAACGCGATCTGTTGGTTCCTTATTTATACCGATCTGAGATTTACGGGCAATTAATTCGACATTACAAAACATCAAAAGATATCTTTCAGGCATTTCGGCGACTCGAACGAGAGCGAGAGGCTCCGGCGATTATTATTGCTGATCTCTTGAACAAATTAAATCAGGATAAAAAAACAGAGAGCTGAATATAAATTTAAGCCACCTTTAATTTAGGCAAATTGATTTTATCGATACGTTTTCTGGCGTAATCCAGGTCAACCGTAAAAGACTTCATCTCTTTCTGAGAGGGCGCTTCAAACATCACATCATTCATAATCGTTTCACAAAGCGACCGCAAACCGCGAGCCCCCAATTTGTATTCCATAGCTTTAGTGACAATATAGTCAATGGCAGGCTCATCGAAGTGCAGATCGATACCGTCCATTTTCAATAGTGCTTTATACTGTTTAAGCAGTGCATTTTTAGGTTCGGTGAGAATCAGACGCAAGGCCTGTTCATCAAGCGCATTCAAAAAAGTAACTACAGGAATACGACCTACCAATTCAGGAATGAGGCCGAATTGCTTCAGGTCCTGTGGCGAAACATAAGACAACAAATTATTCTTATTGATGTCGGCTTGTTCGCCGCCTGCTTTAAACCCAATGACCTGCGTTTGTGTGCGTCGCGAAATAATTTTATCCAGCCCTTCGAATGCGCCACCGCAAATAAACAGGATGTTTTGTGTATTGATGCTAATCATCTTCTGCTCAGGGTGTTTCCTGCCACCTTGCGGAGGCACCAGTACCTCTGTACCTTCCAGCAATTTTAATAACCCCTGCTGCACACCTTCGCCGCTTACATCGCGGGTTATGCTGGG
>Ga0315901_10001088_pt1 | contig 39140 bp, 31 predicted proteins | sample LakEriMetagenome_10_FD_203761 | JGI IMG/M metagenome (GOLD analysis project Ga0315901, IMG submission 203761) | Freshwater fungal communities from buoy surface, Lake Erie, Ohio, United States - Buoy 2 MA116 | ecosystem: Environmental > Aquatic > Freshwater > Lake | place: USA: Lake Erie, Ohio...
CGCCACGACGGACAAGTAGTTTTGCCGCTTCGGCATCAACGGACGGGAACACATAGTCATTGCGATACTGTTGCGGATTATGCCAAAATTTTGACCACCCCGAGCGGATCATCGCCAAACAGCCGGCATTAATCTGACCATGCTGAGTTTCAAACTGCTCAACATCGGTTGCTGATAATTTTGCTGTCGGGTCAGACGCATTTGGAATATCAATCACGACCGCGGGAATCAACAACTTATCAAGCGGTATTTGATCAATCGTAGCACCGCCAGGAATGCAATGGGCTGGGGCATCCATATGCGTGCCAACCCCCTCGTGCATTTGAATTGTATATTTTCTAAATTTAAACTCTGCGTTCAGATCATAGTCTTTATGCAACGCATGCTCAAACTCGCGGCCACCGCTCCAGCTTGGAATGTCTGGAGACAGCGTATGCGTTAAATCAATTATTGTATAAGGGAATGAAAACATGCGGCACTATAAACCTATTGTCATTCCCGCGAAAGCGGGAATCCAGGGCGAAGTAACGTTGCGTTAGCCCCTGGATCCCCGGTCAAGCCGGGGATGACACTGGATTTATTTAGTCTGATTTATCCATCTCGTGACAACATTACCTAGACGCAACCGATGATTTCCTGCGTTTTTGCGCTGTTTACCCCACAAAGCCACTTGCCTTTTTGCGCTGCAATATGTACACAGGCGCTTGAAATTTTATTTTAAAAGGACGGGTTATGAACCTACGCAATATCGCCATTATCGCCCACGTCGATCACGGCAAAACCACGCTGGTCGATCAAATGCTGCGCCAATCCGGCACGTTCCGCGACAATCAAAACGTCGCCGAGCGGGTCATGGATTCCAATGATTTGGAAAAAGAACGCGGCATTACCATTATGTCCAAGGTGACGTCGATTGTGTGGAAAGACACCCGCATCAATATCGTCGACACCCCGGGCCACAGCGATTTCGGCGGCGAGGTGGAGCGGATTTTGTCCATGGTCGATGGCGTAGTATTGCTGGTCGATGCCGCCGAAGGGGCCATGCCGCAAACCAAGTTCGTGGTCAGCAAAGCATTAAAACTGGGCCTGCGCCCGATTGTGGTCATCAATAAAATCGACCGCAGCGATGCGCGCATCGACGAAGTGCATCACGAAGTATTCGATTTATTCGCAGCCCTAGACGCATCCGAAGAACAATTGGATTTCCCAATGTTATACGCGGTCGGCCGCGACGGCTTCGCCCGCGAAAAACTGAGCGATACCAACACCGATCTGAACCCTCTATTCGATTTGATTTTGCGTCACGTCCCGGCCCCAACGGCCGATATTACGGCCACGCCCGCCATGCTGGTATCGATGCTAGAATTGGACAATTTCTTGGGCCGCATTTTGACGGGCCGCGTCTATGGCGGTAAAATCCGCGTCAATGACAGCGTCAAATCGATGCGCATGAACGGCGATCCCGTGGAAACTGGCCGCATCACCAAAATCCTGACTTTCCGTGGCATCGAACGCGTCGCGGTCGACGAAGCCGAAGCGGGCGATATCGTCCTGGTCGCAGGCCTAAGCAAAACCACCGTCGCCGACACGATTGGCGCCCCCACACTGGCCGAGCCGATTCCCGCCATTCCCGTTGATCCGCCCACGTTGTCGATGACGTTTTCGGTCAACAATTCGCCGCTTGCAGGCCGCGAAGGGTCCAAGGTTACATCGCGCATGATTCGCGACCGCTTGCTGCGCGAGGCGGAATCGAACATCGCCATTCGCGTCCGCGACGCCGAGGGTGGCGACGCCCTCGAAGTATCGGGACGCGGCGAATTGCAATTGGGCGTGTTGATCGAAACCATGCGCCGCGAGGGGTTTGAATTGTCGATCTCGCGGCCCAAAGTATTGTTGCAAACCGATCCCACCACCGGCGAGACGTTGGAACCATACGAAGAAATCATGATCGACGTCGATACCGAATATTCCGGCATCGTCGTTGAAAAAATGGCCCACCGCAAGGCCGAGATGACCGATATGCGCCCATCCGGCGGCAATAAAACGCGGATTACGTTTTATGGCCCGGCGCGCGGCCTGATCGGCTATCACGGCGAATTTTTGACCGATACACGCGGCACCGGCATTATGAACCGCAGCTTCAAAGGGTATGGCCCGCACAAAGGCATTATCGGCGGCCGCAACAACGGCGTGCTGATTTCCCGCGAAGATGGCGAGGCCGTGGCCTATGCTCTGTGGGGCCTCGAAGACCGGGGTAAAATTATGATCCAGCCAGGCGATAAAATTTACAAGGGCATGATTATCGGCGAACACAGCCGCGACAATGATTTGGACGTGGTACCGAACAAGGCCAAGCAATTGACCAACATCCGCACCAAAGCCGCGGACGAGGCGATTCGTCTGACCCCGCCAATGATTCTATCGCTCGAAGATGCGATTGCGTATATCCAAGACGACGAGCTGGTCGAGGTGACGCCGAAATCCATTCGTTTGCGCAAGAAGCTGTTGGATATGAATGACCGCGACCGCGCCCGCAAGGATATCAAAAAAGCGGCGGAGTTGGCCATCGGCAATTTGGGGTAATCCACACCTGCGGCGACGGACAGGCTGTACAATAATGCTCAATTAGCCAGCAATCCCTTGCCAATATCGCGCAGGCCCTTGCCGATATTGCCCAGGCCTTGCTGTACCATATTCGCGGGCAGTTTCTTGCCCGCGTTTTTGGCCAGCGTGCTCAGAATGATATCGGCCAATTCGGCATTGGTGATACCCGCTTTGCCGCTACCCAGATTGCGCAGCTGCATATCCGCCAAATCGATCCGCTGGCCGATACTCTCGCCGCCAATTTTTACACTCGGCACCACACTCGCATTTTGAATTTGCAACAAGCCGATTTGCCACTGGCGGCTGCCCGATTTGCTGTCTGCCGCAGGCGGCGTCGCTTCGGCCTTGGCCAGGGATTTTTGTAATACCGCCAGGTTGTTTCCCGTCTGTCCGATTTCATAATACAGGCTGATATTGTTCAGGCTGATGGCATCAATCTGAATCACGGGCTTGGTCAACGAATCAATTTGCAAGGATGCTTCAATCTGGCCCAGATGCAATAAATGCGGGCTGCTGAATCCCGGCGGGTTGGCAACATTCAAGCCGTTCAGGGCGAATTTACCCGCGAATAGCTGCAAATTCACCGACTCGACCGTTACCTTGACGCCCAATACGGCCGATGCCTGCCGCTCGATTGCCTTTTGCAGCAAAAAATTCTTGGCCAAGGTCAAACCCGCGATCACGATTACCAGCACCAGCAATATTTTTACCAGCGGGCGGGATTTATGCTTGCGGCGGGCCATTCACTAACTCCTCATGGTGGGGTGGCTTGATACGGTCGGCCAAATTGCGGATCAGAACATAAAATACCGGCGTCAACACCAAGCCAAAGAAAGTGACGCCAAGCATCCCAAAGAACACCGCCGTACCCAGAGCTTGGCGCATCTCGGCCCCCGCCCCTTGGGCAATCATCAATGGCACCACCCCCAGAATAAAGGCGAAGGAGGTCATCAAAATCGGCCGCAGGCGCAAGCGGCAAGCTTCAACCACCGCCTCTGCCCGCGCTTTACCCACCAATTCCATCTGCCGGGCGAATTCGACAATCAAAATAGCGTTTTTCGCCGCCAGGCCGATCAGCACCACCAACCCCACCTGGGTGAGGATATTGTTGTCCATACCGCGCAGCATCACGCCCAACATGGCGCACAGCACCGACATCGGTACGATCAAAATGATCGCCAACGGCAAAGACCAGCTTTCATATTGCGCAGCCAACACCAAGAACACCAGCACCACCGCCAACAAAAAGACAAAGACAGCCGTGTTGCCGGTCAATTTTTCCTGCAACGCCAATTCCGTCCATTCAAAGCCGATATTGCCCGGCAGTTTTTGCGCGGCGATAGTTTCCATCATCTCCAATGCCGTACCGGTGCTAACGCCTGGGGCGGCGTTGCCTTGAATTGCCACCGCCGGATAAAGATTATAGCGGTTGACGACATCTGGCCCAGTGATATTGCGCACTTGGACAATCGTGCCCAAGGGCACCAATTCACCCATGGCGTTTTTGGTTTTGAGCTTGCCAATATCCTCGGGCTGGAGGCGGAAAGTCTGCTCGGCTTGCGCGGTCACCTGATAGGCGCGGCCAAAAATATTGAAATCATTGACATAGGCCGATCCCAAATAAACCTGCAGCGTTTCAAACACGTTGGACAGCGGCACGTTCAACATCCGCGCCTTGGTGCGGTCGATTTCCAAAAATATCTGCGGCGTACCGGTATTAAAGGTGGTGAAAACGCCAGCCAAGCCCGGAGTTTGATAGGTCTGGCCGATCACTTCGTTGGCGACTTTTTCCAAATACTGCAGGCCGTTATTGCCCCGGTCTTGGACCATCATTTTAAAGCCGCCTGCAGTGCCGATCCCCTCGACCGGCGGCGGGGGGATAACAAAAATAAAGGCGCCTTGGATAGCCATCAACTTGCCTTGCATTTCGCCGATCAAGCGTTCTGCGCTTTGGCCTTTGGCGATGCGCTTATCGAAATCATCAAACCGCGCAAAAATAGCCGCCGCGTTAGATGCATTGGTAAAGGTCGCACCGTTGAACCCGGCAAAGGCGACGGCATTGACGACACCCGGTACGGATTTCATGATCTCGGATGCTTGGCGGGTCACTTCATCCGTGCGGGCCAAGGACGATCCCGGCGGCAAAATAACGACGGTGATTGAATATCCTTTGTCCAAGGTTGGAATAAACCCAGTCGGAATTGTACGCAACAACCCGCCCGTCATCGCCAACAACACCAAATAGATGGCAAAAAACAACCCGGCGCGGCGGATGATGCCCGCGGTACGGCGGCTGTACCAGCCAGAAAAACGATCAAACCGGTGGTTAAACCCATCCGCGAAACGGCGGCCAGTCCGGGTCAGCCAGTTGCTGCCCGAACCATGTTGCGCATGCTCCGCCCCGCTAGTATGGGCGCGTAACAGCACGGCCCCCAAAGCCGGGGAAAGGGTCAGCGAATTAAACGCCGAAATAATGGTAGCACCGGCTATGGTCAGGGCGAATTGCTGATAAAACTGCCCGGAAATGCCGGGAATAAAGGCGGTTGGAATAAACACCGCCGACAGGACCAGCGCGATGGCGATCAAGGCCGTGCCGACTTCGTCCATGGTTTTATAAGCCGCCATGCGCGGGCTTAACCCCTCGCGCAGATTGCGTTCGATATTCTCGACCACGACAATCGCGTCGTCCACCACAATCCCGATTGCCAGCACCAACCCGAACAGGGTCAGCGTATTCAAGGAAAAACCGAAGGCTTCCATCATCATAAACGTACCGATCAAAGAAACCGGGATGGCGAGAATTGGAATCAAGGCAGCGCGCCAGGATTGGAGGAACACCAACACCACTAGCATGACCAAGATAATAGCTTCAAAAATCGTCTTATAGACCGCATCTACGGAATCACGAATAAAGTCGGTTGGGTTATAAACGATTTCATAGGTCAGACCTTTGGGAAATTGCTTGGCCGAGTCGTGCATAATCTGTTTGATGTTATCGGCCGTCTGTAGCGCGTTCGTGCCGGGCCGTTGAAAAATCGCAATCGCCACCGCGTTCTTATTATCCAAATAACTATTGGTGCCGTAATCGCGCGCGCCCAATTCCACCCGCGCCACATCACCCACCCGGGTCAAGCGCCCATCTTCACCCGCTTTGACGATAATATCGGCGAATTCTTGGGGTTTGGTAAAACGGCCCTGGGTATTGACGGTCAATTGATAGGCGTTATTGCCCATAACCGGCGGCTGGCCCAAAACCCCGCCCGATACTTGGACGTTTTGTTCCCTAAGCGCACCCACCACTTCGCCCGCGGTAAGCCCCAAAGTTGCCATACGATCAGGATCGAGCCAAACGCGCAACGCGTATTCACGCGCGCCGAATAATACTACCTGCCCCACCCCTTGCAGCCGGGCCAAAGAATCCTTGAGCCGCAACAGAGCGAAATTCGATATATACAACTGATCGAACGTATCGTCGGGCGACAGCAAATGCACCACCATCATCAAATCATTCGACGATTTGGTGGTGACTACGCCCAAACGGCGTACTTCTTCGGGCAAGCGGGGCAAAGCCTGATTGACCCGGTTTTGGACGAACACCAAAGCGTCATCCAAATTGGTGCCGATTTTGAACGTTACCGTCAAACTTAGCTGCCCGTCCGAGGTCGAATACGAATTCATGTACAACATGTTTTCGACGCCGTTGATTTCCTGTTCCAACGGCGCGGCCACCGTGTCGGCAATGGTTTCCGACGACGCACCGGGATAACTTGCTGTCACCGCGATGCTGGGCGGGGCGATATCGGGATATTGCGATACCGGCAAGCGGAAAAAAGCGATAGCGCCCAATAGCACGATCACAATCGACAGCACGCTGGCGAAAATCGGGCGGCTGACAAAGAAATGCGAAAATTTCATGAGGAGTTCCTAGCGCGCGGGTCTAGCAGGTATATCGGCTGGCTGGTCTTGATCGGGTGCCAATGTCGGCGGTCGTTCAACGCGCGGCTCGGCGGGGATAACGTTAGGCTCGGCGGTGCTGGGCAAAGCGCCGCTGGGCGCTTCGCCGCCGGTGATGTATCCGGCATCCGGCGTGGCAACGGGCGCGGCAGGGGCTGGCTCCGTCACCGTGACCGGGGCGACCGGGGCGGCGGCTGGCGTTTCTGGCGCAACCGCGCTCATTGGTTTATTGCCATGGCTGGAATCGACAGGGGCTGGGGTCTCAGGGCTGGGCGCAACAGGCGGGGTGATCGGCACCTCGGCTGCGGGCGGCGTTGCAACAACCTCATCGGCGGGAACTGCAGGCGTCCAGGTCTCGGTGGTCTTGCTCAGCTTGGGCGGAACTTTTGCTTCACGCGGCATTTTTGGATTGGGGTTTGGCTTGGCGCCCGGCAACGCCTCTGGCGCTGGTGATTTGACTTGCTCATCCCCGGCAATCGGCGTTGGCTTAACTGTTGGCGCGGCATTGTCGCGAGGCGGGGCGGATGGTTTCATTAAATCCTCGTTATGCGTGGCATAGGATACATCCTCGGGCGAGAGTTTATCCGGTGTCACCGTCGGCTCCGTGGTTTGAATCATTTCCAACAATTCCGGCTGGATATCGTTGGCGGTGGCCTTAATTTCTCCGGGCTCCGGCGTCACTGGCGCGCCATCTTGGGCGCGTTGCAAGCCGTTGATAACGATTTTTTCGCTGCCAGTCAGGCCCTGGCGGATAATGCGTAAGCCATCGACCAACGGCCCGGGGGTTACCGGCACAGACTTGACGATATTGTTTTCGCCAACGGTTAAAACCAATTTGCGCGATTGATCCGTGGCGATGGCCGAATCGGGAATCAACACCGCCTGGTACTTGCCGCTACCTAAAACGCGAATGCGGCCGAATTGGCCCGGGGTCAAGAACTTGTCCTCGTTATCGAAAATCGCGCGGCCCCGCATGGTGCCGGTATTATTGTCGATACGGTTATCGACGAAATCCATCCGTCCACGATGGCGGAAATTGGCCTCGTCGGCCAAGGACACGAAAACCGGGTTGGCATTGTCGCGGCCGCTGGGCCGGTCGCCGATGCGCGCCAGGCGCGAGTATTTGATATAAGCCTGCTCGTCGATATCAAAGACGAAATGAATAGGGCTGAGCGAAACAATCGTGGTCAGCAAAGTGGAATCGGCCGTGCCGCCCGTGATCAAATTTCCTTCGGTGACGAAATTGCTGGAAATACGGCCACCGATGGGGGCGCGCACTTCGGAAAATTCCATGTTCAATTTGGCTTGATCCAAGGCACCCTTGGCCGACGATAAATCCGCAGCGGCTTGGCGCTGTTCTTGGATGCGCTGTTCTAAAATCCGCTCGGGCACGTTGCCACGCTCACGCAGGTTTTTGGCGCGGCCAACCTCGCTCGTGGTGAACTCCAACCTTGCCTGAGTATTGGCGACCGCCGCTTCGGCCTGGCGCAACGCGGCCTGATACGGGCGCTGATCGATGGTGAACAACAAATCGCCCTTTTTGACGAAATCCCCCTCTTTGAAATGCGTCGATTTCAAATAGCCGCCGACACGCGCACGCACATCGACCTTGTCTACCGCTTCAAAGCGGCCGCTGAAATCATCCCATTCGATAATATCCTTGACCAGCGGCGTGGCCACCGTCACGGGCGGGGGCGGCATTTGCCCAGCTCCCGGGCCTTGGGCTTGATCCTGCTGTTTGCCGCAAGCCGCCAATAACGGCAGCGCGATTGTGGCAATCAAAACCCAACGGTAAAATTTTGGCATAACAGCTCCGGCAAATGGGATTGGACAATATTTAGTATGTTTTAGCGCAACGCAGCATAAAAGCCAGAAGCAATGGCGATTTATCCCGTCTTTTTGGGGGTAAGGCCGTGGCCCAACGCTTCTCGTTCGTCAAAGACAAAACATTCCCCTTGCCACAGGCTTTGGGCGGGTGGAATATCCTCGAGATATTGCAAAATACCACCCTGCAAATGAAACACCTTGGAGAAACCCAGTTGTCGCAAATAGGCGGTGGATTTTTCACAACGGATCCCGCCCGTGCAAAACATCGCAATCGGCCGGTCTTTGTGCGGCAATAATTCGCGCTCGACGAAGGCGGGAAACTCGCCAAAACTGGCGGTGTTGGGATTGACGGCACCCGGAAAACTCCCCGCTGCCACTTCGTAATCATTGCGGGTATCAACAACTAGCACATCAGGATCTTTGATTAACTCATTCCAACTATTAGGTTTTATATAAGTACCAACCAAATTCTTTGCATCCACTTTTTGCCGCAGGGTCACGATTTCTTTTTTCAGGCGGATTTTAAGCCGCTGAAACGGCATAGTTTCGGCCATCGATGCCTTGCAGGTCATGGCGACAAAACCCGGTATAGTTTGCAGATAGGCGAAAAACGCATCCACCGCCCCCTCATCACCGGCAATGGTGGAATTGATCCCCTCGGCCGCCAGCAACACCGTACCGCGCAAACCCAAATCCGCCGCCCGGGCGCGGATCGGCTCCCGCCAAGCGGCATAATCGAGCCAATCGGCAAAGTGATAAAAGGCGATAACTTTGATCATAATTTTTTACTTGCGTTTATATATTTAAGATTATGTTTTATATATAAATTTTTTGATTTTCAAGTTAATCCTTGGCCTATGCCGTCGGCCAGCAAAGATGTATTATCGGCTGTTACCATCTCCCCGATCACATAATCCGGTTGCCATTGTTGGGTGAACCAGGTGAATTGGCGTTTGGCGTATTGCCGGGTTTTTAATTTGGCCAGGCGCACCGCCTCGGCCAAGCTTAACTCGCCGCGCAAATGGGCGCGCAATTCCGGTATGCCCTTGGCCTTTAAGGCCGTTAAATGATCGCCCAATCCGGCGGATTCAATGGCGCGCACTTCGTCCAAGGCGCCCATATCCATCATGGTATCGAACCGCGCCTGGCATTTTTTATAGACATCGGCCTTGGGCGGCAAAATGGCGATGGTCTTGATGGCCCCCGGCCAAGCGCCTTGTTTTTGTCCCTGCCAGTCACGAATACTGCGCCCGGTTTGCCATACCACTTCGAGCGCGCGGCACAGACGCTGTTGATCGCGCGGTTTCAATTCCCCCGCCGCCACGGGATCAATCGCGGCTAGGGCTGCATGCACCGCGCCCACCCCCGACTGATCCAACAAATCCTTGACCCTTTGGCGCGTATCGGCTGCGACCTCTGGCATCGCCGAAATACCGTCCAACAGGGTCGATAAATACAACCCCGTCCCGCCGACCACGATCGGTAGATGCCCGACCGCCTGGGTTTTGGCAATCGCGTCTTTGGCGGCTTCCTGCCACCAGGCAGCGCTGGCCGATTCCGCAACGCCCCGCGCGCCGTATAAATAATGCGGCACCAAAGCCCGCTCGGCCAAGCTGGGCTGGCCGGATAAAATGGGAATTTCACGGTACAATTGTAGGGCATCGGCGTTGATAACCGCGCCATTCAGCCGTTGCGCCAAGGCCAAAGCGAGGGCGGATTTGCCGCTGGAGGTCGGCCCGCCAATCAAGAGCAGCTGCGGATAAGTCGGTGGAATAGTCATTTTGTAACAAAACTATCATTTGTATGCGCAGCAGCAAAGAATATAATTTTGCCATTACAGGAGAGAAACGATGACAGCCAAATTAGCTACCCCCAAAAGACAACACAAGCTCAGCGCACTGCGAGTCAGCAATGGCCAGCCCAAAAATGGAACGATGCTTCTACCACCACTCACATTCAAGCCCGCAACCTTCGCGGCACATTTAAATGGCAGTAATGGTAAAAAGCCTGGAGTTAGCAGCAAGAGAGCCGCAAACGGATCAACGAAGCCGCGAACGATTTTTAAGCAGGCAAGATTTATTTCAGATGCAGAGTTAAGAAAGCGCAAGAAACCCAGACTATCTCCTAAAGAACTGTTACTTAAATTGCTCGAATTTCGTGACCGCGAACTTACGCAAGTGGAAGAGCTGCACGCTAATGATTGTAAAGCTGCCACCACAGATTTAATTGGGCAACTTCGCAGTGATTTAGAGTCACCAGATAAGAATGCAACAAATGCCCTTTCCAAATATCTTGGCTCGAGGGCTGGCAAACGTGCCCTTGCCGTTCATAAGGCTGCGATTGTGCTCGCGAAGAATAAGACTCGATAAAAATTATTCCAGTCACAAAAAAAACCCGGCCTTGGCCGGGTTTTTCATTGTCCTTCGGCGCTTACTTCTCGTCAATCTTGAGCGGCACAAAGCGGGTTTCGCCGCCGCGGCTTAGCAGCAGCAACACCGATTTTCTGCCATCGCGGCGGGCTTGGGCGATGGCTTGCTCCACCTCCGCCGGCTCTTGCACCTCGGCCTGCGCGACCTGGACGATCACATCGCCGGTGCGAATACCCAATTCTGCCGCCAGGGATGCGCCATCGACACCCACCACAGCAACGCCATTGAGTTCCCGCGGGATTTCAAACCGCTGGCGCAGCTGCGCATTCAAGGGCGCCAATTGCATGCCCAAGACGCGCGGCGTTTTGGCATCGCTGCGGTCTTTGCCGCCCTTGCCGCCGCGTTCTGGCGCTGCACTGGCTTGTTCTTGCTCGTCATCCAGTTGGCCAACTTTGATGCGGACATTCTGCTCGCGCCCTTTGCGCCAAACGGTCACATCCACCTCGCGCCCGATTTCGGTATCGGCCACCGTGCGCGGCAATTCGCGCATTTGATTGATATCATACCCATTGAATTTCAAGATGATATCACCCGCCTCCAGGCGGCCCACGGCCGGCCCTTTGGGCGTGACTTCGGCTACAAGCGCGCCGCGCGGTTGCCCGCGCAGACCCAGCGAGTCGGCGATTTCTTGATTCACGCCTTGAATGCGCACACCCAACCAGCCGCGTTTAATCTTGCCGAATTTCTGCAATTGCGCGATCACCGTTTTGGCCGAGGCCGCGGGGATGGCAAAGCCAATCCCGATGCTGCCGCCCGAGGGGGAGAAGATCGCGGTATTAATACCGATCACCTCGCCGCGCGTATTGAACATCGGGCCGCCGGAATTGCCGCGGTTGATCGACGCGTCGGTTTGCAAGAAATCGTCATACGGCCCGGCATTGATATCCCGCGCCCGCGCGGAAATAATCCCCGCCGTCACCGTCCCGCCCAAACCGAACGGGTTACCGATCGCCAACACCCAATCACCGACCCGCGCCGCATCCGAATCGCCCCATGGCACGGCCACCAGCGGCTTGTTCGGCTTCACGCGCAGCAAAGCCAAGTCCATCTTGGGATCGCGGCCGACCAATTCGGCAGATAATTCGGTATCGTCGTGTAAAATCACCTTGATTTCATCGGCATCGGCGATGACGTGGTTATTGGTGACGATCAAGCCCGTGCTGTCGATAACAAAACCCGATCCCAACGAAGTCGCCTTGCGCGGACGCGCGGGCTCGTTATCGCGGTCTTGGGGCATGCGCTCAAAAAAGTCGCGGAAAAAATCTTCGAACGGCGAGCCTGGGGGGAATTGCGGCATTTCCGGAAGACCGAATTGCATGCCACGTTGCGGCTTGACCTTTTGCGTGGTCGATATATTCACAACCGCCGGCAACAACCGGTCGGCCAGATCGGCAAAACTGGCGGGCGCACCAACGGGTGGCGGCGCGGGCGGGTTTTGGGCCAGAGCGGGCAAGGCAAGCGCGAACAATGTCACGGCCATTACGATTAATTGCTGAAAACGCATAAATCCTCCATTTTCAATGGTTTTATAAAACGAGACACATATAATGATGTCATCCTGAGCGGAGGGGCGAAGCCCCGCAGTCGAAGGATCTTAAAAGATCCCTCCACGCGCTACGCTTGGTCGGGATGACAAACTCTGCAGCAGCACACACCAACAAAAAATTTTGGCAAAATTATGCCATCGCTTTTAGAACATAGAGCGCAGCAATGCCCAAACCCATGCCAATCGTGCCACCAATGCGCAAGTGATCGGGTGGAATCTCGTGCCAGCGGCTCAGCGCTTTGTGCATGGTCTTGGCGAATAGCGCGTATAATGCACCTTCAAGCACCAAGGCCATCGCAAACCCCCACAACAACATGTCAGTCCAAGACGGCATTAATAGCCCTTCATGTAACGCATGAAATCGGAATCTGGCGTCAGCACCATGGTGGTATCGCCGTTGCCAAAGGCGGCGCGATACGCTTCGAGCGTGCGGTATAACTCAAAAAATTTCGGATCGCGACCATAAGCGTCGGCCAGGATCTTGGTTTTGGCGGCATCGCCTTGACCGGTTAGGATTTGCGCTTGTTTGTTGGCTTCGGCCAGTAACACCGTGCGCTCCTTGTCGGCGGCGGCGCGGATTTGCGTCGCTTTCTCCGCCCCTTGAGCACGCGCTTCCTTGGCGCGTTGTTCGCGATCGGCTTTCATCCGCGCAAATGTAGACGCTGATACCTCGTCCGGCAATTCGCTGCGGCCGATGCGGATATCGACAATCTCGATGCCGAAATTTTTTGCATCCGCCTCGGTCGAATTTTTAATGGCCACCATCACATCGTCGCGTTTTTCGGATAGCAAATCGGTCAAATTGACCTTGGCCAATTCGTTGCGCATTTTGTTGTTGATCGTCGGCCCCAGGCGATTATTCAACCCCTCTTCGTTGCGGGCGCGGATCATGAATTGGAACGGATCGTTGATGCGGTAGCGGGCATAAAGATCAATGTTGATGCGCAACTGATCGCTTAACAATACCGCCGTCTCGGGTGGGTCCAGATCCAAAATTCGCTTATCGAACAGCGTCACGTCCTGCACAAAAGGGATTTTCATATGCAGGCCGGGCGATTTTTCTTCGCGCACAAACGCGCCGAATTGCATCACCACCGCCTGCGCCGTTTGCGGCACAACGAAAATAGCGTTAGCCAAGACGATCAGAGCTATAAAGCCGCCGATGAAAATGGCCGGAAGAGAGGGTTTGGTCATGGGCAAAATCCGTCCAGATATGGGTTAATTGGTTTGAGGCGCCGCAGCGGGTGCTGCCGGGCGGCGATTCATCAAATCTTGCAAGGGCAAGAAGGGCAGCACGTTGTTGCCGCTTTTGCCGTCAACGAATACCTTGTTGGAACTTTTCATGATGTCCTGCATGGTTTCGATGTACATACGCTGTTTGGTCATCTCGCCGCCGGTTTTATAGGCGTTATAGACTTGGATGAAACGCTGCGCCTCCCCTTCGGCTTCTTTGGTGGCGCGTTCCAGATAACCTTCGGCGTCCAGCCTCATCCGCTCCGCCTCGCCGCGCGCGCGGGGGACAATATCGCTACGATAGGCTTCGGCCTGATTGATTTCTTTTTCCGCGTCCTGTTCGGCCCGCTGGACATCGTTAAAGGCGTCGATCACCTCGGCCGGGGGGTCGATTTTTTGCGGCAACACATCCACCACCAACACACCCGCTTCGTACAGGTTTAAAATCGCTTGCAATTGTTCGCGCGCATCCTGGCCCAATTGCTCGCGGCCGCCGCGCACAATATTGTCAAAAGTACGCTGGCCGACCAATTCGCGCATCACGCTTTCACCAGCCGTGCGGATGGTGAGCTGCGGATCGCGCATGTTGAACAGGAATTTAGCCGGATCGTCGATCCGCCACAAAATACGGAAATGCATATTCAAAATATTTTTATCTTGGGTCAGCATTTGCCCAGCCGATGCCGGATCATTGCCGAAATTGACGTTTTGCGCCTGGGAACGGGTGGCGGGGCCGCCGCCGATATCAACTTGATTGACGATACCGGTATTGGCCTTGATCACGGTTTCAATCGGATAAGGTAAATGCATATGCAGACCCGATGGGGTAATGCGGTCGAATTTGCCAAAACGCAGCACGACCCCCTGCTCGCCACCGGCGATGCTGTAAATACCGGATAAAGCCCACAAGCCCAAGACCACAGCACCAATCAACCAGCCCGCGTTGCGGCCGCCAAAACCCGGCGGCAGCGAGCGTTTGAAGCGATCGCGCCCTTGGCGGAAAATCGCATCGAAATCCGGCGGGGTCGGGCCATTGCCCCCACCGCCGCCGCCACGTCTGCCACCGCCCCATTGATTGCCCCCGCCGCGATTACCGTCTCCGGGCTGATCGCCCCAGGGATTGACGGCGTGGATCCATTGTTTGGCGCGTTCGAATTGGGTCATGCAAATCTCGGCTTGGGTTTATAAGGAATTGTGCTAGGTAGGATAGAGCCGTAATGTATGGAATTATCGCGAAAAAACAAGCCCCAAAGCACAGCAGGACCAAAGCCATGTGGCAAAATATCAAACAATTATGGCAAACAACGCCACCCACCAGCAGCGACCCGATCGCTTTGCGCCAGGCGCTTATCGCCGCAGGGTTTTTCACCGAGCAAGCGATTCAGCACATATCCAGCGACAGCGGCAAATTGCGTTTGATCGCGGAAATCGCCACAAGTCGTTTACAAGAACAGCCGGAATTCGAGAATAATTTGCGCCGCTGGATAAATGCCCACAGCGATTATAAGGATATTCAGCTGGTACTGACCGCACACAAACCCCCGCCCAATAAAACGCCGAATCCTTATGCGGATCGGGGGGCGTTATGGGGTATCCGTCAGGTCAAAAAAATCATTGCCGTTGCCAGCGGCAAGGGCGGGGTGGGCAAATCCACCACTGCGGTGAATTTGGCCTTGGCCTTGGCGCAGGACGGCAGCCGAAAAATAGGCTTGCTCGATTGCGACATTTATGGCCCGTCCATCCCCACCATGTTGGGCGTGCATACGCGGCCAGAGATTACAGCCGATAAAAAAATGCTCCCGCTGCAAAAAGCGGGCTTGAAAATTATGTCGATGGGTTTTTTGGTTGATGCCAACAATGCCAATATTTGGCGCGGGCCAATGGTGATGGGCGCCGTGACCCAAATGTTGGGCGATGTGGATTGGGGTGATCTGGATATCTTGGTCGTCGATCTGCCGCCGGGAACGGGCGATGCGCAATTGACATTGTGTCAACGCGCGCCATTGGCAGGGGCGGTGATCGTATCAACGCCGCAAGACATCGCACTGATCGATGCGCGCAAGGCCGTGGCGATGTTCCAAAAAATCCACGTGCCGATTTTGGGCATTATCGAAAATATGAGTTATTTTGAATGCCCTAATTGCAACCACCGCAGCGAGATTTTCGCCCATGGCGGCGCTAGGGTCGAGGCCGAGAAAATCGGCGTGAAATTTTTGGGCGAGGTTCCACTGGATATCGGGCTACGCCAGGCGATGGATTTGGGGCAAGCTGCCATGGGGAAAACGCTGCATCCGGCTTTTGATACCATCGCCAAAACCGTGGCACAGACAGTAATTAGCAATTAAATTACAAATACACAGCTTGATTCAGAATATAAGTTATAGTATCTTAAATGGATCATGCGTTATAGCTGGCTACATTCAATGGTTGCTGGTCTTGGGTTAAGCACTGCCTCGATGCTGGGCGGTTGCGGCGTCGCCCAGCCCGAGGGGGTTGTTCGATTTAACGATGCGGCGGCGCTGACCATGCTGCCGCCCGATCAAGCGTCAGAACCACAAGAACTAGGTTGGCAGGAATATCGCGCGTATTTCGCCGATCCTAGGCTGACCAATCGGGATATGGTTGAATTGACGATCTGGGCGGCTGACCAAGCGATCAATCAAGACCAAGAACTGCCGAGAAATTTTTTGCATGGCCTGCAAAGCGCGATTGCGGATCGTTGGCAAAGCCAGCCCGGGTTTTTGCGTCAAGCAGTAATGAATAGCGCGTTTACCGAGTTTACCCGCGGTTCGCCTGCCGATCCTGCAGATCAGCCAGAACGATATTACAGCCAGCTGATTTTTACCGCTGGCATCTTGTATTTCGCGGATCACTATCTTGCCCTCGTTACCTCGCCACCGAGCATTGTGGCAGAGCTAAATAAACACAAGGACGCGAAGCTGGAGGATCAAATCGCCAGTTTGCAAAGCTCATATAATCGGGACCCCGTGGGGTTTGCCGCCAAATTCCAGCGCGACATTCCCGGCAGCCTGGACGAGGCGCACAAGACCGCGTTGATCTATGCTGGCATGCTCGCGATCGCGCAAAGCGTTAACCCTCAAAACTATATCTCGGCAACGGCCCAGTTCGCTGATCTCCACAATGTCAAATTGACAGATATCATTCTAACCGAACAGCCGTTTTCCAACGAAGCAGGTTACAAGCGAATCACCTATCGCAAGGGGGAGGAAATATGGCAAAAAACCGTCGGCCTTAGCAAAACATATGAATTTAAACTCAACCAACCAGTTTTGGAAATCGAAGCCTTAACAATAGACACCAATCGCAGAATGCATTTAGCGTCCGCGATCCAAACTGCCGCGGCCGGCAATGTCACCAGATTAAGAATTGATCCAGTTTTTTTGCCACGCAACAAGAATGAAAATATTGCCTTTACCACCAACACCAACCCACAAGCCAAGCGAGGTTTAGACATTGCAACCCTGCTCCAGCGTCAATTTGGACTTGGACCAAAGCATTAATATTGCTCATTGATCTTGTATGCATTAGAGTTTCGGCCGTGCCTTAAGCTTTCTTTAATTATTTTCACCGAAAATTGATATCTGACACATGCAACGGATCACACCCGCCGCGAGCGAATCTGGCTTTGCCATAGGCACGATTTTGCTGGCGGTGATTTTGATCGCCGCCATCACCTCGGCCATTGCCATCGCCAGCCGGGGCAACACGCCCAACGCCAGCCGCGAGGAAGCATCGTTAAAAGCCAGCACTCTGTTGCACGAAGCGATCAAGTTGTCGCAAGCTTTTGATTGCGCCACAAGCAACGGGTACAACCCGGCTGAAATTATCGTTGCCAGGCCTGGGAATCCGAATGAGCTGTGCACTAATGAACCGAATTGCTTGTTCGCGACAAACTGCGCTACCGGCCTCAATATCAACCCGGCAATGTTTGATGGCTCACCCAGATTCGGCTATTTGCCCGAGGTTAATCTTGGCAGCGTTAAAGTCCCAGTTTTTTATGTTGAGGACGTTAGTTTTGAAGTCTGTAAGGCGCTAAACACGAGTTTGACCGGGATCAATTCTCTGCCCCCCGATGTTTACAACTACGCCAACCCTGCCATGGGGCAATGGAATGAAACCACCGGACAATTGCAGGCCTACGAGGCTTTGCAGCCTGGCGGCACGGGACAAACATTTCGTTGGACGGAAGGTTGTTATGCCGGATCACCTTATGGGTATTATCAAGGCGGCAGCCAAGCATTTGATCCGAACGCGCCTAACCAGAATATGAGTTACATGTATTTCAGGGTTTTACGTTAGCCAACTATCCGCCAACCCCATCCAGCCCTGCACCACACACCACCGCGCAAACACGATCCATAGGCTGCAATTTGATGCGGTTCTGCAGCAATGCCGCCGCCGTGGCCGCACCGGAATATTCCGCCGCCACGCCCATTTCAAACCACAACCATCGCGCCGCATCGCGCATTTCCTCGTCCGTGACCAGCACGACTTCTTCGATGTGATCGCGCACCAGATCGAAATTTATTTTTGCTGTCTGGCTCATCGATAACGTTCCAGCCTTGGTATTGACATTCGGCAATTTGACGATCCTACCCGCGCGCAGGGATTCGTATAAAGTCGCAGCCCCGGTGGGCTCGACGCCGATAATGCGGATTTTCGGATTGATCGCATGCGCCGCAATCGCCATCCCGCCGATCAAACCGCCACCACCGATGGCGACTACCAATACATCTACCTCGGGTAATTGGCGTAGAATTTCCAACGCAACCGTCCCCTGCCCGCAAATCACCGCCCGGTCGGCAAAAGTATGGATAAAGGGAATATTTTTTTCTGCTGCTACCGCGCGCGCCGTCGTCAGCGCATTGTGGAAAATCGGCCCGGCGACGATGGTCTTGCCGCCCCATTCATTCATGTAACGTTTTTTTTCCGAATTAATCGATTCAGGCACATATATGGTTGCCTCAACGCCGCGCCGTTTGGCGGCATAGGCGACGGCGATGCCGTGATTGCCACCGCTGGCGGTGATCACACCGGTTTTCTCCACGCTATCATCCATACCCAGCACACAGGCCAAAGCGCCCCGCGCCTTGAACGAGCCGGTCACTTGCAAATTTTCCAGCTTAAAGAAAACCGGGCCAGGATGGCGTAAGGGCCGCAACATACTGGTCATCGGCGGAGCCAACACCGGCGTCTGCCGGATAAAGGGTGCGATCAATTGCTGTGCCGCGTAGACGTCTTCGACCGTCAGCTTGCGCCGGTTTCTTCCCGGCAGCGCGTGCGGATTGAGGGTCGGCAGTTTTGGTTCAGGCGACTTTGTTTTGCGGCGAAACAATTTGACCATTGTCGTTTAATCCCATGGATTGGCAGAATTCGCGCCATTCGCGCTTGCCCATCTTAGAGGATTGTTCGCTCACTTGCTCGCCCCTTAGCATGCGCTGCAACACATCCAAACCGGATTTGGATAAATTGATCGCACCCTCGCGGTATTGCTGGAACGCCTCGAACGTTGCGGGAACCCAACGTTGCATCGTATCCAATAATACGCGGGCATAGGCCTGAATTTCATATTGCGCATGCGCATCGGCACGCAGGCGGCAGAAATGCATCAAATTATGCAGATCCGTTTTCCAATACCATTGCGTATAAAAATTCAAATTCAAATTCATCCGCGCCAATTCGCGCGCCAAGCCGCTGCGATTCGGATCTAAAATTTGCGGCTCGGTATCTTCGCCGCCATCGCTGCCTTGCAGGTTCATCATTTCCATATAATGCTGATAGCAACGCTCGGCGTCTTCGCGCAGGATTTTTTGCACCTTGGCCGCTTCGTCCGGCGACAACACCGCCGCCCGCCCTTGGCGGTTATTGGTCGATTGCACGCCCAATTGTTCGGCTGCGGGCAGATAAAACTCGCGGTCCATAATCGAATAACGGGCAGAGTATTCGTTCACATTCGCCGTGCGGTGGCGGATCCATTGCCTTGCAATAAAGATCGGCAATTTGACATGGTATTTGATTTCGCACATTTCAAACGGCGTCGTATGCCAGTGGCGCAACAAATAAAATATCAGCGCCTTGTCCTCGTTCAATTTTTTGGTGCCCTTGCCGTATGACACACGCGCCGCCTGAGTGATCGCCGCATCGTCACCCATGTAATCGATGACGCGGACAAAACCGTGATCCAGCACGGGCAGCGCCGTATACAAAATTTCTTCCAGCGCGGGCACGGTGGCGCGGCGGGTTGCCGCTTGTTGCGCGCGCAGCTGATCGATTTCGGCGATTTGAGTTTTGTTCAAGGTCATGGTGGATCCAAGTAAGTCGTTAGTCGTGAGTCGTGAGCGATTGGTTACGTTCCCTGCCCACTATCCACTAATTCAAAAACCAAGCCAAGCAGTGGTTTTACAAAACCTGTGGATTTATTAAGATTTCCGTGCTATATATAAAGGTGCTGGGCAACCAGCTATGGCGATAAACACGTTATGAAATAAACGATGCGGACGCGGGGGCGGTACCCGCCGGCTCCACCATGCTTCGCCCTGGCGAAGCATGCCCGGCATAGCCTTTAGGCGAAGACGGGCTGTTAGAATTAAAGATTGTGTTGGCTACGCATGGCAGGCCAATCTTTATTTGTTATGGGGCCGAAATAGGATCGACGCGCGTGGTAAAGATAGCGCTTTTGCTCGGCATGATACCGCCGTTATCGGGTCAATCTCTAAGTGCCAACGACAACGTTGCACCAGTCGCTTTAGCAGCCTAACCGCTGACTGAACGACGCGGTTTTGGATAGTGTACCGGGCAACAGAAACACTATCCGCTTGCGCCAATGCGGCGAGGATTTAAGGGTTGGAGTGGCGGCTTAAATCCGAGCCGCAGCCTAATAATTGCAACAGAAGCAAGCCCCGCTTTACGGCGGTGACCACCGCCGCGCCGAGCGTTCGGCGGGCTGCCAATCAAAATTCAACAGAAACACTATCCGCTTCTACCATATGTCATCCCGACCGAAGCGTAGCGTAGTGGAGGGATCTTAAAGATCCCTCGACTGCGGGGCTATGCCCCTGCGCTCGGGATGACATTCCATTTTTGGCGTCGACCCACCCCCCATACAAAAAACCCCTAAACTGTCCATAAAATATTGCGCCGCACGGCTGGTAATGCTAACCAAGTATTAAGGTGTTTGCGCCTAACCTTGATCTAGTGCTATTTTCAGCCAAAGGCATTCCATGACCCAAGACGGGATTCGTTACGAAAAATTGGTCGAAGATGCGTTACGCGGCGTGGTCCGCGCTGCGCTCGAAGAAGTGGCCGATCATGGCCTGCCGGGTGCGCATCATTTTTATATCACTTTCCGTACCGATGCGCCGGGCGTGGAAATTCCCGATTACCTGCATGAAAAATACCCCTCCGAAATGACGGTGGTCATGCAGTATCAATTTTGGGACCTATTGGTCGAGGAAGATTTCTTTTCCATCACCCTGTCGTTCAACAATGTGGGCGAAAACATGGTGATCCCGTTTGCCGCCATAACCGGCTTTGCCGATCCGTCGGTTAAATTCGGCTTGCAATTCCATACGCCCGAAAGCGAAGCCGCCGAAGAAGACCCACCCGTTTCAAAGAAAAAGAAACCACCCACCGCCGCCTCGATCAGCGCCGTTAGCGACGACGACAGCAGCGGCGGCGATAACGTGGTGACGTTGGACAAATTCCGCAAGAAGTAACCAGTGACTGTGATCAGTGACGGTGAACAGTGTTTCTGCTTGGTTTTTTCGTGCGTCGTTTTTTATACTGCTCACCGTAACCGATCACGGTAACCGCCATGTACACCCACACCGCCGTCACCCTGCCCCCTGAATTCACTGCATCCCAGGATTGGGACGCCTATACGCCTGAAAATCACGGCATGTGGAATTTTTTGTATTCGCGGCAACGCGGTTTGATTGAAAACCGCGCGTGTCAGGAATATTTGGACGGCGTGGATTTATTGGGCCTTACGCCCGAACGCATTCCCAATTACGGGGAATTATCAGCCATTATGTATAAAAAAACCGGCTGGCGCATCGCGGTCGTGCCGTGTTTTATCCCCGCCGATTTGTTTTTTAGCCTGCTGGCGCAGCGCCATTTCCCCGCCACCGCCTGGATCCGCAGCCCGCAGCAAATGGATTATTTGCCCGAACCGGATATGTTCCACGATGTGTTCGGTCATTTTCCATTATTGGTGCATCCCACCTTTGCCGATTATTTGTGCGAATTCGGCAAATGCGGGGTGCGTGCCATGGGCTTGGGCCAGGCGCAATTGGATATGATCCAACGCCTCTATTGGTTCACCGTCGAATTCGGTTTGGTCAACACCCATCTGGGCCCGCGCATTTATGGCGCGGGGATTTTGTCGTCCAAGGGGGAGTCGATTTACGCGCTCGAGGATAAAAAGCCGCATCATCTGCGTTTCCAACTGGAGCGCGTGATGCGCACCACCTATCGCATCGACGAGTACCAAAAAACCTATTTTGTCATCGACAGTTTTTTACAGCTGTTCAATGAAACGATGCAGGATTTCAAGCCGCTATACGACCGCGTGCCGAACATGCGCACTATTCCATGGAACGCGCTGGACACTGCCGATCAGGTCATCCAGACCGGCACGGTTCTGGGCGAAGCAGATGACACCAAAACCGACCCCGAAGCATTAATGGCCACGCTGAACAAAACCCGCGCCGAGCGGGAGAAGAAAGGCACCGCCTAGGCGGCCATATCTCTTTGTCGCAGGTGAATCGCGGCGGCGACATCTATCTGCATGCGTCTACGAGTCTTTTGTAGCGAGGTCAGCGCCGTTGCTGCATCGCTCAGCATCTTATCCGGCCAATTAGCGGGTAAACTGATTTTTGGCGCAGAGCCGGACAACCGAGATTGCAATAAATTTAGGGCCATCATCGGCGATTGCGGATCGACAGCCAAAGCATAAATGACATCCAAATCCATCGGATGCTCGCCCCGCACAGCATAGCTGGACCGGGAATATTCGTCATGGCTTGGCACAAAACCATGTTGCAGCCAAAATTTATGCCAAGCGGGATGGGAGTAGCGCGAGGTGCAAATGGTCAATCCCGTTACCTGCTCGGCCTTGAACCATTCGGTAAGGCCGGAGAGAATATTTTTCATCACGCCCAGGTTTTGATGGGCCGGATCAACAAATAATCGTTTGAATTGCCCGATTTTTTTGCCGGATTCATCGGCATTGATCTGGCCCAAGCCAAAACCGATGACTTTGCCCGCGCTGTCTTTGGCTACCAATAAATGATGATCTGGGGAAAATAAGTAATCTTTTTTGTATAGCTGATCGAAATCTATGCTGGCTAAATCATAGCCATGTTTTGGGTGCGCCCACACATGAGACTTGGCCGCCAACCAGGCGGCACGATGGACGGCAACAATTCCCTCCATATCATCGGGCACGGCGACTGAGATAGTGAGGGGGAGCTTTGGACTCACTAAAGCTTGTGTAAGATTTTGCCACCCCTGCTCACAACTTAGCATTGGACTTAGCGTAGCCGCTGCAGAAGTGATGGTGGGCTTTTGACGATTAACAATCTCCAAAAACTCTCCCAGATTGGGCACATCCACCCCAACCAACCTAATTGGCACAGCTTTACCAGCAACCTTATAGGAGGACATTTGCACTTCTGCTTTTGTTAACACCCCACCATGCCTGAGCCAAAAATCTATCCAGCGCTGGCGTGGCTGTTCGGCGACTATGGTCATATTTCTTATGCTATCTGCCCCTTGCTGAAACAGCCAAAGAGCAGCTTGTTCAATGATTGCCTTGCCCGCCCCCGCACCTTGCGCAGCAGGATCAACATACAAATAACGCAAGTGGCCATGCTTGGGATTCTCTAAAATTTCGGCAATACCAACACCGATAATTCTGTTGTGATTATCAACGTAGCAAAAAGTTTGGCGTTTGGTGTTATTCAGCTCTGCGGGCCACCGTGCCGCAAAATCTATTCTTTCTGCCTCAGCTCCAAGCGCCTTTCTGAGCCTTGGGCTAAGGTGATCCAGCCAACTAGATTTGTAAACTCTTACAATCTCTTCACGATCCCTCTCAGACGCAGTGCGCACATGACCTTTGTCAAGGCCAGAAATTTGGTGGGCTATAGGATCGTTTGCATTAATCTCAGCCATGAGTAGAAATCTCAGAAAAAGTTAATTTTAGAAAGAGATTATATCTTTTTAGGAACTAATTGTCAACCTGGGATATATCCGCCCACAAGGCGCAAAAAGCAGGACAGAAAAACGGTTTTTTGTTATTAATCTGGATCTGTATTCTTGTTCTTTTGTCCCCGCCCCCATTAATTTCACCACCGCCAACCGGAGCCTGCCCATGTCCCAGCCCGCCGTAAAATCGACCGCTACCCGCATTGAAACCGATTCCATGGGCGAAGTCGCGGTGCCGGATCAAGCCTATTGGGGCGCACAGACGCAACGCAGTATCGAGAATTTCAAAATCGGCGGCCAACGCATGCCCGAGGCGCTGATCATCGCCCTGGGCATTCAAAAACGCTGCGCCGCATCCGCCAATATCGCGCTGAAACAATTGGATGAAAAATTGGGCGCGGCCATTATTCAGGCGGCCGATGAGGTAATTGCCGGAAAGTTGCTGGATCAATTCCCCCTGGTCGTTTGGCAAACCGGCTCGGGCACACAAACCAACATGAACGCCAACGAGGTGATCGCCGGGCGCGCGAACGAGATTTTATCCGGTACGCGCGGCGGCAAAAAACCGGTGCACCCGAACGACCATGTCAATCGTGGCCAATCGTCGAATGATTCGTTTCCAACCGCCATGCACATCGCCGCCGTGATCGAAACCCACCGCCTGTTGCTGCCGGGTTTGGTGCATTTGCATAAAATTCTGCAGGCCAAGGCCCAAGAATTCGCCAATATCATCAAAATCGGCCGCACCCATTTGATGGATGCAACGCCGATCACGCTGGGCCAGGAATTTTCCGGCTATGCGCGGCAAATCGAATTGGGGATCGAGCGGATCAAGGCCTGTTTGCCCCGCCTCTATCCGCTGGCGCAGGGGGGCACGGCCGTGGGCACGGGACTTAACGCCGCGCCGGGCTTTGCCGAAAAATTCGCCGCTGAGGTTGCCAGCCTGACCAAATTGCCGTTTATTACAGCGCAAAATAAATTCGAGGCGCTGGCGTGTCACGACGCGCTGGTGGAATTGTCGGGGGCGATGAATGTGCTGGCCACAAGCTTGATGAAAATCGCCAACGATATCCGCTTTTTGGGATCGGGGCCGCGCTGTGGCTTGGGCGAATTGCATTTACCGGAAAACGAGCCCGGCAGTTCGATCATGCCCGGCAAAGTCAACCCCACCCAATCCGAGGCGCTGACCATGGTCTGCTGCCAGGTCATGGGCAATCATGTGGCGGTGACGGTGGCGGGCAGCCAGGGGCATTTTGAATTGAACGTGTTCAAACCCGTCATCATCCACAATGTTTTGCAATCGCTGCAATTGATTGGCGATGCGTGCCGCAGCTTTGCCGATAATTGCGTAACCGGCATCGAAGCCAATCGCGAGCAGATTCATAGTGCGCTGTATCGTTCGTTGATGCTGGTGACGGCACTGAACCCGCATATCGGGTACGATAACGCCGCCATAATCGCCAAAACCGCGCATCACGACAACATCACCCTGCGCGAGGCTGGGATCAAGCTGGGCCTGCTGACCGGCGAGCAATTCGACGGCTGGGTCAAGCCCGAGCAGATGTTGGGTTAGGCAACCCGGATTCTGCTGGCGGCCAGGCGGCAATAATTTAATGTATATGCCAAATCTTTGCTGCCCGGGCGAATGTTCAACCGGCCCGACCAGCCAAATTCACTTAGCAATAGTTTTTTTGCGAAGCTTTGATTGGTCACAGCACAAAGATGTTGGATTAAAAACAAATTCCGCAATGATTTAGGCTGTTCTGGCAAATCTTGGGCGGTCTTTTTTACAACTTCTGCTTCAGCCGGATTGCACAATTTTTCTTCTGTCAATAATTGCCAGATTCTTTCCTGCATGCACACCCGGTCAGCACGGTAAGTCGGCCAAAAACCAAACCTGGCCCAAGCGTAACTGCCAATTTTCGATGCCGACAGGCTGGCATATTCGGCACCCAATTTCTGGGCACAGTTTAGTATCCCCGGCATAAATCCGCTCATGGCACCCTGCGCCTGACGCTCGGCTTTAACACCAGCAATAAATAGATGCGGGCGGTTTTGTTGACTGTACCCCTCTAAACTTGCCTCAAGCCTTAGACTGCCGGGCACATCCACATTAAATTCCAGAAATGGAATGGTAGAGCTTCCGTTATTGCCACTCACCTCAACAATGGTCTCAGGCGGCAAAAATTCAATGGCATCGATAAACTGCACCACCAGATTTTGTTCGCCCCAATAAGGCGCGAAATATCGGCAGTGATGACGGATTGAATCCTCATCACTGCCGCTGCGGTCTTGCAGCAATTGATTGACCGTGAAACTGAACATCCGCACCCATCTATATTTCTTTGGGAGGATGATACTATTTATTCAATAAAGATACAATTATATTTTATGGTTTTGTATACCCGCCCTTTTTGGCCATAAACTGGCAGATATCGCCCAACAGCCACAAGCAAACCGCAGCAAACAGCCACCAATCGTGATTGGCCACAGCGCCCATAAAGCCGGAAACGCGGCTTAAGCCCCCCAAAATCCCCACCACCCGCAAGGGGTATCGGCGCGCCCAATACCATGGCAACGCCAAGCGCCGCGTTGGGTAAGGGATCAATTGATCTGCGGGCGGGGCGATGATTTTCAATACGGAGGCCAAAATCAAAAACCACGCCAAGCCGATTTGACCCCACGGGCTGACAAGCCCGATCGCCGCCACAAGCAAACACAAATTGCCGACGATGTTGAATGCGGCATGGAAATTGATGCCCTGCGCAATGCGGCCATAAAAGCCCAATATGATCCCATCCACCAGCCAGAACAACGCCGCCGACATCAGCCACGGATTGCCCACGCTGCCGCCCGCGATCAGCAAGACCAAATTGCCGATGGTGTAAAAACTCCCCGCCAGATTCGGGGCATAGGTTCTAAGAAAGGATGGGGTCATAATGTTCATTTCGTTTTGCTGTTTACTCCTCCCTCACCCGATTTTCCTAAAGCCCTTGCGGGCTTAAGAAAAATCTCCCTCTCCCTCCCGCTGGGAGGGAGAGGGTGGGGAGAGGGAGGGGCCAACGATAGGGACATAATTAAGTTAGTTGAGTAGTCATTTGATTTGATTTTGAGACAAAAAAGCCCACCCTCACCCAGCTACGCCAAAGCGCTGCACGCTAAGGCTACGCAACCCTCTCCCGCCTGCGGGAGAGGGTGCGAGCGCAAGCGAGCGGGTGAGGGAGGATAATTTTTTACCTACTGCCCGAATAGTTTATTTAACAGCTTGTCTTTTTGCTTGTCGATTTCTTGCTGTAATTTTTCCTGGTCGATGTTTTTCTCGATCACCTTATTGATCACGCGCTGGGCAAAATAGGCTTGGATGGCGGCCGTGTCGAATTGCTGCTGCGGTGCTGCCATGGCCCCAAACAAACGCACGCCTAATGGCGGCACCTTGGGGTGGTCAATAAAATTGACGCGGGTATTGATATCCAATTCCTGTTTGGCCAACTGAATCTGGCCCTGCCCGCCGGCTTGGATCACATCGGATTTAAGCGCGATGTTTTTCGTCTCCATCACGCCGCGCAGCATGGTCCAATCTGCGCTGGCCGAATCGAATTTGGTTGTCCCGCCCTGTTTGCCTTGGTTGAGCAAATCGGCAAAATCCTGCCAGCCATTCAATGACTGTAAACGAAGGCTGATGCGTTTTAAATCCACGCCGTCAATCGTGCCGTTATTCAATGCGGTAGCGATTTTGCCCTGCAAGCTGGTGTAATCCAACCCCGCATCGTTTAACCGTCCAGCGATATCGGCCTTGACCGCCAATTGCCCGTTCACCGGCAAATTCTTGGCCATTAGTTTTTGCAAATTGGGATGTTGCCATGCGCCCACGTGGGTAAAACTGTGGGCAGTAAAATTATAGGACGCGTTACCGGAACTGTCTAAATCGCCATGACGCCAAGTATAATCGCGCAATTCGACATGGGCGGCATCGGCCACAAGCGCGGTTTTCAATTCCGCGCGCGCCGGTTGCGCCCGCAGCCAATCGTTGTCTGCCACGCCCACCGCCTCTAGCAATTTCGGAAAATTACCAATGGCCAAGCGCAAACGCCCATCGAAACTACCGCCAGCGATACGGTACGCGCCCGTCAGATCGGCATTGCTGTCGCCGGGCAAATCCGCGCCCAGGCGCTGGATATTGACCGTCTGCCCATCCATCGTGCTGGCAATCAGCGCGACGCGCTGCGCCTCGACCCCACCCGGCAGCTTGATTTTACCGACGCGAATATTGGCGTTACCGCGCACGGGCAAGGCGTTGGTTTTAGGTTCTTTATCAGCAGGCAGGGTTGGGGTGGCCGCATTCATGTCCATCGCCGCAGCCAATTTACCGGACAATGATTGCGCGGCTTTTTGCCACAAGGCCAGATCGATTTGATCGATTTGCCATTTGGTGTCGACGACCAAGGGGTCGAGAAATTTCAAACTCGCTTCGCCTTGTAATTTACTCTGCGCAAAATCGGCCGCAACGGCGTTTAGCACAAGCTCGTTATCCGCATAATGTAATTTGCCGCTGGCCGAAAGCGCATTGTCCAACAGCTTCGCGGTCCAGTCCCCACTGGCGGCCAAGCCGCCCGCCGGTTGATCCAGCTGCCCCTTGAACACAAATTCACCGATGCCGCCCGTGATTTTGGCGTCAACCGCCATGCCGTCTTTGGCCGGGGTGATGCTGCCCGTGGATTGAATCTCTTGCCCGGCATAAATGGCGGCGACATCCCAATCCGCTTGCCGCACCGCCAAATTCAAAGACGCTTTGGCTTTGATCGCCGCAACGGATTTTGTTTGTCCACCCGCTTGCTGCCAGAACTGGATCGTGCCATCGGTGATGGTCAATTGATGCAAATTCAACCAGGCGGGCGCTGCGGATTCCTGTGCAGACTGCGGCGCGGCGGTTTTGGCCGCAGCCGGTGCGGCCATGCCAAATTGCCAATTATTGCCGCCGTCGCGGTATTCTTCTAAATAAATTTTGGGCGCGGTCAAATCGATGCGTAACACGTCCACCTGCCCCGATAATAAGGACATGGGCGATAATTCGACCGTTAACTCTTGCAGGGTTAAAAACTGTTCGGCCTTGCCATCCGGCACATTGGCGATAACAATATCCTCGGCGGTGATTTTGGTGATGGGAAACAGCGTGCCGCTGATTTTACCCCGAATGCTGACGGTGCGGCCCAATGCCTCGGCCGCTTTAGCCTCGATCATAGGTTTGTATTTTTGCCAGTCGACCAGGGCCGAAAACACCGCCCCGCCGCCAAATACCAAAGCCAGTAAAATGGCCACCCAGAACACATAATTGGATTTTTTACTTGTTTTGGATTTATCCGTTGCTTTTTTAGAAAAAAACATTACATTGCGTCCTGTTTGTTTGGGGCTGGGGCCCCCGGCATATCATGATACGCATAAAACATAAAGAGCTTTGCATGAGTGAAAGTCTAAGCGACGAGTATGGAACGAGCACGGACGGTCAGGCCAACGGGCGCTATAATGATCGAAAAAAAGCTTTCTTGGCTTGGCTGGAGTATGCAACAAGTTTGGCAGAAAAAGGCCAGCTACCCGATGAATGCTGCAACCAACTGCAAAAAACCTATGAGGACTTGGAGCGTAGTGTTGGTGATTTGGCTCACCCCAGAGGCAAAGCCTTGAGTTTTGCCATGCCCAAACGAGATGGACAGCAAAACACCTTACATTATTGTCTGTTCGTAGCGATTGATCTTCTAAGCCGCTCGGGAGCTGAGCCGTCCAGCCTTCTGCCATATCGGCATTTACACAGTATCGCTTGTGAAATCAGCACTCGCGATTTTTACAGCCAGCGCCCAGGCAATGCGAGTTTTGGCCCAGGAACCAGAGCGCCGCGTCCGCCGCGTTAAAGCCTTGCAGCCGGGCGATGTTTTGCTATGCTGCGGCGGTGATTGAAACCCCCTCGCCCAATTTTGATACGCGCAACGCGCCAGTATCATTGGTAATTTTGCATTACACTGGCATGCCAACCGCCCAGGCAGCCATCGCGCGGCTATGCGATGCGGCGTCCAAAGTCAGCGCGCATTATACAGTCCTGGAGGATGGCAGAATCCATCGCCATGTCGCCGAGGCCGACCGCGCCTGGCATGCCGGGATTTCCTATTGGCGCGGCCAGCGCGATATCAACGCCATTTCCATCGGCATCGAGATCGTCAACCCAGGGCATGAATTCGGCTATCGCACTTTTCCCTCCGCACAAATGCAAGCGGTGCGCGATTTATGCCAAGACATTATTCGCCGCCATGCTATCCCCGCCAAAAATATATTGGGCCATAGCGACGTAGCAGTCGCACGCAAAATTGATCCGGGCGAATTATTCGATTGGCGCTATTTGGCCGAATACGGCATTGGCGTTATGCCCCCCGCCCACGCCAGCGCCACGCCGGATATGGCCCTGGCGCAAAAATTACTGGCGGAATTTGGCTATGATACGGCGGATTTGGCGCAAACCATCACCGCTTTTCAGCGGCATTTTTGTGCCAGCGAATTGAACCACGGCCTGACGCCCGTGACGATGGGAGCGTTGATGAGGTTATAGGTTATAGCTAATAGGTTATAGATATTGTATCCTTGGTCTTTCATATTATCACCTATCACCTATCACCTAATAGCCCCTAGCTACTCTCCACTGTCCACTCTATACTGTCCACGCCAGATCGCCGGATGATTGCGGGCCGCAAGGCTCGAGGAAAGTCCGGACTCCACCAAGACACGGTGGCGGCTAATGACCGCCGGGCGCGAGCCCAGGGAAAGTGCCACAGAAATTATACCGCCGGTCGCAAGACAGGTAAGGGTGAAATGGTGCGGTAAGAGCGCACCGCGCCGCTGGTAACAGCGGTGGCAGGGCAAACCCCACCGGGAGCAAGATCAAATAGGCCCAGCACGTGGTGGCAACACCACAGCCGCGTTTTGGCGGTGTTGGGCGGGTCGATCGCTCGAGGTGGCTGGCAACAGCCATCCCAGATAAATAATCGTCGCCAGCAATGGTACAGAATCCGGCTTACAGGCGATCTGGCTTTTTCGGTTACTGGTTATTTGTTAATGGTTACTGGTTATAGTCTTTCCAGTTAAAAATTATACGGTTACTAATTGATAAGAAATTTATCCGCAACTCAGCCCTCCCCTTGCGGGAGGGCACAAAATTTCATCAGAAATTTTGGGGAGGGGGGTGCTAAAAACTGTTGAAACTCCCCCTCCCCAAAACTGCTGCACAGTTTTGACCCTCCCGCAAGGGGAGGGTTGACCATACCTAGGCCAATAGTGTCGAATTTTTATTTGGAATAACTATATCAGTTTGTTATCATTGCGACGAGGGCGTTATCAAGCGGCAGCATAGCACGAGCGGGTTGATAAGCGGCGATGGCGATCCAGGCGATGGTTCAAAATGGATTGCCGCGTCGGGCTTCGCCCTCCTCGCAATGACAATAAACTAATAACCAATAACCATTAACCTTTAACCAACAACTATCACATCGCCAACTCGCGGCCCCAATGATTGGCAATGCGGGTACCCAGGGCTTTGACGCCCGCCTGCTCGGCTGTGACCAAGACCCGTTCGGGCAAGTTGGCCAAGGCTTGGCCCAGACGCGCCAGCAATGTGTTCCCGGCCTGCACCGCTTCTTGTTGCAGCATCGGTTGCATCATCACGCCGCCCGCTTGCCGCAGACTGACTTGCACAAAACCGCGCTCGCCACTGCTGATACCATTGGCGATGGCGACCGCGGCATTATCGGCATGCAGTTGCTCGATCCCCGCCTGCCGCAAGGATGCTGGGGCCAGCAGGCGACCCAGGTTTTGTTGCCATTGCGCCAATAATGGCAATAGCAACACGCCGCTGGTCACCGTCATGGCGGCATCCAACGCATTCATATAGGGATTTTTTTGCTCACCGCCAAAAGCCGTGCTGCCCAAATGCGCCAGCGCCGGGCGTATTTTAAAATTCCGGCACGACTCGGCCAATGATTGCGTATTGCGCCGATCTCCCCGAACGTGACGCCGCCAAGCCCACCCGAGCGCGGCCAGAGTTTCACTCGATGCGACTTTCAAGGCATAGGCGCCGAACACCGCGCCGCCCATCATCACCGCACCAAAACCCATCGCCCCGGTGATCACAACAATGCCGCCGATTATTCCGGCGTTACGGCAATATGGATTTTGCAATGCCGCCAAGCCATGGCGGGCGCAAAATTTCACCGGCGCAAGACGGCAAATTCCGCCCCAAAGCGCAGCCACAGGTTTTGGCATAACCAAGCGGGTTTGCAGCTTTTTATGCGTCCATTTGATAAAGGGCTGCGCCGCACGATAACTATTTTTAAGCCAGGCATTGCCACGGCGCGCGGTTTTGACGACATGACGGCTGGATTGCCTCAATAAATGCGGCGTTTTCTCTGCCGCCGCGTCGGCCATCACCTCATCGGTAAGTGTCGCCGTAAGCCCCGCAATAAAACCGGACATACAAACCCCTTACTTGATATTAAATTATTATTATATATATCAGATAATTATATTAATGTCAATTAAACCTATAAATACATATTAATATTACTTTTTATCGGGTTTTGGCCGGTTCACCAGGCGCGTCGACGCCATATTCATTCCACTATCGTTACAAATACAACAAAACCCACATCTACCCCAAGCTTATCCACAATTACCCATTGACACCCATGTCATCCCATGATATCCCATTAGTAAGGGCCGTAAATTCCATCTCGGTTTCAAGTTTTTCCTCCAATACCCATTATTTGAAACAAAGTTACAAAACGAGATGGAATTTATGGTTCGGGCGACAGGACATATTCCATGCCCCGCCGCCACCCAGTCCAAAGGTCACCACAAGCTTCCATGTCCTTATTCCTGGCCACGCATATCAACAAAATCGACAAAAAGGGCCGTGTTTCCGTCCCCGCCGGTTTTCGCGCGACGCTGGCCAAACAAACATTCCAAGGCGTTGTTTTGTTCCGCTCGCTCCGCACTGCCGCCATCGAAGGCTGCGGCATGAACCGAATGGAACGGCTTAGCAGCGGAATGGATGATTTCACCCAATTCTCCGGCGCACAAAACGATTTGGCTGCCAGCATTTTTGCCGATGCGCTGCCGCTGTCCTTTGATGCCGAGGGGCGGATTTTATTAACTCCAGATTTAATCGCCCATGCGCAACTGGATGACGCCGCTGCTTTTGTCGGCTGCGGGCCAACATTTCAAATCTGGCAACCCGCGGCATTCAAAGCCCACCAAGCCAAAGCCCGCGCCCGTGTCCAAAGCCAAGAATTAGGCATTCGTTTAACCAAAGGCCAACCACAGGAGGAAACCAAACCATGATTGCGATTGAATCCTTTGCCCAGCCGACCCCGCCCGCCAACGACAATTACATCCCCATGACCCTCGCCACCCCGCACAAGCCCAACGGCCACGCCCCGGTCATGATCGATGAAGTGATCGAACATTTAAACCTGCGCGATGGCGGTATTTATTTGGATGCGACTTTTGGCCATGGCGGTTATGCCCGCGCCCTCTTGGACCATGCCGATTGCATGGTCTATGGCCTGGACCGCGATCCTTTGGCCGAACAGCGCGCGCTTGGCATGATGCGCGAATATGACGGCCGCTTCCGTTTCGTTCGCGGCTGCTTTGGCGATCTGGAATCGTTATTGCATTCCGTCGGCGTCGAGCAAATCGACGGCGTGGTGTTCGACATCGGCGTCGCCTCCTCGCAATTGGATGATGCCGCACGCGGGTTTTCTTTCCGCCACGATGGGCCGTTGAACATGCGTATGGATGGCGGCCGCCCCAACGCCGCCGATGCGGTGGCCAACATGGATGTGGATACGTTGGCGCAGATCATCGAAGAATACGGCGAAGAGCGGATGGCGCACCGCGTCGCCCGCGCCATCGTCGAAGCCCGCAAGGAACAGCCGATCACCACCACTTCGCAACTGGCTGATATTATCCGCCGCGTGGTGCCGAAATCGCGCGACGGGATTGATCCCGCCACCCGCACCTTTCAAGCCTTGCGGATCTATGTCAACGACGAGTTGGGCGAACTAGAACGTGGCTTGCAACAGGCCGAGCGGATGCTGGGCACCCATGGGCGGTTGGTGGTGGTGTCTTACCACTCGCTCGAAGACCGGATCGTCAAAGAGTTTTTAAAAACCCGCGCCGGGAAAACCCCGAACGCCTCGCGCCATCTGCCTGCAATCACGCCGTTGCACAAGCCGTCGTTCAACCTGGTGACCAAAAAAGCGTTGGGGCCGGGTGAAATCGAAATCGCCCGCAATCCCCGCGCCGCCTCGGCCAAATTGCGCTCGGCGGAACGCAGCGCGGCGCCGGTATGGCCCAATCTGGGCGGTATGGGCAAATTGATCCTGCACTCTTAATCGAATGGGTGATTGATGCGTCGTTCTTTGCCTTTGCTGTTGTTATGCGCCGCGCTGTATGGCGCGATTGTATACAACCTTAAATTCGAAGTCGGACAGTTGGAAAGCAAACTGTCCGCGACGCAGCGCCAATTGATCGCCGAGAAAGAATCCATTCATATTCTACGCGCCGAATTGGCCTATATCACCCGCCCCGAGCAGATCGCCAAATTAAGCGGACGGCATTTGGAATTATCCCCAATCCAAGTGACGCAAATTTATGAGCTTGCCGATGTCGTGCCCGGTGTGGCCTATAGCAGCTGGGCCAGCGACGATAGCGGCGATGCCGGATCGACCGTGTTGGCCAGCCAGAATCTGCCGGGAATAACGGCGGATAATACCATGGCCGATCCGCGTGCGCTGGACCCCGATTTCGCGCAGACGCCGGTGGCCTATGAAGTGCAATAGGCCATGCTGAAACGGTTCCGCGCCAGAAAAAAAACCCACCCCTCGACAAGCTTTTTATCGCCCGGCGTGCCGGATTGGTCGCCACACAAACAAACGCGCGCCAAAACCCGTACCGTATACATCGCCCAAGCGCGTTTATGGTATCTAAGCGCCGTGTTCGCCGCGCTGTTTTTGGCCATTGGCTTGCGCGTCATCGACCTCAGTTTACTGCAAGAAAGCACCGACAACGACAGCCGCCTGGTACAGGCGGATCAGGCCGCGTCCTATGGCCGCGCCAATATCGTTGACCGCCAGGGCACGATTTTGGCAAGCTCGCTGTCAACCGCTTCGCTTTATGCCAACCCCAAGGAATTGCTGGATATCGACGAAGCGGCGCGCAAATTATCCGCCGTGCTTCCCGAACTATCGGAAAAAACCCTGCGCCAGCGTTTGGACCGCGATAAATCCTTTGTCTGGATCAAACGCAACCTTAGCCCCGAGCAGCAATACCGTGTGCATATGCTGGGCTTGCCGGGCCTGAGTTTTCAGCGCGAAGAGCGCCGCGTTTACCCCTTGGGCAATTTGTTCAGCCATGTTTTGGGTTTCACCGATGTTGACAATCAGGGCATCGCCGGCATTGAAAAAAGCTTCGATGGCAGTTTGCGCAAATCGGCCGAGCCGTTGCGCCTGTCGGTTGATGTGCGCCTACAATCCATCTTACGCCAAGAATTATTGCAAGCCGTCAATGATTTCAATGCGCGTGGTGCGGGCGGGATTATTTTGGATGCCAAAACCGGCGAGATTTTGGCGCTTGCGTCTTTGCCCGATTTCGATCCGCATCAGCCCGGGCGCATCGATGTCGACGCCAAATTCAACCGCGTGACGCTGGGCGTGTATGAAATGGGCTCGACCTTTAAAATTTTTAATACCGCCATGGCGTTGGACTCGGGCAAGGTTGGCTATAACCAAAGCTTTGACGCCACCGCCCCCATTCGCGTCGGCCGCTTTACCATCGAAGATTTTCATCCCGAAAACCGCTGGCTGACCGTACCCGAAATTTTCGAGCATTCCTCTAACATCGGCTCGGCCAAAATGGCGCTGATGGCGGGCGTGGCCAATCAAAAATCTTTTTTGCAGCGCCTCGGCCTTTTGGATCCGCCGCATTTGGAATTGCCGGAACTGGGCCAGCCGATGGTGCCCCGCCGCTGGGATACAACGACGGCCATGACCGTGTCCTATGGTTATGGTATTTCCGTTACCCCGTTGCAATTGACCCGCGCGGTCGCAGCCGTGGTCAATGGCGGCACCCTGCCCGAATTGACTTTATTGGCGCGGGATCGGGCCAAACCGGCCAGCAATCCGCGCGTCTTGTCCGCCGATATTTCCCATAAAATGCGCGATCTGTTGCGGCTGGTAGTCCAAAAAGGCACTGGCCAAAAAGCGGATGTGCGCGGTTATTTTGTCGGCGGCAAAACCGGCACGGCCGAAAAACATGCCGTTGGCGGCTATGCCGAGAAAAAATTGATCTCGTCCTTTGTCGGCGTTTTCCCGGTGCAAAATCCGAAATATGTCATTCTGGCCATGATCGATGAACCCAAGGCCAATAAAACTTCCTTTGGCTTTGCCACTGGCGGCTGGGTCGCAGCGCCGACGGTGCAGCGTGTGATTGCGCGCATGGCCCCGTTGCTGGGCCTGCCCCCCATCGACCATCCGGGCATGCCGCTTGCCAGCAAATCCATACCGCGCGAGGTGGCTTATGCACCTCAGTAAATCCCTTAGCGAGCTTACCGCCGATCTATCCATCACCTTTACCGGGAATGGCGAAATCACCGGTTTGTGCCTGCACGCCAAAGATGCGCAACCGGGATTTTTATTCGCGGCTTTGGCGGGAAATAAAACCCATGGCCGCGAATTTATCGCGGACGCCAAGGCCAAGGGCGCGATTGCCGTGCTCAGCGATCCCCAGAGCTTGAACGCTATTTTGGCGCATGGCTTGATCCCGCTTTTGCACCCCGAGCCGCGCATCGCTTTGGCAAAAATGGCGGCGCGGTTTTACACGCCCGTTCCAACCAAGATTTTGGCGATCACCGGCACGAATGGCAAAACCTCGGGCACGGTGTTTGCCCGCCAATTGCTCCAGCAATTGGGACACCGCGCCGCCAGCATCGGCACCATCGGCATCATTACCCAAGATGGGACGGAGGATTCGGCCCTCACCACCCCAGATACGATCCAATTCCACAAAATCCTGCAATCCCTCGCCCAGCGCGGGATTACCCACGCCGCGTTCGAAGCCGGATCGCACGGCTTGCACCAGCACCGCATTGATGGGGTTGCAGCCGATGTGGCGGCGTTCACGAATTTAACGCGTGACCATCTGGATTATCACGGCACGATGGAAAATTATTTCGCCGCCAAGGCGTCGTTGTTCGAACGGATTTTAAAGCCGGGCGGCGTGGCGGTGTTGAACCGCGATATTCCCTATTTCGCGCCATTATCCACCATCGCCCATAAACGCCATCAGCGCGTGCTAAGTTTCGGCGAGCATGTGACGGCCGATATTCGCATCACCGCCCTGATCCCCCATCACGCCGAACAGCAGATTGATTTATCGGTCATGGGCGAGGCGCGGTCTTTCCGCCTGCCGCTGTTGGGGCGGTTTCAAGCTTTTAACATCGCCTGCGCCATTGGCATGGCGATTGGTTGTGGCGAATCTGTAAGCGCGGTGTTATCCGCTGTGCCGCATTTGCGCGGCGTGCCGGGCCGCATGCAATTGGCCGCCAAGGCAAAATCCGGCGCGCCGATTTTTGTCGATTATGCCCACACCCCGGATGCAATCGAAAACGTGTTGCGCAGCCTGCGCCCGCACTGCGCAGGCAAGCTGCATATCGTGCTGGGCTGCGGCGGGGACCGCGATCCAGGCAAGCGTCCGATGATGGGCGCTTTGGCCGGTGAATTGGCCGATGCCGTCATCGTCACCGACGACAACCCGCGCACCGAAGACCCCGCCAAAATCCGCGCCGCAATTATGGCAGCCGTGCCGCAAGCAACGGAAATCGGCGACCGGGCCGAGGCGATTACAACCGCCATTCAGCATCTAGGTCCAAAAGATATTTTGGTCATCGCCGGCAAGGGCCATGAACATGGACAAATAGTCGGCAAGATCGTCCACCCGTTCGATGACGTCAGCGTGGCGCAGCACGCCGCTATTGCCCAAGGGGGAGCGCGCCATGACTGATGCGTTATGGACCGGCGGCGAGTTAGCCAATGTTTTATTTGCGCCCATCCCACCGGGCTTGGCAATTTTCGGCGTCAGCATCGATAGCCGCCAGGTCCAGCGCGGTGATTTATTCGTGGCCCTGCCCGGCACGCAAACCGACGGCCATGATTTTGTCCACGCCGCCGCAGCGTCCGGTGCAGTAGCGGCGTTGGTAAGTCGCCCCATCGCAAACCCGCTGCCCGATAAACTTACCCTGATCATTGTGCCCGATGTGATGGCGGCGCTGATAGCAATGGCCAAGGCGGCGCGCAAACGTTTTTCCGGCAAAATGATTGGCGTGACCGGATCGGTCGGCAAGACCGGGACCAAGGAAATGCTGGCCCATGTGCTTAGGCCGCAAGGGCGCACCTATGCCACCATCGGAAATTTGAACAATCATATCGGCGTGCCGCTGTCACTGGCCCGCCTGCCGCGCGATACCGAATATGCAGTTTTGGAAATGGGCATGAACCACCCCGGCGAAATCGCGCCATTATCGGAATTATGCGAACCATATGTGGGTATCGTCACGGCCATCGCCCCGGCGCATATCGAATTTTTTCCAACCGGACTGGCCGGAATCGCCGATGAAAAAGCGCAAATCACCGCCGGGATGGGGCGGGACAGCGTGGCGATATTCAATCGCGACACGCCCCATTTCGACCGCCAAACCCGCACCGCTGAGGCGCGTAAAATCGGCCGCATCATCGGTTTTGGCGAAGATGGCGCAGCACAGGCGCGATTGCTATCTTGCTCCGTCCAAGCCGATCATACCGCCGTCCGGGCAGATATCTTGGGCACAGAATTAGCCTATCGCATCGGCGCGGTCGGCAAGCATTTCGCTTTGAACAGCCTGGCCGTATTGGCGGCGATCAGCGCGATTGGCGCGGATATGGCCCGCGCCGCCAAAGCCATGGCCGATTTCGCCCCGCCCGGCGGACGCGGCGCCAAACGTGTGATGGCGCTAGGCGGGGGCGAGATTACGGTGATCGACGAAACCTATAACGCCAGCCCGGAATCGATGCGCGCGGCCTTGGCCGTCTTGGGCTTATCCAGCCCCAGCCCCGGCGGACGGCGGATTGCGGTTTTGGGCGACATGCTGGAATTGGGTAGCCATGGCCCGGCCATGCACGCAGATTTGGCCGATGCGGTTTTGGCCGCCAAGCCCGCCCATCTGTTCCTGTGCGGCCCGTTAATGCACAACC